>Ga0265338_10001119_pt1 | contig 44553 bp, 62 predicted proteins | sample 42126metaG_FD_193579 | JGI IMG/M metagenome (GOLD analysis project Ga0265338, IMG submission 193579) | Rhizosphere microbial communities from Carex aquatilis grown in University of Washington, Seatle, WA, United States - 4-21-26 metaG | ecosystem: Host-associated > Plants > Roots > Rhizosphere... | reverse complement strand
GCCGCCTGGATTTCCAGCCGTACCTCTCGCTCCACCGTTGCCGGCAGTGCCGTTAGTTCCCGGGTTTCCGGCGTTGCCTGACCCACCTGGATTTCCCGCAGCACCGGCGTTACCTCTCGCTCCACCGTTGCCCGAGCTCCCGGGGTTTCCGGCGTTGCCTGATCCACCGGGGTTGCCGGCTGCACCTGCAGTTCCGGCATTTCCACCCGCTCCTACGTTTCCAGGGTTTCCGGCGTTGCCTTGGCTTCCTGGATTTCCGGCTAGCCCCTTGGCTCCGGCGTTCGCTGTACCCCCGTTGCCACCGGCTCCACCTGAGCTTCCTGGGAACGAAGCTAGGGATCCGAACGTAGATGCGTTCCCAGGAGAACCAGGGTTTCCAGGGTTTCCTGGAGATGATCCGGTTCCGTTAGAACCGTCGGAGCCTGCCGATCCGACCCACGTGGACGGAGCAGAGCCACCTGCACCTGCTCCAGTTCCTGGGTTTCCAGAAGAACCGTCGGTACCGTTAGAACCATCTGATCCAGGACTTCCTGAACCTCCAGGCCCTGCTCCCGTTCCTGGATCTCCTACCGTTCCTTGGTTGCCAGCGCTTCCGGCATTTCCAGAACCACCTGGACCGCCTGGCGTCGCTCCGCTTCCTGCCGATCCTGAATTTCCTGGGTTTCCATTAGCTCCGGAGTTACCCGGAGAACCTGCTCCTCCAGGGGTAGCTCCAGATCCGGCGTTACCGTTCGTTCCTGAATCTCCAGTCTGCCCAGGACTTCCTGCGTTTCCGGGGTTACTAAAGTTGGCCGAGCCAAATCCACCAAGGCCGCCTACTTTTCCACCGATGTCGCTGCCAGGAGTACCGTTGTTTCCTGGTCCAAATAGGCCGTCACCACCGCCGCCGCCACCACCGCCCGCCGCAGCTGTGCCTGCGTTTCCTGGATTTCCTGCGTTACCTGCGACTCCTGCGTTGCCTCGCGCGCCCCCGGTGCCGTTAGTTCCTGGATTTCCTGCGTTACCAGGATTGCCTGGGTTTCCTGCAGTACCGGCGTTACCACCGACTCCTCCAGGTCCGTTAGTTCCTGGGTTTCCGGCGTTGCCTGATCCACCGGGGTTACCTGCGACTCCTGCGTTACCGCCGGCTCCTCCAGGTCCGTTAGTTCCTGGGTTTCCGGCGTTGCCTGATCCACCGGGGTTGCCGGCATTTCCTGCAGCACCGCCAGGTCCTCCGACTCCGTTCGTTCCCGGGTTACCAGGGTTACCAGGGTTACCAGGGTTGCCGGCATTTCCTGGGAACCCAGTACCACCCTTGCCGGCTACACCGACGCTCGTGACTCCGGCAGGAACGATGAAGTTCCCGGGTGAGTTGAACGTCACTGAACCTGACGACGCGCGGGTGGTTAGGAGACGCACTTTATCAGAGCTTCACGAGATCCGGGAGGTTCGAATCCAGTATCTCGTCGAGACCGTGGAGGATCCTCCTGGTCGAAGCCGGATGCTTCACGCCGTCCTGCACCTCGGTATAGACGACGAACGGGAAAGCTTCGATCTCCCCTACCCTCTCTGGGAACCAGGTCCTTATCGAGGAGAACACGCTCTCGTGCTGGACGGGATCCCCGTAGTGGAGGTAGACGTGGTCCACGCCGTGCTCCGACAGGAACTCCTGGGCTTTCTTGGTATCTTCTCCGCCGTCTCCGTACAGGTGGATGTCGTCGATTCCTGTAAGCATTCTCTGTCTCCTTGGATGCGAGGCTATTTAACGTTGCCGAGCGCGAGGCCGCCGTAGACGTTGTTGGCCTGGTCGGTGGTGAAGAAGCTGAAGACGTCCACCGCAGCGGCGTTCGCCGAGAGCGACGGAGCAGATCCGTTCGGGAACTTGAACGGAGCAGCCCACGTCACAGTCCTACCGCCCGTCCCGTCCTGACGAAGGATGAGGGTGAAAGGGAACCACGTGCCTGAAGGAGGCGCGTTGTTGGCGGTGATCGTGACGTTGTTCCCCAGGGTGACGTCGAAGTTGTTGGTGAGGGATAGGTCAAGGGTATAAGTCGACCCAGTCACGGTGTTAGTTGTTGCCTTCTCGCCGTACGAGCGGAAGCGGAGGTACGCGACCTCGGTGTTTCCGAAGGTCGTGTTGTTCGCGGATATAGAGACGTTCCCGAAGACGGCGGAATTGGCGACGACGTCCCACCTGTTCGACGTGTTGCCGAGGTGGAACCCGTTGGCCTGTGGGATGATGTCTCCGTTGGCGACCTGGGTACCTACCGAAACCGTGTTGCCTGTGACGGTGAGGTCACCGACGACACGCATGTTGCCCTGTACGTTCGCAGTTCCGGAGACGGTGAGTGCTGCATCGGGAGTAGTGTTGCCGATGCCGATCCTTCCGTTCACGGAGTCGATGTAGAGGACGTTGGTATCGAACGCGACGTTGCCCACACCGAAAGTAGCTGACTTCACTGTGGAGTTGGCCGTGACCGTGAGGAAGCCGTTGGCGAACGAGGCGTTGCCTGAGGCGGTGATCCGACCGACGACGTTGGCGTCACCGGAGACCCCGACGTTACCGGAGACGTTGGATACACCGTCCCCGAGGACCGTGTTGCCGACCTTAAAGGCCGTCGTGTTCGCCAGGACGTTAGCGCCGACGGAGAGGTTCGACGTGGCGTGTATGGATGCCGTGTTGACAGAAGTCGAGTTGACCACCGTATTGACGGTGGAGTTACCGACGGAGACGACGGCGGCCTGGACGGATGAGAAAGAACCGTTGCCGGTGACCTCGACGTCCTCCCCGAGGACCAGGACTCCGGCGATGGCTACGTTTCCCTGGAGGTTGGCGGAACCTGAGACGGAGAGATCGCCGTTGACGGAGACCTGTCCGGACTGGGCCACGATGAGGTCGCCGTTGACGACGAGCCCGTTCTTTACGGAAAAATTAGAATTTGCAGCAGGCATTAGAGAGACATCTCCACCAAAGTATTACGTTTTTTTTCTTCGCGGAAAAGGGCCATTTCCCTCAGTTTTTTCTTCATGCCTTCAGAATGCTTCTTCCCGTAGAAAGGATTCTTGGAACCTAGCATAGCTTCTGTCTGCTTAGGACGTTTCTGGCCAGTAGTAACTGCTACCCTACGGGCTACCGTTTCTGGCTTCTGTTTCTTACCTGTCCAGATTCCAGGCTTCCATCCAGTGGCTCGTTTCTTGAGATTGAAATATCGAACCCCTAGTTCGCTATCTTTCATCATATTTAACCAGCGTTGTTCAGCTGACCTTAGTTCATCCAAAGTGCTGTCGTCTGGCAGCACTTCTATGATTCTACGTTTGAAGTCGAGTTTTCTAGCCAACCTAGCAGACTTAAGCCATTTGGATGATCCAACATACCCATCATCTGGAGTCCCTTTATGGGAACCAAGATAGAACATATTTTTTGAGCGGTCAAACCAAAGATATATGAATCCAAACACAGATCCCGTTCCCTTTCCCGGGGTTGCTGGGCCTATTTATCGGAAGGGTGTACTTCCCAGGAACCCAGGTGTATGGATGGGTTCCTACCTGCGACCTTTCCGACCCTTTGGTAGGGAAGACTGGTCACAGGCCTCTGGGCGATCGATCGTAAGCCCTTGGGTCTGAGGATGGTGGAAGATGCTGGACCAACCAGGACTCGACGTCCTGAGACAACAGCGAACCGGCGTCGTGGGTAGGTAACAGTTTCAGAAAGGGTTCGCCATGTTCAAACCGTACGAATCGACTGAAGGCGTCGTCCAACCGTTCGTCATAGGTCCTGAGCAGGAGGCGTGGCTCCACCACATGGAGACCACAGACACTCCCAAGAAGAACGGAGGGGCTATCGTTCAAGGAGATCCGGCGAGGTGCGCCCTGGCGTTGCTGCACGACATCAGCAGCATCCCATATAGTGGGATCACCTGCTATGTCGGAATCGGCGATCTCCTCGCCATGAAGAAGGGATCGACGCCAGACGGCCAACTCGCTGATTACACCTATTACACCCATGGAAGAGGAGCAGCGACCCCCAAGATCTGGCACATGAACGACACCCTGAACATGTCGTTCCGAGAGATCGCAGCAGCCATCAGGGCAAACCCCCAGGAATACTTCTCGGAGCCCCGGTGATGTCAGAACAGGTCACCTGCCCAGAGTGCGACGGGAACCTCACGGTCGAGTTCGTATCCAAGATCGACGGTCTCGATCTCGGGAAAATCACGTGTCCCAGGTGCAAGGGGCTCGGCAAGGTCTACCTCTCCATGAAGAAGCCGTGCACCATCTTCGTCCACAGGGAAACCGAAGCGAACCACGACCTGGCTAGAAATCTCGGTCTGTCCAATGCCCAGAGAGATGCGTTCCTCTACACCGCCTCCGAGGTGAAGTTCGATGGATACGTCGACGAACACGGTAGGTTCTGGCTCCAGACTGTCAACGGCACGACCCTCATGGAGGACACGGTGATATGAACCGCAGGGAGATCGACGCGTACTTCGACCCCCTCATCGAGAGGGCGAAGCACGCATCCGACGTGGCCGACGCCGCCGCACCACATCTCATCGAAGCTCCCATGTCGAAGCACGACATGGACCTGGTCGACGTGACGTCGACATACACGGTCTTCAGGACCCTGGAGATGACCAAGGAGGACCTCGTCAATCGGATCTCCGAATCCGACAAGGCCATCCGTCAGGCCAACGTCGACGTCCTCCTCTACTGGAAACAGGTTCTGACCGGAGTGGAACCTGACGAACGGGCGCCATGGAATTCCCTTCCCTACGTCTCCTGGTTCATCGACCACGCCCTGGAGCGTTCCGAGGAGCTCGAGATCGACAAGCTCGGGAGGTGGGTCGGCTTCATCCAGGGAGTCCTGATGACGCACGGTCTCCTCGACGTGAACGAGGAGCGTGACAGGACACGACCCATCTTCACGAAGGCGTACGGATCAGAGACCTAGGTATGAAGAACCGACCACCACTCCCACGATGGATTTGGAACTGGATCATGGAAAGGCTTGGCATCACGTGACCTCCAACACCCCCACACCCACCCTTCCTTCCGACGTGGAGGAATTGAGCGAGATCGGGAAAACCTCTCGTGGCTATACGATCTTCGTGAAAGAGGGAGAACAAGGACCGGAATACTGGTCCGATGAAATTGGGGGCGGAGTTTGCGTTTGGCACACCGCGTTGTCCTCGCCGGAAAGTGTCAAGATGGCGCTGGATCATTACACCAACGCTTCCATCCCCACCGACAAGGAGGCGGTGGAAATATGGAGACACAAGAAACGTGGCACTACATACAAACGGATTGGTCGTGCACATCTGCAAACGCAAATCAACCTGCCAGACGATGCTCAAGTTGAAGTGTATCAGTCCGAAGCCGACGGCGCGTTGTGGGTAAGGCCTTCTGGCGAATTTTTCGATGGCCGCTTCGAGAAGATAGTCGAAGCTGCTCCCCGCGCCCGCTCCGCCTCAGTGACGGATGCGGAAACTGAATTGCGTAATTTCCGCGCAAGAGTTTTTACCTGTCGGCAAGTGGACGGCTGCGATCATAACACGGCTTGCACGATCTGGGGCGATGATGGGTTTGGGGGTACAAAGGAAGGCTTCAAAGAACCGCTTCCCTGCAACTGCGGTGCGCTTACCAACTATGCCAAGAGGCCCGCACCCCCGGCTCATGGGGAGGGAGAGTTGGTGGAAGCAATCGACGCGGCTTTCAACAGGCGTATCGGGCAGAGGTCAGGCGAGCATACGCCGTCAATTCTGGTCAGAACTCAGCGCCGCGAACTCGCTGAGATAGCGGCAAAAGCTGTCGACGCCCTCTCCCCATCACCCCCGCAGCAGGACGGAGCTCAGTTCAAGGATGTTCCTGATCCGTCCTCGCACCAGACGGGATGGGAAGCCGACAAGATCGACGGGCTCTGGAGGGTCGGCATGCGAGGCAACCTGGATACAGTCCACGACGCCGTCGTCACCGTCCACCAGCACAGGGCCGACGACCAGGAATCCCGAAGGGTCGCCGAGTGGATCGCCGGGGTTTACAACGCAGCACTGGGGAAGTAGCATGTGCTGGACGGCGATCGTAGGAGGAAAGCCATGTACCGACATGGGAGAGTTGAGGAAAGCCATCTACCCCAACAAGATAGCAATCAATCCTCTCTGGAACGACCCTAGGACTGGGATGCCGGCCTCGGGAGTTACCCAGGAACATTCATGCCTCTGTCCGGTCGACTTCGAGAAGACCGCGGAGGCGGCTGGGATGACAGCCGTTCGTGACCCAACCGGAGATTGGTACGTGACACTGGAGAAGGGAGAAGGCAATGCCAGCTGAGTTCGAGGAAGTCGACGTCGAGAACGTGCCTCCGCACGAGATGCCTGAGATCATGTCCCTCCTCCTGAAGGAGCTGAACCTGAAGCTCATGGTCTCCCAGGGGTTCTGGGGAAACGACTACCGACTGGAGAAGAGGCAGTGATGGCTAGAGTGATGGCTAGAAGGGGTCGGGTCTCCGAGACCCTCGACGAATATGCGTTCTACGTGATGCTCGAGGACGACGAGTCCTTCAAGATGAAGAAGGGCGACATCTTCATCGGAATGCCGTACGATATGGACCCAGGCATAAAGGTCTCCGTCGGTTTCCGCGTCTCCGACGGGTACGACCCGGGGTGCAACCAGTACTGGAGCAGCGTGAGGCCTCTGACAGAGACGGAGACCAACTCCGTCATCTGGCGCAAGGTCAGGAGGATCGAGGAGCCATGAGGCGAGGCAGGAATGGTACGAGGTTCAGGCAATCCGTGGTGAAGCCACGGAAGCCGATGCCCCTCAAGCAGGGATACAGGGTCGGCGAAGCCGTCCGTCGTGACGACGGCAGGTTCTACGTCCCAGTCGTGCGGATCGACCCGCGTCCTGGGGTCGACAGCCAGGTCGTCATGAGGGTGGCGTCTGACGCCTTCCTCGACCTGAAGGAAGCCGTGATGTTCGCGGAGGAAGCCGCGGCGGGACTCAACTGGAGACTTGGATATGACGAGTGAGAAACTGGTACCGTCGCTGGAGATCCTGACGCAGAAGCTGAGGGACGTCGCCGCCGGCGAGACGGAGGAGGGGTTCAACATGCGCTCGGGATACGACACCGACTCTCCAGACTATCGACTGCCGCCGATCAAGGGAAAGAAGGTACCGGTGACCGCAGAGACGATGTGCGTGGCGGGCTTCGTCTTCGACCTCAGGAAGGAGATGGGAAAGGACTTCTCCATCTCCGGCCTCGGCATCGCCGTGCTGTCACAGCTCTATACGCCCGTCGACTACGCCACGAAGCCGGAGCGGTACCCGGCACCGAGGGCGATCGCCGTCCTCGAGGACCTGACGAGACAGGTGAGGGACGGAACGTCCCCTCGCAAGGCTGACTGGGACAAGTTCGATGCACACGGAAAGGAAGTGGAGAATGTCTGAACGCAGGGAATACGAGATGACGCAGGAGCAAGTCGACATCCTACTGTCGGCGTCTCAGCCGGTACCGTACATGGTGATCGGTGGCGTCGCCCCCGATTCCCCACAGGAACGAGCCAACCGGGAGTGGAAACTACTCGGCGAGCAGATGGGGTTCCAGTGGGACACCGTCAGGCCTATCGACGGGAAGTCCATGAACTTCTTCACGGCGGAGCCGAAGACATGAAGTCTCTCGGGAAGAAGCAGGCCGAGTACGTACGGCGACTGAAGACGGCACGGCGGAAACAGACCAAAGGAGGCATGATCTCCAAGGAGTACGGATGCTGCGCCCTCTCCCTCGGATACCTCATGGTGGAGAAGAAACCAGACGAATGGGTCAGCTACAACGCCCTGCGCAAAAAACTCGGGTTCTCCTTCTCCGGTATGACCGCCGTGTGGAACATGAACGACCAGAGAAAGGCGTCGTTTCGGGAGATCGGAAAGGCCATAGAGGCGGATCCCAACAGGTTCTTCGAGAGGAGGGTGTAGTGCCTGAGTTCCATACCTTGTACACGATCACGGACGAAGCACAGCAAGACCACGTGTACGGCTCCTCGATCTTCGCCAAGGACCTTGGCGAAGCCGAAGTCTTCGCCGAGAAGCGAGGGAAGAAGGAGAAGATCGTCGACCTCAGGAACACGGCGCGCGCCGTGCTCTGCTCCGAGAGGATCGCCGAGGCCATCACCCTGGGGGAGAGCTCGAAGAGGGTGAACACCAGCTTCGACGACTACCAGAACGAGCTGCTCATAGCCAAGAGAGCCTGGGTCGAGGCTGCGCACGCCGGGTGCTGGCTCGCCGACTTCGCCCTCTCTTCCGGCTTCACGGTTCCGGACGAACTCCTATCCGACAGGGGTCTCGTCCACGAGCTCAACCACGTCGTCGCCTTCGGCTCGCCGACCATGACGGAACAGGAGCTCCTGGAGCTGGCGCGTAGGATAGAGGCGAAGACGCCAGGGATGACGAGATGCTGATGAAGCTTGGAGACGTGGTGGCCATCGAGGAAGCCCTCGGTAGTCCTGACGGATATGCGTACGAGCAGGCCAGGGCGGACGTCGAATCCCTCCTGGCGGACGACGACGCCCTGAGGCAGGAGCTGGCCAAGGCCTACCGATGCATCAGGGGCATGTACGAGGCCTATGCCCACGGTGTACTTCCTGGGGACACGATGATGGCGTACCACTCCCTGACCATAGGAGCTGCGGTCAGGTACGTGGAGACGGGGGACCTCGATGGTTCGGGGTACTTCGTCGGGAAGAAGCTCGACGTACTCCAGCAGGTGCTGAGGAGCGTGAAGGTGGAAGATGCAACAGAAAGATAACGTCGTGGGGGTACCTATGAACTCCACGTCGAAGTTCATCCGGTTCCTGAAGGAGACGGCGCTGTGGACGCTGGTGATAGCCCTCGTGGCCGACACCGTCGTCGCGGCGTTCGGCACGCCTGAAGACAGGGCCTGGGTGAACGCCAACACAGGCCTCATCATGTCCTACGTCCCCCTGGCCGTCCTCATCACCTGGGCTGACTGGAAGTGGAGACGTCGTGAGACATCCGTTCACCGCTGAGCAGAACCTCTCGGCTGCGGTACTCCTGACCCTGACAAAGGACGTGATGACCGGGATGATCGCTGACGTCGACAACGGGTTCTCCTACCGCATGAACAGGCGGAAGCGGAGACGGAGGCTCTTCAACAGGAGGATCCGAGAAGTCCGGGAGATGTACGCGGTACTGGTGGAACTGGACGACCTGACGTAGGGTTACGAGCCCGTCTCCCTCAAGCTCTCGGTGTCGGCGATCATAAAGTCTCCGTCGCCGACGACGAACCCCTCGGCCTCGTGGTATTCGTTACGGACGCCGATCATGATGACGGCGTCGTCAGGGCAGCGTGCCAGAGCCTTCAGTAGGTCAGCCTTCGTCATGGGTCTGTCTCCGCGAATCATCGATGGACCCAGCCTATACCTTCTTCCGAAAAGAGTACATAGGCTACGACGCGACGCCGCCTGAGCTGGTGTTGGCGTCGGGTTCGTTCTGCTGATACGGGAGGGATGCCGCCGGCATGACCGTGACCCTGCCCTCGGCGATCCTGACCGTGTTGTTGCTGCCGTCCACCTGCACGGCGTCCCAGACCCCCCTGTCGATCCCGAGCGCCAGGGTCGTCGCGGCGTCCATCGAGAGCGAGTAGACGCCGTTCGCTCCGGACGAGACGTCCATCTCCGTGAAGGCGTTGGCTCCGGGATAGGCGGTGACGTGCGCCGTCAGGGTACATCCTGAGACGTCGGCGACGGCGCCGTTCGCCTCCAGGACCTGGATCTGGAAGGCGAAGTCGGCTCCCTGCTCCACGACGAGGTCAGCTCTGGCGGCCATCAGGGCTGGATCCCTGTCCTGTGGAACCTGACCACGTTGGTCGGGTTCACCGGATTGAAGACGAGGGCGACGGCGGTGGAGTTGGTCGACACCCCGAAGGTGCCGAGAGACCCGTTCGAGGTGAGAGTTCCGAACTCGGTCGAGAAGGCGTTGTTCCCGTCGTGGGTCACGAGGATCTTGGAGAGCTGGACGCCGACGGACGACACGGCCTGGACGAGGTACTCAGCTCCCCTGTACGACGCCATCGGGAACGAGTCTATCGTCTGGCCTGCGGTGTTGGCCGTGGTGGATGTCTGGGCAGAGAGGACGCCGGAGTACCCGGTCGTGAACCCGTCCGACCCGATGGGCAGGGCCTTGGAGACGGAGTTGTTGCCTCCCCTCACGACCACGTTGGCGTAGAGCCCCTCGCTCGAGAAGTTCCCGTCCAGGTAGGCGTTGCCCTCGTTGAGCCCGAGGCTGTCGTTGGCGGTGAGGGCGTAGAGGCTGACGATGTCAGCCAGCTCGTCGATCTTGTCGAAGACGCCCTCGAACGTGTAGGTCCCCAGGACTATGTTGGATACAGGTATCACGAAGCACCACCTTTCACTCTGAGGAGGAGGTCTGAGACGAGGCCTTCCACCTTCTCCAGCCTCTCCTCAAGCCTCTTCATGCGAACGAGCTTGTCCCTCTCGAGGGTGAACGTCGCCGCGTCGTTCGGGTCTGCCACGACGGTCCCTTTCCCGTAGTTCTTCAGGACCTTCTTTCCCTGGTGGATCACGCGCTCACCCCTACCGACAGTTTTCTTCCGAATTCTAGGCTGAACATCCTACTGCCCTTAGGTCCTTGAGTTTCGGAACCACCCTGACCGACTCGGAGAGGAGCAGGACCTTGACCTGCGTGGAGTCGTAGGCGTCGTACGGAGTCCCGTCCTCGTCGTAGTACCTGACCACGCCGTTGTTCTGGGGGTTCAGGAAGGCGCCGAGCGGTTCAGCCAGGACGTCGACCAGGAAGCCGGAGCCCAGGACTGAGGAGTTCGACGTGGCGAAGTCGACCGTGCAGTGGTCGTCGTTTGCCACGGAGAGGACGGAGCAGACGAAGCAGTCCGCAGGGAATATGGGGTTCCTCACCCTGACTAGGGATCCGACGGACAGGTCCGAGGTGAAGGAGCTGCCGAAACCGACCAGGACGGAGTTCCCGGAGGACACGGTGACCACGCCGTTCGCCGTCGTGGCGGCCACCAGGTCGGTGGCGGATGGGATCTCCCACTGGAACTCCACGGTGGAATCCGAGGACTGGCTGTACTGCTGGTCGGTGTCGTCGACCGCAACGAGCTTGGTCCAGGCCTTGTCGTCGAGCGAGAAGGGGTCACGGGAGTTGTGGATGCGGGCGTAGGCCTCGACAGAGGTGGTCGCCGGCCTGTAGGCCGTGGAGTAGACGATCAGGTCCTCGGCCTGGGCTCCGGCGGCGAAGGTGAGGGGGACGGTGACGTGCCTGGCCAGGGCTGAACCCTGGGGTCCGGTCTCACCGGTGTCGTCGTCGTTCACCGACCAGGAACCGGCGAAGAGGTCGATCTTCTCGTCCCAGACATAGGGGCTGTCGTACACCTGACCGTTCTGGCGGTTGACGGAGGCGACGGCCTTCAGGTAGGCGCTCTTCACACCTCCGTGCATCCCGTTGGCGTTGATCGCCTCCAGGGACCTGGAGAGGATGAGGGCGTCGTAGGTCGGAACGACCTCCGTGTCGTTCTGGAGGGGGAGCTCCGACGCCATGGCGTAGGTGTTCCCAGAAACCTCGGCGAAGGCGTAGGTCAGGTCCATGACGCCGGTGGACGGGACGTAGGTCAGGAGGTTCGGGTCGAGGGACGTGACCGGCACGGCGTCGACGGACGTGACCACGCAGGTCTGCGCCGAGATGGATCCCTGCAGGGTCTGACCTGCCTGGAAGCGGACAGTGGAGTTCGCCGTGGAGTCGACGAGACGGAGCTTCCCCTTCGGTACGTCCTGGGAGAAGACGTGGGCGACTGGGGTGCGGTAGGCGAGGGAGGCGGTGTTGGTGGCAGGGGAAGGGTCTTCCAGCACCATGACGGTGTCGTTCGACACCGAGGCGACCGTGGTCACGTGGTAGACCGTGGAGTTCACGGCGAAGGCGGCTCCGGCGCCAGCCTGGTACCTGGCTGTGAAGTCCGTACCCGTTCCGATCACGGACGTGGAGTCCTTAGTCAGGGAGACCGTCCCTGGGACGTTGGCCGACTGGGCGAAGACGAACTCACCCCCCGTGAAGGGACCTGTCTGGGACTGGACGGTGAGGAACTCATGGGCGCGGGGAGTCATCTCGAAGGAGAAGGTGTTGGCGGTGAACGACGCGATCCCGACGGAGAACTTGAGTGACGACCCCGAGACGGGCTTCCAGGTCCCGTCGGAAGAGGCGTCGAAGAGGCTGCCCTGGAACCCCGAAGGACCGGAGAACGCGGCGGTGCTGCCGACGTAGTTCTCCCCGGCCTTGGCTGTCCAGAGGACGAACCCGGGATCCTCCGGAGCCACCAGGATGGCGTAGGAGGTACCGGACCTGACCGGCACGGGCTGTGGAAAGGTGAACTTCGTGGACTGGCTCGCCAGGTTCGCGTCCGCTGGGATGTCTGGCAGGTCCAGTGAAGTCTGGGACAGGGCGATGGCCTGGGTCGGGTCCGGGACCCCTCCGACCGTGGGGCAGATGGCGACGGTCACTCCCGGGTTCCTGATCCCCGAGGCGTTCCCCTTCGCCTTCGGGACGGCCTGGAAGGACAGGGACACCGACGTCAGGAAGCACTGCGGCGTGTTGGCCACAGCGGCCGGATCGACGTAGAACGTCTGTGCTGTCTTGAAGCTCATCGGTCAGAGTGTCCTGGATTGATTGACGATATGAAGGTTGACGACGTTCAGGCCGACGTTCGGGAGCGACACCGACCCAGAGACGACCCCGAGGGAGCAGGACGCATGGCTGGTGCCATCCGCAGAGACGAGGCTGGCCTTCATGTTGCCGACGACGTTGTTCAGAGTTGACTGGGACTGTTGGAAGTCGGTTGACCTGTCGACGATGCCTGATCCATAGTAGTACGTGAACGTGCACTTCCCTGAGCCGTCAGTAATTATCGAACCTCCCATGGCTCCTCCAGGGACGACGACCGAGGACGACCTGTCCTGGCCGCCGAAGCTGAAGACGTGCTTCGTGTTTGGCTTCAGTCCCCTACAGGAGATGGTGATGGCTTGGTCGGCCACCGACATCTCGTCGCCGGTGACCGAGACCTTGTTCTTGGCCGGAGCTGAGCTGGGGTTCCCTTTCGTATACGTGTTGGGATCCCCCACGATCCTTGAGACGACCAGGACCCTGTTGGTCGGCATCATGACGCCGGAGTAGTCGACGGCGACGGGGTGCGAGACGGTGTTGGCCTGGGTCGTGTTGGCCTGGGTGTTGGCGGCCTTCCCGGCGGTGGCCGCGCCCTGCGAGACCAGCACCTTCTCGACGTACGGGAGGGTGACGAGGCGGCCGGTGACGAGGGCCTGCGTCGAGGCGTTGGCGACGTTGAACTCACCGCCGTAGTTCTCCAGGTCCAGGCGAGGCACGACCCACCCGTCCTGGAACCCGGCGGTGTACTCCGGGCTCTGGGTGTCGGTGAGGGAGTTGTCCTGGAAGGAATCGGCGAGGAAGCCGTACTTGAACCGGAGGGACGCCGGGTAGACCGACGACGGGATCTGCTGTGCCTGGACCTGGCTCTCGAGGCCTGACAGGGACTGATAGTACTCGAGGGCGGCGATCCGGCGCTCCAGCGTGCCGATCTGCGCCATCGTGTATCCCGACGGCTGGGATCCCCCAGGGCCTGAGGTCGGATCGGCGAAGAGCGTGACGGCGTGGTCCGTGGCCCGACGGGTCGTCATCCGGCCCTGGGACGCTACCTTCCTGTCGAGGAGGTCCGAGAACTCCTGGTCCTTCCTCTGCCCTACCGTGGGGAAGGCCGGGGCGTTGAGGAGGGCGATGGTCATGGAGTCGGAAGGCTGGGGAGGAGCCGACGGTACCTGTGCAGGCAGTCCTGGGACGGCCCTGATGGCCGAGGTGGAGTCGACGACGACCCTGTCGATCCTGGGGAGGTAGTAGGACACGTCGGCCTGCGCCAGGGTGTCGGGGTCCGGGAAGTAGGCCTTGTTCGCGGGGTTCGCCGTGTTGCCGAAGCGGGTGGCGTAGGAGGTAGCCGGAGGGTTCAGGGTCGAGAGGGCGACGTTGGCCGTGACGTTCGCCGTGGCCTGGACGTGGGGGCGGAAGTCCAGCTGTTCGGAGAGGTCCCGGTAGGTACCTAGCCTGTCCCAGGTCTCAGGCAGCTCCAGGGTAGCCACGGACGTTCCGGAGCGGAGGGCGTCGTAGTCCTGGGAGTCGTCGATTGGGTAGGACGTGACGGTGGCGGCGCCGTTGGCGGAGACGGTGAAGACGTCGAGCTCGACGAGCAGAGCCGTGTTGGCGTCGACTGTGACCCCCGTCCTGGGCTTCAGGTACAGGTACCCCAGGTCCAGGTAGTCCGGGTTCTGGTTGTGGTCGACGTAGAAGGAGTTCGTCACGTCCTGGCTTGCGAGGTTCACCGTTGCGGCGTTGCTCGACATGTGGACCGAGACCATGCGGAAGGCGTCGGGGAGACCGACGCACCAAGGACCGGTCGTTCCCCCGGCGTTGTTCGAGGTCTGGATCCTGACGAGGGCGGAGCGGTTGCTGGTCTTCGTGACCGGGGACTGGGACGAGACCAGGACGGAGTGGGTGAGGGCACAGGCGACGTTCGCGGAGAGCGACGTGCCGATGTCCACGGTGAGGAGCTGGCCAGTGACGTCGACGTTCGCCGACCTGTCGGGGTCGTCCCAGATGGAGACGGGGACGTAGGCCGGGAAGAACTGGACCCCGTTGGCGGAGGTGTTCGAGACGGTGAAGGGCCTGTCGACGGTGAGGGACGAGCCGGAACCGACGCCCACGACCCTTCGAACGTCCTGGACCGTCGTATTCGACCAGACCATGAGGTAGTCGCCGGCGCGTCGGGTGGTGAGGAAGTCGCCGGACGTACCGGTGACCGTGTTCCCCGTGGAGGAGATGCCGAGGGATCCGGAGAGGTTTGACGACGCCTGGCCGTTGGCGAGCGGGACGAGGACGAGGTCCCTCTCCTGCTCCGACGTCAGGGCGGAGCCGAAGGCGTAGGGGTGCGTCTCGGCTCCGGTGAGCTGGACGGAGACGGATCCGGAGGTGTTGCAGGTCAGGTCGGTCCTGAGGTTCCGGTACTGGAAGGTGACGTTCGAGGCGTCGGCCGTGGCCGACGGTCCGACCGGGAAGACCATCCTGGACCCGGCCGTGTTCGAGATCCTGGAGATCGAGGTGTTGGTGGTGGCGTCGTAGGTCTGGACGAGGTCGGCGACTCCGGTCGCCGCGGCTCCGGAGTAGAAGAGGCTTCGGGCGTCCCTGAAGTTCTTCCCGGGATCCATCTGGACGTCGAAGAGGTAGACGCGCATGACCGCATCAGGGGTTCCAGGCGTTCCGGAGAGGTGCTTGACGGACCTGACTCGGGCCTTTCCGATCTCGGAGCCGGCTCCGGTCGGAGCAAGTCCGGCGTTGGAGGTGTTGGAGAGGAACGACGCCGCGGCGTCACGGACGGACACGGCGTCGCCGGTGGTGTGGAGGAAAGCACCGCCGTACTCACGGACGTCGACGTAGTTGCCGAACTGGACGCCGATCCTGGTCGCAGGAACGGAGAGGGTCGTGGTCGCCTGCGGTACTTCCACCTGGAAGTTGTCGTAGGTCCTGACCCTCTGGCCTGAGATGTAGGCGTACCCCGGGTCGACGGTCACCAGGAACGTCTGGCTCTCGTTGTTGCCGGGCGTCGTCTGCGTCGCCACCAGGAATGGGTCGAGGACGAAGTCCCCGGAGGTATCGTCGGTCCGCCTCGCCATCTCTTCCCCTACGGTCGAGAACAGGGTCTCCTGGTTCTGGAGGTAAGGCTGTCCGTTGGAGAAGGCGGTGAGGGGGAGGAAGTCCGAGTTGGCCGCGGCGTCGGACGCCGACAGGACCTTCAGTGTCGGGGTCACCTGGAGGCGGTCGGCACCCGGAGCCTGGGAGTTCGTCGTCCCCGTGACGTTGTCGAGGAGGGTCGGGTCGACTGAGGCCGTGACGATGGTCTCGGTGGAGTCGAAGCCGACGACGAGACCGTCGGGATCCGTGGAGTACTTTGAGACGACGACGACCTGGGCGTCGACGTGCAGGAAGAAGCCCTTGAGGTACGCCGTACCGGAAGAGACGCCGAAGGCGTAGCCGTCCCCGGTTGAGTTGGCGACGGAGGCGACAGTCAGCTGGCAGAGGTAGTTGCGAGCGGCGAGCAGGTTCTCGGTGGAGACGTCGGCCGTGGCCGACGCCGACTTGACCACGGCGGTGGGAGGGACGATGAAGCCGGTTCCCCTGTCGGTGACGACCGTCTCCTGGATCCTGCCCGTGCCGTCGGTGACGACCTGACCCGCACCACCTGACCCGTAGACTTCGGTAACGACGGCCACGGAACCCGTGGTGTTGGACGTGATGCTCAGGTTGGCCGAGAACGTCCACGCCGCGGAGGTGAGGGAGGTGTTCTGGAGGTCCACGGCCAGGGGGCGGAGCTTGAGGACGAGGGTGTTCGCCACGGCCGTGGAGTTGACCTGGACGACCTGGGCCCTGGCGAGGGTGGTCTCCTGAGTGACCAGCTCTCCGTTCGAGAAGGTGTTGGACGACGTGACCGAGACGGCGATGGCCGGGAGGAAGGTCAGGGGATCCGTGTTGGAGAAGCCTGAACCGACGCCTCCGACCGGCACGTCGACGGCCCAGACCGACTGGTCGGAGTCGTAGACGGTGAGGACGTCTGCCGAGGAGTACGCGGAGGTGTTGCCGTCGAGACCTGAGTTCAGGTACCTGAGGTGGAGGGTGTTGAGGTCTGGGTCCTGGCTCTCGAAGCCGGTCGACGTCGACAGGACCGTGGCGACCAGGTTCTGGGAGTTGCGGGTGAAGAGGCCGGTGTAGTTGGCCATGACGACTGGTTCGCCGTCGTCCTGTAGGTCCAGGATCTTGGCGTAGGAGTACCTGGGGTAGTAGACGAAGGAGCAGCCCTCGACGACGGTCCCACGCTGCAGGACGACGTCCCCGAACTTTTCGACCTGGTTCTGGAGCATGGACTGGAGTCCGTTGAGCTCCTGCACCTGTGTCGATACGCTGGGCTTGAAGAGCACCCTCACGTAGTTCTTGTCGGGATCGAACGAGTCGTTGTAGGGCGGTACGGAGAGATCTGTGTCCTGCATGGGCCTATTTACAGTCCGGCCGGGAGGCTCAAGAGGGGTCGACCTCGTACACAGAACCAATCTTCGTCCCACCTCCGACCGAGGCTATATCCTTAAGTTCTTTCCCGACATAGGACATGGCGTGTCCCTTCGTACCTATGATGAACTTCTTGTGAGGGGGCTCAGCGTCTAGCAGAGGTCTCAGGGATGAGATGGTATGGTTGGAGGAATCAGTTCGATACGTCAGGTCGTGACGAAACTTACCATACCTGTGACCTAGGGCCTTGAGGGTATGGTGGATACCTCCGCTGTTCATCCCATATCCAGGTTTCCAGTGTTTCTTGGCGTGTTCCCACACATCATCTTCGCTTCTTCCCGTGACGTGGGAGATGGCTGAGATCGAACAGTGATCTTTGTCAGGAACGGACTCAGCCAGGAACTGTCCGTAGGACTTCACGACTGCCACCTGTAGTCGGTAGCCTTCCACGGCCCGTGACGGCCGTGCTCTGGATGCGAGTCCATCCACGCCTCGACTCGGAGGACGTGCTCCTTCGCCTCAGGCTCGTGGCGCATCTTGCCCTTCACGGTGGAGGCGTGGGTGAACCTCAGCCCCTCTGGGTTGTGGAGGTTCACCTCGATCTCGTGGTCACCGACCCCGCCTTCCTGCTCGGTGTATCCATCCAGGAATCGGCCGTAGGACTTCATCGCGCGCCGTGTTCCTTCTCGACCTGCTCTATCCTGTCCAGGTGTTCCCCGAGATCCTTGGTGTCGAGGCCTTCGCCGGCGGAACCGGTTCTCGTTCTGTGCAACCACCCTCCGCTCTTGGCAGTGACGTAGATCTTGTGTCCAGCCCTGAGACTGCTTCCAGGAAACGTCTTCATGTACCTGTGGTTGCCCTTGGCAAGCCACTCTCCGGTATGCTTCCATCCCTTGGACAGGGGCAAGGCGTGCGACGCCGGGTGAGGACCGTCGCCACCGCCGCCGAACTCCCCGTTCGTGTCGGTAAACTCGGTTAGGAATTCCTGGTAGCTCTTCATGTCAGTAGAGGTCCTCCGGTTTCTTCGCAGCCATAAGGAAGTGGTGGGTGGTGTTGAAACCACCGTGCTTGGAGAACGGGGCGTCTATGTGGATCTCTGCGTCTCGCCCGCCTGGGTTCACCCTGTCCATCACCTTCTGGACGTGCCTGATGTGGTGGGAACCGAACTGCGGTGAGTGGCTCTGGACTGAGAAATTGCCGTCCGGCCACTTCCTGACCCTGAGGAGGTGGGATGCCTCCTCGTGTGGGAAGTTCAGGGCTTCGTGGGACTCCATCCCGTGGACTCGGTGGAAGAGCTCCTCATGGGCGTGGTCGTCCCTGTTGAACGGGAAGTCAACGTAGTGGTTCTCCGGTCCCTCACCGAACTTCTGGGCGATCTTCATGGCCTCGGCGTGGTGCTCCTTCGGGAGGTCTGACACCATGGCTCCGTACTGGGCGTGCGTGAAGGCCCTGGCATGGGGTGCGTGGACGCCGAGCTCCTGGGCGTGCTTGTGTATGCCGATCCAGCCGTCGTGGTCACCGTTCGGACCGAGGTCCTCGCTCTCGATGGCGTGTGTCTTCCCGGTCTTGGTGTTGTGCCACCATCCCTGGCCATGCCCCTCTGCCTCCGTGATGAACTCCATGTAGCTCTTCATCAGGATTTTCCAAGGTCCTTGACGTCAATGAACGTTCTCTTGTTCACCTCGGTCTCTGCTCCAGCGAGGTCGGCGCCGGTTGGGATCCTCCCGAGGACTGGGTGCTTGAGGCCGAGCCTCTTGTGCTTCTTCAGGTCCTTGTAGTGGGTCTGGGCAGCGTCGTATCCATCCGCGTACCTGACTCCTTCGGTGACGAACTCATTGTAGCTCTTCATGCCGCTGTCCTCTTTCTGTTCCTTGCCGCCTCAGACATCTTTCGACGGGTTTCTTCCGAGAATACTCTACCGAGTTGAGAATTACGGAACCGTTCAATTACTTCTGGATTGTCACGCAGCATAGCTTTCCTGGATTCTGACATCTTTTTCTTGGTCTCTTCGGTATGTTTTCGACCTCTCCAGTCAGTATTCCCTTTCCTGGCCTGGCGGATGAGTTCCTTAACTTCTTCTGTCTGGTGCCAACCTCCGTACGTCTTCCCAGCCTTTCCAGCCATGATGGCTTCTCGATGTGCTTTGGAGAGTGGTTTACCCCTCAGACTTGCAGCTATGTTCTTCCTGGCCTCGTCAGATCGTTTCATTCCGGTGTGGGCCGTCGCTATCTTAGCCTTAGCCTCTTCAGATTGACGTTTCCCCTTCATTCCACCTGGTCTACCAGTATTACGCTCTATGAGCTTTCTCTTATTCTCTTCGGAGATGACGTACGAACCATTGGCGATCCTGGTGGCCCTGATCTTCTGGCCTATGGTCTTTGAGACTTTAGGGTCAGAACTCCAATGGGCAGCCTTGACTCTCAGGTTGTAGTAACGAGGCATGGAAGAATTAGGACTGATCTCATCAGACTTGATCATGTCAAGCCATCGCTGTTCTTCCTCAAGCATCTCCTTCTTGGTAGGGATGCCGTTTCTAAGAATACGTCTCTTGAAATCATTGGGACGGATGGCGTGGGCCTTCTTCATCCAGTTCGAAGAGCAGATGTAGCCGTCCGACGTGGAACCCCAGTGGGATCCCACGTAAAATCGACGGTGCTTGCGATCGAACCAGAGGTACACGAAGCCGGTGTTTTTCATCAGGTATTTAGTGCAAACTAAAACTCCAGGACGAGGCGGATCGTCTCGGACTTGGTGTTGGAACGGGATACCGGTGACAAGTTCTCCAGGTACATGACGTCGCCTGAACCCACGACGACGTCGGGATCGAGACGGGACGTGACGGAGAAATGGCCGCCGTGCAGCGTCCCCAGGATCGTGTTGGGTACCGTGAAGTCCCCAAGCTGCTGGGTCAGGCACATCACAGTGCTGTTCTGGAAGGAGTGGAAGACGGCGTTGGTCGTGGCAGTGTTCCCAAGCGTGACGACCTCGTCGTTGGAGAACGACCCGGACTCGAGCTGGCCCGTGTATCTGTAGAGACCAGAGAACGTCTCGAAACCCTTCTGGAACCCGTTGTTGAAGACCAGGTTCGCCTGTGCGGTGGCTCCGGACGTGTTGCCCGAGATCGTCCCGAAGGTCGAGTTTCCAGGAGCGAAGAAGCCCTCGACGTCCGTTAGGACGATTCCTCCGGAAGTCCCGGACACGATACCGGATGCCCCGGTATTGGCCTGTGTGACGGCCTCTCCGATCTCGAAGTTGCCGGATTGGTTTGCGGTGGTCACCGTGACGTTGGACCAGAGGGGATCCCTGACGAGACCCACGACCCTGAAGTCGTTGTCCGTAGAGATGGTGTTCGACTCGGTGTTGGCGAACGTGACGGACACCTCCACGGCGGAGCAGTAGAGCTCACGGGTCGATGAAGCCCCGTGTCCTCCCTTGGGTCCACAGATGACGGTGAGCGCGGCGGCGTTCGTGACTCCGACGGTTCCTGAGACGAGGACCTGGGCACTGGCCCTGTGGTATCCAGCCCCCCTGTCAAGCATCTCGATCCCCCAGACTGCGTTTCCAGAGGCTGCGTTGACGAGAGCCCTGGCTGCGGCCTGGGAAGTCTGGTGGCCATCACCCTGGATGAAGACCTTCGGGCTGACCTCGTAGGTCGAGGTGGCGGCCGGGGTCTCGTCGAAGGCCGTGTCGACGACGACGAACTTACCGGAGGTATTGACGAAGTAGTCGGTAACGGTCCTATATTCACCGGCGCCGAGACCGGATGTGACCACAAGCCAACAGCCGTCGTAGACGTGGTTGGCCGAGAGGGCGCTGGACGAGATGCCGTAGACGACGTCGTTGGCTCCGGACTGGATGTCGTCGACGTTGAACTGGCCGGAGACGTAGTTGTTGTATCCAGAGCCCCCCTTGTCGACCCTGATGACGTCGATGGCACCGGACACGGCGTTGGCCGTGACGTCCGGATCCTCGACGACAGGGATGAAGTCAGGAGTGGAGAAAGTCGCGAAGTCCCCGGAGTCGATCTGGTACATGTACTTCCACAGGTACCCGTCTCCGGTCCTGTAGTAGGAATCGGCTGCAGACGTATCCGAGAAGGTTGGTTGGGACGTGGAGGGAGTCCCTCCGGCGTTGTCCAGGCACTTGTAGACGTACCTGGTATCATCCTCCTGGACGCAGACGAAGAACGCCTTGTCCTCGAGTGATTCGACCTGGTCGTCGTACATGTCGTAGACGGTACCGGAAACCCAGTCCCGGCGGGTGACGACGAACGCCACGTCCTGGGGACGGACGTGCTTGCCGAACACCATCTGCTGGTAGGCATCGAAGAGGCCGTTCACCAGGGTATCGTCGACGGCAGGAACTACGGTGTCCGTGTTCGCATAGGACGTCGTCTTCCCGGCAAAGACGAAGTAGACGGTATTCGGAGTCGCCGTAAAGGAATCCACGAACCTCTCGGCGTTGTTCAACCTGTAGGGGTTGAGGATGAGCTGCTTCGTGCTGTCCATCACGTTCCTGTCTGCGTTACGTTCGCCGAGACGACGTTGCCCTGCCCCTGCACTTCAGAGACCTTGACGACCCTGCCGAACATCTTCGTGCCGGCGACGTGGGTGACTCTCTTCACCATGTCGGCGTACCTGTCGACGTCCAGGCTCGACTTGATCTCATACGAGAAGTCCTGGTAGTACTCCCCGTCTGCGAGGTATTTATCGGAGGACAGGAACCCTTTGGAGGACGTATAGAACCCCTCAGCGTGTCCCTGTCTGCCGAGAACAGTTCGAGCAGTTCCGGAACGAAGGCCATCCTGGGATGTGAACGTGATGAGCTCGTTGTTGGCGTGGCCGAGACCCGACGCCGCGACGTCCAGGGAGACCACGGAACCGTTTCCTGAAAAGACGTTGGCGACGACGACTGCGTTCAGGCCTGCCGGAAGAGAATCAGGATCCTCAGCGACAGATATGGCGTTCGCCGAGACCCCGGAGAGGCTACCGACGACGTTGGCGCCGGCAACGAAGTCGGCGGAGATGGAGAGACGCCTGACGTGGATGACGCCGTTGGCCTTGGCCGTTATGGAACCCTGGGCGAAACCGAAGACTCCGGAGGTCGCCACGGAGGTGACGTTGCCTGAGGCAGACGAGACGAGTCCGAGGACGTCGTCGTTGGCCTGCCACGACCCAGACACGGTCTCGACGAGCAGGATCCCTGACGTGATCCCCTGGACAGTTCCAACGGCAGTGTTCGATCCGGCGGTTTCTTGGTACACCGCTTCCTGGAAGAGAAAGTCCTCGGCGTCCGCCACCGATAGCTGAGCCCAGTCGTCTGGCACCGGGGGAGCCTGCGTAACGGTTTCTCCCAGGACGTAGTGGCCCGAAACGTTGGCGACCTGGATGATGTAGTCCTTCTTCTCCAGGCCTGCGATGAAAGGTTCGTAGATGAACACGAACGGGGAGACGTTGTAGTTGTGGCCGGGGTTGATACCGACCAGCGTCTGGACTGTGCCGAGTTCAAAGCTCTCGTAGGTAAGGGCTGGAAGCAGGGGGCTCGACGCGTTGGCAGACGGGTCTCCTGGGAAACCATAGGCAGAGGCGTCGAGAGCGACCCCTCTGTAGGCGTCGATGGAGTCCGTGTTGAGGAATACGGTCTCGGTGTTGGCTAGACGACCGATTCGGAACGTAGCTCCTGTACCAGTGAAGATGTTGGTCAGCGTAGCCGTTGTGTTGGAACGAAGTCCTAGGACTTCGGTGTAGTCCGTCGTGAGCGAACCGTTGACGTTGAGGATACCGGCGGTCGTGTCGTATGAGGCGACGTTTCCGACAGCTCCTGACGTCTGACCGACGGCCCTGAGACCGACCGACAGGTCTCCGACCACGTTAGTCACCGTGACGTTGGACAGGGTTGAGTTGACGGAGTCCGACACCAGGAGGGCGGTGGCTTCAACGGAATCACCCAACACGATGGTCTCCCCAGGAGAGAACCTTCCCGTCACTCCGCTCATGCGCACGACCGAGTTCGAAGAGACGGCCATGAGGTTTGCGGTGACGACGTCGGAGTTCGCAGGACACGTGAACGAGATCTCCTCGAACCTCTGGAAACCTGGGCTGCTCGTGTTGGAGATGGATACCACGGCGTTGGACACGAGGACTACCGACGTGTTCGTGAACCCCCATCCCCCATCGCGTAGGGTGAAGGAGACGATCCCGGTCACGTCCTGGACCTGGCTGACCCTGCCTTTTCCACCGGTACCGTATCTGGAGAGCACGTCGACGATGTCTCCGACCTTGAAACCAACCGAACCATCGACCACCAAGAAGTCCGAGAGGGACCCTATGACGGTAGGAACGTCGGTGAGGTCGTCGTCGACCTTCAGGAGTTCCCCGGTCTGGAAGTCCAGGGTATCTCCAGAGATATAGAAGACGTCGACGTACCTGCCTTTGACGACCCTCCGAACTATCCTGTCGACGAAAGCCGTTGCCCCTGACGTGACCCCGGTGATGAGCTTCCCGACGAACGACGAATTACGGTCCTGACGAGTCACCTCGAGGTATGTCGGTACGTTCCAAGTACCATCTGACAGGGCAAAGATGTCCTTGGACGGGTAGTAGAGCTCGATGTCCTCGGCGAACACGAGACGAAAGAGGAGCTGTACTGCCCTCTCTGTGCCCTTGGATCGATAGAGATCGATGACCCTCTTGACCAACAGCCTCTTGTCGGTGAGGGTATCGAACTGGATTCCGTCGAGGTATGCCTTCTTGAAATGGATAACGAAGTCATCTATGGTCTGATCGATGTCGACAAGCTCCATGAAACGTCGGGAGTTGTAGAGCGGACCTTCGGTCTCAAGCCATTGATAATATGCTTCCACGAAAGCAATGAAGTTGTCGCCATTTTCCCTGTAAAAATCAGGGAATTGGCTTCTGACGAGGTTGCTGATGGTCTTTGGGATTGAACGCATCAGATGCGGGCCGCCGTTACCGTAACCTGTATCTCGTCGGAGGGGATCTCTAGGATGACGTTTCCAGACACGGTCACGTCCTTTTGGGACGGGCGGCCATAGAGACGAATGGAGTCCCCCTGATATGAATCAGCCAGGAGGGACGAAAGGGTGACTGCACCGGATGCATAGTCAACCTTACCAGCCTGGAACATCCTGTGGTATCCATCCGAACGGGTCGAAGCAAGCCAGATCGCCCCGAGTCCGTCGTCTTCCAGGACCACTGACTGGCCCCTGTAGACGAACCTGGAGCTCGAGATGGCGTGCTCGGCACTCGCCGGATGGACGAGACGGGTTTCCGGAACCAGGTCGTCAACTAGGGACATGCCGAAGGAGACGTTGAAGTTCTGAGCCACGCCGAAACGTGGCGTCAGTTTCTTCATGACGAGAACGTCGGTTTCATTCGATACCACGGAAGGGTGTGAATCGTCGATCGCTCCCACGAAGCGGGAATAGAGCAAGGTGGACTTGAAGTCCACGAGCTCCTGGAGGTTGTATGTCTGGATTGCAGATATGACGTATGCCGTCACGTCATCCGCCGTGATGTCGGTCTCGTTGATGTTGTAGGTGACGGCCGTCGAGACGGAGATGTAGGTATGGTCAGGATCGACGAACTGGGGTTGGATGGCGAGAGCCCTTCGACCGGAGAGGAAAGCCTTGTACTGGGCGACCTTGGATGCCGGCGTCCCGTCGAATCCAGCCAGTTGGATCGAGATGAACACCTTCCCGTACTGTGGAGGCACGACTTCCTCTCCACCATAGGCGACGACAGCCACTATCTCTGGGAAGGTGGTTCGAAGGAGGGTCTCGTAGTCCGAGTCCGTGATGGCCCTCTCCTGGGTGGAGTAAGCCCGCGGGGCATTGAAACGAACGGACTCGTTGCTCTCCGAGATGGCTCCTCCTACCGCTGAAGCCACAGTCCCCACGAAGACGTTTGAATATCCCTGTATCGTGGAGTCGGGGGTGAACTTAGAGATCCCGTTCGGCAGTTCTCCGGAGCTGATCCGATAGGACGCTACGACGACGGACCCGTCCGCAGGCTTCCTCCCGACTATGTTATCCCCGAAGAACACCTGGTACTTACCGTCCTCGACGGCCTGGAGAAAATAAGCAGTCGAGTTACTGGTCAGATCCAGGAGGGTCTGACTGAACTGGTAGTTGAAGAGGTCAGAGCCCTGGTTCTCAATGGTCACGACCTCCAGGCTCTGCGTGTCGATGTTTGGGTTGGAGAGCACGAACTTCTGCGGTTCGGAGGCGTATGAGATGACGAAGGAATCGTTAGCCGAGATGCCCTCATAGAGGGCTACGTTGGAGAAGAGAAAAGTGCCGTTGTTTCCAGAAGCCACGAGGTTCTGGTCGGTCTGGAAAGTGTAGTTGTTCGAACCAGATTTACCGGTGAACGTCGTACCTTTCTGCATCGTGAGGAGAGCGACGTTCGAATCTCCGGTTGCAACAGTCACGTCAACGAACGCAACCGCCGATCGGAACGACCTGGGCATGTAGTTGAGTTCTTTCGCCAAGGAGACGATGGAGTCGCGAAGCTGTGCAGAGTCCAGGAAGGCCTCGGAGATCTGCATGTTTGAATTGAAGGCGTTGATGTAGGTGTTGTATGTGAGGACATCGAGGAGCACCGAGATGTTCGGGCCTTCGAAGTCATAGTCCTTGAACCTATCCTGGGACTTCATGAACGTCTTGAAACGTTCCTTGAGGTCCTGGAAATCTAGGGAAGTGAGGTCGAGTGAGGAGTTCGCTGCCATGGCCTATTTACCGCAACCTGTAGAGGGGAAGCTGGAGGGTCTGGGGCTCGGACTTGTTGACCGTGTAGAAGACCAGGGTGATGACGTATGCGTTCTTCTCAGGAAATGCATCGACCGTGACCGACACCAGTTTGGCCCGGGGTTCATAGTTCTCGATGAGGTTACGGATCCCCGTCTGGAGCTTGGCTTGACTCTGGGGGGTGATGTTCTCGAAGAGCGTCGCCTCTACGTCCGAACCCTTGGCCGGAGAAAAGAAGCGCTCGTACCGGTTGGTCCTGATGAGATTCCTCATGGATCTCTTGACGGAATCCTCATTTACTGACCGCACCAGGTCCCCGGTATCTGGGTGGGGGGTGAAGTCCGTGGTGAAGTCCGAGTAGATCTCGGACTTCTTGGCCGTGGCCGTGTACCTGTCGACCCTGAACGTATCCGCCATCAGCCGCTGATTCCTTGGAAACCTGCTATTTATTTGAGAACAGGGGTGTACTTATTTGTCAGAACGAATATGGTTTCTCATGAGATAACGAGGTTGGAAGCCTGTTGTCCAGAGGAAGGGGTGCCGCTGTGGTTTCCCTATTGTTATGAGAAAGGGGAACGCCATGGACATGACGTACATCACCCCGACCTGCAAGCGGTTCATCCATCGCCTGCATGAGCACGCCCACGACGTGTACATCTTGGTATCGCCGGTCCTGTGGACCCATGAGATCCTCATGGGTTTCTACCTCGGCGGCGGTATCCTGGTCGTCATGCTCGTCCAGGCGTTCGTCGACGAGTGCAAGGAAATGGGGGGTGTCAGCTGATGCTCCCCAACTTCCCTTTGAAGAACGAGAACGGTTGGTGGCTCAGGCCTCTGGACCGTCACGCTCCGACAGGAGGAGAGATAGGCCTCGATGGGATATACCGGAAGGGTGGGGAGTTCCTGCCCTTCTACGTCCCCAGAGAGATCATGCCTCAAGTCGACGAGGAGGATACGCCTGAACTCATCTCCTTCGCCAGAGCCGAAGGCGTGAGGGTCACGGAAGGTAAGATCGATCCGGAATGGGTGAAGCCCCACCAACGGATCGCCATGGACAAGGTTCACGCCATGCCGGACTCTCTCCTGCTGAAGCCGTGCCTGATCTCTGTCGAACCAAACATCCTCGACGGTAACCACCGCTGGATGAAGCACCACCTCACGCACTCCAAGGAGATGCCGTTCGTGCGTTTCCACCTGGAGTTCGGTAAAGCCATCGACCTCATCTTCCGTTTCCCGAAAAGCTACGCCTACGGGGACGGCAACTACCACCCGGAGAAGAACTGATGACCCCGAGAAAAGTTCTGTATATCGTAGTCGGCACGCTCGTGGTGATCGCCACCGCCACGTGCCTGTCCCTGTCAAACCTCGTCAAGGTATCGACCAAGGAAACCCACTATCGGTGTCCGAAAGGCACCGTGCTGGTTCAACCCCATGCGTTCGATGTGGTGTGCTTGGCAGGGGTGGAACCGGAGATAGTCCAGTGAAGTTCTTCGCCATCCGCCGGAAGAGCGACGGAGTCTACCTTCGCCTCGGCCGCATCAGACCTGAAGAAACAAACACGGAAGAGACGTTCCCGTGCCTGTATCCTCAGACGAGCACATCGGACACGTCTCCGTGGATGATCCGTCGGAAGGCATACGCGGAGTTGGTCCTGGCAGGTGTCCCATGGTGGGAAGCCTCGTTCGAGGCGCCGACGGTCACTCCTGGAACCGACCTCTCAGACCTAGAGATCGTTGAACTCGTCATCATGGACCCTGGGGCTCCGATAACCTTTGAGGTGAAGGAGCGTTCAGGTCCATGGATCGACGTGGTCCGTGCCAGGATATTCGACAACGATCGCTTCATCAACGGCGAGGAAGGGTATCAGGAGGTACCGAACGTCGGCAAGATGAACTCCACCCTCTACGTCATGCTGAAGTTCCTGGATACGGCAGCATCGTTCATGAACGCCATCATCAGTGAACCGACGATCGATAAGGGGATCAAGGACAGGGCTCAGTTCTACCTGGACGTCCTGAAGACGGAGGTTACCGAGTGATCAAGTACTTCGTCTCATACACGTTCACGACGGCCTCTTCCGGGGGCCATGGACGCACCGTCGTCAAGGCGGAGCATCCCATAACTGATATAGATCGGATCGAAGATCTGGAGGAAGCTATATTGAAACACCACAACGAGTCGGCGTTCAAGGCGTATGACCCGCCGTTCGAAACCGTCATGGTGCTCAATTGGCGTAGGTTTGAGGAACCCTCAGTTCAAGAAGCCCCGCCTGTGGTGACTGACTGAAGGTACTCAGCGACGACCTCTGGGGTGAATACCCTGGCCACCTCATCCCTTACTTTTTGCCAGTCTTCAGATGGTATGCCATCGAATCCCAGAAACTGAAGGCTGTTGTTCACGAAGGCTAGCTGTAGGTCGACAGGAGTTTCCGGATCTAAGGAAGTCCTGTGGTTTCCGTAGAACAACAAGTTCCCGGCATCATCAAACTTGATCTTTTTGACCAGCACCTCTACGACGAACTGGCTCGAAGAGATGTTTTCGATGTAAGAAGCCGTGGTCTCTACCATCATGTGTCCTTTCCAAGTACTTATGTCGGGATCGTATAGGTAGCGAAGCCATGTATCTCCATGGGGTTCGCCACCGCTGAACCGTTGACCGTGGAATAAGCCACCCCACTTCCGCTCTGTCTCAGGAAGTTTGATATGGTTACTGCCGCCATGGACAGCTGCGTATAGCCTGCGGTCAACGTGATTCCTGTCCATGCCGAGAAGAACGCATGGAGGCTTCCATTCGTTCCATTATTCTGAGCCGCGAACGGCCACCCACCGAACGTCACGTTGCCGGAAGTAGCTGCACCGGAACTTATCATGCTGAATGTGGTGGTGACGATATTTCCATTCCTGGTATAGTAACCAAGCTGGAGGGAGTATGAAGAAACACGGTTTAGTGACGGAGTCCACGTACCTTCTTCATAGGCATCGAGGGTGTGGGCGTCCGAAGATGTTGATGCCGTAGAGGGGAACTTGATTTTTCCTGATGCAGAATCCGAAAGATCCAGGGTTCCCCCGACGATCGAGGTGTTTCCATGCAGGGATGCCAGGGTGTCGAACACGACATTTCCAGAACCGGTCGTTCCGGAGACTGTAGTTCCAGAGATCGAGACGACGTTCGAGTGCCCATTGGACGCAAGGGCAACGTCACCAGAAAGGGCGACGTCTGCAGCGATCCCCGAAGAATTTCCGACATAGATGTGCCCCGAGGTGAGAGAGTTCACACCACTCGGGCCTGTTGGGCCCGTTGGACCTGTAGGGCCGGGAGAACCAGTTGGGCCAGTAAGACCAGTAGGACCAGTCGGACCAGTCGGGCCAGGACCCCCCGTTAAACCTGTAGGTCCAGTCGGTCCCGGAGAACCAGTTGGGCCAGTAAGACCAGTAGGACCAGTCGGGCCAGGACCCCCCGTTAAACCTGTTGGACCTGTAGGGCCGGGAGAACCAGTAGAACCAGGATCGCCGGTCAAACCAGTAGGTCCAGTCGGTCCCGGAGAACCTGGAGATCCATCAGTACCAGCAGGTCCAGTAGGACCAGTTGGGCCAGGACCTCCCGTCAAACCTGTTGGTCCCGTGGGACCAGTCGGGCCGGGAGAACCCGTTGGGCCTATAGGTCCAGTCGGTCCCGGAGAACCTGGAGATCCATCAGTACCAGCAGGTCCCGTAGGACCTGGAGATCCAGCCGGCCCATTTGGACCCGGATCTCCAGCAGGACCTGTCGGTCCAGTCGGGCCGGGAGAACCCGTTGGGCCTATAGGTCCAATCGGGCCTGACGGACCAGGAGGCCCACCTTCTCCAGTCACATCACCTTCGCGAAGAACCCTCTTGCCGTTTACAAATGTGTTAGGACTTCCAGTCACTCGTTGATCCTCACGTCGGAACCGGTGATCTGTGTTTCTCCTCGACTGTCGAGAGAAGAATCCCCTTCCACTGACAGAGAGTAGTCGCCTTTTACCGTGACCTTCATGTCACCCGAGACGTCGTAGGTGAGATCACCCTTGACCTCGACCTTGTAGTCGCCTTTTACGTACACGGTCTTGTCCTTGACGACGATCTCAAAACCATCGTCTACGATTTTCCTAACGAACCTGCCGTCTTCGTTCGTCTCTTCATACGAACCAGACTTGTGGTAGATGCGAATGCGTTCATGCCCAGGAGTATCATCCATCTCGATGACGTGCCCGGATCTCGTCTGAGTGACCTTGTTGTACGGATACTTTGCTGCATACGCAGGTTCTGGCTCAGGACCTTCCTGAGTGTTTTGGATAGAATTGATTCCACGAGCGAGTCTCGACACATCATGCTTCGAGTCGTCGTTGTCTGGGATCTTGGCGTACGTGCCCCAGATGAGAGGCAGTTGGCGTTCGTGGCCGTCGAGACAGAACCCGAACACCCCAGTTCCTTTTTGGATACCCGTTGGGCTATCACCCACCTCGGCCAATGATGCGGAACCGATACCGTTGATGGGAGTAGCCCACGGGAGGTCCTCGGTGGCGATGGAATTATCGGCATGGTCGTTGTGGAAGCGCACACGAACTCGCCCCAGCATCCTAGGGTCATCCACGTCCTCAACCGTGCCCACGAACCAGCGGACACCCTGCTCGCCTATTCTGTTGCTGGCCATGGCATATTTATTGCTCCCCCGAGGCTGTTTACTTTTCCTGGGAAGTGTATACCTTCCATTCCTGAGATCGGGAAGACGCGCTTTTCCCCAGAGAACTTGGTCATGAAGGTTGACGCGCCTGTCGAGTACATTGGGGGTTTCATTCCCCGGAAGGAGGCCACCATGTACTTCATGGACCTCAACGATGACCTAAACTGGGAGAGGCGTGAAGACGCCCCCCGGCATGAATACTGGACGAACGTCTTCGGAAGGCCCTACACCTACGGAAAAGGTCGAGGGGCCAGGACCTATGATTCCAAGGCAGGGCATCCTCTCATCGATTTTATAGACGACCTCGTGTGCAGGAACAACCACATATCTCCGACCCTGGAGGGTTGCTTCCTGAACATGTACAACGACGGCAACGACGCCCTCGGCTGGCACTCAGACGATGACCAAAACATCGACCACACCAGACCGATAGCGGTCGTCACGCTCGGTGGACCCAGAGCCATCCAGTTTAGACCGATCGATCCAGACTTCGACGGAGCGTACCACACCGACTACGAGACCGAGAAGATCGGTGGAGGCAACCCCTACAGCAGGTGTGTGGGTTGCGGGGTGTCGGAACCCCAGATCAACGGCAGCATCAATGGACACGGCAAGGAGTGCCCGTTCAGGGCTAGGATGCTAGCCGCACAGATACAAACCCAGTGGCTGGAGAGCGGATCGCTTCTCTTGATGCACGCCGGGATGCAGCAGAAGTGGCTGCACAGGATCCCGAAGGCGCCAGGCCACGTCAACCCTCGGATCAGTCTCACGTACCGAGGACTTCACAAGGAGCAACCCGCAGATGTCTGACTATCAAGAAGTCGATTCCAATTCCCCGAAAGAGGTGAAGGAAATAGCCGAGGACGTCGAGAAGGCCTTCAAGAAGAAGGTGATGAACTACGAAGAACTCCTCGATGGAGTCAAGATCCTCGCCAAGAACAAACTCGAATCCGGGGAAAATATCTCAGGACCGACGTTCTTCTTCTTGGATGAAGAAGGTGAGATGTCCGTGGTCGTTTCTCCTAACGTACCACCGAACCTGCTCAAGGAACTACTCATCCAAATCTTCACGGACCGCAATGCGATAGCCTACTGCGTGATGAGTGAGATCTGGGCGGCGGTATTCGAAAAGGGTGATGCCTTGGTCCAGCCGAGACATGCCCCCAACAAGAAGGATGCCTACATGGTCGCAGGAGCGACCCGAATGGGCAAGAAGCAACTCTTCGTCGGCCCAGTCGAGAAGGATGGACAAAAAACCATCTCGGCCGGAGAACTCATCGAGCAGCCGCCGGACGTCGTTCGTATCTACGATGGTTTCCTATCCATATTCGACAGCATGGAAAAACCATCCATCAACTAGCATTCCGGGCTGGGAATAACCAACTCATGTCCAGCGAGCAGCCCCTCGCCATCGGACAAGGAGCACCAATGACTGAGACTACCACGAAAGGCCGGCGGCAGGAGACTGTAAACCTGCGAGCCGGTCACGCCAAGTTCGAAGACCTCATGAACGCCATGATGACCGGAAAGGCCGTCAACTGGGAACACGAGGATCCCGAGATCGAGCACAAGGGGCGCAAGATCATCCTGCCGGCAGAACCCGGTCCGATGGACACCGAAGCGGCGATCGAAACTCTCCAGCGCAAGCTCGAGGACGACAACGTCGAGATGGACGCGACCCAGGTCGTCGACGCCTATCCCCACGACGCGGCCGTCGCCTTCTTCTCTGCCATGCGCAACCTCTACGGCTGGGCATCCGCACGTCCGACTCCGAGCTTCTTCGGCCCCATCCCGCCGTCGCTGCTCACCATCCAGACCGGTCCGGATTCCGACAAGGACTTCGTGCAGGTTCCTTGGGGCGAGTTCAAGATCCCCGGCATCGAGAACAACCTCACCATCGGCGCCAAGAAGGGCAAGTACGGACCGCAGTTCGTCGTCTCCGGTATGGTCAAGAAGAAGGAGATGCACATCGTTCGTGAGCTCGTCGAGCTGACGAAGGAGATCCTGAAGTCCGACTCCATCTACAAGGGCAAGGCCATCCGACTCGTCGCGAAGACCGACGGCACCGTCGACTTCGACACGCCGCCGGCGTTCCTTCCGACTGCCTACATCAACCCGGACGAGCTCGTCCTGAACGACGACGAACGCAGTCAGGTCCAGGCATCCATCTGGACTCCGATCCAGAAGACGGCCGAAGCCCTGAAGAACGGCATACCGCTGAAGCGCACGAACCTGCTCGAAGGCGAGTACGGCATCGGCAAGACCATGCTGGCCAACACGACCAGCCTGATCGCAGTCCAGAACGGCTGGACCTTCATCGTCCTGGACGACGTCCGCGGCCTGAAGGACGCCCTCTTGTTCGCACAGCGCTACGAGCCGGCCGTCGTGTTCGCCGAAGACGTGGATCGCGTCACGGAAATCCGTGACAATCGCGCCAACGACATCATCAACACGATCGACGGTGTCCTCTCGAAGAACTCCAAGGTGATCACGGTTCTGACCACCAATTTCGTCGAGAAGCTGGACAAAGCCATGCTGCGTCCGGGACGTCTCGACTCGGTGATCTCGATCAGGGCGCCACAGGAGAAGGCCGTCATCCAGCTGGTCTTCAACTACTCGCGCGGACTCCTGGCGAAGGACTCCGATATGACCAGCGTGGCCGATGCCCTCAAGGGTCAGAAGCCCTCGACGATCCGCGAGGTCGTGGAGCGCTCGAAACTCGGCATGATCGGTCGTGGTGACGATCACATCACCCCCGAGGACTTGGTCACAGCAGCGAACGGCATGAAGCGTCACCTGGAGCTCCTCAATGGCGCCAAGCCGGAGATGAACTCCTACGAGAAGCTCGGCCGCGCCCTGGGTACCGTCATCCAGGAAAACGTCGGTCTCGACGACGACACCATCACTGCCATAAACGGCATCAAGGAGCTGAGCCACGACCTGAAGATCAACGTGATCGGCAACCTGATGGCGGCCTCGAAGAACGCCGAAGCCGCGGCTTCGGCGTCCCGTACGATCCGCGAGACCATCGGCGAGGTCACCAAGAAGGTGGATGAAGTGAAGAAAGATACCGCTGCGACCCGGAAAAAAGTCGCAGCGTAACAAGACTGGCCGGCGCCTCGGGTGCTCCGGTCGGCCACGGGATGGGGTGGGAGCTTCGGCTCCTGCCCCAGACCCGTCAGGAGGACACCATGATACCGGTCAAGAAGAGAACGCTACAGGCATCTGACATCGTCGCCATGGTCGAGAACTCGTTCGGCGAGGCCTCGAAGGCCTTCGTCAACATCAACAACGGGAGTTTCAGCGTAGTTATCTGGAACAGAGGCGTGTTCGACCTGTCGTTCCTTACCGACGGATTCTCCACGGAAATGGTGGACGACCTGTCCAGGATGATCAATGAACACCTTGGTCTGTCCAGTAGGGACGTCCAGGTCATCATGGCTCTCGGCATGGAGAACTCAGGAGGATGCGGTGTACAACCCATCAAGAAAGTCTTAGGATAGAAGTTTCCAAGGAAGGAGCACCCCCATGATGGAAACGACAAACGAAAACTCAGTGAAGTCCACGAGGACGTTCGACATGGTGGACGTCAACGACGTCGAGTACCTGTTCAACCTCCTCAAGCACAAGAACATCAGCGACAGCGAGGCGATGACCGCGATCGGGTACAAGAACCCGTCGGGAACCCTCTCTGAGATGCGCCGTGTCGGTCTGACCAAGAAGACGATCAAGTACGCTCTCATGGGTCTGATCGCCGAGAAGAAGATCTCCACGGACACCCAGGACTCGCCGTTCTCGATGTCCTTCGACGAGTCGGAACTCGCCTATGAGGCAGTGCGAAAGGCCAGGAAGATATGGCCGAAGCTCGAAGCTGAGTACATCAGCCTCCAGTCGCGTATCGCAAACCACATGGCCCAGGTCGCACAGAAGATCCAGCAGAGGAAGGTCGGATAATGGCCATTGACTTAAAGGGTTTCGGATCTTCGGTCAATTCCATCCGCGAGGACCTCGACGGAGCCCCAGAGGGGGTGAAGGAGACGATCGAGGGGGTGATGTCGGTGACTCTGGCGTCCAAGGTCGCCGAGGGTCTCTGTATGCTCACCCATTCCCTCGAGGCAGCGCTCGAGGCGTTCCCGAACGACCCCATGGCCCCGACGTATCGAAAGATGCTGGAGCAGATGTCCCCCATGCATGACCTGCAGAAACCAGTCCTGGCGGAATACGTCGACACGACGACCGCCGTTCTGGACCACCGCATGAGCGTGCCCCCTGGCCAGAAACCCGTGGTGCACTGATGTCATTCTACGTTCTCGATGAAGACCAGGAAGATGTCGAAACAGCCGAATCGGCGTGGCAGCCTTGGGACGGCAAGCAGGACCGTCCCCCGGGCGTCGACGCTTCCGTGCGTGTCGACATCATGTTTCGTAACGGAGTCGTAAACGAAGCCGGGAGGATCGGAAGTTGGACGTGGCGGCATCGTAGTAATCCGATGGATTCGGACATCGTTTCCTGGCGCCTCCACAACGACGAGACTGCGGGGGCAAGCCAGCGACCCGCAGTGGCTTCTCCTGCAAAATCCAAGCCAGTCATAGACAGGTTATGGATTGCTTGGGGTGGAAACCCCGGAAACGCAGATACGCCGCCTCGGGACTTGCCGAAAGGGGGCAGAATCCAAGTCGTATTTCGTAACAATACTTCAGAAACTCACGACGATCCAGAAGATGTCTCATGGAACTTGGACCCTCCTGGCTCAGTCGCGAGCACGTACGACGTCGTCTACTATCGTTCAGCTCCTGACGAAGTCCTACCCCCTCCTGGGTGGAGGGCGTGGAGAGGTGATTCGTCTGATATGAAGGGCGACATGCCCCGAGGCGTCGATAGGGATACGGGAGTAAACGTCCTCTATCGAGATGGGTCAACTAGGGATGCCGAGAGGGCTGGCGAAATCGTATGGCATTGGACGGATGATGTCGACGACGTCATCGCCTTCTTCGTCGTCGAAAAGGAGGGAAAAACGGAAGAATCGGAAGTCGAGATACCAGACGACTTCACGGAGTGGGTTCCTAGCACGACGAACTCATCCAAAGACGATAACGACAACATCTATCCTTCCGAGCTGTCCCTTAACGACGAAGTCGAAGTCATCGACAGAGATGGTGATAAAAGGGAAGGCCAAGTAGAAGAAATCGTGTGGGAACACGAAGAGACCGGCGGTGACGTCGTGGGGTACCGTGTCATCAAGAAAGGAATTCCCGCAGGATGGACGGAATGGAGAGGAAGTGTGACTCCTCCGAGGTTCTCTCGGATGATGATCATGTTGAGAGGTAGCCATAAGTTATTTTCTGCCAACGAAGGGGATCGAGATGCTTTGCGCTGGTCCCATGACGGCAACGACGGTGACATCGTTGCCTTCAAGCCGTTGGACGAGGGTGAGATCTATCTCGATATTCCCCACTCAGCCAACCAGATAGCAAACGCCATCGATCTCTTCGTCAGCAAATATGGCCGATCTCATCCTGAAGAGGCCGAGATCCTGAGGAAGGTGTCGAGAATGGTCTTCTCGAGGAGGAACAGATGACTCCGGAGGAGTACAAGGCGTTGGCCAGGGCCCTCAGGGAACAGGCGTTCCTTTTGCCTGAAGAAGACTTCTTCACGACGAAGAGGACCCTGGAGAACCTGGCTACAGTCTCCGATAGGATGGCCCTGTGGAAACAAGATAACCCGAACCCCTCAGAAGAAGATCCCGGTATCTGGAATACGGCATGCGGATGCGGCTAGGAGTTGTCTTCATAGGTACCCTTGACCAGTTCGAGGGACTGCGTGTAGACCCTCCTCCCCGCCGACGCGGAACTACCCACGATGTGGCGAAGCTTCGCCACCAGGTAGTTACCTGACGTCAGCCTGGCCTGATCCTGCTTATCGGTTGTTCCGAGTGTCGTAGGTACTGCGATGGTGATGACGTCTCCGGCCTTCATCTTCGAGTCTCCGTAGACATGGGCATGATAAAGGTTCTGTGAGATCTTCCCAGCAAAGGCCTGCCTCTTTCCCGCATAGTCTCCCATGTAGTTCTCCGGCAGGTCGGCTGATGCCGGGATCATCAGGTTAGTGGACGTGTCGTCGCCGTACTTCCCTTCGAAATCGGATGTGTTCAGACCGATGGCGTCGTCCGTGGCGAACTTGAACTTGCCCTGGTCTTGGAGGTTATCATAGGTCACCTTCGTCACAGCCCCCGTGAGCAAATCAAACTTCCTAACGACGTTCCTGAGAGAGCCGTGGCCGATCTTCATACCGTTGTTGAACGCGGAGACGTTCCGAAACCCCAGGACGTTTCGGAACGTCGACGCCGTGAAGTCGACACGACCTGAGGCGTCGAAGACGAACTGCTTGTCGCCTATCCTACCCTTGCCGTCATCCATCATCTTCTCGATGGTGCAGAACGAGAACCCGTCTTGGTTTTCGAAGAAGCAGTATGAGGCCGATTCATATTTCGACGAGATGGCCCTCCTCCTGATCATGTCGATGGCTTGGAAGGGACGGAGAGTCGAGACGAGGACGTCCTGGATGCCCTTGGTAGTATCGATCACCAGGCTCTTTTGACTATTGAGGTTTGACTGGAGGATCTGTTGGACGATGGCTGACGCCTCCATGCTGTACTTCTTGTTGACCTGGGTTCCGGCATTCTTCAGGACCTCCTCTGATGCCAGCCGAATGACGTAGGACTTTCCTCGATTGTAGGAGAGCGTGGTGATGTGTTCAACCGAATTCACGATGAAGTCATAGGTGACCGTATCGTCGTACCCAGCAGTAGCGAACTCAATGGATACCTTTTCCTCACCGATGATCGGAAACGAGTAGAGCAGATCTACGGCATCGTAGACCATGAGTTCTGCGGTGATCACCGGATTGATGATAGATTCATAGATGGAGAAGCCGACGACCTGAGGGGCTATAGATACGGACTTCCCTCCAGAAAGCTGGGAGAGGGTAATGGCCTTGATCTGGACGTCTCCAGCCTGAGCTAGATTCTGGACCGCCATATCAGCCCATTACCTTCTTGAGCTGCTGTTTCACCTGTTGCTGGAACCTGTTGTCCAGGAGACGGATGGATCGATTTTTCTGGTTGTTCTCCTGCTCGAAGTCCAACGCGGAGACAGGAGACCAGTAGGAAGCTTCACCGTCTGGGATCGGTTGTGCCAAGATCGTGAACGAGACCAGGGAACCAGTAGCTCCTGACACGCCTCCGCTCAAAGCCATCCCTTCGGTGATAGCCCCCACTATGTGCTGAACCGTGATGGTTCCGTCTCCTACGGCGACAACGTATCCAACCTTGATCCCGTTCGAGAGGAGGTCTTCGCCGGGTTGGAACGTACCAGAGACGGAGTCGTAGACCATGGAAACTACCTTGTTAGTCGATAGGATCCAGTCCTCTTGTTTTCTAGTGTATGCTATGACTGCTCCGGTTGCAGTCGCAACGGGGTTCCAGTAACGTTTTTCTTGGGGAGGCATGGAATCATAGCTCTCCGGGGAGATCTCCGATTCGTCTGCAGCCCAGTTGTTTCTGAAGTAGAGGACGGTGTCGTCGGCAGCTTGCTGCGAGCCATAGGTCTTAGAGATGAACCCATTCAGGTCGTCTTCGGATAGAGGGAAGTCGTAGTAGAGATCCGTCATCCCGTTCGCCAGAGCGATGAGCCAGACCATGTCTGGATCGTCATAGTAATCGTATGAGACGTTGTCAGGACGCTGCCCATCCCTCAGCGTGAAGGGATAGAAGACCGCCAAATTCTCCGAGACGAGGTCGGTTATGGCCGGTCTGGCTGAGATGTCGACACATCTCTTTCCAGAATAAGTGATGATTGGAAACTTGGAGAAGTAGTTACCAGCCATCAGAAACCACCTGGGAGTTTGGCGTTAGCAAGGGCTGATCTAACCCCGCCCGTCATCTGGTGGAAGGCATCACCGACGGAGAGGGCGGAACCGGAACCACCGAAGTCATCGGAGGTGAAGTACTCGATCTCCCTCAGGTTCATCGTCAGTTTGATGAACGTGGGAGCCTTCGTGTCGGTAAAGAACGTAGGAGATCTCATGGGGTTGTAGTCAAAATTTATGGAGTCGATGACACATTTCTTGAACGTATAGGCATACGTATCTGTCCCATCCGTAGAAGCCCATGGAAACAGGCTCGGAACCACCATGTCAGGATAATCTAGGATGTTGGTGACTCCCTGGGAGAAAGCTGGGAGAGAGTGCATCTTCAAGTTCTTGATGATGTCCCTGATGGTCTGGGATTCGGATGAAGTCTTCGGGGCAAAGAACCATTCGAAGCGATGTCGACGAAAACCAACACCACCGAACAGAACAGCCAGGGATGGATTTGGGGTAGCACCTAGGGATTGCTCAACGACGCCCGACAGTGAAGACGTATCGAGGGTGATACCTTCCGTTTTTCCAGACAGGCCAGTCAAATTTCCTGCGATGCCAGCAATGGCGTCAACACCCCTGATTCCTGCTTCATAGGCAGCAGCTTCGACCTGTCGAGACGTAGAACCTGCCCCGTTGTAGGGGAGTGCCCTCTGCATGTTATCGGCGATATTCCCGATAATCCCGAGAGGCTTGTCTTCGTACGATATGGCGAAATCTTCGGCGAGGTTATCGGGAATCGGGAGGGTGATGGTACCCCTGGCTTCCGACGTGGCCTTGTCCATGGGGGCAGGTCTCTTGTACTTAAAGAAGTCGAACTGGATGAAGTACCTTCCCATGTCAGGGGGATACTGGAGGGAACTTCCTCCGTTCGTCTTATCCTGAGAAGCCGCCGTCTTCGTTTCTGGATAGCTCATGAGCTGAGCCGCCGGAGATCCATCCTGGAATAGTTTCGTCGCACCGGAAAACAATGACGAAGTATCGGAGATCACCGAGTCGACACCAGTTTTCAGATTGGAGGCAGTCCCGAGTACGGATCCCCCGAGGGCCGTGAGACTTTGGCTAGAGAGGAAACGAGACGGGTCCATGTCCACCGATAAATAGAAGTCTAGCTATTTATCGGTGGTTCCTTGCCCAAGAAATACCTTTCTGGCTTTTTTCGCCCCAAGAATCCGGACAAATACGTTGGGAACCCCTCCAACATCGTCTACAGGTCAGGATGGGAGCTCAACGTCATGATGATGCTGGATTCCCATCCGGAAGTCCTGAAATGGAATTCCGAGGAGATCGCGATCCCCTACAGGAGTCCGACTGATGGCAGGATCCATCGGTATTTTCCAGACCTGTGGGTCAGGAGGTTGAACGAGGAGAAACAGGTAGAGACCGTCATCATAGAGATCAAGCCAGAAAATCAAACCCAACCCCCGAAACCAGGCAAGGGTAACAGGTACATAAGGGAAGCGGTGACCTATGCCGTCAACGACGCGAAGTGGCGTGCCGCTAAGGAGTACTGTGAAGATAGGGGATGGAAGTTCCAGATCCTATCGAAAACCGGTGAAGGCTCCTGGAAGTTGAGGAAATAGTGGCCCTTTTTAAGAGACGCCAAGGCACAGTCGGATATTTCACTGGACTGCTGAAGGCAGCGAAGGAACGCGGAGTCGTCCCAGGAAAGACAGAGGAGGCACGAAAGTGGTTCCGAGACACCGCCATGGGTTTCTCCCAGATCCAGGAGACAGAACTCTTCAAGGGTTCCAAGATGACGAACAGGGTATCCGTGGGATCGATGTACATGTTCTCGTACGACCCGAAACACAAACTGACCCTACCCTTCTACGACATGTTCCCGGTGGTGTTCCCTTTCTCGAAGACGAAGGACGGATTCCTCGGAGTCAACCTCCACTATCTCCACCCCGTTCACCGAGCCAGGCTCATGGATCTCCTCTATGAGTTCGCTTCCAACAAGAACATAGACGAGAAGACCAGGTTGAGGCTGTCGTGGTCCGTCCTGTCCCAGGCATCCACAGACAAGTACATGGGCCCCACCGTGAAGCGGTACCTGTCCAACCACTACCGGAGCCGGTTCATCTTCGTCTCGCCGATGGAGTGGGAATTGTGCGCATTTTTGCCAACGGAAAGATTTCAAAAACTTAATAAAACTGCCGTGTGGGCGAACTCGACGAAGATCATAAACTCTCCCAGGTAGTGTACTTAATTCTCGGAAGAGATTAAGGTCTCCCAACTGGAAGGGAGAATCACTATGGATACATCTGACCTGCTCATCGTCGGCTCTGGACCTGCCGGTCTATCTGCCGCGATCAACGCCGCCTCGGAAGGACTGAAGGTCCGTCTCCTCGACGCCGGTACCCCCATGGGTGGCCAGGCACGTGAGAGCGCCGCCATCGAGAACTATCCCGGGTTTCCCGAGAGCGTGACGGGAGACGATCTGATGACTCGCTTCGTCACCCAGGCCAAGAAGTTCGGTACCGACATGGTCGCACCGGTCTCGGCCGTAAAGCTCGAGCACGACAAGGACATCTTTACGGTAACGACGGATGACTATCAGAAATTCGAGGCGAAGTCCGTCCTGCTCTCGCTCGGAGTTTCCTATCGTCGGTTGGACGCGGAAGGCATCGCTCCTCTGATGGGTCGAGGCATCTTCTACGGGCGTCCCGCAGGTACCTACCATCCCCTGAAGAAACGTGAGGTTACGATCGTGGGCGGAGCTAATTCGGCCGGACAAGCCGCCGTGAAGCTCTCCGAGAACCCCCACACGAAGGTCAGGGTAGTGGTTCGTTCATCCATCACCGACAAGATGAGCACCTACCTTATCGACCGCATCCGTTCTCGTCCGAACGTCACGGTCTGTGAGGGCTGCGACGTCACGAAGGTCATGGGGGGCGACTGTCTTGAACAGGCCGTCCTGACTTACAAAGACGGCCATACGGACCTCGTCGGCGTTGATCAGATGTACGTCTTCATCGGCGCCATCCCGAGAACATATTGGTTGAACGAGTGCGGCATAGACCTGGACGAACATCACTTCGTTCGAACCGGTAAAGACGCATACACCAATCCCTACGAGACCAGCCTGAAAGGCTGCTTCGCGGCTGGAGACATTCGGTCTGGTTCCGTCAAGCGGATCGCCTCGGCGATCGGTGAAGGCGCGCAGGCTGTCCCGTTCATACACCAGTTCCTCGATCGATAGGAGAACGCATGAGCCTCAAGGAACGCATCTTCGAAGCCCTCGACAACGCCGTCGAGAACGGATACGACGACGACTTTCGGGCAATGGGAGACCTGGAACTCGCCGTAGACCTGGTCACGTACAGCTCCGACCTAGAGGACGAGGAGCCGGAAGACCTGGTTCCGTTCATCGCCGAGTACCGGAAAGAAAAAGGCTGGTGAAGTACGTCTGCGACAGGAAGAGACACCTGGTCTGCTTGCCGTACTCGGTGGTGAACCTGCACGCCATGGCCGAGGTCCTCGGCATCGGCAGGCATTGGTTCCATACCGGGAAGAACCCACACTACGACATACCCAAGAGGCGTGTCGTGGACGTGATGGAGAAGTGCGAAGTCGTAACGACCAGAAAAGTCTGGTCCATCATCAACGGAGAGAAGTGATGCCGAAGAAGTTCAAAGTATCATTCAACTTGACCATGGGGTCGGCCACGGACGAGGCCTTGGCCGTGCGAATGGTAACCAAACTCCTCAGCGAGAGCGGGTTCCCTGTCTACGACGACCCTGCCGTGACTGACCAGTTTGGAATCACCAACATCACGGCGAAGGACGTGACTCCAGGTCTAATCCGCAAGGGCGACACCGTCAAGATCCTGACTGGACGGGTACACGGCGGCAAACAAGCCAAGGTGACCTACGTCGGGAAATTCTCCTCAGGCATCCCCTACTACAACCTGAAGACGACAGACGGGAAGCCGGTTGCCTCAGTCCACGAGGAACGGCTGGAGAAGGTCAACGTCATCTCAGAACACATCACTCGGATGGTCGGAGGAGTCCCTCGTACCGCGTGAGGGCTTCCTTCACGCTCGCCATACTGGTACCGTTCACGTCATCCCAGAACTTCGTGGATGGCTTCACGACGATATAGGCTAGACGTACCCCGAAGTACACGGCGGCGATGTCATGCGTATAGATGATGCTGGTCTGGGCCGTCGTCATGGCCTGTCCTCCCATACCCCCGAAACCGAGGGCCGTAGAAGCCCACTGCTGAGGGAACGAGTAGACGTCGCACTCATACGGGTCAGGTCTCCTCTTTTTCTTGACTTTCGGCCTATCGATCAGGGGTTTCTTCCTGGACTCCTCATCGGACCAGTCGACGGACTCATACTCGATGTCTGGCAGGTCCTTCGCACACGCCATGCCAAGACAGATGACGCTGTCCCCGATGTTTCCGATGTTCATCTGTGTCTCCAGAGTTTCAAGTCCACATCCCTCCCCGAAGTTCCACTGCCAGCTTCAGGTACTTGGTTTCATCGGAATCGATCTTCTCGTCGAGAGCTTTCATCTCGACGTATTCCTTCTCTTCCTCCTCGGAGAACTTCTTTGGCTTGAAGCGATAGAACTTCGTGCCTTCTACGATCTCGAACCTGTCTTCGGCTTTTCTGTATCCGAACAATTTGTTCACGAGGAACCTGCGCCGCTCTCGGTCTACGTGACGTCCGGTCTTCCACCAGTCGTAGATCTCCAGGACCTGCTTCTCGAACTTGGCAAATTCCCCATCCTTGATCATCTCCGCGTCGACCTCCCTATGCTGGGAGTCATCTTCCAACCAGGCTATCCTGTCCAGGAAATCCTGCCTTCCACCCCTCTCGCCATCGACGTACCTGCACACCAGGGCCATGACCCCATGGAGCATGAGCGTGTCGATGTCGTAGTATCCCGGCTTCAGGTCGGTGTAGACGACGTTGTACTTATGGTCCTTCACGAACCTGTACTTGAACCAGTACTTTGCGTCGCTGGCGGCACGAAATATCTTGAAGAAGGCGTCCGTGATGGGACGGCTTTTGCCATTCCCTCCGTAGATACTTCTCCCGAACACCTTGGCCGACGAACTGCTGAGGGAATGGGTTATGGGGAACGGCCACGGGAGCTTGACTCCCAGGACCTTGATCCACCTGTCGTCATCGTCATATATGTCGGAAATTTCTATGAGCATGTGCCAACCTCATGGAGCGGGTGACGAGAATCGAACTCGTGTCTGCGGATTGGAAATCCGAAGCTCTACCCCTGAGCTACACCCGCGAAAGAGGCACATCCTATATATGTCCGACGGGGTTGTAAATAGCCCATGGACATCCTAGGAACTATAGAAGGTCTCATCGGAGACGCCCAGAACGCGGTTTCTGACGTACAGAACCTGGCATCCGGAGGAGGATTCCGCCTGTCCGAGTTCGTCTCCAGGATGAACTACCAGTCATTCCTGAAGACCAGTCTCTTCACGGCGTCTTTCCAAGGACCGGCAGGACTGCCGGCTTCCGGACGGGACATGACCATGTACTGCCATGCTGCCCAGTTGCCAGACGTCGCCCTCTCTACCCAGGACGTGCGCAGGTATGGATACGGTCCTGTGGAGCGTATGGCTTTCCGTCCCGTCTTCGGCGACTCGTCCCTGTCCTTCATCGTCGACGGGCAGGGTAAAGTCCTGTCCTATCTCCAGGGGTGGGTCAACAAGGCCGTGCGGTTCGACGACTACGATACGATGTCCGACGACGCCGGCACCGGCCCCTACGAGATGGCGTATAAGTCCACGTACGTCACAGACCTGACTATCCAGGTCTACGACACGACGATGAGGACAGTCCTCACCTACCTCCTGAGGGACGCGTACCCGAAGGAAGTCAGGTCGGTGCAGATGAACTGGAACGATCAGGACACCCTGATGTCGGTCCAGACCGTGTTTGCCTACACGGACTTCCGTATCCTCAACCAGGGCAACTTCCTAAATACGACGGGAGCGTCAGTGCCGAACGGTTCGACACTCCAGAGCGTCCTGAACCAGGTCCAACAGGTCGCAGACCT
>Ga0265338_10001118_pt1 | contig 44557 bp, 44 predicted proteins | sample 42126metaG_FD_193579 | JGI IMG/M metagenome (GOLD analysis project Ga0265338, IMG submission 193579) | Rhizosphere microbial communities from Carex aquatilis grown in University of Washington, Seatle, WA, United States - 4-21-26 metaG | ecosystem: Host-associated > Plants > Roots > Rhizosphere... | reverse complement strand
AATACTTCTAATCGACTTTCCAGCCCACAAACCCGCCTGGATCTTCTCGCGTTCTTCAACCCCCAAATGTGTGTATTTCATACCTCATATTTTAACGGGTGTTGCACTTGAAGGTTGAATCTGCCTCGAGTATCCTTGACAAAACAATCATTTAGGTATATTATCAATCCATAACTGATTTCTCTTTGGTTTTACCATATTTTACAGGATAAACCTCTCGAGACTGACCGGCGACATTATTTTTAATGCCGGAGGTTATCCATTATATGCAACCAAGCAATCCAAAGCCTGCCAGCGCAAAAGCACCGGCGGCCAAGCCAACGTATTCATCGCAATCTTCATCGTACACCGTCGTCCGAAAATTAGGTCGAGGCCCTTCCGGCGGAAGCCGTGGCGGACATTCGAACAATCATGGCGACAGACGTCCTCCGGCAAGCGGCGGGGCGTATCATGCACGGCCTTCGACTGGCGGCAATTCTGCCGGGTATCGCGGTCGTGCAACAACAGGCGCTTATCATGCGCGTCCAGCTGGCGGCTCGTCAGGCGGTTACCGCGGCCATTCAACAAGCGGAAGCCGTGGCGGTTATGGCGGCGGCAGAACTGGCAACAGGGGCGCCCAGAAACAATTCAGGGACCTTTCAAAATTCATCAACAAGGCCGTCATCACCGAAGAGGTGCCGAATTTCAAGCCGCAATATTCATTCCTCGACTTTAAAATTGACGAAAGGATAAAAGCGAACATCCTGAAAAAGGGCTACAGCGACCCGACTCCTATCCAGGACCGGGCTATTCCGCATGTCATCGCCGGCCAGGACGTCGTCGGCATCGCCAATACCGGCACGGGCAAGACGGCCGCATTTCTCATCCCCCTTATCGATAAAGTCCTCAAAAACAAAACGGAGAAGATCCTGATCATGGTGCCGACGCGCGAGCTCGCCACGCAGATCGACGACGAATTGAAGGATTTCGCATCCATGCTCTCTATCTTTTCCGTCTGTTGTGTCGGTGGCGCTCCGATCGTGCGACAGATGAGCAATCTGCGCCACCTCAACAATTTTATCATCGGCACTCCGGGCAGGCTGAAAGACCTCGTCGAGAGGAGATGCATCAACCTGGCCGAATTCAAGACGGTCGTTTTGGACGAAGCAGACCGCATGCTCGACATGGGATTCATCCATGACATGCGATTCATGATGGCAAAGATGCCTGCATTGCGCCAAACGCTCTTCTTCTCGGCCACCATGTCACCGGAAGTCAGCATGCTCATCAAAGACTTCCTTCGCGAGCCGGTCTCGATATCGGTCAAAACGGGCGATACGGCAAAGAGCATCAATCAGGACGTCATCCGCGTTGGCACCCGCAACAAGCTCGATGTCCTCCACGAGCTGCTCGGCCAAGGTGATTTCTCGCGCGTTCTCATATTCGGCCGTACCAAGCACGGCGTCGAACGACTCAAGGACGAGCTCGTCAAGCGTGGCGTGAGCGCTGAATCGATCCACGGCAACAAGAATCAGAACAAGCGCCAGCGCGCCCTCGACCTCTTTAAAAACAACCATCTGCAGGTCCTCGTTGCGACCGACGTGGCCGCCCGCGGCATCGACGTCTCGGACATCAGCCATGTCATCAATTACGACTTGCCTTCGACCTACGAAGACTACATCCATCGCATCGGCCGCACCGGCCGCGCCGGCAAAAAAGGGAAGGCATTGACGTTTATAGAATAATACAAGGGCAGTCCTTGGATTTTTTGCTATACTTATTCCATGACTAAGTCGCTTCCGCTCGAGATATTCTATATCTACTTTTCGCCGTACACTGCGCATGCGATCGAGCTAGAGGGCGTCATATATCCGACAGTTGAGCATGCATATCAATGTCAGAGATATGTTGATAATAAAATAATCGAAGAAATTCGGGTAGCACGGAGCCCGATAAAGGCTTGGCAGATATCGACGAAGTACAAGCATCTCCAGATCCCAGAATTCAAGGAAGCAGAGCATAAATTGAAGGTCATGAAGATGCTCATGAAACTGAAGGCTGAGCAGCACGAAGAAGTAATGAAAGCTTTGAAAGATACTAGTGATCTTCAAATCATAAAAAGGATCGTGACATATCCTCCCAGCGACGGTTTCTGGGATATCGGCGAGGACGGAAAAGGCCAGAACCATATCGGCAAAATATGGATGGAATTGCGTGATGAGTTTTTAAAGAAATAGATCTGGTATAATCTTTTTATGAAAATATTCATATGTGCGAGCAAATATAATTACGGTCATGTGGCAAAGATCAAGGAAGAGCTTGAAGCGATGGACCATGTCATTACGGTTCCCAATAGCTATGACGAGCCGATGAAAGAAGAAGAGATGAAGAAGCTTGGAACTCTTGAGCACAAGAGATGGAAGGGAGATATGATCAGGCTGCAAAAGGTAAAAGTGGCCGCGAACGATTGCGTTCTGGTGCTCAACTTTGAGAAGAACGGCCAGCCGAATTATATCGGTGGAGCGACGTTTCTGGAGATATTCCAAGCATTTGATTCTGGTAAAAAGGTCTATCTGTACAATCCGATCCCGGAATCAAACTTTAGGGATGAATTGATCGGCATGAATGTCGAGGTTATTAGCGGTGATTTGTCCAAAATTAATTGACTATGAAAATCACCTTCATCACCGGAAATATGGGAAAAGTAAAAGAGGTCAGCCACTATCTAGGAATTCCTCTCGATCATCAAAAGATCGATTTGGATGAGATCCAGTCGCTCGAGATAGAAGAGGTCGTCAGGGACAAAGCCATGCGGGCGTACGGAAAAGTGGGCAAGCCTGTTTTGGTCGAGGACAATTCTTTTGTCTTTCATGCATTAGGCAAGCTGCCTGGACCGCTCATCAAGTGGTTTTTGGGCGAGTTAAAAAATGAAGGATTATGCCGATTGGTCGACGGAAAAGATCGTAGCTGCACTGCGACAGTCTGCTATGGCTTCCATGACGGAAAAGAGATCCATCTGTTCAGCGGTTCGATGGTGGGCACGGTGGCAGAATCTCCGAGAGGCGACAATAGCTTTGGCTGGTCTCCGGTATTTATCCCAGAGGGGTATGACAAGACGTACGCCGAGCTTTCGATCGAAGAGCAGGCGCCCTTTGCCATGCGAAATATCGCCTTGAAGAAGTTCCGCGATTTTATCGCCGGTTAAGTTAGTGTTCAATTTTGAGTGAATCCAAAAAAAGCTCTCAATGGGGGTGTTTTTTGTGTTTTTTAAAAAGAAAAAAGCAAATTGCTTGACAAAAATTGTGGGTATGCTATACTCTTGGGGTAAAAGTAAATTGACAAAACGTAAGGCAGGAGCATTTGGCTCCGGGAATATATAAGGGTGCAGAGTTCAAGTGGCTAATCCACTAAAGGCACTAGGTCGAACTCGAAGCATCTAATGTCGGTGAAAAAGCCTAGTAAGTCCCAGATAGGGCAATCTCTGATCATGGATATAACCAGTAATTGGAACCAGTTCATTTGAATGAAAGAATGAACCGTTACAAGGCATATGGTGGGTCAATGCTGAATAACGTAGATCGGAGAGGACAGAAATGAGGATCCATCCATCGCACACTTTTGATTGAAGTATGTGCAGATGATGTAGCCGGTGTCGGAAAACAATCTAGTTGTGTAAGGCGCAAAAACAATCACGCTGACCGATTGTAGAACATGCGTCTGAAGCAATGAAAAAAGAATGACAGGGTGCAGCAAACGAAAAACTCGTTAGGAAATGAATAATAGTCGGTAAACTACCGTGCGATCGGAATCGCACACAAAGGTGGAACTGTGTTGCTTCAAGCTCACAACCGCCTTTTTCTTTTTATAATTTTTTGAGAATCTCACCTTTCTCAACCATCTCAACCTTGCCGCTCTTTCTGTCTTTTACCTCTAATTTTCCTTCTTTCAAGTTCTTTTCGGAGATGACGATGCGCGTCGGGATGCCGATGAGGTCGCTGTCGGCGAATTTTTCGCCAGGGCGGAGGTCGCGATCGTCATAGAGGACGGAGACGCCATTTTTCACGAGTTCGTCGTAGAGCGCGTCTGCTTCTGCCTTTACTTTGCCCTCCTTGTCCAAAATGAGCACGAGATGAACGTCGAACGGAGCGATGCCGCGAGGCCAGACGAGGCCGTGCTCGTCGGACATCGTCTCGACCATGGCGCCCATGACGCGGCCGGGACCGATGCCGTAACTGCCCATGACAACCGGCTGTTTCTTGCCCTCTGAATCGACATAGTTCAAGTCGAGCGCGTCGGAGAATCGCGTGCCGAGGCTGAATATGTTGCCGACTTCGACGGCTTTCTTTTCAACGAGGTCGCTCCGATTGACGCCGAGGTCTTTGAGCACTTCGTCGTTCAAGACCTCCTTGTTTACGGCGATCATCTTCTTTTCATCGACATAGATCATGTCTTCGCCGGCTTCGCTCAAGGTTTGGAATTCGTGCGAATATTTGGCAAAAGAGCCGCCGGAAGCGAATGTGACGTACGTCTTGTCGCCGAGGCCGAGCCGCTCGAATATTTTGACATAGGCGCCTTTTGCTTTTTCATAGAATTCAGCGTGCTCGCGCTCGTCGCGGCAGAATGAATAGAGGTCTTTCATCAAAAACTCGCGGGCGCGCATGATGCCGCTCTTTGCCCTTGCCTCGTTGCGGAATTTCGTCTGGAATTGATATGCAGAAAAGGGGAGATCACGGAATGAGCTTATGTAGTCCTTCATCAAATTGGTCAATTGCTCTTCGTGGGTAAAGCCGAGGCCGAGCTCGGTGTCGTTCTTTAATTTCGTCTTGAACCAATTGTCGACAGCCGCGTCGTCCCAACGGCCGCTCTTTTTCCAGACATTCGGGTCTTGCAAGGCCGTCAGATACAGTTCTTGCCCTCCTATCGCATTCATTTCTTCGCGGATCACATTGACGATATTATTGAGCACGCGCAAACCGAGGGGCAAGTAGGAATAGATGCCGGCGAGTTCCTTGTGGATGAAGCCTGCGCGTATCAAGAGCTCGGCGTTCTTTGCCACCTCGTCTTTTGGTGCCTCGCGGCGCGTTCTGGTGAATAGTTGCGATTGGCGCATGGTGTTTGAATTATTGATTTATTGTATCATACAACACAAAACCCGCCGAAGCGGGTTGCGTGTTACCAGTTACAGATTCCTTGTTGCCAAGGAATCTGCGGGCTCGGGTCATTGTTTCCCGCGAGTTCCACCAGTCGAGGTTAATCGACGCAGATAAGTATATGACTTTATAATAACAAGGTCAAGAGGAAAAATCACCTTGCAAATGGACCTCACGGGGATCGAACCCGTAGCTATCCGCTGGTAAGGCGGAGAACTGAACCAATCGAGGCCCATGTGATGCTGACCTCACAAAAATAAGTATAAGAAAAAGTTATTATCGATTACGATATTTCAACTGCGTTCGGACATTATGCTTGCGAGCAATCACATGTCCTTACTTGTTGAAATAAGAAAAGTTAAATTAATTCTAAAGAATAGTTAAAATCCTAAAAACGCCTCCGGTAAAGGCCATTTTGATGCACAAAAAATTATTTCACAACGCCTTCTAGTATTTTACACAAAATGCACGTCCTCGATCTCCGTTTTTTTGCCATAAAGGACGAGGTTTTTGATGCGCTCGGTGCCGTTCTTTGGTGCGTTCAAGAATCCGTTCATAGCCGCTTCCGCCAGCCAGCCGGAATCGATCCAATCGAACAGCCATTCGTCGGCATAGCGCGGGTCGTATTGCTCAAAGCCGGCGCCCGCCATGTGGAGCCACGCCTCGTTGAACTCTTCTTGGGATCCGAGGGGCGGCGACATGACGATCGGCAGCCCGAGGCCGGCATAGAACGAGAGCTCGCTCGGCTTGGTCCAGAGGATGTCGGTCTCCGTGAGGAGGGCGTTGAATTTACGGAAATATTCGTATTTGTCCTCGCTATAGAGGATGGTCACGAAGCCGTTCGTATATGGTTCGAGAAAAAGCTCGTGCACGGCGCGGTCGAATTTTTTCATGATCGGCTTTGAAGTGCCTGCCACGAGATTCAGCCTGACCTCTCCTTTGCGGATCTTTTCGGCGAACGAATCGAGGATCTGGAGGGCGATCTCTGATTGTGCGCCGGCGCCGCCGATGGCGAACGTCACGGAGAGCGGCTTGTCGTTTCTGTGCGTGCCGAAATCGGGGCCGAGATACAGAGATATCAGCTTTTCGAATTTGTTGTGATAGATACCGCTCGGGTCAAGCTTGAATATGCGCGTTTTCAGAGTGTCAGACAATTTTTTGTTTTGCTCTTCTTGCTCATTTTCTTTCAAGGAAGCATGAGCGGGTTTTTCTTTTGGCAAGGGAAAGCCGGTGAGGACGATGTTGTCGTCTTTCACCCCGTAGAGCTTCAGGCGCTCCTTGGCGCGCAGCGTCGGAGCCAGATAGACAATGCGGCTCTTTTCTGGATGGAGCGGCGCCCAGCTGCGGGCGATGTCCGTGTCTGTGCAGAGGCAGTATATGTCGCCCTTGTAGCCGTGTTCTTCGGCGCAAAGGGCCGGGATAGGGAAAGAGCAAATGAGGGGCAGCGGCTTTTCGTTCAAGACGTCTACGAGGTGCTTGCCGAGGCCGTTCTTTATCAGCCGATATACCAGTTTGACAGGAAATGTCGGCTTTGAGAGGTCGCGCCGCGGATAAAAAGACTCGATCCTCTGCAAGTAGCTCATGAGGTGAAAGACCCTCTTGCCAAAAATAGGAAAGCCTTGGAACCTCGAGATACTCTCGTATGTCTTGCGCGTGCAGTACCATTTGAATCTATCGGAATGAGGAATTGCCGGATAATCGTTGGCGGTGATGATATATGGCTTGGTTATGTTCCACGAGGCGGGCGTATCTGAAATATCCATGAGCGGAAAGACCGCGCGCTGATGGCCGTATCCCATGTCGACGGCGACGATGTAGGCTTTTTTGTCCTGATCAGGCATTGTGATTAAACGCAAAGTGCAAAATGCAAAGCGCAAAATATAAATCTAAAGCTAGATTTATATTCAAACCTCTTGTTTTTGAATTAAAGTTTTGCATTTTGCGTTTTGACTTTTGCATTCACAATTTCAGCCACCGGCACGCTCTTGTACCTCGGGTTCTTTACGAGCGCGGGCACACCGCCCTTTTCCACGACATAATAGGCGAATCCCTGCATCTTTTTGACGGCTTCATAATCCGCGTGCTTTGGCATGCTCGACGAATCGCCGCTTGGATCAAAGACGCTGTCGTCGGATGTGACGAGCCATGTCGCGCCGGTATTGACTAATAAGTGGCCTGCGAATGAGGGGATTTCGACTACGTCGCCGAGGCCGACAGAAATGGCGCTGAACGATTCAATTTGGTCGTCAATAAAATTGCCGTTCGAGTCTTTCGCGCGCGTCTGCAAGAGGACGAGCCCCTCGCCGTGGATTATCTTGTAGGTTTCCTCGAAATCAAAGACATGATAATGGCCGTACGTTTTTATGTACTCGCCGCCGACGGTTCCTGTCTCTATGGTGGTTATGTTCAGCTTTTTCTTGCCCCCACGGATCATGTAGTAGTGGATGAGAGGACCTGTTGCGGCCTGATCCATGAGGACTTCCTTCATCTTTTCCTGCGTGCGCTCTGCAAATGGTTTTTCCATGGGTAAATTATACAACGAAATGTGGTTTTTTGCCGCATGCTCGCGTCTTGCCAGCTCTTTGCATGCACCTTGCTTTGCCTGTCCGTCGTACCCTTAATGCAAGCAAGACTACAGGCTCCATTATCAGCTAATCTACTACCGTCACCTTCATGAAAAATACCAACAAGCTATCGATAAGCATCGTCGTCGTAGGTTTCTTTGTCGTGGCAAGCGCCGCTTATGCGCAGACCGCTACGACCACAAAAGGGTTTTTCAGCCATGGCGGCCATCCTCCGTTTTCACGGCCGATCGCCGGAGTCGTCACGGCGGTCAATGGATCTGATTTGACGGTAACCGTAGGTGAAGCAAGCTCGGCAGTAGCGGCTATCACGAATTACACCGTCAATGCCTCCACCGCAAAGATCCTGCGGTCAGGCACGACCACCACGCTTTCGAGCATCCAAATCAGCGACAAAGTCGCCGTGATAGGCACTGTTTCCGGCACTAATATAACGGCAAAGCTCATCATCGATGGCATTCTCCCTCATACGACAGGTCCGCCCGCATGGAAGAAGGGCGGCCATGCCGGTTCCATTACTGGTCGCTCATTTGCCTCCTCGACTCGTCCTTTTGTTCGACCAACTGCTTTTGGATCGGTGAGCGCCATAACGAGCGGTTCATCGTTCACACTGGCACAGAGGACAAAGACGGGTACGACGACGATGACGATCGACACTGATTCGTCAACAACGTTCCGAGAAGGCACTACGACGGCATCATTCTCTAATCTTGCTGTCGGGAACCTGGTTGCGGTAACAGGTACGACGACTTCGACAAATCAAGTTCTTGCTTCAAAAGTAATGATCATAAACATAACAGCTATCAAATCTTTTAGGCCTTTGGGAAAAGGGAATGCCGGCAAAGGATCCGGTTTCCATGGCAACGGTTCGTTCAAGGGATTCGCTTCAACGACCCCGCAATAGATTCTGTCTGAAACTATGAGGAATGCTCGCACGATTCGTCGTGCGGGCATTTTCCTTTGTATGATACAATTGTCGCATGATAAAAACTGTCCAGAGCGCCAAGCACGAGCCCCGTGGCAAATCTGCTGATTCGTCTGTTGAATCGGCCGCACCAAAGATTCTCGAGGCAATCAAAGCATCGAAAAGCGTTCTTTTGCATTGCCATCCTTCGCCTGATCCGGATTCGGTCGGCTCGGCCCTCGCCATGAAATTCGCCCTGGAAGGCATGGGCAAGAAAGCCGTGGTCATCCGCGGCGACAGCGAGATTCCCGAGGCTTTCATGCATTTTCCCGGCGCGCGCGACATCGTGCCAAAGAATTTTTTTGAAGTGGATCTCGCAGAGTTTGATTTGTTTATCGCACAAGACGCTGCTTCGCCGGAAATGATATCAAGACGCGGACAATTTACATTTCCGCTCGGAATTCCGCTTGTGGTCATAGATCACCATGCAAGCAACACTAAATATGCTCCGATAAATCTTGTCGATACATCTTCTCCGGCTACAGCATTCATCTTGTACCAACTTTTCAAAGAATGGAATGTAACTATCACTCGCGATATCGCAGCTGATCTCTTTATCGGGATGTATACGGATACAGGAGGCTTCAAATATCCTCCAACAGGTCATGAAGTTTTCCAAGCTGCCGCTGAACTGAGCGGAATCTTTCCAGACTTTTACAAGCTTATTTTTACGATGGAAAATAGTCGCTCAAAAGAATCGATATACTACGAGGCAATTGCTCTCAATTCGATCAGGACTTATTTAAATGAAAATCTTGTGATCGCAGCTGTCTCGAATGACGATTTAAAGAAAAAGAACATCCCGGCTTCGATGGCTTCGGAAAGCGGCGTAGATAATTTGATCAAGTCCGTGGTCGGTTGGAATATCGCAGTGCAGGTGACAGAAGTGGAGCCAAGCAAGGTAAAGGTAAGCTTTCGCACGCGCGACGCAGAAAAATTCGACCTCTCAAAGCTCGCTGTGGCGCTCGGCGGCGGGGGACACAAAGCGGCGGCGGGCGCCGTCCTCACCATGCCACTAGAACAAGCGATTGAAAAGATTGTGGCGACGGCCAAGGGGATATATAATCTGTAATGACATCTATTAGCAGTTAAAAATACGAAAATCGCAGACTCAAAACGCAAAATTCCAAGTGACAAAAAGCCTCCGATATTGATGAGGCTTGTGATCCGCATATTGGAGTTCATTTGGAGCATTTGACACTGGATCTGCATTTTATCAAAGTCATGAAAGGCGACACATCAACCGGCTCGGGCATATACATCGTTTCCGGCATCATCACGCTTGCCGTCATCGTCGGCATTTTTTGGTGGGCATCAGCGAACTCCAACTCAACTGCTTCGGGCGCCGCAACCGCTTCGACGGACTCGGCGGCTACGAGCAGCGCATCAAATGCATTATCAGCTTTAAATTCTTCGACGACGGCCCCGGTCGCCGCTTCTGTGACAGTCACTGCTGCGAGCACGACCGTCGTTCAAAACTTCATGCACAAAATCACCATTCAAACGAATATGGGCACCATCGTTTTTGAGACATATGACGCTGATGCGCCGAATACGGTCAACAACTTCATCACCCTCGCGAGCAAAGGATTTTATAACGGCCTCATATTCCACCGCGTCATAGAGGGCTTCATGATCCAGGGCGGAGATCCGACAGGCACAGGCATGGGCGGTCCGGGCTATAAGTTCGCAGACGAGCTCAACCCGGCGACGCCGTCATACGAGGCCGGCTATGTCCCTGGAACCGTGGCTATGGCCAATTCAGGCCCGAACACGAACGGCTCGCAATTCTTCATCATGCAAGGGAACAATCCTTTGCCTCACCTATATAGCATTTTTGGCAAGGTCATCTCCGGCATGAACGTTGTGAACGCCATCGCAGCGGTGCCAGTCGACCAGAACGACAAGCCTCTCACTCCGGTGACGATGGAAAAGGTGACTGTCGAGACGGTGAAGGGATAAGCTGGTCGATGACGATCCGGTTATTCATGCAAAAAAGCGGCAGACCGCTTTTTTGTTTTGGCAGGACTGTCGTTATCAATAATCGGCGTCGGTTATCATATATCCGCGCCCAGGCACGTTGCGTATGTATTCGCGGCCGTTGCGCTGGATCTTCTTGCGCAGATTGGTAATGTGGGCTTCGATCGTATTCGAGAAAGGGTCGCTGTCTGCGTTCCAGACATGCTCCATGATCATGCCTCGGGATACGACAATGTCTTTGTTGCTGACGAGATACCGAAGGAGGTTGAATTCTTTGCGCGTCAGGTACAAGGGGAGGCCGCCGCGCATGGTGATATTGCTCGTGAGGTCGAGCGTGATATCGCCGATCTTTATGACAGCCTGCTTTATCGAGGGCGGCCTGCGGAGAAGGGCCTTGATCCTTGCTGAAAGCTCGGCGTATATAAAAGGCTTTTCGACGTAGTCGTCGGCTCCCGTCTGCAAGACGGACACTTTCTTGTCCGTGTCGTCGACGACCGAGAGGAGCAATATCGGAGTGGCCAAGCCGGCTCCGCGTATCTCCTCTACCACCACAGCGCCGTTCTTTTCGGGCATTGAGTAATCGAGGATGACCAGGTCATAATGGTTCGTTCGCGCCATGAACGAGCCCCTCTTCCCGTCAGGAGCGACATCGACGACATAGGACTCTGATTCGAGGCTGTCTTTCAGGGATGTACGGAGATTCTCATCGTCATCAACAAATAATATTTTCATAAAAATGAATCTTATTTTTTTGACTGTTGTGCGTAATGTAAACACGTGTATTATACAACATTTTTGAAAGAAGTATTCATGCTATAATGAGCTCCACGACTTCTCCCATGCAACACCTCCATCCCTTTCTGTCGCATCTGTCGCAGCTCCGCCCGTGGATCGAGTCATGGCTCTCGGCAGGCGGCCCGACTATCGTCTTTATCGTCACGTTCGTCGAGGGCATACCGCCGATCGGGCTCCTGTCCCCGAGCCACACGATCGTCTTCTTTGCCTTTTTTTTGGCCAAAATAGGCGTTTTGCGGTTCGATACAGTCTTGCTTGCCGCGCTCTCCGGCATGATCCTCGGCGATATCGTCGGATATTTTTTGGGCAAGAGGTATGGCTTCGGTTTCTTGCTCCGCCTCGGAAAGATGTTCTCCATCCGCCGTGGATCGATAGAAAAGCTGAAGGACCTCGTGTCAGGGCACTTGAACAAGGCTGTCTTTATCGGCAAGTTCAATCCGCTGACGCGAGCGCTCGCGCCGTTCGTCGTCGGCTCGAGCAAGGTCTCGTTCGGCAGGTTCCTCCTCATCGACATCCTCGCGAACGTTTCCTGGACAGCCCTCGCTTGCATCATCGGCTATGTATTCGGCGCCAGTTACGGCGTAGCCTCGGTCTATTTCGGCCGCATCGTCATAATCGGATGCATCGTCGCATTGCTCGTCGTCGGAATATACCGATTTATCAGCCGGCAATTCCATGTTTTTGCAAAGTATGAGCTCTTTGTCCTCATCCTGAATATTCTGGCAATCTGCGGGTTCGCATCGATGCTCCAGGGCATTTCTGGCTGGCACCATTTCATGCTCGACCCTGATGTCGCTACGAACGTCTGGTTCAGCAATCTGGTCCAATATCATCCGGCTCTCGTCCAATTGGCCAACGTCGCGAGCGCAGTCCTCGGCCCTATGGCTCTCTCTATCGTAGCCGTCGGCCTGTCGGTCTATTTTTTCATCCGCGAGCGCTGGAGGCATTTTTGCATAATCATCTTTACTCTCGTCGGGGGATATTTATTGCCGGAGCTCCTCAAGGTTATCATCGCCAGCCCCCGCCCGACCGACGCGCTCGTGCAACTCAACGATTTCAGCTTTCCTTCTGGTCATGCGACAGCGGCAGCTGGGGCGTTCATCCTCGCTGTGTATTTTTTCATACCGTTCATGCGGATGAAGCCGTGGCACTGGCTCCTCGGAGCGGCATTCTTTGTCCTTATGATCCTCGTCGGAGCGAGCAGGCTCCTTCTCAGCGTCCACTGGCTCTCTGATGTCGTCGCTGGCTACTCTCTCGGCATATTCTGCGCGACGTCGATGATCCTTTTGGTGAGGTACGGAGGCTTGATCTGGAAAGCCATAGTCGATTTCAGCACGTACAAAGAGCAGGACAAAGAAAAAACGGCATAGCCGTTCTTCCTCGGGTATAAAAAATCTATTTTATTTGGCCTTTTCCCAGTCTTTTGCGAACTTCTTGTTCCACTTGACCATTGTTGGATCGTCCGGAGCCGTCGACTTTACTTGTGCCGCCATCTCCGGATGAGCCTCTTCGAGATGCTTCATGCCGTTCGCCATCATCTCGTCCGGCGTGGAACCTGTGATCTTTGCCTCGCACGGACCGCCCATTTGGGCGCATGTCATTGTTTTCATCTTGTTTTAAATTATATTGGCCGATAATGAAGACCTTTTGTGCTCAAAACGCTCCGTATATGATACACTCCTTGTATGAAAAAAGTTGCCAAAGAAAACGGGACCACGGAGCCGGTCAAAAGGCAAAAGACGACGTCATGGGGCTCCGTGGCGTCATGGTACGATGGCCTCATTGAAGGAAAGCAGGGAACGTATCAGGCCGATCTCATCTTGCCGAACCTGCTCCGGCTGGTCACGCCCAAGGATGGCGACCGCATCCTCGACATTGCCTGCGGCCAAGGATTCTTTTCGCGCGCTTTCGCCGACAAGGGAGCCACGGTAGTAGGCGCGGACATCTCAAAGGAGCTCATCGGGCTTGCCCGCAAGCATCCGTCGCAACGGGTCTCGTTCGACGTCGCTCCCGCGGACGAGCTCGCTTTTGCGGCGGATGCTTCATTTGACAAGGCTGTCATCGTTCTTGCCCTTCAAAACATTGAGAACTTTGGCGGCGCATTGAACGCAGCTTCACGGATCCTCAAAAAAGGCGGCAGGCTCTTTCTCGTTCTCAACCATCCGGCATTCCGCGTGCCAAAGAATTCCACATGGGAATGGGATGAGAAGCTCGGAAAGCAGTATCGCCGCATCGGCGCGTATATGTCTGAAGCGAAGATTGAGATCGATATGAACCCGGGCGTTGCGAGCGCAAAAGCAAAGAAGGCCACTATGTCTTTTCACCGTCCGCTCCAGAGCTATTTCAAAGCTCTCGGCAAGGCAGGCCTCGCCGTCACTCGCTTCGAGGAATGGGTTTCCGGGAAGGAAAGCAAGCCCGGAGCCCGCGCGGCGGAAGAGAACCGCATGAGGCACGAGATACCTATATTCCTGTTCTTGGAAGCGACAAAAATTTGAGGTAATATAAGGATCGTAGATAGGCCGGTTTTAATATTTTATATAACAACATGAATATCATCTTGTACACAAAACTAGGCTGTTCGTGGTGCAAGGGCGTCCTCGACCTCTTCAAGGAAAAGAACGTCAAATTCGAAGAGCGCGAAGTGACGCGCAACAAGAACTATTACGACGAGCTCGTGGTGAAATCGGGTCAGACAAAGACGCCGACCATGGATTTGGACGGCGAGATCACGCCGGATTCCGACCGCGAGCAGATCGCTGCCGTTTTGAAAGCGAACGGATACCCCGGATTCTGATCACGACAATTTTCCGCCTGACATGACGATGCCCTGGGTCTTTGCAGCTCTGTCGGTGTCTTTTATCTTTGCTATGAAAAAGAGCGGCAAAAGGCATATGACGCCGAGGATGGCGAACAGGCCTTTTGAATCGGTGAACATGAGGCCGACGAACGTGATGATCGGAGCGATGAAATAGGGGATCTGGCGGGTCGTCCGGAAGAGCGAAAGGACGTTCGAATCGCGGGGCTTAACTTTTTTAAAGAAATACGTCTCGATCATCACTTCGGCCAAGGCAGCTCCCGTGCGCGTGACGAAGAGGACGCCGGCCCAGATGATGATGGACGGCGAGTGGATGAAATAGAGGCCGATCGTGGCCGCGCCCATGATGAAAAAACCGACGGCCATCAGGCGCTTCTCGCCCCAGCCCTGATCGGCGATCCTGCCAAAAGGCGCCTGGATGAGCACGAACGGCGTGAGCATGATGGTGAAGATGATGCCGATCGACGACCAGTCGAATCCGACCACGTTCGCGAGGTAGAGCGGCATATAGATGACCATCCAGCAGTAGAACGTCTGGAGGATGGTGTTGATGATGCACAGCTTCCAGATATCCGGCAAGTCGGCTATCTCGCGGACGGTCGCCCAGGCGCTCGGAGACACGTACGAAGAATCGGGGAATTTGCGGAGATTCTTGTGGACGAGATAGAAGACCGGCAGCAAAAGGGAAAGCGAAAAGATATATACGCGCGTATAAACATGGTCGGTTACGAGCATGCCGACGATGAGAGGCGAGAGGAGCCACGCGCCGTTCGTCAGGGCAAGGAAAAAGCCGCGGACGCCTCCTGTATGCGCCACATCGGTGTATGTTTCGAGGAAGACGTCGTTGGTGAACCCGACGAGCGCCAGAATGGCCATATTGAGCACAAAGGATATCTCGATGACGAAAGGCGATGTTCCCCAGATTATGCCGGCCAGCGTTATGGCGTCGAGCGCGATCAAGCCCATGGCCGTGGCGTAATCGCCGTATTTTTTTAGGGTGCGATAGATCAAGAAGAATGCCAGAACCGTCGCCGCCGCAGAAGCCATGTAGATCACCCCTACGAAACCCTCGTTAGCGAACAAGCTCAAGTATGACGAGTCGATATAGGCCGGGATAGCCGAGTGGAGCGTGAATATGAAATTGATGAGGCCGATCGAATAGATGATCTTCTTGAATCGATTGATGGGCTCGTGATGGCGCATGGTAGTTATATATAAATCGAAAAATCAAAATGGTAAATCACCGGACGATTTCCCATCTATCCTTTAATCTTGTGCTCTATAGTATAGCAGGAAATTTCTTGCAAAAACCATCCTCAAGTGTATTCATCTGAGTAAAGGAGAGCCTGGATATGGAATTGATAAGAATAAATACGCCGAGACGCAGTGTCCTCGAACGCTTCGATCGATGGTCATGTATCCATGCTCGACCGTTTGAGTTCCGCTTTTTTTTGGCAAAAGCTTTGGATTCGTGAGGATGAATTCCATCCTTCGCTCGACCGAGACATCGAGGTGATGCCTTATATTTCTTTCAAACGTCGCCGTAATTGGATCGAACAAAGCTACGCCGATCAAGCTTACCGAGACGATTTGCTTTGTCGTCGTCGAGAGATCGCACACAATAGGACAATTGACAAAGTGTCTGCAAGCGCTGGATAAACAGAATTAAAATAATCACAAAGCCGCCCAAGATACCGAGCGGTTCTTTTTGTTTGAATCTTTGGTCTTTTTGACTGCAATATATCTAGAAACATAATAGGTGGGTGATGAGATAATCGATTACAGGCACTTTCCGCAACGGAAGTGCGCTTTCCTTTGGGAAAGCGATCTAAATTGATATAATTATAGGTTACTAGCAAATAAACTACCTCGCAGCAGAGCTGACGAGGTATTCAGTGGAAGCTTCGCTGCATAACGCAGCAGAGCTGCGGAGTATTTACTCGTTTGTTCCGTCGTCGCTCGTTCGTCTGTCCGCAAGCGGCCACGCCGCTTCTCGCTAGCCGGAATAAAAGCTAATACCATGGAAAAATTTAACTTTAAAACATTTTCCTACAATATGGCTCGACAAAATTATCATCGCAAACTAAAGGGCGAGCGTACAAGATGGGATTCACTGGCAGGCGAGCGTCTACTCGAATCTTTTCATCTGGCAGAAAAGGGCGGCTTCATGAAGGAATTCCTCGATGATCTCTTGACTGAGGATGAATTCAAAAGGTTTGCCTCAAAGCTCTCTATTCTGGAGCAGCTTTTTGCAGGTACGCCATATTCATATATGTGCGAAACAGAAGGTCTGAGTTCAAAGACTGTTTCTGCTATTTCAAAAAAGACTGCAAACAAGGATAGCGGCTATTATCGCGTCATGAGGAGCAAGTATCCGAATGGTTACAGGTATTTCGAGTAATTGTGCATGTGCCTCGCATTTATCCTATTTGGAGTGCTCTTTGGCCGTATTTATCGTATCCTTTATACCGTCAATATGACTGGAATGACCATCGGCCTCTTTGCGGTCTTTTGCAAGAGGAAACGGCTGACCTCGTCGGTGATGTTCTCCTTGACATAGTCGACATTGATCGGATTCATGCCTTTGGTCGAGCGTTCGACCACGTTCTTGATCAGGATGCGCGCCTCGTGGAGGAGCTCCTGCGACTCGCGCAGATAGACGAAGCCGCGGCTGATGATGTCGGGCGACTTGCGCAGGCGGCCCGTCTGGCTATTGATGATAGCAAAGACGATGAAAATGCCGTCCTGGGCCAAGGCCTGTCGGTCGCGGATGACGACGTCCTGGATGTCGCCAACGGAGAAGCCGTCCACCATGACGATGTTCGACGCCGCTTTTTCCTTGAGCCTGACTATTTTCTTGCCGCCCTCCTGGATCTCGATGATCGCGCCATTGTCAGGGATGACGACTTGCTCTTCCGACAGATTGTTCGCTTCGCGGGCGATCTCGCCGTGGACGCGCAGCATGTAGTGATAGCCGTGGAGCGGCATGAAGAACTTCGGATGGATCTTGCGATGGATCCAGGCCGTCTCGTCGCGGTTGGCATGGCCGGATGAATGGACGTCTGCGATCTTGTAGTGGATGATATGGGCGCCTTGGCGGGATAGGTTGTCTTTCAGCTTTTGCACGGCGCGCTCGTTGCCCGGGACGACGGATGATGAAAGGAGGATCGTATCGCGCTTGGTGATTTTGACGTATTTATGCGTCTTGTTCGCCATGCGCATCATGGCGGCGTATTCGTCGCCTTGGGCGCCGGTGGCGAGGATGATCAGCCTCTCCGGCGGGACTTGATCGATCTCTTCGCTCGTGATCATGGTGTCTTTTTTTGGTTTAAGGAGGCCGAGTTGCTTGCAGATTTCGATGTTCTGCTTCATCGAGCGCCCTTCGACGCAGACTTTCTTGCCGTATTTCTCGGCGAATTCGACGATCTTCAATATGCGCTCGAGGAGCGACGAGAATGTGGCGACGATGAGGCGCCCTTGGACATTTTTGATGATCTCTTCGATGTTCTTGTGCACCTGCTTCTCGGGAATGGAGAAGCCAGGATTTTCTACGTTGGTCGAATCGGCCATGAGCATGAGGACGTTCTCGTTTTTGAAGGCGCGGACGTATTCGGCTTCTTCGGCTTCGGTCGGCACGCCGTCGACGTGGTCGAGCTTGAGGTCGCCGGTATGGACGATAGAGCCCCACGGAGTCTCGATGATGAGGCCCATGGCGTCAGGGATGGTGTGCGTGACGGAGAAGAACCTGACTTTTATCTTGCCGACGGTGATCGTCTCGCCTTTTTCGACGACGCGCAGGTCGAGAGGCGGCAAGTGCAGGAACTCTTCCTGGCGCTTCTTTATCATGACCGAAGTGAGGAGGCGGGTATAGAGGGGCGGGTTGCCGATACGCGGCATGACAAAGGGGATTGCGCCGATGTGGTCGAGGTGGCCGTGGGTGATGATGACGGCGCGCACCTTGTCCTTCCTTTCTTCTACATATTTCGTATTCGGCAGGATGTAATCGATGCCCGGCGTGTTCTCGTCCTTGAATTGAAAGCCGATGTCGACGACGATGATGTCGTCGCCCACTTCGATCATGGTGCAGTTCTTGCCGATCTCTTCGACGCCGCCGAGCGGGATGATGCGGATCGAGTCTGGCGCGAGAGGAGGGACGGTCTCTGATTCTTTTGCCTTTACCTCAAAACCGCTCTTGGCTCCCGCAGAAAAATGGCTCGGGCGAAGGCCTCCGGCAGGGCCGTCTTTCTTTGCAGCTGCAAAAGCGCTGTTCGGTCGAGCCGTTCTCGAGGAATTGTAGCGGCGGAACGGACGGCTTCCGCCGCGCGACGGCGTGCGCGCATACGAAGTCGGGCGGGAAGCCTGTGCTGTTGTTGGAGTCGAGGCGGTCGGGGTTGTTGGTTTTGGTAGTGGGTTCATGGTGGGAAAAGTAGATTCAAGATTTAAGATTCAAGATTTATGAATTCGCATCGCTGGGCTTTTCTTGAATCCTAAATCATGAATCTTGAATCTTTGTTATTTTTTATAATTTGAATTTCGTGAATATGCTCCAAACTCTGTCTGTGTCTATGTACCAGCCGCTCTCTCCGTTCCATCGGTCTGCCGGGGTCGAGATCGAATCGAGGCTGACTCCTTTCAACTTGTCTGGTATGACATAGATGAGGTCGGGCGAATAAAGGAACACTGCCGGCGCATCCTTCTCAAAGATCGTCTGAAAGGCCGATAAATCCGCCGACTGCTCTAGAGTGCTGGTGGCTTCGCGCGCGTCGGACAGAGCTATGTCAGCGGAGTTGTTGACATACTGGGCTATGTTCAACCCCGGGGGATTCCTCTGGGATGAATGCCAGAATGCATAGAGATCGAGGCCCGTTCCCACATATTGGCCGAAAAGCAGCGAATCATAGGACCTCTTGCTTATGGCGTTCTGCAGGTCGTTGTACTCGAGCACGTTGACCGTGACGTTCGCTCCGATCGCGCGCCATTCTTTTGCGGCCATGTCAGCCGCAGCGGAAAGGTCGGACGAGTCAGAAGTCGTTATGGAAAAGGCCAAAGTCTGGCTTTTTTTATTGACGGTCTTTGCGTAGATGCCGTCAGTTCCTAGCTTCCAACCGTCTTTCTCGAGCGTGCTCGTGGCAAGGGCGATATTCGGGGCGCTCACAGGAACCGTGTTCGTCGCGATGGTCGATGGCACTGGGCTGTCTATAGCGATGCCGTAACCGTCGAGGACGTCCTCCACGATCGCTTTGCGGTCGACGGACATGGACAGGGCCTGGCGCACCGCATTGTCGGCAAAGACCGGGTTTTGATTCTGATTGAAGAATATGCCGAACAGCCTCGGTACGGGATTCGAGAGGATATGCAGGGAATCGCTCGTCGATGCCACTGCGAGCGCATCATTCGGATCGATGCCCGCCAAGCTGTCGATCTCGCCAGCCTCGAGCGCATCGAACGCATGAGATTCGTCAGGATAGAAATCGAGGACGATCTTGGACAGATAGGGCTTCGTGCCCGCATAGCTCTTTGATGGTATGAGGGTGTATGACTGTGGTACGCCGTTCGCGTCCTTGTCGATCGATCCGACGCGATAGGGACCATCGCCGACCGGCTGTATGTTGTATGTGCTGAATATGAATTGGTCGTCGCTGACACCGTTCCAGATATGCTGCGGCACTATGCCGATAGTCGTATTTTCCAAGAATGGGGCATATGGCTGCTTCAATATGAATTGGATCTCGCTGTCGCTGACCTTGTTCACCGTCACGTCGGCCCAGTCGGCCCGAGCGGGGCTTTTTATGCCGGCATCTTCTGTCTTTTGTATAGTGAATGCGACGTCATCTGCCGTTATCGGCTTTCCGTCGTCAAAATAGATGTCCTTCTTTAATATGAAATCATAGGTCAGGCCGTCAGGCGATACAGAATAGCTCGCTGCGAGATCAGGCACGAGGCGGCCTTCCGAGTCGCGCCGCATGAGGCCGGTAAAGACGAGGGCGGCGATGTCCTTGTCAGCATCGGTAAAGGCCAGGATGGGATTGACCGTGTGGGGCGTTCCGACCTCGCCTTCAGTGAGCGTTCCTCCCGAAGTGGGCACGGTCACCATGAAATGCTGGCTGATCTGGTGAGCCATCACGAGAGCCATGACCAGAGCGATGATGACGAAGCAGAAAAACACCAGTTTTTCGGTCGCCGAAAACGCCCTGAACAAGGCCAGCACTTTTTCTCCTTTCTTTATGCGGAATTCGCGTGGAGGCGTAGGTGAATTTGAGTCGTTCACGATAGTTTATGTGAGGTTTAGGTAAAAGGGGATAATAGTCTAAAAGTCGAAATTGCCGAGTCCCTAGTTCCTAGCTGGATACAAAATAGCATTTACTCGGTACTAGGAACTCGGTACTAGGAACTTTATGACTTACAAGAGCGATATCAACGACAATGCAGCGAAAATGATCCCTGTGATGATGGTGCCAACAAAGAGTCCTTTCTCGAGGCCGCGGCGAGTGTGGTATGCCGAGCTCCAATTATCCGATCCGCCAAAAGCTCCGCCGACTTGAGCGCCGGTCCTTTGAAGCAATATCAACGCAACAAGCACCGCGGTAACCGCGATTTGCGCGTAGGGCAGAAACGAAACTAGGGACTTCATTGGGAGTAGCTTAGCACAAGGGTGAAATTGGTGCAAGTAGGGGAATAAAAAAGGAAAGATGGAAAAAGGAAAGATGGAAAAATGGAAAAATCAGAAATAAAGATCTCTTTAGATGAATTCACCTATGGCAGAAGAATAATTAACTGACCTCATATAAAAGACGAAACCCGCCTTTTGGGCGGGAATCTCGGTTGCCAACATGATGGCGGCTGGAAGTGGGTAAAGTATAGCAAAACAATCGACTATGTCAAACTTTATCTGTGGAAAAAAGTTTGTCCAAACAAAAACCCCGCGCAGTTTGACGTGCGCGAGGCGTGGGGGCAAAACTATTTTTCAAGGCAAGCATGAGGTCTATTTGCGTCGGCTTTGAGCCAAGACTGAAAAGAAGGATCGTTCAACAGCATTTCTCCTCTAATCAGCCTTAGCCTCATTGGGCCTCTGAGTTTCCGCAGAATCTTCCTTTCGATTTCATTTACGCGGGCGCCACAGACACCAAGCTCTTTGCCCGTCTCTCTCAAACTCTTGTTCTCAAAGAATCTTTTCTTGACCACGACCCTTTCTCTTTGCGTGAGGGTCGTCAAAGCGTCCGCCACCCTTGATTCCAAGGAACGACCGTTTTCTTCTTTGTGCATTAACTCCTCGTCTGGCGGCAGTGTCAGCTGTTGCACCATGCTGGCGTTCCCGAGCAGATTGACAGGGACGTCTCTCGTCACCTGGATGGTCTTGTCTCGCCCAAGGAATTCCTTCGTGAACACATGGTTTGGAAAGAGCTCGGACACAGTCATTTCGGTCAGTTCCTCGAGCTTCTGCTTGAGCAGCTTGCCTGACGCGCTCGTGAAATTCGGAATCCTTTTCATTCTGAGCATGTCACCAAATAGGAACTGGCTCGTGCCAAGATATTCCGCCATTTCGGCCCGGCTCATTTTGAGACGAGCCATCACTTCATGAAGGATACCGTGATACATCCTCGCCTTGACTGTAACCCTGAATCCAACCATCCCTTCTCCGGTTTCTCCTGTTTTTTTCATTGCGATCCTTTGTTCGTGGTTTGTTTCAAGTTGCTAAAACTGTTTGAATAATACATTAATTATGTATTTTGTCAAGTTGTACATTCTCTACTTTTACCTATAATTAGAGCCGTATAACTACCTGACATCGTCTCTGACGAGGCGTTGTTTGAAAAGTCGTCATTATTAGCAAGAATAAAGAAAGCAGAATTAAGAAAGTCAGAATAATGCGGATATTCATATATCCATTCTGTTCTCTTGATTCTTAATTCTGATTTCTATCAAAACCATGAAAGATAAAAAGGATATAGCCAAGAAAATAAAGCCGCTCGCCGATCGCGTTTTGATCAAGGAAGACACGGAATCGAATGAAAAGAAAACGTCATCCGGCATCATCATCCCGGTGACGGTCAATGAGGACAAGGGATCAAAGCGCGGCCTTGTCGTCGCTGTTGGTCCAGGCCGCGTCGAGGACGGCAAGCTCGTCGCTCCGTCGGTCAAAGCAGGCGACACCGTCCTCTTCCAATGGGGCGATAAAGTGAAAATCGGCGAGGACGAATATTACCTGGTCCGAGAGAGCGAGATACTTGCCATTATTAAATAGATTCAAGATTCATGATTTAAGATTCAAGATAGGAAGCAAGATAATTCTTAAATTATGAATCTTAAATCTTAAATCTACTTAAACTACTATGTCAAAAAAAATCCTCTATAACGAAGAAGCGCGAAAAGCCCTGAAACGGGGCGTCGACATCGTTGCTGACGCGGTGAAGATCACCATCGGCCCGCGCGGCAGGAACGTCGTTCTCGACAAAGGCTACGGTTCGCCGACTATCACGAACGACGGCGTCTCCATCGCACGCGAGATCACCCTCAAAGACAAGTTCGAGAACATGGGCGCCGAGATCGTCAAAGAAGTGGCCACAAAGACGAACGACATCGCTGGAGACGGAACGACGACCGCGACCATCTTGACCCAAGCCATCGTGGATGAAGGTATGAAGCAGACTTCGATGGGCATCAACGCCATGGGAGTGCGCGCGGGAATCGAGGCGGCGGCAAAAGACGTCGTCGCTGCCCTCAAGAAAGCGGCCAAGCCGATACAGAGCGACGATGAGATCAAACAGGTCGCCACCATCTCCGCTGAATCGGCCGAGATCGGCTCCATTATCGCCGATACCATAAAAAAGGTGGGCAAGGACGGCGTCGTCACGGTCGAAGAATCGCAGACGACGAGCCTCGAATCCGAAGTCGTCGAAGGCATACAGTTCGACAAAGGCTACGTGTCAGCCTATATGATAACGAACGTCGAGCGCATGGAAGCCGAGTTCAAGGAGCCGGCTGTCCTCGTCACTGATAGAAAGATATCGACGGTGAAAGAGATCTTGCCTCTCCTCGAGCAGCTCGCTCAGACCGGCAAGAAGGACCTCGTCATCGTAGCCGAAGACGTCGACGGCGAAGCCCTCTCGACGTTCGTCGTCAACAAGCTCCGCGGCACGTTCAATGTCCTCGCGATCAAGGCTCCGGGCTATGGCGACCATAAAAAAGCCATGCTCGAAGACATCGCGGCCACCGTCGGCGCGGTCGTCATAAGCGAAGACGTCGGCATAAAGTTCGAGAAGGCGAATCTGGCCATGCTGGGCAAGGCTCGCAAGGTCATCTCCACCAAGGACAACACCATCATCGTCGGAGGCAAGGGCAAGAAAGCCGACATCGACAAGAGGATAGCCCAGCTCAAGAAGCAATATGAAGGCTTTTCAGCAAAAGAAAAGGCGAGCGAATACGGCGACGCGCACAAGCTGGCCGAGCGCATCGCAAAGCTCTCCGGCGGCGTGGCTGTCATCCGCGTCGGCGCGGCGACTGAGACCGAAATGAAATATCTCAAATTGAAGATAGAGGATGCAGTCAATGCGACAAAGGCTGCGATCGAGGAAGGCATCATCCCTGGCGGAGGCGTGGCCCTCGTCCGTGCAGCGAATGAGGTCGCAAAATCTTCGGCAGCAAAGCAGACGAAATCGGGCAAAGCGTTCAGCACCGAGGAAACCCTCGGCTACAAGATCGTGTTGAAGGCGCTCGAGGCTCCCTTGAAGCAGATCGCAGTGAACGCCGGCAAAGACGACGGCTCTGTCATCGTCGACAAGATAAAGAATGGCAAGGGGCAGAGCGGCTATGATGCCCTCATGGATGTCATGGTAGACGACATGATCGCCGCAGGCATCGTCGATCCAGTCAAAGTCGCGCGTCTCGGCGTAGAGAACGCATGTTCTGCAGCCGCACTCCTTTTAACCACCGAAGCCGCCATAGCCGACGAGCCAGAAGAGAAAAAGAGGGAAGGAAACGGGGGAATGAACGGCATGGATTGAGTTTTCCACAGAAGTTAAAATCTTTCTAAAATTTTTATCGCCGAAGGCGTTTGTGGCCTTTGCCTATTGTGGTAGAATATATGCATCATGAACATAGTTTCGCCATTTTCAATATATACGATCCGGGATACGGACCTCGTCCTTGATTCGGGCAAAGAGCAGGGCAGGGATTATATCCTCAAGATACGCGATCTTCCGGCGGAGGATCAGCCTCGCAACAAGCTGATCTCTGACGGCCCTGGATCGATGTCGTTGCGCGAGCTCGTCGCCATCGTGCTCGGCACCGGCACCGTAAAGGAGGGCGTCCTCGAGATGGCCGGCCGCATCGTCCGCGAATACGGCGAGCGCGGCATCGTGGCCGAGACCGACCCGTCAAAGCTCTCGCATGATCTCGACATTCCCATCGTCAAAGCATGCCAGATCGTCGCGGTCGGCGAGCTCGGCCGCAGATTCTATGAGAAAAATCCTTCAGGCTTTACCATCATAAGGAACGGCAACGACGTGTACGAGTATCTCGGCGATATGCGCAACCTCGGCAAGGAGCAGCTCCGCGGCCTCTACTTGAACAGCCACAACCATATCGTCCACGACGAAGTCATCTCTATCGGCACGGTCAATTCGAATCTCGTCCACCCGCGCGAGGTCTTCCGTCCCGCCATCGAATACAGCGCTGCTGCGGTCATCATCGCCCACAACCATCCTTCTGGCCTTTCGGATCCTTCCGACGAGGACCGCCGCGTCACCGAACAGCTCGTCCAGGCAGGCAAGCTTATCGGCATCGAGCTTCTCGACCATGTCGTCATATCAAAGGACGGCTGGAAGAGCATCAATGCAAAATACTAAGCCAAAAGACTATTCTCTCGTCATGCCGTCCTTGGACGGCCTTTTGTCTGACGATGCACTGTATTTCGAAGGCGTCTCGCGTCCGGCGGAGTACTACGTTTTCCGCGACGCGCCTTCTGCCGCCACCGATCCGATCGTTCTCGAGCGGTATTGGAACGACGTGTACAACCTCTTTTTACGCAAGCTCTCTTCATACGCCAACGACGCTGATGCAAAGGACGAGGAAAGCGTCAAGCTCCAGGCGCTCCTTCAGGAGCTGATCAAGGTGAGGGAGATGCTGGCGGGAAGGAAATAAACTACCTCGCAGCAGAGCTGACGAGGTATTCAGTGGAAGCTTCGCTGCATAACGCAGCAGAGCTGCGGAGTATTTACTCGTTTGTTCCGTCGTCGCTCGAACGTCATGTCCGCAAGCGGCCACGCCGCTCCTCGCTAGCCGGAATAAAACAGTATAAAAGTATGAATACGCCTTGTTTGTAGCATCCTTTTATACCTTTATACCTTAGGTAATATTCGCGACGCACGCATTCAATTTTTCGTATATACTATCCCCATGACATCCGGGGAATTTTTCAAGGGCAAGAAAGTCGCTGTCGTCGGCCTCGGCCCTCGGGGCGAGATGCGCACCGACATCAAATTCCTTTTGCGGCAAGGCGTGGTGGTCACTCTGTACGACATGCGCGGGCTGCCGGCCGTTCGGCGCATTGTGGCCGACCTCAAAGCCGTCGGATTGAAGGAATGTTTTTTAGGCGGCGTCGCGGCTGATGACCTCACCAAGCACGACCTCATCATCCTCTCTCCGGACCTGCCCAAATCGGCCGAATTCCTGAAGGAAGCGCGGGCGAGGAACATCCCGATCGAATATCCTGACGTGCTTGCCTTGAAGCTCGCGCCGGCTGTGACCATCGTCGCGGTCATGGGCTCGTGCGGCAAGAAAGCCATCATCACCATGCTCTTTGAGTCGATAAAGAAGAGCTTTAGGGTGACGGGCATGCCCATACCGTTCGTCATCGACTGCGAATATTCCGGAGGCTCTCTGGCTATACTTTCAAAGATAAAGAAAGACGGCATCATTATCGTGCGCATACCGGACTTTGCCCTGACTGAATACGGCAAGGCAGGCCTCTCTCCGTCGGTGGCCGTCATCGCTGTGGCGCCTTCTGCGCCAGATTCCTTGTCCGCCCTTTCGAAGACGCTTGCGCATCAGACCTACAACAGCTTCATCATAACCACGGACGAGATCGCCGACATGATCCATAGCTTTGACGAGCATCGCAACAAAGCAAAGATCATCCGCACGCGAGCCGGCCGGATACCGGCCGAATGGGGGGTTCCTTGGAAAGGCGAGTATGAGCGCGAAGACGCCGCACTCGTCCTCGAAGCGGCCTCACTGTTCAAGATAGAGGAGAGGTTCGTCCGCGACACAGCTCTCGATTTTTCAAAGAAGAAATCTCCCGGAGGCATCTTTTTCGTCAAGAAAGTCAAGAACGTGTCTTTTTACGACGACTCATCGTCCGAGCGTCCCGAAGCGACGCTCGCCGCCCTGCGGGCCCTCGCATCCTCTTCGAGCGATCCCACTTCTTCTACCGTCCTCATCATGGGCGGCGCAGAGATGGGCGCGAACTATGAAGCGCTCTTGAAAAAGCTATCCCAATACACAAAGACAGTCGTTCTCGTGCCGGGGAGCGGCACCATCGCATTGCGCAAAAAGCTCGGACTGATCGAGGACGTCAAATTTCTCTCGGCTCCGACCGTCGAAGTTGCAGTGAAGCTCGCGCGCGCCGAGACAAAACTGGGCGACCGCGTCCTCTACAGCCCCGCATTCGCCGCTGGCGGCATCGACCGCTCTCGCGCCGAACGCGGCGAAAGGTATGTCAAGGCGGTCAGGGGACTGTGGTAACGTGATGACTTTTTATATCTGATTCGGCACACTTTTAATATGGAAAATATAAATACAGATGATGTAAAAACGGCCTTAGCTATCCCGGAAGACGCATTAGATCTGACAAAGCTGTATCACAAGACTTGGTTAGATACCTATCCGAATAATGAATTAGGTATAATGAGAGAAGATATTGAAGACAGCTATAAAGATTCGTTTTCTGAGGAAAGGATAAATAATTATAAGGAAGTAATCAAAAATGCGCCTAAAAGCCAAAAAAGAATTGTTGCAAAATATAAGGATCTAATCGTCGGCGTTATATCTGTTGAGATAGAGGATAGAATAAATATGTTGAAGACAATCTACGTTTTGCCTGAATTTCAAAGTAAGGGGATTGGCACTATGTTGTGGAATGAAGTGAAAGATTTCTTGGATGCAAGGAAAGATACAGTTGTTCATGTCGTGACGTACAATGACAATGCTATTGGTTTCTATAAGAAAATTGGGTTCGTTGATACTGGAAAGAGATGGGCAGATGATAAATGGAAAATGAAAAGCGGTGCGACTCTTCCCGAAATGGAGATGATGATAAAAGCGCAATAATCAATGCGTGTTGTGAGAAACTCTATTCTCCCCCCACAATACACACAACCGCGCCGTCCCATTCTTGGCCGGTGAAGGCGGCTTGCATGAGGCCGGCGAGAGCGAGGGCGCCGTTCGGAGAGATCTTTATACCGGCATATTTCTCGACCATCTCCCTGGCCGTTTCGATTTCCTGATTCGAGGCGATCCAGCCACAGCCGTTCGTCTTTTGGACGAGGGGAACGAGCGCGTCTTTGCGGCGGGCGGCGTTGTCGACGATGGCATCCGCGATCGACTCCTCTTCGCTCGGGACGGAATCGACGAATTCGAGGGCGATCGGATGGCAAGATGTCGTCTGGACGATGTGGACCTCGACTTGTTTTCCTTTTCCCTTATTCTTTAAAAAATAGCTGGCCAAAGCCTCTGCCGTCGTGCCTGACGAAGTGGCAACGAATATGGCCTGCAGGTCCTCGATCTCCGCCAATTCCTGGGCGAGCGATTCATAGCCGACGAGGGCAATGTCGTCAGTCGATTGGCGCAGGCTCTGGACGGAGCCGTCCGAAGTCTTTTGGTTCAAGGTCTGGAGCGGCCGTTCGAAGCGCATGACGGAGACGTTCTCGTCGGCGAGGTCCGTCAGTTTCTTGAATTTGTGGTCGGTTATCTTGTTGCCGACGAGGATCTCGAGCCGGACAAGTTCCGAGTTCCTAGTACTGAGTACCGAGTTGCGATTATCTTTGCTAGGTACTCGGTACTCGGTACTCGGTACTTTTCCGTTCAGTTCTTTCACATACATCGCTGCAGCCAAGGCTGCATTGCCGGACGACGATATGGCAAAATGTCGCTTTCCTTCCTTCAAATAATGATCGATCATGACTGGAATGGAACGGCCTTTGTGCGAGCCGTACGGATGCAGGTCTTCACGCTTGAGGTAGAGGGAAGAAACGTGCGGCTGCGCAGAAAGCACGACAGCATCGGCAAGCTCAGGATAGCTTTTTTGAGGGGTGATCATATTGCAATAGTACTACTTTTCATTTAGAATTGGAATATGAAAGCAATTTGCCCGGAATGCAAAAACGACATAGATCTCGGCCGTTATCCTATGATGAAAGAGGGGATTATCATCGAATGCAACGTGTGCGGCATCACCCTCCTCGTGCGCAGGATAGATGGAGACAAGGTAGAGACGGAGATTGTGGATGAGGGAAAATAGAAAATTTCTAATTGACCTAATTACCTAATTTCTAAACAAGATCTAAATTCCAATTAGTTATTGGTGCTTGGTTATTTCTTAGGTCAATTAGGTTGATTAGAAATTAGGTTAATTTCTTGATGGTTTCCTCTATCATACCTCGAAAGCCATGCGAGCCGAGGAAGACGACGCAGTCGCTTCGTCCTGCTTGTGAGATCAAAAAGTCGACAAGATTATTGTCATCTTTTTCATACAAGCAGTTAGCATGCGTCTTTGCTATGGTCGCGCAAAGCTCATCTCCTTCCATAGGCGCATCTTTGGTTATTGTTTCTTGGTCATTGGTTATTTTGAGCTTTGTCAGGCGTGGAATGACGACGGTGTCCGCGTCCTTGAAGGCGTTGTCGTATTTTGCGGATGATGCGCGCTCGCGGCCACCAATGTTCGGCTCGAAAACGGCGATGATCTTCTTGTCATATACTTCGCGCAAGCTGGCGAGAACAGAAGCGACCTTGTCAGGAGTCGGCGCGTGGCAGTCAAAGACGGTCACGTCACCATCAAATCTTTTTTCAAACCTGCGCTTGATGCCTTTGAAGTCCGCGATAGCCGTTGCGATCTTTTTTGGAGGCACGCCGAGCTCGCATGCCATAGCGAAAGCGGCGGTTATGTTTTCCGCATTGAAGCGGCCGAACATGCGCGATGAGACGGCGGTCTTTTTGCCTTGATGGACGATGTCGAACTCGAGACCTTTTTTTGAAGGCTGTACGTTGCTGTATGAATAATCGGCGTTCGAGGTCTTGCCGTATCTTACTAATTTTGGTTCGAGCTCTTTGACTTTTGTCACGTCGCGCAAGACCCGAGCAACGCCTTCGTCGTCGGCGTTCACGACGAGAAGCCCCTCAGCCGGTATTCCTTTAACTAATTTTTCAAAAGTCTCAAAGTAGACTTTTTCTGTCGGATAGAGGTCGGCATGATCCCATGCCACGGAGGTGAGAAGAAGGTGCGTTGGATTATAATGCGCGAACTTTGGTCGCGAGTCGGTAGGCGAGCTCTTGTACTCGTCTCCTTCGAATACGCTCGTGTCGCTCTTTCCAAGGTATGCTGCAGATTCATGGGAAAGGGAAATGCCGCCGAACATGTAGGTCGGATCGAGGCCTGCTTTGAGCAAGATGTAGGAAAGGATGGTCGACGTTGTCGTCTTGCCCCATGTTCCGGCGCATACTATCGAATTCTTCTTTACGAAGTATTTTCCAATGATCTCAGGATATGAATACGAGGGGATGTTGTGTTCCTTTATGTAGAGCGTTTCCGGATTTTGCGTTCCTGAAGCTGTGCCGATCATCACCACGTCTGGCAGGCCGCCAGCGACCATTTTCTCTGGATGCCAGCCAGCATAGAAATCAATGCCTTGCTTTTCAAGCTCTGTCGAAACCGGCGGGTAGAAGCCTTTGTCAGAGCCGGTTACCTTGACGTCGGCCTTGTGAAAAGCGATGGCGAGCGCGGAGGTTGCCACGCCGGCGATGCCGATGATGTGGATGTGTTTTGGGAGATTATTCATTACCAGCTATCTTATCAGATGTCAGGATTTTCTTCACTTCTTCCAAATCGCTTTGCCACGTTTTTCCATCGAACCATTCGAGGCCTTCGAATTGCAGCTTGTAGGTGTCAGTCGGACGCTGTAGGGAACCGAGGTAGAAATAGCGTTTGTTCCATTTCTTTGCGCCGTCGATCATTTTCGTCATCATGACGAGCCCCATGTCCTTCGGCGCTTCTGTTAAGTCATAAAAAGGATAAGAATAATGCACGATGTCATTGTTTTCGTACAGAATGGTATAACCGATCTTTTCGCCCGTTTTGTCAGCGTATACTATGAGCGCGTTGAAGTTGCTTTTGGACGCGTCAGTGAGCATCTCTTTTATTTTTTGGGTGCTCATGACGCCTTCGCCGAACTTTGTTGTATAGAAGTCTTTTGCCATCTTGCCGATGGTGAAAGAATAATCTGAAAGGGGAAGCACTTCATGAGAAACAGAGATATCAGCGCCTTTTTTCAAGATCCTCCTGTTCTCGCTTGTCAAAGAAAACTTTTCAAGATTGATGCGGCAGCTCCGCGTCTGATGCATGACGCCGTAGCCCTTACGGGTAAAGACAAATCCGCGGTCGTACATTGCCGAGATATTCTCGGGGGAGAAGTCCGTTATTTTTTCTTCTTGCCAGTGTAGATAGTTCATAAAGTTCCTAGTTCCTAGTTCCTAGTACTTGGTACCTAGTTTCTAGCCGTTTATGTTTCCAACTAGGTACTAGGAACTTGGCACTAGGCAACTTTTTAATGCAACGCCAACCAGACTCCAAACACCACGAATATAAAATGGATGATCCAGAAGCGCATGATGGTCTTTTCCTCGCTCCAGCCGGAGAGCTCGAAATGGTGATGGATCGGTGCCATCTTGAAGATGCGGCGGCGCAGGATGGCGCGGCCGAATACTTGGATGACGACGGTGATGGCTTCGATATAGAACATGAAGCCGAGGAAGAACAAGGCGCCGATCTCACCGATGGCGAGCGTGTTGACGGCGAGGAGCGCGCCGAGGCCGAGGGATCCGACGTCGCCCATCATGAACCGCGCCGGCTTGATGTTGAAATAAGTGTAGGCGACCAGGGCGCCGACGGCAATGGCGTTCAGTATGGCGATTTCGCCGAATCCGTTCGTCCACGACAGGAGGGCCAGAGCGGAAAAAGTGATGATGAGCATGCCGCCCGCGAGGCCGTCCATGCCGTCAGCGATGTTGACCGCGTTCGCCGTGAACATGACGATGAATATGATGACCGGTATGATCCATGCGCCGAGATATATGGCGGGGCCGAACGGCGTGTAGAAATAATCCCAAGCTGGCCCGAGCTTTGCATATATCCACCATGCGGTGAGGCCGCCGGCGATGAATTGCAGGATGAGCTTCTCGTGAACGAAGATGCCCTTGCCCGGGCGGGAGCCGAGCCACGCCGAGAGCCGCTTGAACGCGATCCAGGGCAGAGTCACGGCGTACCATATGCGCATGCGGAGCTCTTTGTGCACGCGGATGAGGATGATGGCTTGCCCCACCTTTCGCGACCTGCGCTCGCGGCCGTAGATGTTGAGGATGTCGTCGATGCCGCCGAGGAATGCGGACAAGAGCATGACGCCGACGGGCACCCAGGTATATGCGCGCGACCAATCGAAGAGGCAGGTTAGCACCGCGATCGTGACGATGACCAAAAGGCCGCCCATCTCGGGGACTTGTTTCCTATTCTGGCGTCCTTCGATGGCGGCCAGCTCCTGTTTTGGCGTCTTGGAAAGGCGATATCTATAGAGGAGCGCTATCAATAGGGGCGCCCATGCGAAAGCGACCACAGCGGAGAAAACCATAAAACCGAGCGTATTGGCCAGATCGCCTGTCGTTTGCAGGAAGTTGATCATGAGTCTAGAGTATCACAGGAATCGGAAATTGAGAATTAAATGAATACTAGAGTATTAAGTGATCATTTGGTGATATAGATTCATGATTCAAGATTTAGGATTCAAGAATGATTTTGATTTTTTGATAAATCCTTGGAGTAGCCTATGAACTATTACTGCTTGCTCTAGAATTTTTTTGAAATCATTTGAGGCAAAATATCCAAGATCGTTCGATATCAAAAGTTGATTCTTTAATTCAGTTAATGACCCTTGAGCAATATAGTAAAATTGAATCTTTTCTCTGTAGCCTTGTCTTCCAAACCCCTCTGCAATATTTGAAGTTATTGAAACTGCCGCTCTTTGCATTTGACTTATAATTCCAAATAGCTCATGTCTTGGAAAATTTTTTGTGACTTTATAGATTTCTAGTACAAGCTTGTGTCCCTCTTGCCAGACCAAAAGATCAGTGAATTCTTTGATTTTTGTTTTCTCTTGAATCATAAATCTTGAATCCTGAATCATTTATTCTGTATGTTTTCATCACGTAACTAACTATTTAAGTTTTGATCTTCGGAGAAACGCCGGAATCGCGCCCCAGTCGTCATCGTCGTCTTTGGCGGGAGGGACAGGTTTCTTTTCTTCGGCTTTTTCTTTTGCCGGAGGTTCTGACAGGGCGGCTTCTTTTGATGGAGGAGCAATTGGTGATCCGCTGATGACGGAATCGCGGGCCGGTTCGCGCGCCGTGAAGCTGTTGAAGATCCTGCTCCTCTTCTCCTCTTTTGTCGGAAAGACGTCTTCGATGGATTTTTGGCTCGGCGCGTGTATCACTGCGTTCACTTTTGACGATTCAGGGAAGCCAGCGGCTATGACGGTGATGCGGATCTCGTTCTTTTTCAGCTTGTCGTCGCGGATGGTGCCAAAGATGACTTTTGCCTGGGGATCGATCGATTCGGTGATGACTTTGGCCGCATCCTGGATCTCGAACATGGTCAGGTCTTCGCCACCGGCGATGGAAAAGAGCACGCCTTTCGCACCGGCGATCGAGACGTCGAGGAGCGGTGAGTTGATCGCTTGGCGAGCCGCTTCGGTGGCGCGATTGTCGCCTGATGCCGAGCCCACACCCATCAAGGCCGAGCCGGCATTCTCGAGGACGGCGCGCACGTCGGCAAAGTCGATGTTGATGATGCCGGGCGTGGTGATGAGGTCGGAGATACCCTCGACTGCTTGGCGCAGTATCTCGTCGCAGATGGCAAAGGCGTTCTTCATCGTAGTGTTCTTGTCGACGATAGAGAGGAGGCGGTCGTTTGGAATGACGATGATGGCGTCGACCTCTTTTTTCAATTCATTTAAGGCGGACTCCGCGATATTCGAGCGCTGCTTGCCTTCAAAGAAGAACGGCTTGGTCACGACGGCGATGGTCAGGGCGCCGAGCTCTTTTGCGATGCGCGCAGCGACAGGGGATGCGCCACTAAAGGTGCCGCCTCCTGCGCCGCCGGAGAGGAAGACCATGTCGGAGCCTTTGATGATCTCCTGGACCTCTTCTTTGCTGTCTTCGATGGCGCGACGGCCCATCTCGGGATTCATGCCGGTGCCCAAGCCGCGCGTCAGGTTCTTGCCGATGTTGACGCGCTTTTTGGTGAGCGAACGGTGAAGGTCCTGCGCGTCCGTGTTGATGGCCACGAATTCGACGCCGCGGACCTTTGAATTGATCATGTGATTGACCGCGTTGCCGCCGGAGCCGCCGATGCCGAGGACTTTGATGCGGGCGAATGTCTCTATTTCAGGTGTTACGTGTGGCATGGAATAAGTATGAAGTATAAAGGTATAAAAGTATTAAAGCAAAACGGCAACAGCACAGCCTTCTTTCAAGTAGTCGTGCTAAGTATCATAACAGGTTTGGAACTGCGCGCAAGTGCACAAAATTGTGAAAAACCCTTGTAAAAGAAAGCCCGCTCGGCCATTGGTCGGCAAAGCGGGTTTGATGTTGATGTGCGGAAATCAGGTTTTCGCAGATTGTTTAAAAGCTGAAAGCTTTGGCGTGCTCTTCTGATATAAAGGGCGAATTTGGGAGGCAATACCAGCGAACGCGGCACTTTTCGCCATCGATCAATTCCAGAGTTTCCTTCCGGTGGCACAATTTTTGTTCCTCCAGTTCCTTCATGATTATGTAGAACGATCCATATGACAAAGAGATGCCGTTCTTTGCCAATTCTCGTCGAAGGTTTCTGCCCTCAATGAATTCCTTCGTCAAAAGCTCCGGAATTTTTTGGCGTGCTTTCTTGCACTTTATCTCATGGCGGGTGACGATGATGCCAAAGGTGATGACGATCAATGTGCCTAATACTGTTTTGAACAGTTGGGAGTTAGTCATAGTTTTTAAAGATTCACTACACGCGCATAATGCGAATGTTTCTGAAACGATATTAGCATACGAACAGCGAATCGTCAAAGGCGCGCATTTGGTGCTATACTATCTGTATTATCAAACTAGCTATATAAATATCATGAACAAACAAACGCCATTCCTTGCAAATATAGAAAAACTCACACTCGAAAACAATTATTTCCGCCAGGTCATTTTCACTGCGCCGCACAGCCAAGTGGTTCTCATGTCCATTCTGCCGGGCGAGGACATCGGCGGCGAAGTCCATCATGTCGACCAGTTCTTCCGCTTTGAGGCAGGCACGGGCAAGGCAATCGTCGACGGCAGGGAATACGACCTCGCCGACGGCACGGCGCTCCTTGTTTGTGCGGGATCGGAGCATAACATCATAAACACCGGCAAACAGCCGCTCAAGCTGTACACGATCTACGCTCCGGCAAATCACATCGACGGCCGCATCCACAAAACAAAGGCCCAGGCGATGGCAGACGAAGAGGACGAAGCATTTGGGCCGAAGGCATAATATTTTATGAATGCGCAAGAATTCGAAGCGCTCGTGTCTGAAGTCGGCTTTTCATCCGTGCCAGAAAAGTTTCGCAGCCTCATCAGGAATGTGGCGCTCATCATCGAGAACGACGTCTCCCGCGAGCTCCGGAGCGATATGGACCTGCCGCATGACGAGACGCTGCTCGGCCTTTACCATGGCATCCCCTTGACCAAAAGAGGCGACAATTATGTCTCTGCGCTGCCTGACACGATCACCTTGTTCTGTTTGCCGATCGTCCGCGCCGCCTTCGAAGACGGGATATCCGTGCGGCAGATGATCGAGGAGACCGTCTGGCACGAAGTGGCCCATCATTTCGGCTTGGACGAAGAAGCGGTGAGGAAGAGGGAAGAGGAGAACGCTCCGGAAAATAGAAATAGAAAATAGACGCAAAAATCAGGTCAAGGAGAGCGGGCCCTGATAAGTCTTGATTTTTTCTTTAAATATGGTAGACTGCATAAAAGTTAGCACAAATTTCGAACAAACAATACGACAAGGAAGGAGACAGATATGGCTGAAAAAATATATTATGTCGATACAGAAGGCCTTTGCGAAGGCAATCGGGAGCTCATGGATATGGGTTGCGACGAATGCCCGAAAAAGAAATGTGCGGATGGCGTCCATCGCAATCTCGCTCGCCTGCCCGACAAAGAGCACCTCGGAAATTTTTTGAAGAGGGCTAGCAAGGAGCAATGGCCTGTCCGCGTCTTTTGGGCGATGAGAAAGGATGGATTGCCCCGACGGATTGCAATCGAAGATCTCAAATTTGACGACGACAAGCCGAAGGTTCGCCGTGAACGTTCGCAGGAATGTTCGGATGTGAGCAATGAGAATTGGCCGGCTTCGCTCTTGCCGGTGCATTGATCCGTCAAAATATAGGCTTCACGAAGCCGCCCCTACCGAATGGACAGGGCGGCTTTTCTCTTGGTCTGTAAGAAACAATTCATTCCTCATTGCGTCTTCATATGCAAAGGATATAATTTGTCGGCGACATTTATCACACAATAACCGCATCACAAAACATGAAATTCAAAGAATTCTCATTCGTCTCCTATCCCATCGCCGACGTCAAACGTGCACGCGATTTTTATGAGGGGGTTTTAGGGCTGACGGCGACGTCAGTTTTTGAGGGCAACGGATATGCGTTCATCGAATACGAGATCGGTCCTGACACGCTCGCCATCGGCATGGGCGCCGAGCATTTCAAGCCGGGCAAGAAGGGTGCGACGGTCGCTCTCGAGCTCGATGGCGATTTTGACGCTGCAATAAAAGGCCTGCAAAAAAAGAAAGTGAGATTCCTCATGGAAAGATACGATGGCCCGGTTTGCACTATGATCCTCGTCGAAGACCCGGACGGCAATCAGCTGATGATCCACAAGAGGAAGAAGAAATAAAAATCCGAGGGCTCTCCTTGGGTAAAAAGAAACCCCGCCTTCTGCCTATCGGCAAAAAGCGGGGAGTGAAACCTGGCCACCATCCGGCCGAGGAGATGCCGGATCTTCAGACCGGCCTCGACGTCATGTGTCCGACCAAGGTCTGGCTGCACGTCGGCTCGGCTTTTTTGCCTGTCAAAGGGAGCTTGTATGTGCGAATGGAATTCCCTCCGTCCTCTAATTGAGGCAAGGCTTCTTGGCAAAGGACCTCGCCGTCTTGCACCAGCTCATCCATGATCGAACCGAACGATCTTTTTGAGATGTGCAGGCCTTCTTTCGAAAGCCTCTGCTTCAGATTCCTGCCGCGGATCCATTCATGCGTCAGCAGCTGCAGTATCCTTTGGCTGACTATCTCGCGCTTTTTTCCGAATGGCCAGAACACGGCGAGCGAGATGATGAGGACGGCGCCCGGAACCCAAACCAGGTAAAGTTCATTATGCATAAGGCACTCCTTTTGTTAAAAAGTTTTTTCTGCGCCTGCGACATGCATGCGCTTCTCGCATAAAAATACCACTTCCTTGCTGATTGTAAAGGGGTTACGGGTGTGTTACTTTATAATAAACGTAAAAAATCAACATCAACGAAAGGCTCTTTATGAAAGTTCCCGATGAGGTCAGATTGAGGTTCACGCCGGAATCGCGCAAGCAAATCGAAGCCCTTATGGATAGAAGCGGTCTCGAGCTCCAAGAGTTGTTACAGCATGTCCTTATCACTTTTGACAATCTGCAAGCTTATCAAGGCGATGGTGCGACCATTGCTGTCCATCTGCCGGATGGAAGGGAAATCGAAGTGCCGAGCTTGTGGAATGTGAAGGGATGAACTCGTCCACAAAGCGCCCTCCCGTTAATCGGTAGGGTGCTTTTTAAATTCCATAAATACGCTACAATATCGGTATGTATCTCAAATCCTTGGAGATTGCCGGCTTTAAATCATTCGCCAAAAAGGCGTCGCTTTCGTTCGACACGCCCATCACTGGCATCGTGGGGCCGAACGGCAGCGGCAAGTCGAATGTGGCCGAATCGTTCCGGTTCGTCTTGGGCGAGCAATCTATCAAATCGATGCGCGGCAAGCGGGGCGAAGACCTCATATGGAATGGCGCCGACGGCGGAGGCAAATCGAATCGCGCCAGCGTCAAGGCGGCCTTCGACAATTCAAAGCGGCTCTTCAACATCGATTTCGACGAAGTGACGCTCGAGCGCATAGTCCATCGCGACAATGCGAACGAGTATCTCATCAATGGCAGCCCGGCGAGGCTGAAGGACATCACCGAGCTTTTGGCAATGGCGCACATCGGCGCGTCCGGACATCACATCATCTCCCAGGGCGAGGCTGACCGTATCCTCTCCGCGAATATCATGGAGCGCCGCGAGATGATCGAAGACGCTCTTGGCCTAAAAATATATCAATATAAAAAAGTAGAGAGCGAGCGCAAGCTCGAAAAGACTGAAGAGAATATGAAGCAAGTAGAGTCGCTCCGCCGCGAGATCGCGCCACATCTAAAATTTTTGAAAAAGCAGGTCGAAAAGATAGAAAAAGTAGAGCAGATGCGCGGCGAGCTGCGCCTAATCTACAAGGAATATTTCAAGCGCGAGGAAACTTTTATCCATGAAGAAAAAGCGAGAATCAGGCGCGAAAAAGAAAAGCCGTCGCACGATGCTGTCCGCCTTGAAAAAGAATTGATCGAGGCAAAAAGCATCATAGAAAAATCGCGGGGCAAGGATGCCTCGAGCGCTGAGGTCATCTCGCTCGAGAACGCGCTAGCCAGATGCCGCGGCGAGAAGGATGAACATAATAGGAAGCTCGGCGGCATCGAAGGCGAGATATCGTCGGCATTGCGCGTCATCGCCAAAGAAAAGGAAAAGAGGAACCGCGACGAGTTCAAGACGGTCCTCTTGAAGGATGTCGAGGGCGTTGCTCAAAAGATCGAGTCGCTCGAATTCGCAGATGGCGGACTGACCGACGCGAAGGAGCTGTTCAGGCAAGTAAAAAACCTCATCCGCACCTTCATCTCTTCACACAAGGATTCGCAGGATTCCGAGCTTATCGCAGAGACTGAAAACGAGGTCGCCGGCTTGAGGGATAAAAAGACCGCTATCGAGCTTGCCCTAAAAGAATCCTCTGACAACGAGACGGCGCTACAAGAGAGCTACCACGCCTTGCGCCAAAAGATAGAGCAGGAAAAGGACAAGAATCGCGACGCCGAAAAGAACATGTTCCGCATCATCGCGGAGCAGAACGAGCTGCGCGCCGTCTTGGCGAATTTGAGGTCGCAGGAAGATTCGGTCAATTCCGCTGAAACGGCCTTCAAGCGCGAATTCGAAGAGGCATATATGTTGATCGGCCGCGACGTCTCGGAGTACAAGGATTTCGTCGTCGCAGGCCAAGAATCGCGTACCGAGCAGGAAGAGCGCCGAAAGACGATCGAAAAATTCAAGATACGCATCGAGGACGCGGGCGGCGGCAGCGGCGCCGACGTCGTGAAGGAGTTCAAGGAAACCGAAGATCGCGACGCTTTTTTGGGACGCGAATTGACCGATCTTGAAACCTCGAAAATATCTCTCGAAAAATTGATCGCAGAATTGGACGTGCGCATCGACATCGAATTCAAGGAAGGCGTTTTAAAGATAAACGCGCAATTCCAGCAATTCTTCTCGCTCATGTTCGGCGGCGGTACGGCTTCGCTCACGACGGTAAAGGAAAAGAAGCGCAAGAAGCGTGGCGAATTGGCGGATATTCTGAGCGGTGATCCGGAGGTCGGACCTCCGGACGACGACGAAGGTGAAGAAGACGGGGATGCCCGCGAAGGTATCGACATAAATGTGAATCTGCCGCGCAAAAAGGTCAAAGGCCTCATGATGCTCTCCGGCGGCGAGCGCGCGCTCACTTCTATTGCGCTCCTTTTCGCCATATCGCAGGTCAATCCGCCGCCATTCATCATTTTGGACGAAACCGACGCCGCTCTCGACGAGGCCAACTCGCGCAAGTACGGCGACATGATCGAGAGCCTCTCCAAATACTCGCAGCTCATTCTGATAACGCACAACCGCGAGACGATGTCGCGCGCCGGCGTCCTCTATGGCGTGACCATGGGCGCGGACGGCGCATCGAAGCTCCTTTCTATCCAGTTCGAGGAGGCGGTCAAGGTGGCGAAGTGATTTTTTCACAAATCGTGATTGACAGATTTCTTCGGCTTGCTATACTTGTGTTACAAGCTTGCGGCCATTTGATAGGATCGTTTGATTCATCAAAGGTGGTCAATCGGCATTGGAGCTGAAAGCAAGCACAGAGACATAGGCCCTTTCGGGGGCCTTTCTCATTTCAATAATTCATGATGCTCACGAAATATTTACGTGAGCCGTCGTCCAATACGACTACTTTTACAGTAGTATTACTATCTTTGCATAACAAAGAAATGAATATTGTTTTTCTCCTCCCATCGCTTTCGTCCCTGTGGTCCGTTATCTTGGTATTTCCAATCAAATGAAATATTTTGAAGAGAAGCTCGAATCGTCGTATTTGGTCGGGGATTGGCCTCTTACCCTTATTTTTGAGCATAAAATGCCTGAAACCCCGCTGGTCAAATATGATTTCCTCGCCACCAAGTGCAGGGCATTTGACCTTTCCGAGGCTAAAATAAAAAGCCTTGGCCCTCTTGAATAGCTTCCAATAATTTGCCATCCTGCAAGCATGACAGAACGGGTATTAAGAAAAGTTAAAATGATCATGTATAAGCTGTGTATTTTCTGGTCAGCTGCAGCTTGACTTTTCTGCGATTTTTGCATAGCTTTACTTTAAACAATTAGTTCAACAAGCAACAAAACAAGAGAAAGGAATGCCATGTTTTACAAGGATATCATCGAACACCTCTTCAATGAGTTTTATGACAATTCGGCGGGGTCCAAGGTTACCTATGATAAGCCGATAGACGGACGGCTCGTCAGCTCGGGCCTCTTGAAAGGCCGGGAGGAGCTCACGATCATTCTTCGCGTCGGCCTTCGCGACAAAGGCGAAGAGCATTTTCGCAGTCTGGAGGTGACAACGCCGGAGAAGTTCAAGGACAATCCAAGGCTGGAGTGCGGCAGCGGTCCCTGCGGCGTCATATTTTTTATTCAATCGAATGCCGTTTTCGGAGAATGGCCCGGGTTCGCAAAGGAAAAGATCTGGCTCAATTACTCTGGTCTCTCTGGCCGACATTACGATCCGGCAACGCCGGGCGCTGAACGGATCGAGGCGATCCATGTAAAGCTCCGGGAATGGCTCGCGATAGCAAAGCCCTTGGTCATCGATATGGAAAAACGGCCTGAAGCCGTCCACGCGTGAACAAAGCGCGCCATCTCATCCTGCCACCCCATCCGGTGGCAGTTTTTATTTTCTTGAGGTATAGTCAAGGGATGTCAACTTTTAACATCCGTTCTGACTGGAAACCTGCTGGCGATCAACCAAAGGCGATCGAGGCCCTTTCGGCTGGCCTTAAAAAAGGCATGCGGCACGAGACACTGCTCGGCGTCACCGGCTCGGGCAAGACGTTCACCGCGGCCAATCTCATCCAGAACTTCGACAAGCCGACGCTCGTCATCGCCCACAACAAGACGCTTGCCGCGCAATTGGCCCAGGAGTACCGCGAATTCTTTCCTAATAACGCCGTGCACTATTTCGTTTCGTACTACGACTTTTACCAGCCCGAGGCCTATATGCCGACGACTGATACTTACATTGAAAAAGAAGCCATGATCAACGAGGAGATCGATCGCCTGCGCCATGCCTCGACCCAGGCGCTCCTCACGCGCAAGGATGTCATCATCGTGGCGTCGGTTTCCTGCATCTACGGTTTGGGCAGCCCGGAACAGTACATGAAGGTCAATCTGCGGTTGGAACGCGACATGGAGCTGTCGCGCCTTGAACTGATCCGCAAACTCATCGACGTCCATTTCACGCGCACGAGCGCCGACCTCAAGCCAGGTTTCTTCCGCGCGGTCGGCAATACGGTCGAGATCATGCCGGTCAGCGACAAGACGCTCTATCGCATCGAATATTCCGGCTCGACCATCTCGACCATCATGGAGATCGACCCGGTCAATCGGACATTGCGCGGCGAGCCACGGAGCATATTTGTTTTTCCTGCAAAGCATTTCGTCACGAGCGACGAGGATGCCAAGCGCGCCTTCGGCACTATCCAGGCAGAATTGAAAGACCGCCTCGCCAAGCTCGAGAAAGCGGGCAAAGTCCTCGAAGCCGAGCGCCTCAAGCGCCGCGTCCGCTATGACCTCGCCATGATCAAGGAGGTCGGCTACTGCAACGGCATCGAGAACTACTCGCGCCATTTTTCCGGCAAGATGCCCGGCGAGCCGCCCGATTCGCTGCTCTCATATTTTCCGCGCGACAAGGACGGCAAGCCCGATTTCCTGACCATCATCGACGAATCGCACGTCACTGTCTCGCAGATCCGCGGCATGCGTGCAGGCGACGCATCGCGCAAGCAGACGCTCGTCGATTACGGCTTTCGCTTGCCCTCGGCTCGCGACAATCGGCCTCTCTCGTTCGAGGAATTCCAGGAGCGCGTCGGACCTGTCGTTTTTACGTCAGCAACGCCAGGCGACTACGAGAGGGAGGTTAGCGAGCAGATCGTCGAGCAGGTCATCCGCCCGACTGGGCTTATTGACCCCGAAGTAGAAGTGAGACCAATTCTGCAAGGAGTCGCCGCAGTTTCAACCTCGTCTAGGTTGTCCTCAAAAGTTGACAAGAATCTTGCCGACTTTTCGAAGTCCTCAAAAACAACAAGCAAAGGCGATGAGTCGTCGCGGCCGGGTGATCTTTCAAGTCAAACAAGCGATGTGTCTTTACAACCGACCCATAAAATTAACAAGAATCTTGTTAATTTTCAAAAGTCCTCAATAACACAGGGCAAAGATAGCGCTGATGGCGGCTCGCATGAAGCTTTTATGGTCGCACGCGACAAAAAATCTGCTTACAAAGGACAAATTTTTGACTTTATAGAAGAATCAGAAAAAGTGATCGCGAAAGGCGATCGCGTGCTCGCCACTACTTTGACCAAAAAGATGGCCGAGGACTTGAGCGAATTTTTAAAGGAAAAGAAGATAAAGGCGGCTTACCTCCACAGCGACATCAAGACGATTGAGCGCATCAACATCCTGACGGAATTTAGGAAAGGCACGTATGACATCCTCGTCGGCGTTAACCTCTTGCGCGAGGGCCTCGACCTGCCCGAGGTGTCCCTCATCGGCATCCTCGATGCAGACAAGGAAGGCTTCCTCCGCTCGGAGACCGCCCTCATCCAGACCATCGGCCGCGCCGCTCGTAACGCCGCCGGCCGCGTCATCCTGTATGCCGACAATATGACCGGCTCGATGCAATACGCCATCAACGAGACCAACCGCCGCCGCGCCATTCAGATCGCCTACAATACCCTGCACGGCATCACCCCGATCACCATCAAGAAAGCCATCCACGACATCACCGACCAGATGCGCAGCGACCATGACCAAGCCGTCGGCGACCTTGTTGTTATTGATTCTGAACGTATGCAATCCGACCCGAAAGGCCTTGTTCGTGAAAAGGAAGAGCAGATGGCAGAGGCCGTTAAAGAGCTCGATTTCGAGACGGCTGCTATTTTGCGCGATGAGATCTTGGTTTTGAGGAAGAAGTTTAATTTGGTTAGTCCGGAGAAGAGGGGGAGGAAGGCTAGAAAATAAATAAACAAAAAGAAAACCCGCCTACGATTAGAACGTAGTGCAGGTCTTAACCAAATTACTCAACCTACTTAAGGTGCTGAGATATTTTCAAACATCCTTACAGCTGTGGATGGTTACGGACAGTGGTGCGGTGAAGTAGAATTGATTTAATCCGAATTCGTAAAGCTTTCCGAGGAGCTTTATCGTTCCGCCATTACCACCAAGCCTCCAAGACACGCCTCCATCGTCGTCATCCGCGTCTTCAGGGTTAGGACGACTAACAGAGATTGAACCTTCAATTTCGTTTGAATTCTCACTCCCTTCAAATCTTATGTTCCCATGGAAGGAGAAGCGATGTGCAACTTCAGTCAGCTTCGAATAAGTCCCGAGATATTTATTGGTATCGGGATCGTGCGGACCAAGTGGATCTTCATGCGCATGAGAAGTAACTTCTACTTCAAGTGTGCAATCATAGAGAACTGCATGTTTGAATGGTGTGGCGTCAATGGCCGCTTGTATGCCCTTAAGAGCAAGTAATGTTGGTTGTGAAAGAACTAGTGCTTTGCTTTTCATTTTTAACTCCAATTCTGGGGTTTATCTAAGCGTTTTGCCTAAATAGTAATCAATTCTGATTACCCAACTATTATATCACATAAAGCATGTAAAAGTCAATAGCTCCGTAGTGGTCGAATATCTTGGCATTACTCACAACACACATGTAATCTTGAACGCTTTTTTCCGTCATGCTACCATATGCCCATGAACACCACTCAAAAAGGCGCGGTCAGGTGCATCGTTTTCAAGGATGGCGACACGTGGTATGGTGTCGCTCTCGAGCTTAATATCGTCGAATCGGCTGATGACGCCGATGTCGTGCGCTATAACCTCGACGAAGCGATCCAAGGCCATGTCGAATCTCAAAAGAAATTGAAGGGAACGCGCGTCTCCCCCTTGAACCAAAAGCCTGAAAAGGAATATACAGATCTCTGGAAAAAGCTCGTTGCAGGCAAACCGATTCCAAGCCCTTACAAAGTGAAGTCATTCGGTTTTACCAAAGTCTAGCTCTTACGCAGCGCTTTATTGATTGTTCCCAAAACTTCCCTTGACATTTGCTCACAGCGCGCTATCATACATGCATACCTTCTGTCGCTTCGGTGGCAGAACGCGAGACCGCAGCAGAAATGTTGCGGTTTCTGGTCTAATGGTAATTTAAGCAGTCTGTTTTCTCAGAATCTCTGTTGCGATCTTCCTGATTCTTTCTTTGCTTTTCCCGCGGTGCGCGCTCAAAAGATTCTTGAGGCGGCTCCAATAGCCGTCCAATG
>Ga0265338_10001117_pt1 | contig 44576 bp, 32 predicted proteins | sample 42126metaG_FD_193579 | JGI IMG/M metagenome (GOLD analysis project Ga0265338, IMG submission 193579) | Rhizosphere microbial communities from Carex aquatilis grown in University of Washington, Seatle, WA, United States - 4-21-26 metaG | ecosystem: Host-associated > Plants > Roots > Rhizosphere... | reverse complement strand
AGGGCTGCGACGGTTTCCGCCCCCGGCGGTTGCCATCGCCGCGGTGACGTGGTCTTGAGGTTGGCTTGATCAACGGTCATGTGTCAGTTAAAGGCCTCAGTGGAATTGTGCAGAGTCCTGGTCACAACATTCGCAATCGTAACACGGTCGCCCGTCCGAATTTTTCAGAGGCAACTTTTTCGCAGGGGCCGGTTCTGCCATGGATTCCGGCTGGTTATGGCAAACAACCGCACAGCCAAAATGCTTGAAACCGGCGCCCTGCCAGGGCGTTGCCCCGAAACCAAGGCAAACATCTGCCCGCCGGCGGCGTGAAAGGCAATGCTGAATTTCAAAACACCAACAGCCGGCTCTCGATTTCCTTCAAACGCGCCCGCGCCCTTTTTGTGAGGTGCGAAATTCGCGTTCCACTGCGCTCAATCGCGGAAGTGCGGATCCGCAAATAATCAAATGCCCGCGAATAAAATGGGAGCGCGGACAGCCTGTCCGCGGGTATTTTAACGTACCGGAACTGCAAACTTTGATTTGTCCGGCTAAAAATGTTTTCATTCGCACATGGCACCCTGCGTCATTTTTGAGGATGAACATCTGTTGGTGGTCCACAAGCCCGCCGGCTGGAACACGCATGCGCCCGGCCCGTACGCGGGCGAGGGGCTCTACGACTGGTTGCGCCACCGCGAGCCGCGCTGGGCTGCGCTGGCGATTTTGCACCGGCTGGACAAGGAAACCAGCGGCGTGCTGGTCTTTGGCAAAACCCCCGACGCCAATCGTTCGCTCACGGAACAGTTCGCGCAACGCCGCATCCGTAAAAAATATCTGCTGTTGACCGACCGGCCCGTGCCGGAGCACGGGTTCACCGTTAAAACCGCGCTCGTCCGGGTTGGCGAAAAATATGTGAGCCGGCCGCCGCACGCGGGCGCGGAAATCGCGGAAACGAAATTTTGTAGGAGTCGAGGTGACGAGACTCAAATTAAAATCGCAAATGAACCAAAGACTCCTCACGTCGTCTCCTGCAGCTGCGTGGAGGCCGAGCCGCTTACGGGAAAGACGCATCAGATTCGCGTTCACGCGGCGGAAAGCGGATTCCCGGTTCTCGGCGACACGCTTTACGGCGGCACGCCGGCGATGCGGGTGTTTTTGCACGCGGCAGAAATCTCCTTCGCCCATCCAGCCACCGGCAAGCCGGTGACGTTTCACGCGCCCGCAAATTTTGATGTCATTCCACAGTTTGGTGGGGCGAGCGTCCTCGCGAGCCGGAAAGTTGATGGCTCCGGCGGCTCGCCGGGAGTCTCGCCCCACCTTTGCGACCCGCACCTTGCGTTGCGGGCCGCGTTGATTGAACCGGAAATGACGAACGCCTTCCGTGTGATTCATGGAGCGAGCGACGGCTGGCCGGGGTGGTACGTCGAACGGTTGGGTGATTTTCTGCTGTCGCAATCCGAACAGCCGCTGCGCGCGGACCAGTGCGAAGAACTGGCGCGTCTGATGGAAATGCTTTCCGCGCGCGGTGCGTATCACAAAATCCTGTCGCGCCAGGTTCGGCGTACCACCGTTGCGGACGCGTCGCCACAGCTGGTTCTGGGAGAAGCAGCGCCGGAACGGTTCGAGATTTTGGAGAACGGCGTCCGCTTCGAACTGAGTTTCCATGAAGGCTATTCCGTTGGTTTGTTTCTGGACCAGCGCGACAACCGCCGCCGCTTTTTGACCGGTTACATCGCAGCAGGTTTCCCGATGCTGAACCCCCAGACCCCGGACGCCAGACCCGAAATCCTAAACGCATTCGCCTACACCTGCGGCTTTTCCGTCTGCGCGGCGCGAGCGGGTGCCCGGACGACGAGCCTCGACCTCTCGAAAAAATACCTCGAATGGGGCCGGCGCAATTTCACATTGAACGGGCTTGATCCGGCGGCGCACGATTTCATTTATGGCGACGCCTTCGACTGGCTGCGGCGGCTGGCGAAAAAGGGCCGCCGGTTCGATGCCGTGGCGCTTGATCCACCGACGTTTTCGCAATCGAAGGAAAGCGGCGTGTTTCGCGCGGAAAAGGATTTTGGAAAACTTATCACTGCCGCGCTGCCACTGGTGAAGCCGGACGGAATTCTGTTTGCCTCGGCCAACGCCGCAGGCTGGCCGCCGGAAGAATTTCTGGGCCATATCGAAACCGCCGTCCATCAATCGCGACGCAAGATTTTGCAACAGCATCATTTCCCGCAACCACCGGATTTCCCCATCAGCCGCGGCGAGCCGGCGTATTTGAAAACGGCGTGGCTGCGAATCAGTTAAAAATGTGAAACCGCCGGCCCATCAATCCGTTGTTGAAACGCTCCCGCGCCTGCGGCTCCGCATCACGGCGGCGGCGGAAAATTGCGTTCGTTCCGGTCATCCGTGGGTTTTTGCCGACAGTGTGCGCGAGCAAAACCGCGACGGCGTGTCCGGTGAACTCGCCGTCATTTACGACCGCAAAGACAAATTTCTTGCCGCCGGCCTGTTTGATCCTGATTCCCCCATCCGCGTGCGCGTGTTGCACGCCGGCAAACCGCAGGCGCTTGATGCCGCATGGTGGACGGCGCAGCTCGACGCCGCCGTGCGCCGCCGCGACGAACTTTTTGACGCCCATACCACCGGGTATCGGCTCATCAACGGCGAGAGCGACGGCTGGCCCGGCCTCGTGCTCGACCGTTACGACACAACGTTCGTTCTCAAACTTTACACCGCGGCATGGCTGCCGCGGCTCAACAAAATCGTCGCGCTCATTCGCGAGCGGTTGCAGCCGGAACGAATCGTCCTGCGCTTGAGCCGGAACATTCAAAGTGCGGCGGAACATTTTGGCCGGGGCCGGCGTGACGGGGAAATTCTGTGCGGCCCGGCATTGGCCGAGCCGGTTGTTTTTTGGGAAAACGGAATCCGCTTCGAGGCGGACGTGGTGCGCGGGCAGAAGACGGGATTTTTTCTCGACCAACGTGAAAACCGCCGCGAGGCCGGCGAACTCGCGCGCGGACGCGAGGTGCTGAACGCGTTCAGTTTTTCCGGCGGCTTTTCGCTTTACTCAGCCCGCGGCGGCGCAAAATCCGTGACCGATCTCGACCTCAGCCCCCACGCCCTGGCGGCAGCGCGACGGAATTTCCAATTGAATTCCAACGATCCCGCCGTGGCAGGCTGCCGCCATGAATGTGTGCAAGCTGATGCGTTTGAGTGGCTTGCAGGCGGCGACGCGCACAGGTTCGGTTTGATCGTGCTCGACCCGCCGTCGCTTGCCAAACGCGAGGCCGAACGCGCCGGGGCAATCCGCGCCTATGGGCGGCTGGCCGCAAGCGGCATCCGGCGGCTGGCGCATGACGGACTGCTGTTGGCCTGCTCCTGTTCCGCGCACGTGAGCGCGGAGGAGTTTTTTGGCGCCGTGCGGCAGGCGGCCGCGAATTCCGGGCGGCAATTTGTTGAACTGAAAACCACCCGCCATGCGCCGGATCATCCGGCGACCTTCAAGGAAGCAAACTATCTGAAGGGAATTTTCCTGAAGTTCAAATCGCCAGCAACAGCCGCTTGATTTCCTTCAGGCGCGCCTTGGCGTCCTTTTTTGTGAGGCGCGGGAACTTTCCGCCCAGCGTGATGAAATCGCCGTGGCGCGTGAGCATCAACTTGTCTTCCTTGACTTCAATCCCGGTCACCGATTTTTCGCTGGCGAGAATTTTCAGTTCGGCCACGAGCAACAACAATTCCACCGGTGGCGGCAGCGGGCCAAAACGGTCGCGCATTTCCTTCTGCAAACTTTCCAGCGCGGATTTGTCATTGGCCTGTGCCAGCTTGCGGTAAATCTCGATGCGGTGCTGCGGTTCGGTGATGTAGGTGTGGGGCAGGGAGGCAGCATTTTTGTTCTGGGAGGGACTGCGTGTCGCAGTCCCTGAATTTTGGGACGGCAACATGCCGTCCCTCCCATCCAGAAAATCCAGTTTTGTGCTCACTTCCACACGCGGCTTCACTTTCTCGCCCTTGAGCGATGAAACGCTTTGCTTGAGCAACTGGCAGTAAAGCTCGAAACCGACGGCGGTGATGTGGCCGCTTTGTTCCGAACCGAGCAGGTTGCCGGCACCGCGGATTTCGAGGTCGCGCATGGCAATTTTGAATCCGCTGCCCAGCGTGGAGTATTGCCGGATGGCGCTGATGCGTTTGCGCACGTCGGTCAGCAGGCTCACGTGGCGCGGCAACAGCAGATACGCATAGGCCTGGTGCTTGTAACGCCCGACCCGCCCGCGCAACTGGTAAAGGTCGCTCAGGCCGAACCGGTCGGCACGGTCAATGATGATGGTGTTCGCGTTCGGAATATCGAGGCCGCTCTCGATGATGGTGGTGGAAAGCAGGACATCCGCCTCGCCATTGACGAATTTGGTCATCACCTCTTCCAGTTCGTCCGCGTCCATCTGGCCGTGGCCGACAACAAGTCGCGCGTGTGGCAAAAGCCGTTTCAGACGGTCCGCCACCGTCTGAATCGTCATCACGCGGTTGTGCAAAAAGAAAACCTGTCCGCCACGGTTCAGCTCGCGCTGGATGGCGTCGCGGATGACGCGTTCGTCGAACTGGGTGACGATGGTCTCGACCGGCAGGCGGTCGTGCGGTGGCGTCTGGATGGTGCTCATGTCACGCGCGCCGGTGAGCGCGAGGTAAAGCGTGCGGGGAATCGGCGTGGCGCTGAGCGTGAGCACGTCCACCAGCGTGCGCAGCTGTTTGAACTTTTCCTTGTGCAGCACGCCGAACCGTTGTTCCTCGTCAATCACCACCAGGCCGAGGTCCTTGAAAAGGATGTCGTTCTGAATCAGCCGGTGCGTGCCGATGACCATGTCCACGGCACCGTTGGCCAGATCCTTGACGACGCGCTGTTGCTGGCGGCGGGTGCGAAAGCGTGAGAGCAGTTCGATCCGGATGGGATAATCGGCCATGCGCTCGCGGAACGTGTTGAAATGTTGCTGCGCCAGCACGGTCGTCGGCACCAGCACGGCGACCTGCTTTCCGTCCATCACGGCCTTGAACGCGGCGCGGATGGCGACTTCGGTCTTGCCAAAGCCAACGTCGCCGCAAATCAAGCGGTCCATCGGCTTGGGTTTTTCCATGTCGGATTTGGCTTCCTGAATCGCGCGCCATTGATCGGGCGTTTCCTCAAAAATGAAGGCGCTTTCAAATTCGCGCTGCCAGGGCGCGTCGGGTTTGAAGGCGTGGCCGGGCTGGGATTCGCGCACGGCCTGGATTTGCAGCAACTCGGCGGCAACATCGCGCACGGCGCGTTCGGCCTGTTCCCTGGCCTTGCGCCAGCGGGTGCCGCCAAGGGTGTTCAAAGGCGGATGCGCCTTGCCCGCGCCGACGTATTTGCCGACCAGATGCGCCTCGGTCACCGGCACGTAAAGTTTCGGCGGTTCGTCGCCGGGATTGGCCGGCGCGTATTCAATCACCAGACATTCCTGACCGGCTTCCTCGTCCGTCCGCCGGTTCACATCGGCGGCTACAGCGCCGGGTGGCCGCGCTTGTGAAAGCGCGGATTGGCGCGTGGTAATGGGCAGGGTTTTCAAGCCAAGAAAACGGCCAATGCCATACTGGAGGTGGACGACGAGGTCGCCTTCCTCCAATTCAGTGAAATCAATGTCAAGGGCGGAGCGAATGGCGAGTGCGTGCGGCGATTTCAGCCGGCGCGGGCGCTGGATTTTGTAGCGTCCAAAAATTTCCGCGTCGGTGACAACGACGAGTTTGGCGTCGTCACAAAGAAAACCGCGGGCGAGGGAGCCAAGGTGCGTCCGGGGTCTGGCGTCCGGGGTCTGGAGATTTGCGGTGGGGGCGTCTTTTCCCGGACCGGGAACGCCAGAGCCAGGGTCCCATTCCGTCCAGATTTCGTCGAATCGTTGCCGTTCGCCGTCGTTGTTGCAAAAGACGTGGACGGCGTATTCTTGCCGCAGCCAGCGGTGAAGCTGGCCGAAAAATTCGCGGCGCTGCGCCTCGGCAATTTGCAATTCGGGCGCGCGTTCGGCCAGTGGGCGAAAAGCGTCGAGAGATGCGAATTGCAATTCCGGTTGGGAGGGACTGCGTGTCGCAGTCCCTGAATGTTGGGACGGCAACATGCCGTCCTTTCCCGGTGAGGTTTCTCCCGCGGGAAGCAACGTCGCGCCTTTCCCGGCCATTTCAGCCTGCAATTCCTCCCACGAAATGAAAAACGGATCGTTTTCGGGAATTTGCCGGGCGTATTCGTCGGCGCCAGCAGCAAGTTGTTCCGGTTCGCACAACAGGAAAATGGTTTCGCGTGGCAAGTAGTCGAGCAGCGTTGCCAGCCCGGAATTTTTGGACTCCGGGCTCTGGACTCTGGACCTTAAAATACCCAGTTCACCCGCCGGTGGCAGGGTGACGTTCAAGATTTCTTCACGCGAGATCTGCGTGAGCGGGTCGAAGTGGCGCAAGGATTCAAGTTCGTCGCCAAAAAATTCGAGCCGTACCGGCCACGGGCTGGCGAGCGGCCAGACATCAAGAATGCCGCCGCGCAGGGCGATTTCACCCTTTTGCGTAACCTGGGCTTCCGGTTCGCCGCCGCGCTCTTCCAGCCATTCGATCAGGTCGAGCGGACTGATTTTATCGCCGCGGGCGAGCGAGCGTGTGTTGCATTTCAAGTCGTCCGGCGTGAAGGTCTTTTGCAGCAATGCCGTGACACTGGTCACCACGATTGGAGCCTTCGGAAGGGCGGGTTCCCCGGGCCCCTGAAAATTTGAGCGTTGCGACGCTCCGCCCTCCGAAAAATTTTGATTCAAGGCGACAAGGGTTTGCAGCCGGTCGCTGATGGTGTCGGCGTGCGGGAGTTTGCCTTCGTGCGGCAGCACGTCCCAGGCAGGGTAAAAAAACGGTCGAGGATCGGGGGTCGAGGGCCGGGAGCTGGCATCGTTTGGCACCGGAACTTCAACCCCCGGCGCTCGACTGATTTGCAGCCACGTCTCCAGGTCCTGCTGAAAACTTTCCTGCGTTTTAAGGTTGTCGGCGACAATGACGATGGGGCGCTGCGGGAAAAACCTCTGGAGCAGAACTGCCAAAAACGGCTGCGCCGCCCGGCTGACGCTGGCGCCAGTCAACACTCCGCCATGCTCCAATCGCTGCGCAAGGCGTTGCACAGCGGGAGATTTCAAGATGTCAGCGAACAAGTCGCTTGCCGCCGACGCTGCCGCGTTTTGCGCCAAGCCAAGGAACATTCGCAGCAGGAAGGGGGATCGTCAAGCGGCTGACAATTTTGGCAGTGCCCAGGTTTGTAGGCGACGAGGTGACGAGTCGTTTGGGCCAGCACTCCTTACGTCGTGCCCTACAACCAAATCAGGACACTGCCACAATTTTAGAACAGCATTATTCAGACACTTTTCGCCGGTAAATCAACATCCCGGGTTTCGGCGGCATCGGGCAATTCGTAACATCCGTGCCCCAAAAATAATGTGATGCGTTGGTTGGATTTATGGCGACGGCGCCGACCAACGTGAGATTCGTCTCGTACGAGTGTGACCACCAATCGGATAATCTTGTGTCCGAGTGAGGACGCGACGACCAGGAGGTTAACACAAGGACCGAAATGACGTATTCCGGTCGGGCCGACTCAATCTCCCGAATCATGTCCTGCTGCATCCGGTCGGCGAACGGCTGTGGTTCCATCAATGGGTACATGTAGATGTAACCGGTCGCTGAACGTCTCTGGGACAGAAAATAAATTTGCGGTTCCGAACCGAGAACGGCCACGCGCGCATCGGGCGGCGAGTTTGTCCGGATAAATGCCGAAACGACTTCGGATTCGGCAAACGGGCTTTCCAAATAAATGATGCGTGCTGCCTGCACCGGCGTGACTTGGAACCAGATTTCCCGATTTGCAAACACCGTCAGTGCCAGAATCAGCCAATAGATGCAGACTGGCCACGAGACGGCCCCGGGGGAGCGGGTTTTTTGCCGCCAAATCTGATGGGCAGCATGCACAGCGCAACCCGCCCCCAGCGCCACCGCCGGGAGCGTCAAAAGAAAATAATGTGTTCGGAAATAAAAACCGGGGCAGGTTGCCAGGAACGAAACTGCGGCAAAGCCCAAAAGCGGCCGGCGCACGCCCCGAAATCGGTTGTTCAAACAGACCAGACCCAGGCCAGCCGCTGCCACCAGCCAGAGAAGGGCGGCTTTTTCGATGATCTGCGAAACACACCGGAAAAAAAGCCCCGGTACCCACGACCAGGGCACCTCGGAAACGTATTCTCTGGCATAGGTGATGGTCCAAAACCAGAATTGGGTGAAGGCCCCGGCGCGCCACAAAACCAGACAGGTCAGGGCGAATGGCAGGGTGACTCCAAGACAAAATGCGACACAAGGCGACAACCGTATGCGCAGGGGGATTTCACGTTGACGCCGGCAGTCAAACACAAGGAGTGCCAATCCCCACAGGCAAAGCAGCGCCGCGGGTTGTTTCATCAAAACCGCCAGGCCGAACATCAACCCGCCAGCGGCTGCCCGTTTCCAGTTGATATGTTGCCCAAATGGCCACAGCAGGCATAAACCCGCAGTGGCAAACAATGCACAAAAATGGGTTGCATGGCCGGCCAGACCAAACATCTGGGGTGATGCCGCAAGCACGGCATAGGTGGTCGCGGCTACGGCGCCGGTCGCTTCATCAAACAACCGCCGGCCAAACCGGTAAAGCATCCATGCGGTCAGCGTGGTCACACACAGCACGCCAAAATGAATGCCTGCCGGGGTTTCGCCAAACACCGCCATCATAACCGCATAGGCGGCATAGGTGCCGGGAAATTTCATGTTGTAAGCGAGCTGATAGGGAGGAATGCCTTGCAACAGGAGCTGGCCCGCATAGGCGTATTCGCCTTCGTCGCGTTCCAACGGAAAGTTTGACAGCCGAAGCCGGACGGCGGCAACGAGAACCAATACCGCCACCATCAGCCACCAGGTCCAACTCCGGTGAAAAAAGGTATGACGTTCACTCGGGGCGACGGATGGCCGTGTCATCCGCATTAATTGAACAAATCAGCCGGGCAGGAACAAGCGAATTACCGTCCGCCACGTTCAAAAAAGAGCCTGGGCTGGCCGTCATTTCTGTTGACCCGGTTTCCTTTAACCGCGCAGTCTTCCGGCGCGTGACTGAAAACATCATCGCACCCGATCCATGGATGATTCTGCCGTTTGGGGTGTTGCTCGGCGCCATCGCCCTGGCGCCGTTGCTCGCCCCGGATTGGTGGTCGCGGCATTATCCCAAAGTCGCGCTGGGTCTCGGCGTCATTACGCTGGGCTATTATCTCCTGGTTTTGGGAGCCTCGGACCGTGTCCTGCAGGTGGCGCATGATTACGTCTGTTTTATCATGCTCGTCGGCTCGCTGTTTGTGGTTTCCGGCGGCATCCACATCAACGTGAAGGGCGAGGCAACGCCGCTGGCCAATGTGGGGTTTTTGCTCGTGGGCGCCGTTCTGGCGAATTTTCTGGGCACCACCGGCGCGGCCATGCTCCTGATCCGCCCGTGGATCCGGATGAACCAATACCGCGTCACGGCGCACCACATCGTATTTTTCATTTTCATCGTCGCGAACGTGGGTGGCGGCCTGACGCCCATTGGCGATCCACCGTTGTTTCTTGGCTATTTGCAGGGGATTCCGTTTTGGTGGGCGGCGGAACATTGCTGGCAGATGTGGGTGACGGGCGTCGGAATCCTGCTGGCCATGTTTTACGTCGTGGACCGGCGCAACTTCATCCGCGCGCCGCGGGAAATCCGCCAAAGGGAGACGGCGCCGGAAACCTGGAAATTCGACGGGCTGGCAAATTTGTTTTTTCTGGCCGTCATCCTGGGTGCGGTGTTCATCCGCCGCCCGGTCTTTCTGCGCGAAGGAATCCTGCTGGCCGCCGCGCTGGGTTCCTATTTCACAACCGCCCGATCGGTGCACGCGGCAAACCGGTTTCATTTTCATCCCATCCAGGAGGTGGCCGTGTTATTCGCCGGCATTTTTGCCACGATGATTCCCGCGCTCGACTGGCTCGATTTGAACGCGCGCGCGTTGCTGGGCGCGCATCCGGCGCCGGCAGTTTTTTATTTTGGCACCGGCACGTTGTCCGGCGTGCTGGACAACGCACCGACGTATCTCAGTTTCTTGAGCGCGCTCTTTGGCACGAGCGGCGCAAGGGGAATCGGGGAATTGTTGAGCGGGGATGCCTTGAATCTGGCCGCCATCAGCGTCGGTGCGGTTTTTTTTGGCGCGGCAACTTACATCGGCAACGGGCCGAATTTCATGGTCAAGGCCATTGCCGACCGCGAAAAAGTCCGCACCCCGACGTTTCCGGGGTTTATTGTGAAATTCACCCTGCCGTTTCTGCTGCCGATGCTGCTGGTGGTGTGGTTGATTTTCTTTCGCGGTTGATCTGAAACATTTTCTTTGCGCGCCGCGCCGGTTTACGGAAAAATAGGACGGTTCCATTTAATATCGGAGTGCGACCACTCTACAACATCCTGTTCACGATTTTTTTCGTGCTGACCACGCCGTATTATTTCCTGCGGATGTGGCGGCGCGGCAACTGGCTGCCCGGCTTTTTTGAACGCTTTGGCTATTACAACCGGAACCTCAAACAGGCGCTGACCAACCGTCAGGTCCTCTGGCTGCATGCCGTCAGCGTCGGCGAGGTCAATCTTTGCACCCAGCTCATCCGCGCCCTTGAACCGCGCGTGCCCAACATCAAAATCGTGGTGTCGACCACGACCACGACCGGCATGGCTGAATTGCGCCGCCATTTGCCCCTGCATATCAGCAAAATCTACTATCCGATCGACAGTCGGAGATCCGTCATCCGCGCGCTGGCCACCATCCACCCCGTGGCCATTGTGCTGTTTGAAGCGGAAATCTGGCCGAACTTTCTGTGGCGCGCACGCGATCTGCGCATTCCCTTGTTTTTGGCCAACGCCCGGTTGTCCCACCGCTCCTATCGCGGTTACCGGCGGGTCGGTTTTTTGTTCCGTCCGCTCTTCGCCTTGTTTGCGGGGGTCAGCGCGCAAAATGACGCCGACGCCGAACGTTTGCGAAAAATCGGGTGCCGGCCCGAGGCCGTCCGGGTCGTGGGCAATTTGAAATTTGACGCGGCCAAGCTCGATGGCCACCGCCGGCTCGACGTGCCGGCGTTGTTGCGGCAGATCGGCGTGCCGTCCGACGCGCCGATTCTGGTTGGCGGCAGCACCCATGCGGGGGAGGAAGTGGCCCTGGCGGACATCGCGCGCCGATTGCGCGTGCTGTTTCCCAAGCTGTTTCTCGTGCTGGTGCCCCGGCATTTCGAGCGGTGCCGGGAGGTGGGACGGCAGTTGCGCGAGCGGGGCGTCAAATTTGCCTACCGCAATGAAATCCGTGCCAGTGCCCGGTTTCATGAGGGGCAGGTCGAATGCCTGCTCGTCAACACGACCGGCGAGTTGCGTTTTTTCTACGAACATGCGACAGTAGTATTTGTTGGCAAAAGCCTCACGGCCGTTGGCGGGCAGAATCCGATTGAGCCGGGGGCGGTGGGCAAGGCCATGGTGTTCGGCCCGAACATGCAAAATTTCACGGACATTGCGCGGAATTTCGTCGCCCAGAACGCGGCGGTCCAGGTGGACAGCGTGGAAACCCTGGAAACCGCGATTGCGGAATTGCTTGCGGATGAAAACCGGCGCGAGGAACTGCGGCGAAATGCGATCCGGGTCGTCCGTGAAAATCTGGGCGCGGCCGGCCGGACGGTGGATATGATTTTGCAAAATCTGAAGGGCCGCGGAATTTACGTTGTGCCGGAAAAATAGTTTCATCATGAAGTTTCCCCGCTTGACGAAACGGAACGGGCTTTTCCATATTCACGCCCGCTTTGGTTTATAAATGGGGAGTGATTGAGTGCGTATGTCGAAATTGAAGGTTTGTAAAGCCGGGACGATTTCCGTTCCGGGAACGGAGGCGCGCAGAACCACCACGCCCCGACAAGTCCGTCCTGATTCAGCCCCGGCCAGATTGCCCAACGGCGTTTTGCCCAATCCAGCGGGCGCCAACCTTCCGGAGATAATCAAGGAGCTGGTCCGGCTGTCGCAGGAGCAGGGACATTTGACCTATAACGACATCAGCGATGCGTTGCCGGACAACGTCACCGAGCCGGAGTTGGATGAGATTTTTGGCAAATTGCGCAGCCTGGAAATCGACATTGTGGACCAGGCGGAGGTGGATCGCGTCAAGACCGCCGAGTTCGAGGAGGAAGACACCAGCCGGCTGGATGCGCTCGATGATCCGGTGCGCATGTATCTCAAGCAGATGGGGCAGGTGGCTTTGCTGACGCGCGCGCAGGAGGTCGAAATATCCAAGCGCATCGAGGCGGCGGAAAACGAAGTCCGCAAAATCATTTACTGCCTTGGTTTTGCCGGCAAGGAACATATCGCGCTGGCCGAAAAACTTCTGGCCGAGCCGCCGCGCGAACGTTTCGACCGGGTCATTCTTGACAAAAAGGTGGACGACCGCAACGCGCACCTTCGCGTGTTGCGCAAGCTCACCGCGCGCGTTCACGAAACGGATCTGGAAGTGGATCATAAATACGCCGCCTGGCAGAACGCCCAGACCAAGGTTCAACGCCGGCGCGCCCTGGCGGCGTTCAAACGCCTCGATCAAAAATTGCGGCCGGCGTTTTCCAAATTTTGTTACAAACACAAGGTCATTGAGGAGATGGCGCTGGTGGCCGAAAACATTCACGACAAACTCCAATACAGCCTGCACGCCCTGGCGGAAACGGAGGCGCAACGCGAATCCATCGCCCAACAGCACCTCGTGGAAGCCGAACGGCAGAAAATCAAGGCGCTGGAGGAGTTTGTCCGGATGCCCTGTGTGGATTATCTCAAAACCTTCGACCGGCTGCGCGAATTTTCCAATCAGGCGCTGCAGGCCAAAACCGAAATGGTCGAGGCCAACCTGCGTCTGGTCATTTCCATCGCCAAAAAATACACCAACCGCGGGCTGTCGTTCCTGGATTTGATTCAGGAGGGCAACATGGGGCTGATGAAGGCCGTCGAAAAATTTGAGTATCGCCGCGGCTACAAATTCTCCACCTACGCGACCTGGTGGATCCGCCAGGCGATCACGCGCAGCATCGCCGATCAGGCGCGCACCATCCGCATCCCGGTGCACATGATCGAGATCATCAACAAACTGATGCGCTCGCAGAAACGTTTGATTCAGGATTTTGGCCGCGAGCCGACGCCGGAGGAAATCGCCGAAGACATGCAGATACCCGTGGACCGCGTCCGCGCGGTGTTGAAAATGTCGCAACAACCCATTTCCCTCCAATCGCCGGTCGGTGACACCGACGATGCCAATTTCGGCGATTTCATCGAGGACAAGGGCGCGGACAATCCCCTCGACATGACCAGCTTTAGTTTGCTCAAGGACCGTTTGGGCGACGTGCTGTGCAGCCTGACCGAGCGTGAGCGGAAGGTGCTGGAATTGCGCTTTGGCCTGGGCGATGGCTGCGCGCGCACGCTCGAGGAGGTCGGCCAGCAATTCCGGGTCACCCGCGAGCGCATCCGGCAGATCGAAGCCAAGGCGCTTCGCAAAATGCGTCACCCCACCCGCATCCGCCAGTTGCACGGGTTTTTGGAAATCGAGGACCTGGACTTGGACTAGATTTCCATCACGGCACGCTGGGACGCGGTGTGCCGGGCCGGGCTTGAATCACCACGGTTGCCGGCGACAAACCTTCCGTCTGAGCGGTCAATTTGATTTCACCCGGTTCTTTCGTGGATTGCACAATCACCTGTGCCAGGCCGTTAAAGGCACTGCGCTGCCAATCGGCAGGTTCCGGGGTTGCTGGAGTATCCAGTTCGACGCCCAAATTGATTCCGCCGCCCCCGTAACGGTTCACCACCGCCACGGCGATTGTGTTTACGCCCGGATGTAAAATCTTTTTCACGTCAAACGTGGGCGCCGACTGCCAGTCGTGCGACTCGCCCACCTTCTGGCCGTTCACGTAAATCCAGCCGTCGTCATCAATCCGGCCGAAATGCAATTGAACTTCCGGCGCAGCCAGTTCCTCCCCGGTCACGTTGATTTTCGCGCGGAACACGGCTTGTTCATTTTCCTTCAGCGGGCCACTGTCGGATTTGGGATCGGCGGAACTCCAGCTGGAATCGTCAAAATCCGGTTTCAGTTCCGGCATGTTTTCGTCGCGCACGTTCGACATCAAATTCAAATGCCAGCCATCGTTCAATTCCGTGGCATGAACGGGCGGCCGCGTGAAATACACGTCCGGCTCATGGCAACTGGGGTCGCCGTTGCCCACGCCCAGAATCCGGCCCGGGCCGTCCACGGCAAAATGAATCAGATTCGCCGCCACCGGCACGACGCGCCCTTCCGCGTCGGTTACGGAAACGGTGAAGACCCCCGCGTCCTCGCCGTCAGCGTTGATGGTCGGGCGGTCGGGCATCAATTGAAGGGCGGCCGGTGCGCCGGTGGTTTCCACTTTCGTTTCGGCAACCTCCTTGCCATCCGTGTAACCTTTGGCCGAAAGCGTGCCGGGCGCGTAGGGGACCTGCCATTCCAGATGCGAATCTTTTTTCATCGTTTTCCGGCCCAGACTGTGGCCGTTCAAATACAATTCCACTTCCTTGCAATTGCTGTAACACCACACGTCAATATTTTTGCCTTCCCGGCCCGGCCAGTTCCAATGCGGCAGCAAATGCAACACCGGTTTGTCCGTCCACCAGGCCTGATAGTAATAATAGTTGTCCTTGGGAAAACCGCACATGTCCATGATGCCGAAGTGCGAATTGATGCAGGGCCACCAATAGGGCGTCGGTTCCCCGCGATAATCAAATCCCGTCCAGGCAAATCCGCCGGACGACCAGGGCCGGGCATCGTAAAAGGACCACCATTCTTCCGCGGTCGAAGTCCAGGTAGGGGGAGTGGGCACACCGGTGAGCGGGACAAGGTCGTAGGCGCCCACGTAACCTTTGGCGGTGTCATTGGTGTAGATGCCGCGGGTCGACACCGTGCTGGCGGTTTCGGTTCCCAGATATTTCGAGCCCAAATGATTCGCGTGGTAATCGTCCATGCTGCCCAGGTTGTAATTGAAACCTTTGACGTCGAGGACGGTGATGAAGCCCGAGTCGCCGTACGAACTGTTGATGGCCGCGGTGCATTCGCGGGTCGGATCCAGCTCGTGTGCGAGACGCTGCATCGTTAGGATGACCGCCGCCCCCTGCGCCGTGCCCTGGGCGTTCCATTCTTCATTTCCCAAGGACCAGGCAAAAACACTCGGATGATTCCGGTCTTGCTGGATTTGGTCCTTCAGGCGCTCCAGATTGGCGGGGTCGCTGCCGACCAGCCGATTTTCGTCCAACACCAGCAGGCCGAGCCGGTCACAGGCGTCAAGCAGCTCCGGCGTGGGCACGTTGTGCGAGGTGCGATAAGCGTTGCAGCCCATCTCCTTCAATTTCTGCACGCGAAAATATTGCAGCGCATCCGGCAGCGCCACCCCGACGCCCGCCATGTCCTGGTGATTGCAGGTGCCCTTGATTTGGTAGGGCTGTCCGTTCAGTAAAAATCCCTTTTCCGAATCAAACGCGACGGTGCGGATGCCAAATTCGGTTTCCTCCTGGTCAACCACCTGCCCGCCGCTTTCGACCGTGGTGACCAGTTTGTAGAGCTGAGGTGATTCCGGCGACCACAGGATGGGTGTGCTGATTTGCCCGGTTTGATCAATATCGAGCTTCGCCGCCGCGCCGATTTGTCCGGCCTGGCGCAGCGTGGCCAGGGTTGTGCCGTGGGGATCAATGATGCTGCACTTCACTTCGATCCGGGCGGGCCAAACTTTGGCGTTGGCGAGCCGGGTTTGAATGTGAATTTCCGCCGGGCCTTCCGGCACGTTGTTTTTGAATTTGCTGTAAACGAAAACGCCGTCGGGCGCGATGGCCAGCGGGCTGGTTTTCACCAGCCACACGTGCCGGTAAATGCCCGCGCCTTCGTAAAACCAGCCTTCAAAATCCGACGTGTCCACCTTTACGGCGACGACATTTGTGCCGCCACAATTGGCCACGTCGGTGATGTCATAGCGAAACCGGCTGTAGCCGCTGGCATGATGGCCGATGAACCAGCCGTTCACAAACACGTCGCAATCGCGATACACGCCGTCGAAATCCAGACAGAGCCGTTTGCCCGCGTCGGCTTTTGGCAATTCAAAGGTGCGGCGGTACCACGCGACGCTGTTGGCGGGAAAACCCGGGCCCAAAGCCTTGTAGCCATGCGAGCCATCGGCATTCTGGGCAAACGGCAGTTCAATGGCCCAATCATGGGGCAGATTGACCGGGCGCCAGCTTGAATCACTGAAGGAAAAACTCGCGGGGCCGTTGCCGCTGGCGGCCTTGGACAGGTTTTGGCCGATGCCCCATTCGTTGCCCAAATGAAATTTCCAGCCGAAGTCCAGCAACAGTCGTTCGCGCGGGCTGGAAGCCGTGGCGGCGGACAAATTCAGATTCGCGACGGCGAGCAGAAGGGGGACAACGAGCAGAAGGCGGGTTGATGTGGTTTTCATTGGGCGTAGATTAATTGGTTCTGGGCGGAATGGCAACACACTGCGGCAGAAAGCCGTTCAAACGGACGATGGCTCGATTATTTGACATTGTTTACTGGTAAAGCGCCGCCGGACGGCTAATCCGACAAAATCAATAAACCTTCCATTTTATTTGGAAAACCGGAGCATTGGATGATTTCGATGGTTCAGGGTTGGAGGCGGATTCCGAACCGGGCTGAAACCCGCATTCCGTCAAATTCGGCCGCCACCCAGATGGAGTTTCAGCAGACCCACCTCCAGCGCCAGCGCTTCCTGCACGTTCGTATGCAGCAGGCGTTGCGTCTGTTCCAAGGTTTGCAGATTATCCAACGCCTGGCGGGGTGTGATTTTTTTTGCGACGGATTCCGCGCCGGCCAGTTGCGGGAAGTTCAGCAGTTCACCGCCGACCGCCAGTGTGTGCAGCCAGACATCCCGCAGCCACCATTGCACGAGCAAAAGCAAATCCGCGCGTTGCCGCCGGTATTCCGCCTCGATGGCCGCCGCCAGTTCGTCCTCCCATCGTTCACGCAAATCCTTTTCCACGTCGTCATAGCGTTGCAATGGCGAACGCGCCGTGAGCGCCTCGTCCACCTGCGTGCGGATTTCACCGAGTTTTTGGAGCAGCACATCGAGCAGCCGGTAACGGCCCATCAGGCTTTTTTGCTCGTCCGTCGCCAGCGCGCCGAAGCGGGCCAGCCATTCGGCCTCCGCTTCATCGAGCGGACGGGCGCCTTCGGCGGAGAAATTCAAACGCAGGCAGCGCGACAAAATCGTCTCCAGAATCCGCTGCGGTTCGGTTGAAAGCAGAATCAAAACTGAATTGGCGGGCGGTTCCTCGAGCGTCTTCAGGAAGGCGTTGGCCGCCTGCGTGTTCAAGCGGTCCGCCCCGGCAATGATGGCGACCTTGTACCCGGCCTCGGAGGGTTTGAGTTGAATCTCGCGCATCAACTCGCGCATTTGCTCCACGGTGACGACCCGCGACTTGGATTCGGGCCGCGCCCAATGCACATCCGCATACGTTTCGCTGTCAATTTTCCGGCAACTCAAGCATTCGTCGCAGCAATCGGTCGTTACGCCGCCGGTTTTGACCGGTTTCAGGCAATTCAACGTCTTGGCCAGGGTGCGGGCGAGCGTTTCCAGTTCCTCGAGCTGGTGGCCGGTGAAAAGGTAGGCGTGGCCGAGCCGCCCGCGGGCCAGCGAACGTTGGAGCAATTGCACGCCTTGCGTCTGCTTGGGAAAATTTTTAAAGGCCATGCCGCCGGATTTATTGGCCGAATTATGGTTTGCCCGCAAGTCCCTTTGGCAAATCGCTGCGATTGACGATCCAGGGATCGTTGAGCATTTCCGTGACGTTCGTGTTCCGCCCCAGGCTCCATTTTGCGTTCCAGCTCATGAAGAACACCGTTCGCGGAAAATTTGTCTGCACACCGTGAAGGAACCGGAGGTAATCATAATCGCCCGGTGGATTCTCCGGCCCCTGTGGTCCGTATTCCGTAAAACCAAACGGCTTGGGCAGTCGCGCGACCTCGGCGTAACCAAGAATGTGGTTCGTGTCCACGAAATCGGTGTAGGCGTCGAGGCCGGCCAAATCCACATAACGGTCACCGGGATAATATACCGCCGTGTTGGTGCGGTAATTCGGGGCATAGACCCAAAGCAGATTGTTCAGGCCTTTTGTCTTTGTGAAATAATCGAACATCTGGCGCCAGAGTTTTTTGAACGTCGCCGGGTCTTTGCCATCCCACCAGAACCAGTTGCCGTTCATTTCATGGAACGGCCGCCACAAGACCACCACGCCATTGCTCTGGAGTTCCTGCAGGCCGGCGGCCACCTGGTCGAGTTCAAGCATCCAGCGGGCGTGCGTTTCCGTGCCGGACGCCAGCAGGCTGTTGAGGTCAACGTCCTTGTCGCGCAACCCGCCAAACGCGCTGTTGGTTGCCCGGGCGGGATTGTAAAGATGCGCGCTGATGGTCACCAAACCGCCTGCCTTCCAATACTCGATGGCCGCCTGGTTCGGCGCTTCCGTGGAAATGCCACCCCCGCCGGCGTAATCCGCGCCCACGATGGCCGGCCAATGCCCGGTCTGATCATGAATTTCGGTCAGCAATTCCAGATTCGCCCGGTCTCCAAAATCGGAAAACTGACCGGACAACAAACGTTTGTCCGGTCGTGTTTCGAGGCCTTGGAAATACTTGAGAACGGCCCTGGCCCGGGCATTGGAATTGGGATTGGCCGGCGCTTGTGGCGTGCGACAGCCGGAAACCAGCATCCCGGCGAGCAACAGGCAGCAAATGTTTTTCATATTCATGTCATTTTCAGGTGGCGGTACGTTTTGCAACTTTCGGTGGGGCGAGCGTCCTCGCGAGCCGGCTCGTCAGTAGCCTCGCCCCACCAAACTGTACCACTACCCATTGTCAGGGGTGGTTGCAAATCATGCCGGGAGGAAGGGTTGGCTTCATGACATGCTCCGCAATCCCGCGCGCCGGGCGCGAACAGCCAGTTGCCGGGCTTTTCTCGACCCAAATTCCCAAAACGAAAATTCTTTTCGCCGGACAACATACGGTTTCGGACTCCAGGTCGCCATCCAATACTTCCGAACCTCGCCGTTGCGCTGCTTCACCACCTTCTGCACGCCGACGATGCCGGACGATCCCTTGCGCCGCTTCCGTATCGGCGGCCCCCATTTTGCGAGCAACTTCCGGTAATGCTTTTGTGCCGCCGCCAGCGCCCGTTTTCGTCCGCCGTGCATTTTGTCGGTGAAGAAGGCGGAATGGGTTTTGCCCCGGCGCTGCAACCGCACAAAATATCCATGATTACGCTTGGCCGGCTGGTCAATCCGGCTGATGCCCGGAGTTCGCGCAGAACGATTCATAATTCGCTTTCGGAGGTTTTGAATAAAATGGCACGAAGTAAAGCGTCAAATTCGGCGGCGGCGTACTCCAATCATTAGGCGGCGCCCGGCTGTTTTTTATGGAATCGGGAGAAACGCAGGGCGGCTTCGAGCTGGCGAAGGTCTTTGGGCAATTCGGCGATCCAGGTCATGCGCCGGCCGGGCTGGTCCGGGTGTTCAAGGCTGAGAACTTCGGCGTGCAAGGCTTGACGCTGGAAATCAACGGGCGGGCTGCCGTGGTCTGATCCGCGATAGGCCGGGTTATAGGTGCGGTCGCCAATCAAAGGGTGTCCGGCATGGGCGGCTTGGACACGGATTTGGTGTTTTCGGCCGGTCTCCAGCCGGAGCCGCAGTTTGGTCACGCAGTCTTTGCCGCCGGCCAACGGATACTCCGCGATGACTTCGTAATGCGTGATGGCCTCGCGGGCTTCGGCGCCCGGGTCTTTGCGTTGCGTTTCCGAAAGCACGTGCTGGCGCAGTTCGTCCCGGCTCAATTGCAGCCATTGCCGCCAGGTGCCGGTGGGCGGGCGCGGACGTCCTTGCACGAACGCCACATATTCCCGCTTCATGGAGTGCGCCTTTAATTGTTCGATAAGGTGGTGGCGCGCGGCGGGGTTCGCGGCCATGCAAAAAACACCGCTGGTATATTGGTCGAGGCGATGAACCGGCAACAGTTGCAGCCGGCGATAGGCGGCCGGCAATGACTTTCCGGCGATCCCGCGGTTCCGGGCCTTCAGTTTTCCCGCCAGGAAATCGGCGAGGATGCTAAGCGCGGAAAGATCGCAATTTGACGCCGGCACGGAGATGAGGCCGGGTCCCTTATTGACGACAGCGAGGACGGTATCCAGGTAAAGCAACGAAACGCGCGGATGAATCTGCCAGCCGGAACCGCATGCCAGGGTGGCGGCCTGGCGATCGCGCAGTTCCAGCGCATCGCCCGGGTCCGCGATGGTTTGGTGGGGTTTGCGGATGATGACGCCGTTGACGCTGACCCGCCCCGCGAGGATCCATTGTTTGGCGCGGCTCTTCGGCGTGCCGGGATGTTTCCGCAGCAACCAATCCAACAAGGGGCTGACTTGGGGCGTATTCATGAATACCAAACGGGTGAACTCTAAACGCTGAAGTGAATGTAGCGTTTGAATATACCATGGAACATCTCAAGATGCTCCAGACGTTCAATGTTGGGCGCAATGTGTACGCAATGGCCTTGGAACCCGGAGTAAACAGGATATATTTCGCAACGGATGGGAAAATTCTGGTTTACGGAACAGAATTGCCCTTGCGTTAATCTTTTGTACGTTGTGCCCGTTGTGACGTTCATCGGTATTCCACGTCTTCGGCAGGCGAACGGGCTTTGATTCCGGTGCAAGCGGGTTTGCGCTAGATTCGATTTCATGCTGAAAAGTGTAACAACAGGTCAACACCTATCGAAAAACCCTTTATAATGATGGTGCCGACGGAGGGGGTCGAACCCACACATCCTCACGGATACTAGATTTTGAGTCTAGCGCGTCTGCCAATTCCGCCACGTCGGCACATGGGAGTCCAATATATTTCAGCACCGGGCGAAGTAAATCAATTTCAACGCGGGAATGCGCGGATTCACTGGACGATTTTCCCCTGTGGATCCGGTCAATAGGTCGATTCAGTTATGCGTCAGCCGGTTTTTCCAATGGAAAATCGCCGCTCGGCCGGTGCAAACAAATTTCTGGTTCTGGTAAAAAAGAAAGTGGTTATTTCGCGAGCATCAGGGTTATCTTGGGTGTGTGGTGGGGAGAATAGATGATTTATGGCAGAACCGTTGAGACTGGAGAAATTTTCGTTTGGAGTCGGTGATCGTTTTGCGCATCAGGCCAGGGCACAGCTTCAGGCCTTCATTCTGGCCGCCCAGCAGGGCGCGGAGGTCGTCCCGGTCTGGAACAAGTCCAACCGCGAGCATGTCATCGTTGGCTCTGAGCCGGCCGGCGCCCGGGCGGCGGTGGCGGCGGCGGTGAAGGAATTACACTGGCAAAAGCCTTATCACGTGGACGCCGACCATATCCGGCTGGAGACGGTGGACCGGTTCATTCCGCATTCGGATTTTTACACGATCGACGTGGCGGATTGGATTGGGAAACCGGCCGACGCCAAAACGGTGGCGGCCTTTATCAAGCGGCATGCTGAACTGGTGGGAAGGATTTCGATTCCCGGGATCGAATCGCCGTTTCAAACGACACCAGCGAAGGTGGAACGCGTGGTCGACAATTATCTGTTGGCGGTCCAGAAAGCCGGAGAAATCTACCGCCACATCGCCCAAATAAAAGGCGGGGGGAAATTCATCACCGAGGTTTCGATGGACGAGACCGACCATCCGCAAACGCCGACGGAGCTGTTGATCATCCTGGCCGCCATCGCCGACGAAAAGATTCCGATTCAAACCATCGCGCCGAAGTTCGCCGGCCGTTTCAACAAGGGCGTGGATTATGTGGGAGACGTCGCGCAATTTGAAAGGGAGTTCAATGAGGACCTGGCTGTTATTGCCTTTGCCGTGAAACAGTACGGCCTGCCCGGCAAGCTGAAGTTGAGCGTGCATTCCGGCAGCGACAAGTTTTCCATTTATGCGCCGATGCGCCGGGCGCTGGCGCGGTTTGGCTCGGGTTTGCACATCAAGACGGCGGGCACAACCTGGCTGGAGGAAGTCATCGGACTGGCGGAAGCCGGGGGCGACGGGCTGGTGCTGGCCAGGGAAATTTACGCCGGCGCGCTGGAACATGCGGACGAACTTTGCGCTCCGTATGCCTCGGTGATTGACATTGATTTCAAGAAACTGCCGTCAGCGGCAGCGGTCAATGGCTGGAGCGCGAAACAATTCACCTCGGCGCTGCGCCATGACCAGGGCAATCCGGCCTATAATCCGCACCTGCGGCAATTAATCCACGTCGGTTATAAAATTGCCGCCCAAATGGGCGACCGTTATCTTGACGCCTTGGAAAAACATAAGGGTCCGGTGGCGAAAAACGTCACCGCCAACCTTTACGAACGTCACTTGAAACCTTTGTTTGTGGGCATGAACCAGGTTGCGTTCCGCAAGGCGGCCGCCCCGGTGCGGGGGGCAACACTGTCGCCATGAAATTCGTCCACAAGGATTTTCTGCTGCCAACGCGCGCGGCCCGGCGTCTCTACCATCAATTTGCCGAGGCCGAGCCGATTTTGGATTTCCACTGCCATCTTTCGCCGAAGGACATTGCGGAGAATCGCCGGTTCGAAAACCTCTTTGAGATCTGGCTGGAAGGCGACCATTACAAATGGCGGGCGATGCGTTCCAACGGCGTGGCCGAGCGCTTCTGCACGGGTGACGCCGATCCCTTTGCCAAATTCCAGGCCTGGGCCGCGACTGTGCCGTACACGCTGCGCAATCCGCTCTACCATTGGACGCACCTGGAATTGAAACGCTATTTCGGCATGGATGAGCTGCTCAATGAGGACAGCGCGGCTCGTATTTGGAAGGAAGCCAACGAACAACTTGCCACGCCGAAATTTACGACGCAGGGCATCCTGAAAAAATTCAAAGTCAAAACCCTGTGCACGGTCGATGATCCCGCGGATGATTTACGCCACCACAAGGCCATTCGGGACTCCGGTTTGACGACGCGGGTGCTGCCCACCTTTCGCCCCGACCAGGCGCTGACGGTGCATCAACCGGAATCATTCAACCGGTGGATTGGCCGGCTGTCCGAAGCCAGCGACATTGAAATAAGTAGCCTGTCGGAATTTCTCGACGCCTTGCGCTCGCGTCATGACTATTTCCACGCGCAAGGTTGCCGCCTTTCCGACCATGGCTTGACCCGTTGTTATGCGGATTTTTGCCCGGAGAAAACCGCCGCCGGGATTTTTGCCCGGGCGCAAGCGGGGAAATCTATCGCGCCGGAGGAACAGGCGCAATTTTCCGCCTTCATGATGCTCTTTTTCGGGCACTTGGACGCGGAGAAAGGTTGGACCAAGCAGCTTCATCTCGGGGCCTTGCGCAACAACAACACCCGCCGGCTCCACGAGCTTGGCCCGGACACCGGCTTTGATTCCATCGGCGATTTTCCGCAGGCCGGCGCCTTGGCGGCCTATCTTGATCGGCTGGACCAGGAAAAGGCGCTGCCCAAAACCATTCTTTATAACAATAACCCGGCGGACAATTACGTCTTTGCGTCGATGCTGGGCAATTTTCAGGACGGCACGCTGGCGGGCAAAATCCAGCTCGGTTCCGGCTGGTGGTTTCTCGATCAAAAGGAAGGCATCGAATGGCAGCTCAACGCGCTTTCGAATCTCGGCCTGCTCTCGCGTTTTGTCGGCATGGCGACGGATTCCCGTTCGTTCATGTCGTATCCGCGCCACGAATATTTCCGGCGCGTCTTGTGCCATCTGGTCGGACACGACGTGGAAAACGGCGAAATTCCCAATGACGATTCGCTGCTCGGGCCGATGATCCGGAACATTTGTTACGCGAACGCAAAACAGTATTTGCAGCTGTCAACGGCTGAAGCCGGCGCGGAAGGCCGGAAACGGTCCGCGGCGCGGATTCACAGCTCGCCCCGCCGGAAAAGCTGAAGCCATGATCGCCAAACGAGTCATTCCGTGTCTCGATGTGCATGACGGCAACGTCACGCGCGGCGTCCAGTTCGGCAAGGCCGAGGCGGGCGAACTTCGCAACGTCGGCGATCCCGTCGCCCTGGCGCTCCGCTATAACGATCAGGGCGCGGATGAAATGGTGTTTTTCGACATTACCGCCACCGCACACGGTCGCAAGACGATGGTGGACGTGATTGAGCGTGCCGCCGACCAATGCTTCATGCCGCTCACCGTCGGCGGCGGCATCCAGTCTGTGGACGACATGTTCACCATGCTGCGCGCCGGCGCGGACAAAATCAGCATCAACTCCTCTGCTCTCGCCCGGCCGGAACTCATCCGCGAAGGTGCGGAAAAATTCGGCAGCCAGTGCATTGTTGTTTCGATTGACGCGAAAAAGGTCGGGCCGGACAAATGGGAGGTCTTTTCACACGGCGGCCGCAAGAACACCGGGCTCGACGCCATCGAATGGGCCAAACGCGCCGTGGCGCTCGGTTCGGGCGAAATCGTTTTGAACTCGATTGACGCCGACGGCACGAAGGCCGGGTTTGATCTGGTCATCACGCGGCGTGTCAGCGAATCCGTGGGTGTGCCGGTGGTGGCCAGCGGCGGCGCGGGTACGCTGGCACACATGGCCGAGGTGCTGCTCGAAGGCCGGGCCGATGCCGTTCTGGCCGCGAGTATTTTTCATTTCGGCACCTACACAGTCGGCGACGTGAAGAAATTTTTGGCGGAGCAGAAGATTCCGGTAAGGCTATAAACCAACATGATACACGTTGAGGGATTAGAAATTCGATATTTCCGGTCTGTTTGGCGTGCTTCGCGTCTTGGCGGTGAAAACTCGCCTGGCAGTCGGGAACGTTCTGTTTTATTGGCCTTGTCGAGAAAATGCCGGCTACTGGCTCAACCGATAAAACTTTTGTGTGCCGGAGATGGGATTGGTTACGGTGTATTGGCCGCTGATAACGACAGGTGCCGTCGAATTGGTGCTCCAGACCGCGAGCGGAGCCAGGTTGGTGGTGAATAGCAAGGTGAACCCGGAGGCCGTGTTCGTCCAAGTCAAAATAACATTGGTTCCGGAAGGGGTTATGTTCAGTTGCGGCGCTGATCCCAGAGAAAGGCTGAACACGGTGCCATACTCCACATTGGTACCCGGATCGCCGCCATTATACGCCGTTCCATACAGGGTGTTGCCCGATAAAAGTAATGCGGCATTCGGATGTGCTCCGTCGCTGTTGGTATAAGGAGCAGTGCTGTTGGCGGTGAACGTGTACAGGTTCGTAAAGCCCGTGCCATTGGTGCTGACGGCGAACAGCGCGCCCGAGCCAAACAAGCCGCCATTATATGCCGTTCCGTACAGGGTGCTGCCCGATACAATCAAACTGCCCCGCGGATTGGCTCCGTCGCTGTTGGTGGGGGGAGAACCGGCGGTGGCCGTGAAAGTATACAGGTTTGTAAAGCCGGTGCCATTGGTGTTGACGGCGAACAATGTGCCCGAGCCAAACCTGCCGCCGGACGGTGCCGTTCCATACAGGGTTTTGCCCGATAAAACCAATCCGGCGTTCGGATTACTGCCGTCGCGGTTGGTATACAAAGGAAAACCGGAATTGGCCGGGAAGATGTGCAGGTTGGTAAAACTTGAGCCATCGGTATTGATGGCGAACACCGTGCCAAAGCTGGCATTGCCGCCGGACGTTGTCCCATACAATGTTTTGCCCGACAGAATCAAAACGCCGGCCGGATCGGAGCCGCTGCTGGCGTTGGTGAAACTAAACAGGTTCGTAAAGCCGGTGCCATTAATGTTGATGGCGAACACCGTCCCATTATTCGCGCCGCCGCCATAAGCTGTCGTTCCGTACAGGGTGTTGCTTGATAAAACCAATGCGGCATCCGGACCCCCTCCGTCATTGCCGCCGGTAAAGGAGTACAGGTTGGTAAAGCCCGTGCCATTGGTGTTGACGGCGAACACGGTGCCGACGCCCAAAGCACCGCCGTCGTAGGCCACTCCATACAGGGTGTTGCTTGACAAAATCAATCCGGCAAACGGCACACTTCCATCGCTGTTGGTATAATAGTAACCAGGAGGATAGGCCGTAAAAATATACTCGTTGGTAAAACCAGATCCGTCGGTGTTGACGGCGAACAAAGTGCCATTGCCATTATAGCTGCCCGAATTGCCGCCGGCACTCGCCGTTCCATACAGGGTGTTGCCGGACAAAACCAATTCGGAATAGGGAGTGGCTCCGTCGCTGAAGGTAAAACTATGCAGGGTCGTGAAGGTTTGCGCCGTCGCCCGGCCCGCCAGCAGCAAGGCCAGACCGGCAATCAACGCGGGCACAAGGAACAGTCTTTTCATGTGAGTTTTCAGGGGGTGATGCTTTTAATCAGTTGATATATTTTGCGGAATGCTCAGCGAGCTTGCCTGCCTGAGCCAACAGCGGCGACTTGACTCTGAAGAAAGCGCACAGCGCAGTCAAGTTATTATATTATTATTTCAAGAAGAAATTCTTATTTGACACCACTCGCGGACAAATTCATTTTTGCGCCATGAATCTTACCGAATCCCGCTGGCTGCCGATCGTGCTGCTGACCTGCTCAAATCTTTTCATGACCATCGCCTGGTACGGCCATCTGAAATTCAAAAGCAAACCGCTGCTGCTCGTCATTCTCGTGAGCTGGGGCATTGCGTTTTTGGAATACTGTTTTCAGGTGCCGGCCAATCGCTGGGGCAACGCGGTTTATTCACCTTTCCAGCTCAAGATCATCCAGGAAATCATCACGCTCACGGTTTTCTGCGTCTTTGCCTTCCTGTATTTCGGCGATAAAATCCGCTGGAACCATCTGGCCGCGTTTGTATGCATCGTGGCAGCGGTGGCATTTGCCTTTTTGCCGAAGGAATAGATTTGGTCGAGGGTCGAAGGACGGGAGTCGAAGGCAAGACCATACCGCGAAGCGGCTGAACCCGGCTTTCGCCCCTCGTCCTTCGACTCTCGACAAGCTCATTTCGTTTTGTTTAATTGGCCTCGTCGAATGACAAGAGTGCCCGCCATCTTCCTGCTCGTTGTTTTTGCCACCCTATTTCCCGTCATTCTCCGGGCGCAACCGGAGCAGCAGTGGGTGGTGGAAGGGCTTAACCAAATCATTCCCGGCGCGCCGGAAGGCGGTGTAACGTACGACGTTGCGTCAGGTACGGCGGCCGGCACGAACGTTTTTGTCCAATACGGCAACGCGACGCTCATGGCGGACAGCGCGACGTTGAACCAGAAGACCGGCGAGGTGGTGGCCGACGGTCACGTGCGCATCGAGTCGGGGAATATGACCTGGGCCGGCGAGCACATGCGCTACAATTTCCTGACGCACCAGATGCGGAGCGAGGAATTCCGCATGGGCAAGCCGCCGGTGTTCGCGGCGGGCCGGGAATTGTCGGGCGACATCAGCAACCAGACCTACACCGCGCGTCACGTTTACGTCACCACCGACGACGTGAGCCAGCCGGCCATCCGCGTTCGCGCCAGCCGGATCAAGATTGTTCCCGGCAAATATGTCGAAATGTGGAACGCGGTGCTGTTCATGGACGGCGTGCCAACATTTTACTTTCCCTTTTACCGGCGCAGCCTGGGGGAACATGTGAACAATTTCAATTTTCTGACCGGCTACCGCAGCGCCTACGGGCCCTATTTGCTGAGCACGTACACGTGGTATTTCGACGACGTTGCGGATGGCAGATTGCATCTGGACTACCGCGAAAAGCGGGGTGCTGGCGGAGGGCCGGACTTGAATCTGCATCTGGGCCGCTGGGGTGAAGCCGCGTTCAAGTATTACTATCTGCACGACCAGGAACCGAACCAAAGCACGAACAATCTGCCGGTGTTCGGAAACATGCCCGACAACCGCCAGTGGTTTTATTTCAGTTATCAGGCGGCGCCGTTCACCAACCTGGACGTCAAGGCGATGGTGAATTACCAGGGTGATCCGCTGGTGCTGCACGATTTTTCCGAAGGTGATTACACCGGAAATCCGCAGCCGAACACTTTTGTCGAGGTCAACCGATACTGGAACAACTGGAGTCTCGACGCGGAAACAACGCCGCGCATCAACGGCTTCTTTGATCAGGTCGAGCGGCTGCCCGAAGTAAAACTCACCGGCTTTCGCCAGCCGGTTTTCGACTCACCGGTTTACTACCAAAGCGAAAGTTCCGCCGGCTATTACCGCAAAATGTTTGCCGACACGAACAATCCGGTGCTGCCCGATTACTCCGCCGCGCGCGCCGACACGTATCATCAATTGCTCCTGCCCTGGACGTTTTTCAACTGGTTGAATGTGACGCCGCACGCCGGCGGGCGGCTCACGTATTACAGCGAAGGGAACGGACCCGCCGGAACCAACAGTGAAACCTACCGCAAGATTTTCGACGCCGGCGCCGAAGTTTCCTTCAAGGTCTCGCGCTTGTGGGCGGGTGCGACCAATTCGGTTTTGGACATTGACGGCCTGCGCCACGTCATCGTGCCGTCGGTGAATTACGTTTTTGTGCCACGACCGGGCCCTTCGCCGTTGCTGTTGCCCCAGTTCGATTCCGTATCACCCAGCCTGTTGCTGTTGCCGGTCGAATTTCCCGCCTACAACGACATTGACGCCATTGCGCGCGAGAACGTGATGCGATTTGGTCTGCGCAACACGCTTCAAACCAAACGCGACGGCCAGCTCAACACCCTGCTCGACTGGAACCTCCTGCTCGACTGGAATCTCACACCCAACGCGCAGACCAATGCCATTTTTCTGCAACCGCAAAAAACCTTCAACGACCTCTATTCCGACCTCGTCTTCCGCCCGCGCTCGTGGATTACGCTGGAATCCCAGCTGCGCTATGACCTCGACGCCGGTGATTTGAACCTCGCCTTCCATCAACTCACGTTCACGCCGGATGAAAGATGGAGTTGGGGCGTTGGCCACTGGTATTTGCGCAACGGATTTCTGGACAGCGGCGACAATTTCATCAGCAGCACGGTGTTTTTCCGGTTGAATGACAACTGGGGCCTGCGCGCCATTCACGATTTCAACGCCCAGAACGGCCGGTTGCAGAGGCAATTTTACAGCATCTATCGCGATTTACGGAACTGGACGGGCGCCCTGACCTTTCGCGTGCAGGACAACGGCATCGGCCCGAAAGATTACACGGTTGCCTTCACCTTTTCGCTCAAGGCAAGTCCGCACTACCACCTCGGCACCGATGTCGTCGAGACCAGCCACCTCATTGGGGAATGATTTTTACGAAAGACCGGACACCGGCAGGGAAAGGCTGAACACCGAGCCTTGGGAGACTTCGCTTTGCACTTGAATGGCGCCGTGATGTTCGTGCGCGATGCGCTGGCTGATGGCCAGGCCCAGCCCGGTGCCGTTTTTCTTGGTGGTGAAGAATGGTTCAAACAGCCGCCCAAGATTTTCCTGCGCGATGCCCACGCCGGTGTCCCGGATGTGAATGTGCATCAGCCGTGCCCCGGATTTGTCTTCCGTGGTTTCCGTGGCCACGGTCAGGACGCCATTCGGGCCCATCGCCTCGAGCGCGTTGAGCAGCAGATTCATAAACGCCTGCTGCAATTGCACGTCATCGCCGCGCACGATGTCCGTTTGGGCCTCGTAACGGCGCTGGAGCGAAATCAATTTCCCGGCGATTTGATGGTGCAACAGCCGCAACGAATGGTCGAGCAACTCATGCACGTGCACGCTGGTGAAGGCGGCCCCCTTGGGCGACCCGAACCGCAGCATTTGCGTGACAATCGCGTTGATGCGCTGCAACTCGCGACTGACAACTTCGGTCAATTCCGTGTCCTGGCCTTTTTGCAGCAGCAAATCGGTGAACGTTTTGATGGCGACCATGCCGTTTTTGATTTCGTGCGCCAGGCTGGCCGAAAGCGTGCCGAGGCTGGCCAGCCGGTCGAGCCGCCGCATATTCTGCTCAAACACCGGCGCGGAGGTCAGGTTGTTGAGCACGACAACGACCTGCGATTGCGCGCGCGTTTTTACCGGCAGGAGGCTCACCCGCAACGTGGTGACGGCGCCGCGGGAGGTTTTTGTCGAAATTTCCAGGTTGGTCACCGCCTGGCCGCTCCGGGCGGCCTCGCGAATGAGTTTGGGGAGCGGGGCCGGCAGGGAACTTGCCGGCGCATTTCGCAATCGCGCCGCTTTGGCGCGCAGATGCCTGGCGGCTTCGGGCGTGCAGGCGACAATGCGCCCGCGCGCACCCACCACCAGCACCCCGCACGCAAGACATTCCTGCAAGAGACTCGCCGGATTTCCGGTTGGGAATCCGCAGTTTTCCTGAGTTGAGCCACCGGGTGACATAAATCAAAACAACCTTCTGGCGCCCGCTTGCCCCTGCCTGGGTTGATCCCAAAACAGATGGACGCGCCGATATTAAGTCGCGCTTGACCTGCGACAAACAAAAAAAGCGAAATTTGCGTCTTTGAACCCGCGTACGATGTTGCGCTTTTGCGGCTGACGTTTGTGCCGGGTGGGATTACGCTGCCGCCCGACGAATGAAAAATACCTTCGACAGCATAGAATCCGTCATCGCCAGCATCCGCCGCGGCAAACTGGTGATCGTGGTGGACGATGCCGACCGCGAGAACGAGGGTGACTTGATTCTCGCGGCGCAATTCGTCACCGCCGCCGCGGTGAATTTCATGGCCAAACACGGGCGCGGCCTGATTTGCGTGCCGACAACCGCCGAGCGGCTGCAACAACTCGGCATCGACCGCATGGTGCAGCAAAACCGCGAAAGCTTTCGCACGGATTTTCAAGTGAGCGTGGATGCCGCCCGCGGCATTTCCACCGGCATCAGCGCCGCCGACCGCGCCCGGACGATTCAAATCATGGCCGCGCCGACCATGGTGCCCGACGATTTGGTCCAGCCCGGCCACGTCTTTCCGTTGCGGGCGCGGCCGGGCGGCGTGCTGCAGCGTGCCGGCCACACCGAGGCGGCGGTGGATCTGGCGCAACTCGCCGGCCTGCGGCCCATCGGCGTGCTTTGCGAAATCCTGAACGACGACGGCACGATGGCGCGGCTGCCGCAGTTGCGCAAATTCGCCCAAAAGCATCGCCTGAAAATTTGCACGATTGCCGATTTGATTGAATACCGCCGCACGCGCGAAAAGCTGGTCGAACGCGTCGAGGTGGTGAAGCTGCCGACCGATTACGGCGATTTTGATTTGCATCTATACCGCTCGACGCTGGATGGCCAGCATCATCTGGCGCTGGTTCACGGCAACGTGGCCGGACGGGAAAAGGTTTTTGTGCGCGTCCACAGCGAATGCCTGACCGGCGACGTGTTCGGTTCGCGCCGTTGCGATTGCGGGTCGCAACTGCATCAGGCCATGCGGCAGGTGACCGGGGCGGGGTGCGGCGTGATTGTTTATATGCGGCAGGAAGGCCGCGGCATCGGCCTCGCGCCCAAAATCAAGGCCTACAAATTACAGGAGCAGGGCTACGACACCGTCGAGGCAAACCAAAAACTGGGTTACGAAATGGACCTGCGCGAATATGGCCTCGGCGCGCAAATCCTGGTTGATCTCGGCCTGAAAACCATCCGGCTGCTGACGAACAATCCGAAAAAAATCGTCGGGCTGGAGGGGTACGGACTGAAAATTGTCGAGCAGGTGCCGATTCGCGTGAAACCGAATCCGCACAATGAAAAGTATTTGAAAGCCAAGCGGGAGAAGATGGGGCATTTGTTGTGAAAATCGCAATTCGCCAGGCGATGCCCCAGGATGTGAAAATTGTTTCAGACATTCTTTGTGAAGCGGCTCGCTGGTTGGATCAAAACGGAATGAGTTTGTGGAAGGTGGGAGAGTTATCACCCTCGAACATCGCTGACGATGTCGAAGCGTCGTTGTTTTATCTCGCAGAATGCGATGGTAAGGCGGCAGGCACGGTAAGGTATCAGTTGGAGGATTTGCTGTTTTGGCCGGATGCGCAGCAGGAAGAATCAGCATTCATTCATCGCTTGGCTGTCAGAAGGGATTTTGCCGGCGGTCACGTTTCTTCGAAACTGCTTCAATGGGCAGTCGAACGGACGCGTTCGCTTGGCAGACGCTATCTGCGATTGGATTGCGAGGCCTTGCGTCCGCGTTTACGGGCAATTTATGAATGTTTTGGCTTTCGACATCACAGCGACAAACAAGTTGGGCCCTATTTTGTTGCCCGTTACGAATATGAGGTTGTGAAAAGTTTTTGAAACCGCCTGCCTGAATGACTCACGTCTGACTTTTTGTTTGCCCGCGCCGGACTGATAATTCAGACTGCGGCAAGTCTGTAAGCGTTATGCCCAAACTTGTTGTTGTCTCCCAGGCACTGTCCGGCTTGTCCCATGAATTGAGCGGGAGCTGGGTCACGATCGGCCGTGCGGATGGCAATACGTTCCAGATCGTCGAAGCATCCATTTCGGGCCGGCATTGCGAAGTCCGGCTGCAGGGTGATGAACTTGTCGTGCGCGATCTCCTTTCCACCAACGGCACGTTTATTCAGGGCAGGAAAATCGCCGAGGCGGCGTTGAAACCGGGACAAACACTGCGGCTCGGCAATGTGGAATTGAATCTGGATCTTTCTGCGACCCCGGCTTCCAAATCCAAACCCGCAGGGGCCAAAGCGCCGGCGTCGGCGATGACTCCGTTTCCGGCCCAAAAACCGGCGGCGTCCGCCAGGGCTGAAAGCGAGGGTGATTCCGCAAAAAAACATCACGTGCTTTTCGTGGACGACAGCATGGCCTTTCTCGAAACCTTCAGTAAGTTATGTTCCGTCTTTGCCAACCATACGTGGGAAATTCACGCCGTCCCGACGGCGGACCGGGCGCTGGCCATCCTGCAGGAAAGTCCGATTGATCTCGTCGTGCTGGACATCGGGATACCGGTGGTGGACGGCCTTCAGTTGCTCGGGATCGTCAACCAGCGTTATCCCGGTCTCAAAATTGCCGTCATGACCGGCAGCGCCACGGAAAGCAACCGCGCGGCCTGTCTGGCCAACGGCGCCGAACTTTTCATCGAGAAACCGGTTTCCCCCGACGGAATCAGGGTCGTTTTCAACATGTTGAACGACCTGATGTCGTGGGCGCATCGCGAAGGATTCAGCGGCGCATTGCGGCAGGTCGGCATGCAGGACGTCATCCAGATGGAATGTATCGGACACCATTCCTCAATCCTGGAAATCCGCAACCGGGAGTTGCGCGGCCAGATTTACATTGAGGCCGGCGCCATCACCCATGCGGCTGTGGGAACACTGGTCGGGCAGCAGGCTTTTTTCCGGCTGCTTTCCCTCAGCGGCGGCGAGTTTAAGGTGAAACCTTTCAAGGCGCCGCCCCAACGCACCATCCAGGACCGATGGGAATTCCTGCTTATGGAAGCTGCCCGCACCTGCGATGAGGAAACGGTTTTGATCGGGAAAAAGCCGGTTGAGCGCGCGGCCAAATCGTCCGCGCCCCGTCCGGCTCCGGATGCAGACACACCGACAAGCAAATCCAGGCCGCCGGCAGACGGAAGACCGGCCGGCCCGGGCAACGATATTGCGGTGGCCGCCACGCACGATGGCAAATGGAAGCCCGCGGGCGGTTCCAAAAAATAACCGGGCGTCTCAAATTTTGGATTTATAATTATAATTTATATTTATTTTAAATTAAAATTTCAAAAGTATAACTAAAGCAAAATTTGTCGTTTTAATGCCAATATCTGTGAAGTAGCCTGAGATGGGAGTGGGGAATTATGATGACGAAATTAACGAAACAACAAACGGCGCACTCTACACTTATGAAAACACGGAAGATAATTTGGTGGAGCACATCAACCTTGGTTGGCGTATGCCTGATCGGACTGGGCCTGACTTTGGCCCAGGCCCAGCCGCCGGAAAAGAAAGCCGAGCCCCGGAAGACCGGGCACAAGCTTACCGGCGCGGAGCTATACCAGATCAACTGCAACCGTTGTCATGCGGAACGGTATCCCACCGAGTGGACATCCGCCCAGTGGAAAACGCTTATGGTGCACATGCGGGTGCGGGCGAATCTGCCCGCTGCCCAGGCCCGGGAGATTTTGAAATATCTCCAGGAAGACAGCGGAAACTAACCCATCAAGGAACCAGGAAATCACAATGAAAATACCTTCCATTGTTTTGAGTGCGGCAGCGGGATGCGCCATGGGCGTGCTTCTGTCTCCCCACGCAGCGGCGGCGGTCAGCGATGAAGATTTTAACGCGCTGAAAAGCACGGTTCAGCAGATGGACCAGAAGATGCAATCGCTGGAGCAGACGAACCAGTTCGATGAACAAAAAATCCAGCAATTGGAACAACGGTTGGGGGAAACCCAGGCGATTGCCACCAACGCAGCCGGGCAGGCCGAAGCGGCACAAGCGAAAGCAACGCCCGGCCCCAGTGCGCGGCACAATTTCACAATGGCTGGCGACGCCGAAATTCAATTTGGCAAGACGGCGGGGCAACACAGCGGATTCGCGCTGGCCGATTTTGCGCCGATTTTTCTGTTCCGGGCGAATGATGATATTTTGTTTGAGGCCGGTTTTGACACCACCTTGCAGAACGCCGGCGGTCCTCCGGGCACCGGGGGAGGCGCCAACACCTCTTTCAGCCTGAGTTTCGCCCAGTTGGATTATCTCTGGAACGACTACGTGACGGTGGTGGCCGGTGACATGTTGCTGCCGCTGGGCACTTACAATGAGCGGAGCGCGGGCTGGCTCACCAAAATACCGGATGCTCCACTGCTGGACGATCAGCTTCTGCCCTCAACCGGCGTCGGCGTGCAATTGCGCGGTGCCCTGCCGGTCGGCGAAAACGGCCAGTCGTTGACCTATGCCGTTTACGGCGCGAACGGGCCGGGATCAGTTACCGGCAGCGGGAGCGCGTTTCAAACACCCGGCGATCCCACGTCGGGCGCCAATCTTGATCTGGGCGGCAATGTTGGCATCCTGGGCGATGGCACGCAGCAGAATCTTCACAGCAATCCCAGCGGTGGCGGCCGCATCGGTTGGTTCTACCCATGGAAACCGCATTACGATGTGGAATTGGGAATTTCGGGCCAATCGGGTGAATGGGATGACGCCGGCAATCATCTCTGGTCGGCGGCCGTGCTGGATGCCGCGGTGCACATCAGCCCCTACTTTGAAGTCAAGGGGGAGTATGCCAATACCTGGTACGGAACGGATGACGCCGGCACCATCCATCCGCACGGCTTGTGGGTGCAGGCGGCCTACAAACTGGCCGGTTTGGACCTCGATTTTCCCGTGATCAACGATCTCGAACTGGTTGGCCGTTATGACCGGCTGAACGATGGTCTGGGCACCAAAACCGATCGTTACACGGCGGGTTTCATTTATTACTTCACCAATACATTGTTGTTTGAAGGCGATTACGAATACCTGTCCAGCCACGGTCCGAGTCTCCTGCCGCCCAACAATTTTGTATTGCAACTCTCGTACGGATTCTGAACAAAATAAATCATGCACATGAAAATGAATAAAAAAATTGCCGCGTTCCTCCTCGTGACCGCGCTCGCTTCGTTTGGGGCGGGTGTGGCGCGCGCCGCCGATCCATTGGATGCCGCCACCCAGGCGCGCATTGACCGTTTTGAAAAGGGACCGGCAACGATTGATGTTTCCAAATACCCGCAGGGCATCCAGGACAACTATGAAATCTTCCAGCAGAAATGCTCGCAGTGCCATAAATTGAGCCGTCCCATCAACAGTGACTATGCGCTGCCCGATGAATGGTCGCGCTACGTGAAGCGGATGATGCACAAGCCCGGTTCCGGCATTGACAGCACCAGCGGCAAAAAGATTTATGAATTCCTGGTCTATGATTCCAACATTCGCAAAAAGGCGATGTTCGACGACAAGCTCGCCAAGTTGAGCGCCGAAGACCAGGCCGCGGCGAAAGCCAAAATCAAGGAAGTCCACGACGCATACGACAATAAATAGACCACCGGGCCGGCGGAATCTGCCATTACCAGCAGCAACGATTGCATTGCTCCATGCGTGACGAATTAGATCGTTGTCAAAAAACCGAGACCGACCCGCCGGCGTCGCGCGCGCCGGTGCCGGTTTGGATTTTTGTCCTGACCCTGGTGTTGTTGTTTCTCGGCGCGGTTTATTTTGATACTTATGGCGCCTGGTTTAACAAACAGGTTTACGCGCCTTATGAATCGGCCGAGGAGCTGGCCCTGTATCAGCCCAAATCCGGCGCAGCCGCCATCCTGGCGCATGGCCAGGCGGTTTATGAAAATGTTTGCGGCCTGTGCCACGGCAGCGATGGTCTGGGCAAAACCGGCCAGGCGCCGCCTTTGGTCGGCTCCGAATGGGTGCTCAAAGACGTCGCGTCACTCGCGCATGTGCCGTTGGCCGGACTTAATGGCCCGATTCAAGTCAAAGGCCAGGACTGGAACCTGGCCATGGCGCCCATGGGCGCGGGATTGTCCGATGCCGATCTTGCCGCGGTGTTGAGTTACATTCGCACCTCGTGGGGCAACCAAAGCAGCGCGGTTTCCGCCGACGAAATAAAAGCCGTGCGCGCGGCCCTCGGCGGCAACGGGCCGTCGGCGGCGGAACTGGCCAAAATGACGCCGGTCGAGCGCGGCCACGCGGTTTTTCAAAAATACGGTTGTTTCCAATGTCACGGCCAGGATGGCAAGGGCGGCGTGTCCAATTTCAACGCCAAGACCGCCGAACAGGTTCCCAGCCTGATTTACGTGGCCGATGGTTATACCAAGGATGAATTGATTGCGTTCATCAGCCGGGGTGAGCGCAATATCCCCCGGAAGAACCCTGCCGGCCCGGAACCGCCCCACTTCATGCCCAAATGGGGACCCGTCATCAGCGCCAATGAACTGAGCGATTTGGCTGACTTTCTCTTCAGCCTGAAACCCAAGGGAGAAAACTTGGGGTTTTAGGTGGATGACTCCGGCTTTTCAGTGTTTGGATCAACATCTATGCCAGTATCAAGAACTTTCACGTTCCCGTTGGTCAACAAGTTTCCGTTCAGGTCGTAGGCAAAATTATTTGTCGCGGGCAGATTCACCGCCACTGTGTTGGCTTCCGTTCTGTTCGTTCTCACCTAAAATGGAACGTTTGATTCACGCGCACAACTCAAGCTCATGCGATGTTGAGCACTTCAGGATTGACCATCCGGCTCAACCAGTCGGTAACTGGTATTCCGGCCTCCACCTTCGTCTTGGATGAGAATGCCCTGGTCGAGCAAAATTTTAATATCCCTCAAAGCCGTGTCCCCGGAACATTGGGCGAGCTTGGCATATTTTGACGTGGAAAGTTTTCCCTCAAAACCATCCAGCAACTTATTGATTACTTTGCGCTGCCGTTCGTTCACCGGCGACTGGCTGTTGATTTGCTCCCAGACCTTGGCTTTTCGCAGAACGCCCGCCAAGCCGTCTTCCGCTCCCGCGACGGCGCGTCCGAGACAACCGAGGAACCATTCCAGCCACGAAGTAATATCCACTCCACCCTTCTGGCTTCGCTCCAAATTCAAGTAGTACTCTTTTTTCTCGGCTTCGATTTGCGCTGACATGCTGTAAAACCGTTCAGTCGTCCCTTCCGCCCGCGCCAATGCCATATCGGCAATCGCCCGGCTGATGCGCCCGTTGCCATCTTCAAACGGATGAATGGTCACGAACCAGAAATGAGCAATGCCTGCCTTCAGCACCGGATCAATGCCGTTCGCTGCCTCAAACCAGTCAAGGAAGACCGACACCTCATGCTCAAGCCGGTCCGCTGTCGGCGCTTCAAAATGAACCCGCTCGTGACCCACTGGACCGGAAACAACCTGCATCGCGCCGATGTCAGCCGGACGCCATGCGCCGACCGTGATTCGCCGCATACCGCTGCGCCCCGTTGGAAACAGTGAGGCGTGCCAGGCAAACAATCGTTCCACCGTCAGTGGCCCGGCGTATTTTTGGGTGGCGTCCAGCATCATCTCAACCACGCCTTCCACGTCGCGACTGGCCTTCACGTTGCCTCCAAAATCAAGGCCCAGCCGCCGCGCGATGGAAGAGCGCACTTGCGCGGCGTCCAGCAACGAACCCTCGATGGCGCTGGACTTGATGACATCGGAAGTCAGCGTGGTCAGACTGGCCTCCGCTCGCAGCCGAAAACCAAGACCTTCCATCCGTCCAAGCAGGCGTCCTTGCCGATGCCGGACATCCGCCAGCAACGGCAAAAGCTTGGCGTTATCCCATCGCAAATCCGGCCAATCAGGATTTTGGTGAATGTAAGTCATGGCCCCATTCTCCGCTCAATCTGCGGCGAATGCAACAACTATTCACCGCATATTGTGCGGCGAATAGAGCGCTTATTCGCCGCAGTTCAGTCCTCACTATGACATGGTAGATCGCTCCTTCATATTCCAACCGTAACTTGCGGGCCATGACTCCCATTATCCCCAACCCAGTGTAAAAGTGAGGACTGACCCGTTTACAAATGGGGACCCGTCATCAGCGCCAATGAACTGAGCGATTTGGCTGACTTTCTCTTCAGCCTGAAACCCAAGGGAGAAAACCTGGGTTTTTAGGTGGATGACTTCGGGGTTTCGGAATTTGTATCAACAGATATGTCAATATCAAGAACTACGGCGTCGATCCTAAATGTCACTTTTCTAGGACTGACCCTTTCACTTTCACTTTCACGTTTTAAATATTTTGTAAATAATGTAAACAGTTAATATTATTACAAAGCTAACAATTCCGCTTGTAAGCGATTCTGGGCCTTTTTGGATAACATGACTGGCCAATAAAATAAACGATAGCATATACGTTCACTTACTGCATTGCCAACATCAATGGCAACTACTTTGCACTAGATGAATATGCGCCATCTTTCAAATATATGGCAAACAGGTGGTGGATAGGGCGGGTGTGATGGTTTTAAATTATTCGTGTTCATTTGCTCCCGTTGGTGGTTTAATCCTCCGCGATGCTTCGCAAGATTCGGCAAAAAAAAATTCAATCGGCGGGTGGAACCTTTGCCATTGTGGCGTCGCGCTACAACGCGCGTTACGTGGACGCCATGTTGCGCGCGGCCCGGGCGGAGTTGTCGCGCGCCGGCGTTTCAAAGATTCAAATTGTCCGCGTGCCCGGCGCGTACGAGATTCCGGTGGTGGCGGCCCGGCTCGCCCGGAACGCATCACGCATTAAACATCACGCATCCCGTCTCTCCGCCATCATCTGCCTCGGCGTGATTGTGCGCGGCGAAACGGTTCACGCCGCGCACATCGGCGAGGCGGTCAGCCGCGCGCTCATGGAAATCCAGCTCGCGCATGAAATCCCCGTCATTCACGAGGTGCTGCTTTTGGAAAACGAGGCGCAGGCGCGCATTCGCTGCCTTGGCGCAAAACACAATCGCGGAACGGAAGCGGCGCAGGCGGCCCTGGCCATGGCGCGGGTCATGGCGGGTTTAAGCCCGACCGCCTAAAAGTCGTTAAATACAAGTAATTAATGATTATGATGAGCGCTTGTGAAATATTTCACATAATTCTTGCCGACCGTAATTGCGGCTGTTAGGTTGTAGCTGATTTTTGCGCTTCAAAAGCCAAAAAAGTATGAAAAAAATCTCGTTAGTCCTTTTGATTGCGGTGCTTGCGGTCGCACTCGGCGCGCGGGCGGCGGACATCATCGGCACCGTCACGCTCAACGGCACGCCACCGCCGGAAGCGCCCTACACGCCGCTCATGAATGATCCCACCTGCGGCGCGATGTACACCACCACGCCCACGACGCATTTTTATGTGGTCGGGCCGAATCATGAACTGGCTGACGTGATTGTTTCCTTGAAGGGTGTCACCGGCAAATCCACTGGCGCGAGCCAGCCGCCGGTGGTGCTCGATCAAAAAGGCTGCCTGTATCAGCCCCAAATTCTGGCGATGCAGACGGGGCAAAAGCTCATGGTCAAAAACTCCGATTCGTGCATTCACAATGTTCACTGCGTGCCTGCCGTGTCCGGCAATCCGGAATCCAACCAGGTGCAAATGCCCGGCGGGCCGGACCTGACCTATGTGTTTCCCAAACCGGAGCTGTTCATGAAATTCAAATGCGACGTGCATCCGTGGATGTTCGCCTGGGTGAGTGTGTTTGACAGCCCGTACTATTCTCTCAGCGGCAAGGAAGGCAAATTTGTCATCAAGAACGTGCCGCCGGGCAAATACACCGTGGAAGCCGATCACCGCAAACTCGGCGCCTTGACCAGGGATGTGGAGGTCAAGGACAGCGACGTGACCGTGAATTTTACTTTTGACGTCAAATAAACGGGGAATCAGAGTGGCTCCGATGCGTGTGTCGGGGTTTTACCTTATTACAAAATGACTGAGAACGCGGTTGTAAAAATAAATCGTCCATTGCATTGGTTTGCCGTGCTGACGGCGCTGTTCACCTTTTTGCTGCTCGGCGCGGGCGGCTTGGTCACCAGCCATGGCGCCGGCATGTCCGTGCCCGACTGGCCAAACAGCTATGGCTACAACATGTTTTTGTTTCCGCCGTCTCAATGGATGGGCGGCATTTTCTACGAACACACGCACCGGTTGATTGCCTCCGGCGTCGGGCTGATGACGACCATTCTCGCCGTCTGGCTCTGGTTCAAGGACCCGCGCAAATGGATGCACTGGTTTGGCGTGGGAGCTTTACTCCTGGTGGTGGCGCAAGGGGTTCTTGGCGGCCTCCGCGTGGTCCTGGTTGATGCCCAGCTCGGCATTTTTCACGCCATCATCGGACAGTTGTTTTTTGTTGTGACCGGCGCGATTGCCCTGTTCACGAGCCGGTTTTGGCAAAGATTGGAAAACGTCCAACACTCAACATCCAACATCCAACATCCAATGACTGGCGATCGTCCGAATGTTGAAAAAATGGACGTTGGATGTTCGATGTTGGATGTTCGATGTTCATTTTTACGAAAGCTGGTTTTGTTCACGACGCTGCTGATTTTCTGCCAGTTGATCATCGGCGCGACGATGCGGCAGCAGCACGCCGGCCTGGCCATCCCCGATTTCCCGCTTGCTTACGGAAAAATCTGGCCGGACACCGGTGCCGCCGCCGTTCAAGGTTACAACGAACATCGCATGGACGTGATGGCGGAAAATCCCATCACGGCGTTTCAAATTATTCTACAAATGGTCCATCGCCTGGCCGCCCTGGCGATTGGCGTTTTGACCGTGGCGTGCGCGTGGCAGGCGTGGCGGCGGCTGGGTAAAAAGGATTTGCTGACGAAACTCGCGTTGTTCTGGCTGGTGTTGATTCTGGGGCAGATTTTGCTCGGGGCGGCGACCATCTGGTCGAACAAGGCCGCCGACGTGGCGACCGCGCACGTGCTGGTCGGCGCACTTTCGCTCGTGACAGGCGCGCTGTGGTATATTATTGCTTTCCGCCGTTCGGCGGCATTGCCCGAAATTGCGCCAGTCACAACAATATCCGGCGCGTATGGAGCCGCTCCGGTCATGGCCGCAAACAAGTGAAATGAAAGAAGCCTCGGTGGAAATTTTAAGCGCGCCGGCTGCCGGTGTCGGGGCCGCGGAAAAAAGTTGGGCGGCGGTCTTCGCCGATCTGGTCAAGGCGCGATTGACGACGCTCGTGCTGCTGACGACGCTCGTCGGTTTTTACGTCGGGTGGCGCGGCCCGATGGATTTCGCGCTCATGTTCAACACGCTGGCGTCCACGGCGCTGCTTGCGGCCGGCGCGGCGGCGCTGAACCAGTTGCTCGAACGCGATTACGACGCCAAAATGCGCCGCACGCAAACCCGTCCACTGCCGGCGGGCCGTTTGCAACCAACCACCGTGATGCTTTTTGGCGGCGTCTGCGCCGTGACGGGCCTGGTCTATCTTGCGCTCGCGGTGAATCTTCTGACCTGTGTCATCGGCGCGGTCACGCTCATCAGCTATCTGTTCATCTACACGCCGCTGAAGCGCGTGACGTGGCTCAACACGCTCATCGGCGCGGTGCCCGGCGCTTTGCCGCCGTTGATGGGCTGGACGGCCGCGCGCGGCGAGTTGAGCGGCGAGGGCTGGGCGTTGTTCGCCATTGTGGCGTTCTGGCAGATCCCGCATTTCATGGCCATTGCGTGGATGTATCGCGACGAATACGCGCGCGCCGGTTTCAAAATGTTGCCGGTGATTGACCCGGACGGCCATCGCACGGGGCAACAGGCCGTGAGCCACACCCTGGCCTTGTCGTTTGTGGCGCTGTGTCCGTTTGCGTTCAAGCTGGCGGGACCGATCTATCTCGCGGGTGCCCTGGTTTTGGGCGCGGGATTCCTGTGGTGCGCCATCCAGTTTTCCCGGCAGCTCACGCTCGCGCGGGCGCGGCAATTATTTCTGGCCTCGATTCTTTATCTGCCGCTGTTGCTGGCGGTGATGGTTTTGGACAAGGTGAAATAACATGGAAACGCTGGTTCACACCTTTCCGCCGTATCGCGAACGCGAGGCGGTTCACGGGCACGGGGCGCCCGGGCATCACGAAGACATCGGTTTCTGGCGCAAATACATTTTTTCGACCGACCATAAAATCATCGGCATTCAATACGGCTTCACGGCGCTGTGTTTTATGCTGTTCGGATTTTTTCTGATGCTGATGATGCGCTGGCAGATTGCGCATCCCGGTTCGCCGGTTCCGGTCGTCGGACCGCTTTTGGCCTGGGTGCTCGGCCAGCCCGCCGCCAACGGCGTGATGTCGCCGGAGCTTTACAACTCATTCGGCGCGATGCACGGCACGATCATGGTGTTTCTGGCGATTGTGCCGCTGGCGTTCGCGGCGTTCGGCAATTATGTCGTGCCGCTGATGATTGGCGCGCCGGACATGGCGTTTCCGCGGGTAAACATGGCGAGCTATCAAGCCTATGTCCTCGGCGGCATGGTGATGGTGGTGAGTTTTTTCATTCCGGGCGGCGCGGCGCAGGCGGGCTGGACCTCCTATTCGCCGCTCGCGACAACGATTCCGACCGAGGGCCAGTTGTTTTGGATCATCGGCATGGTGCTGCTCATCACGTCATCGCTGCTGGGCGCGGTGAATTTCATTGCCACCATCATTCAATTGCGCGCGCCGGGCATGACGTGGATGCGGCTGCCGTTTTTCGTCTGGGCGCAATTTGTGACGGCGTTTCTGCTGCTGCTCGCGTTCCCGCCGCTGGAAGCCGCGGCGGTGATGCAATTGATGGACAACGCCCTGCACACCAGTTTCTTTCTGCCGACCGGCTTGGCCGTGGGCGGCCAGTTGGCGCACGTCAGCGGCGGCGGCAGCCCGTTGCTGTGGCAGCATTTGTTTTGGTTCCTCGGCCACCCGGAGGTGTACGTGCTGATTTTGCCGGCAATGGGCATTGTTTGTGAAATCATCGCCAACAACACCCGCAAACCGATCTGGGGCTACAAATCGCTCGTGTATTCGGTGTTGGTGGTCGGGTTTCTGTCATTCATCGTCTGGGCGCATCACATGTATCTGACGGGCATGGGCACGAAAATCGCCACGTTCTTTCAGGCCACCACCATGATGATTTCAATCCCGTCGGTGATCATTCTGACCTGCCTGTTCATTTCGTTGTGGGGCGGCTCGATTCGGTTCAACACGCCGATGCTGTTCGCCCTGGGTTTCCTGCCGATGTTCGGCATTGGCGGTTTGACCGGCCTGCCGCTGGGCCTGGCGCCGACCGACATTCCGTTGCATGACACCTATTATGTCATTGCGCATTTCCATTACGTGGTGGCGCCGGGAACGATTTTTGCGCTGTTCGCGGGCATATACTATTGGTTCCCCAAGATGACGGGGCGGATGATGAATGAATTTTGGGGGCGCGTGCATTTCTGGGGTTCGCTGGTTTTTATGAACCTGGTTTTTGTGCCGATGTTCGCGCAGGGCTTGAAAGGGATGCTGCGGCGCATGTCCGACGGCGGCGCCAACTACGCCGCCGCGCGCGTGCCGGGGGTGATTGACGCGCTGCCGGGCTCAATCATGGCTTTACACACCTGGATTCTTTGGGCGGCCATCGCGCTGGGTCTGGCGCAGATTCCTTTCATCCTCAATTTATTCTGGAGCATCAACCACGGGGAGAAGGTCAAGAATGACAATCCGTGGCAATCCACGACGCTCGAATGGCAGACGCCCACGCCGCCGCCGCATGGCAATTTTGCCGGGCCGCCGCAAATTTATCGTGGTCCTTACGAATACAGCGTGCCCGGCCACGACGCCGATTTCACGCCGCAAAACGAACCCGCCAGCCTGGCGACGCCAGCCGTTTCAACCGCGCATTGAGCATGGAAATTCCCTACGCTGTTCATCCCCGACCCGACACCGGCATTTACAATGCGAAAGTCGGCATCTGGCTGTTTCTCGCTTCCGAGGTGATGCTGTTCGGCGCGTTGTTTTCCGCCTACGTGCTGCTCCGCGTCGGCACCCCGCCCGGCGAATGGCCGCACGGCTGGCAAAACGTGACGCTGGGCACCATCAACACGCTCGTCCTCGCGCTTTCGGCCATCACGACGCTCATGACCTGGCCGCC
>Ga0265338_10001116_pt1 | contig 44580 bp, 62 predicted proteins | sample 42126metaG_FD_193579 | JGI IMG/M metagenome (GOLD analysis project Ga0265338, IMG submission 193579) | Rhizosphere microbial communities from Carex aquatilis grown in University of Washington, Seatle, WA, United States - 4-21-26 metaG | ecosystem: Host-associated > Plants > Roots > Rhizosphere... | reverse complement strand
CCCGGATTTCAGAAACGTCGGCATAGGCCCGGGCCGAACCGTCAATTCCCGGAATAATGCCTTCAAGCGTTTCCAATTCCTCGGCGCAATAACAGGCGTGGCAGCTCGTCTCGTCCCAGGCCGGATGTCGGTTGTAGCCGTGAACCATTTCAGCGCAAACACGACCGACTTCACCGGCGGCGTGCGCCGTTTGCACATGACAAAGATCGGTGAAGAACGAAACGGTGCCCGCCAGACTTTCGGCGAGTGTGGCATTTTCCGTGCCTTTGGCATCCAGTTCGATAACATCCAGAATGAATTGCCGGGCGGCCAGCAGCCAGCACAGCGCGTCGCCCAGCGGGAAGGTCACACCCTGACGCGATTTGTGGTAAAGCTTCGCGCCGTCCGCATCCGTAACGGTCTGGACGTGTTGGAGGGTCCAGAGCCAGAGTTGCATGGCGGTGGCGAGCGTGCAGGCGCCAGTCCCGGGTCGCTCGGAGGCGATGCGCCGCATTTCGGTTATCCATTGCTGGAATTGCGCGAGGAACAACTCGTTGGTCATCGTGAGGGAAAGCTGCAGGCGCTGCACGGCCTCCGGTCCTTCGTAGGTGGCTTCGAGTTGCGCATCCATCCATTTTTGGCCGAGAAAACCCGGGCAATCCTCCGTGATCCCATAACCGCCCATGAGGCTGACCGCTTCGCGCATCATGTTCGCGCCATGGCCCGTGTTCCAGAGCTTGCAGGCCGGGCAAAGGACGTTGGCGAGCGAATCGAGGAGGGAGAATTTCACCAAAGCATCGGCTTCGAGTTTTCCCGCCTGCGCCAAATCACGTTCGCCAACCGGTCGGGTATTAATTCGCACTAATTCCATCGCCTCCGTCTGTTTCGTTTTTAATTCCTTGAGCGCCGCCCGGCCGGTTAATTTTTTGTCCGCGAGCCACTGGTTCTTTTGCTTTTCCAACGGGTCGAGTTCGTCGAACAACCGGGCAGCGGCGAAACCCAGCGAGGCGCTCGCCTCACCCGTGGCCCAGATGTCCACCAGCCGATGGAGCGCGTCCTCCTTTTGCTGCAGACCGAGTTCGTATCGCGGTGTGCCCGGCGTGCCTTCGCCGCCGCGAAACCGGCGGCGTTGGTAAAGAATCACGGGTTCGACTGCGGAAAGCAGTTTTGCTGAAGTCATCAGTCCGACCGTTACCCGTGTCCGGCGGAAAACCGTCTCAATAATTTCACCGTGTGAATAGTTCGGAATGATGACGCCGTCCTTGGCGGTGTAGCCACCGACGATGCGGCTGGCAGGCACGTGCAGATTGAAAATCGGGTCGTTGGTCGAGGAAAGCTGGTGAACAAGCTTTTTGGTCGGCGTGCCACGGTCCCAGACACCGGGATCGCCCTCCTCGAGAATCACCATGCAACTGCCTTTGATGCGATCGTCGTCGGAATCCACGGCGGCGGTGACGACGTTGGCGAAGCCCATATTGGTGATGAAGCGTCCGCGTTTGTCCACTTGCAGCATCGGCTCGCAGCCTTTCTTCCATTCGACCACCCGCACCTTGCCGGCCAACATGCCGGTCTCGACGCCGACAAAGGGGATCGGTTCGGTAAGCGCGAACGCGGCGCGAACCTGTTTGCGATTTTCTCCCGGTTGCAGCGGCGCGGCGGCGGCGATGTATTTTGCGCGTTGTTCCGGGGTGCCACATTCATGGATGGGTGAAAGGCCGAGATTGCCTGCGAGACTGCACGTCGCGGCACCGGCATCCACCCAGGCCAATTCGAACGCCATCAACGCCAGGACGAGATTTTTTGGGCCGGCAATAAAACCGCCCTGCTCGGGGTCGAGAAAGGCGGCGGTTATGCCACTCTCGTCGAAATGCGGGAGCAATGCGGCCTTGTCCGGCGTCCACTCGTGCGAATTGCGTCCGCCATTGGCGACCAGCCGGGCCACCGGCCCGCGCGCGACGTTGCGCGCCGCCTGAACGAGCATGTGCAACTCGTAACGGTCGGCAAAGCGCCACATGAGCTGGCGAACGTCGTCACCGGGAAGAGTTTGGAGAGACGCGTATGATTTAGGTTCGGCAAGTGCTTCCATAAAATGCCTTTCTTCAATGTGATCGTTGCATTGCTCCACCCCGCGAGTGACACATTTCAACGCGGGCGTCGCAAATTAAACGCCGATCTGGTTTTACAATAAGAATTCTTGGTCAATCCAGAGAAACACTTCTAACCAATTAATGCTAATTGTGTGAACAAAATTGTACTGGTCCATCTCCCGGTTGCCAGCCGGCCACGCAAGACTTAACCTTGACCCGTGATTGCTCTGCTTGATTACGGCTCCGGCAACCTGCGCAGCGTCCACAAGGCGCTGCTCAAGGTCGGCGCGGATGTGCGCATCGTGCAAACGCCGGATAAGATCGGCGATGCGCGGGCGATGGTGCTGCCCGGCGTCGGCGCGTTCGACGACTGCATCAACGCGCTGCGTAAACAGGAGTTGCTCGAAGCCGCGCGCGAATTCATCAAAGGCGGACGCCCCTTCCTCGGCATCTGCGTTGGCTACCAGGCGTTGTTTGAGAAAAGCGAGGAATTCAATTCTTGCGCCGTCGGGCTGGGAATTTTCAAGGGCAGCGTCGTCCGCTTTTCGGAAAAGTATGGATTGAAAATCCCGCAAATCGGCTGGAACCAGCTGGAAATCGTAAAGCCGGATTGTCCACTTTTCCGCGGCGTGGCGAATGGCAGCTACGTCTATTTCGTCCACAGCTTTTATCCGCAACCGGCGGATGCTGGCATCGTTGCCACGCGCACAGAATACGGTGACCAATTCGCGTCAGCGGTCTGGCGTGATAACATTTACGCCACGCAATTTCACCCGGAGAAGAGCCAGAAGGTCGGCCTGCAATTGCTGAAGAACTTTGTTGGACTGGCAAAACCTTGACCCACTGACCCATGAAACAGATTAAGAAACTGATTATCCGCTTTTCACCCGCCCTGCTCTGCCTCGGTCTGGCTGGATGTTCAACCCCTCCCGTGGTTCAGCCCTTAAGCAACGGTTACGGGGAAGTCGCCCATCCGAGCAAATCCGCGGGCTCTCCCGCTGGCATGCGGGTTTCGTTCGAGTACCGCGAACCGGACAGCAAGACCATTCTCATCTGGCCATCCTTGTACGAGGGCGGCGAAGTTATCAAAGGCGACGTGGCGATCTTTGTGGGCGACAAAGCCTATGTGTCGTCAGACCCGGACGATCCCCGCGGCATGAAGCCACGGCTGTTTGCGGTGCAAGCGCCCGGCTTGCCGTTGGACATTACCGATGAGGTATTATGGTACTGGTCGAAGGCATCCGGAAAAAATTTCGAGAAGGCCGTGCAACTGTTTAACCTGGCAACCCCGGTGGCCAAGGGCGACAAATTGGAGTTGCAACTGGAGTTTTGGATGGGCGGTAACGGCTGGCCGGAGAATTCCACGCTGCAACTGGACTGGAACCAGGTGGCGGAAATCATGCGCACGGTGAAGGAGAAAGGCACGGTCCACAAGGACCTGCGGTGGGGCACTCCTTACATCGAGAATTAACCTTGGCCGCAAGGGTCGACTTCTCCGGAGATTGACACCAAGCAAACCTATGTAAATTTGACGGCATTATGGATCTTAAATTGTCAGACAAACTGGCTCTTGTTTCCGGTTCAACCAAGGGTATCGGCCTGGCCATTGCCACCGGCCTCGCACGCGAAGGCGCCAAGGTCATCGTCAATGGCCGTTCCGAAAAATCGGTGAATGATGCGCTTGCGAAAATTCGCCGGGCCGCTCCGGAGGCCAAGTTGCAAGGCTTTGCCGGCGATTTGTCCGACGCGGCCATCACCGACGAGCTGGTCAAACGGTTTCCCATCGTGGACATTCTCGTGAACAATCTCGGCATTTTTGAACCGAAGCCGTTTGAAGAAATCCCCGATGACGACTGGCGGCGGTTCTTCGAGGTAAACGTATTGAGCGGCGTCCGCCTGAGCCGCGCGTATCTGCCGAAAATGAAGCAGAAAAACTGGGGCCGCATTGTGTTTATCAGCAGCGAGAGCGGCATCCAGATTCCAGCCGAAATGGTCCACTACGGCATGACCAAGACCGCACAACTGGCCGTTTCCCGTGGCCTCGCCGAAACCTGCGCCGGCACTGGCGTGACCGTCAACGCTGTCCTGCCCGGTCCGACGCGTTCCGATGGCGTGGATGAATTTGTCAAACAACTGAGCGGCGGCAAACCGTTTGCCGAATTTGAGAAGGAATTTTTTCAGACCATCCGGCCCAGTTCACTCATTAAGCGTTTTGCCACCACCGAAGAAGTGGCCAATCTGGTGGTTTACGTTTGCAGCCCGTTGTCCTCGGCCACCAATGGTGCGGCCCTGCGCGTGGACGGCGGCGTGGTGCAGGCTTGCTTTTGAAAGTCGGACGGTGGACTAGCTAAAGCCGCCAGATTTCATCAAGCTATTGGAGAACTTGACCACAACCCCATTCACCAACACAATTAGTTCAGATCAGTCGTGGAACAGAAGAAACCGACGAGGGCAATTGCCTTTTGGCAAACCTTTATCAATTCGATGACCAGCAAAGATCTATATTCAAAATTCGAGTTGCTCGAAGCAAACTTGAGGCAAAACCAGTATCTTTTGAATGCCATCCGCGGAATGAGTAACCGGCATAATGAGATTTCTGATTTACAATCTCGCCCACTGCTCCTTGACGACGTTCATCAGATTCACAATGCAGTGAATGCGATCAAGATCAAACTCCGGGAAATCATTTTAGAAATTAAAAAGCATAGCCCCAAAAGGATATTCGCTGAAAACCACGCCGTCATCCAAGCAATTGCAATGGTGGAGTCAGCATTCGACTCACAAACAACTAAAAGATTTGAATTGTTAAGGAAAGAGGTCGAGGGATTTGGTGAAGCATATGAACGGTTTATCTCGAACCAGCAGCTTGGAGAGGTCGCCCACCTGTTATCTGTTGCTCAACGAGTAGATGCTGCGGTTAGTTCTTCAATCGAATTTGCATCAATAACTCTTAGAAATCTTTGTCCTGAAGTCCAACCGGTCGGGACACCCGAAGAGAGACTTGAAATTTATCTTTCTACAAAATCTGATTTTCTCATTTTTTTGGAAAAAACTTCCGCACTCGAACAAATTTATGAAGAGTTTTGTCACCTTTTTGACATTTCTTCAAAGCAGGAGCCCCTGAAGATCGTTAAGATTGAATCTGGAAGCCTTTGGGTCTGGCTAAACGGCAATCCAAAAGCCGTCGCTGCAGTCAAAAGCGTCATCGAAAAAGCAGCACACTATTTTTATAGGAACTATACCGACGAAGGAAAGCTATCAGCTATTCCAAAAAAAGTTGAGACCATCGAATCTGTATTACATTTATCAGACGAGTTGAAAAAGCGTGACATTCCCACAGATCAACTCGATGAGCATCTAAAAAAGGCCTCAAATGCGATTGGTAACAATTTGGAAAAGTTATTGGTAGGTGAAGAACAAATTGAATTAAACGGTGAGGTCATTGCCCTCACTCCGGCTGGGCAACAGAAATTAATTGCAAGCAAACGGGTTAAAATGATCGAGGAAACAAGTTCCGAATAATTTCATTTTCATCCACGCTTGCCTTTTTCTCAACTCTGGCGCAATTTGCGGTTCAAGATTAACGAATTGAAACGAAAGGATTAAAAACTTATGGCACACGAACTACCTGCCCTGCCCTATCCCAAGGAAGCTTTGGAACCGCACATTGACGCGTTGACGATGGAAATCCATCACGACCGCCACCACAAGGCTTACGTAGACAATCTCAACAAGGCCATCGCCGGCAACGCCGCGCTCGAAGCCAAATCACTCGACGCGCTCATCGGCGGCCTCGCTTCCGTGCCGGACAACATCCGCGGCCCGGTGCGCAACAACGGCGGCGGCCATTGGAACCATTCGTTCTTCTGGAAAATTCTCGCGCCCAAAGCCGGCGGCACGCCGTCCGGCAAGCTCGGCGACGCCATCAAGGCCACGTTCGGCTCCTTCGCCGATTTTCAGGCGAAGTTTGAAGCGGCGGGCGTCGGCCGGTTCGGCAGCGGCTGGGTCTGGCTCCTCTCGAACGGCGGCAAACTGGAAATCGCCTCCACCGCCAACCAGGACAACCCGCTCATGGGCAAATCCGTCTGCGGCGTGGAAGGCAAACCGGTCCTCGGCGTGGACGTTTGGGAACATGCCTACTACCTGAAGTACCAGAACAAGCGCGCGGACTATTTGAAGGCGGTCTGGAACGTGATTGATTGGAACGCCGTCGCGAAGAATTTTTAACCGAGATATTTATTTCATCCGCAAGCACGTCGGTCGAAAGATCGGCGTGCTTTTTTCCAACCACGGATGGACACGAATTCACACGGATAAAACCAAACCGCGAAATACACAGAATATACGAGGCGACTCTCCCTTCGTCCGGCCAGCGGTTTTCCAATCCGTGTTTATCTGTGTTAATCCGTGGTTTAGATTCCACGTTTGCCGACAATTTTGTTGTCCTTGCCGAGCACGATAACTTGCGGCTTCCACTTTCTCGCCTTTTTTTTGCTGACGGCGGCGAAGCTCATGATGGTGAGCAAGTCGCCCTTTTTGCCGAGATGCGCGGCGGCGCCGTTCAACACAATTTCGCCGGAACCGCGTTTGCCGGTGATGACGTAGGTCTCAAACCGGTTGCCGTTGTTCATGTCGCTGCACAGGATGCGTTCGTAGGGACGCAACCCGGCGGCTTTCATCAGGTCGGCGGCGATGGTGAGGCTGCCCTCGTAATCAATGTTGCCGTCGGTGACGGAGGCGCGATGAATCTTCGACTTGAGTAGAAATACTTGCATGAGCGTCTTAGTATAGCGTTTGGCGCGGCTACTTCAACTTGAGAAAATTCCTCATGATTTGCCGGCCGCTCTCCGTTAGAATGCTTTCGGGATGGAATTGCACGCCCCAAATCGGCAGTTCCTTGTGGCGCACGCCCATGATTTCGCCTTCATCGGTCTCGGCGGTGATTTCCAGGCAGGCGGGCAGCGTGTCACGCTTGATGACCAGCGAATGGTAACGCGTCGCGGAAAACGGGTTTGGCATGCCCTCGAACAGATCCTTGCCGTTGTGCTTAATCAACGATGTTTTGCCGTGCATCATGCGGTAATTCACGACGACCTCCGCACCGAAGGTGTGGCCGATGCACTGGTGTCCCAGGCAGACGCCAAAAACTGGAATCCGCTGGCTGCCAAAATTACGGATGACCTCATTCGATAGACCGGACTCGCGCGGTGAGCATGGACCGGGCGACACGAGAATACGCTCCGGCTTCAACTCGCGGATGGCATCAAGTGTAATCTCGTCGTTCCGCCGCACCTGCATCCCGACGTTCAGCTCGCCGAGATATTGCACGAGGTTGTAGGTGAACGAGTCGTAATTGTCTATGACCAGAACCATGAGCGGAAAAACTACCTCACCGGGCGGGCTTTGCAAATCAGGAATCCAAGGCTTCCCGGATGTACACTTCGGGGACCCGCCGTCCCCATAAGATTTTCCCGATCTGCTTTGCGAGCACAAACCGGGTTTCGCCGCCGCGGACCTTTTTGTCGAGGCGCATCGCGGCAAAGAGTTTCCGGCGTTGCACCGAATTCAGCCGGATTTGCGTCGGCAAACCGGCGCGCTTGAACATGTTTATAATGCGGTCAGCGTCGCGTTTTGACAAACCCGGCACGCGGCGGGAGATTTTTACCGTGGTGACCTGGCCGATGGAAATTGCCTCACCATGTAAAAATTTGCCGTAGCCGCAAATGGCTTCGAGGGCGTGCCCCACGGTATGACCGAAATTCAAAATCGCGCGCACCCCGTCTTCGGTTTCGTCTTCGCCGACCACTTCCGCCTTGATTTCGCAACAGCGCGCCACCACCGAGGCAAGGATTTGGTGATCGCGGCTCAGCAACCTTGGAAAATCGCGTTCCAACTGCTCAAACAATTTCGCGTCACGGATGATGCCGTATTTGATGACCTCGGCCAGGCCAGCGCGAAATTCGCGTTCCGGCAATGTCTGAAGCGTGTCAAGATCGCACAGCACAAGCCGCGGCTGGTAAAATGCACCCACCAGATTTTTTCCAGCCTTCAAATTAACACCAACCTTCCCGCCGACGGAGCTGTCCACCTGTGCCAGCAAGGTCGTCGGCACCTGTACGAACGCAATACCGCGCAAATAGGTTGCCGCGACAAACCCCGCCAAGTCGCCGACCACCCCGCCGCCCAGCGCGACAATAAACGATTTTCTTTCCAGCCGATGCACGGCGAGCTGGTCATAACATGCCTGAACGGATTTCAGACTTTTTGCGGTTTCACCCGAAGGAACAACGATCAATGCCGGAGAAAATCCCGCCCGGGCCAGTGAATTGAAGGCCGGCTTGGCAAACCGTTTGCCGACGTTGGTGTCCGTGATGATGGCGCAACGCGGGCCGAGTTTCAGGCGTGCACATTGGCCACCCAGGGTCGCCAGCAAGCCGCCGCCAATTTTAATCTCATAACTCCGATTGCCGAGCGGTACGTTGACAGTGCGCACACGCCTAGAATAAAGGCTGTCCCGCACATGTCAAAGATTTGCAGGCGAAGGTGAGGTCGCCACTGTCAGTAGTAATGCTACTGCATCAATGTCCAACCGGGGAGCGTTTGCTCCATCATATCAACAAATGGACGCCACCCCAAAAATCAGCCGCCCGACTGGTACGCTGCCTGCTTAATTCAAAGCATGTATATTGAAACCGAGACCAAAAAGCTTGCGCAAGTCATCTTGCTTTTTACCGGCTGTTCGCTATGCGCCATTCTTCTCTACGCGGCGGCAATGGCACGGCACAACGCCCCGGTACTGCGGTCTGTGAATCTTCCGGTTTATACCTATCAAAACCCGTTCAGCTTGACCGACAGCGCTTCTTCCACAGCCTTTTCAACAACGAAAACGGGTGGCATGCTCACCAAACTGGTTTCGACCAAATCGTTTTTGGGCTTATCCGGCCTTGGTGCGCTTTGGCTGGCGTCAACCTGGTACCTTCAATGCGGATGGCCCAAAAGAAAGCGGATTCACCGAAAAGTCAGATATGCCATCACGTATGCACCGGCAAAAATGAATCCGTTGGCGAGCATTCCCAAGCCAATTATGCGTGTCATGAAGCAGGACATAACCCGTCCCGGTGTCCTTTGCCAAACGAACACGCGTTGTTCATTTGCGCATAGAAAAACCACTGCTCCCTGCCAATCCCGGTTTCGTCCCATTACGTTGGTTTCAAGCCAGACACGATTTGGGCGTTTATAGTAGCGCACAAGGTTCGGCGTAAAAGCACGTCAAAACGTCGATTTATTTCCCATTGTCAGATAAAACCGCCCCGCTGGGTCGCGGGGCGAAATTGGTTGCGGGGGCAGGATTTGAACCTGCGGTCCCGCCGTGCGGGATTATGAGCCTGACGATTCCTTAAGACCTGTCAGAAACCTAAAGCCCACACCGCCCTTTTGCCGTTTAAGACGTTTCTCCAATTTGCGAGCCTCTGTGAGCGACAACTGTTCACTTGTCCAAACCACGTGCCACGGCCCACGATTTCGCGTCCACTGTGAAATACCCTCATTATGCTGTTGCAGGCGGGTTTGAACATTTTCACTTAAGCCGATGTAAAATTTGCCGGCGGCATTCTCAATTACGTAAACCTGATAGAAAACATTCGCGGACATAAAAGCGCCCCGCGATCCAGCGGGGCGAAATTGGTTGCGGGGGCAGGATTTGAACCTGCGGTCCCGCCGTGCGGGATTATGAGCCTGACGATTCCTTAAGACCTGTCAGAAACCTAAAGCCCACACCGCCCTTTTGCCGTTTAAGACGTTTCTCCAATTTGCGAGCCTCTGTGAGCGACAACTGTTCACTTGTCCAAACCACGTGCCACGGCCCACGATTTCGCGTCCACTGTGAAATACCCTCATTATGCTGTTGCAGGCGGGTTTGAACATTTTCACTTAAGCCGATGTAAAATTTGCCGGCGGCATTCTCAATTACGTAAACCTGATAGAAAACATTCGCGGACATAAAAGCGCCCCGCGATCCAGCGGGGCGAAATTGGTTGCGGGGGCAGGATTTGAACCTGCGGCCTTCAGGTTATGAGCCTGACGAGCTACCGGGCTGCTCCACCCCGCGATCAGAACGTATACATTGATCCATGCGGAAATGAAGCACAAGCACTTTCGGCGTAAATCAGAAAGGCGAGATCCCGTAACACATCCAATAACCGATTAATTTGGGAAACTCCAGATTAATGCGCTGCACGAGCTTGTTCCCCGGCCAGTCGGCTCGCGGATAGGCGAAATAGGAAGGACGCGAGTAAAATTGAATCTCCGGCCCGTAATGCTCGAAACAGGCCAGCGCCCGTCGCGAATGATACCATGAGGTGACGATGATAACCCGGCGCGCGTTTGCTCTACGAAGCAGCCTGACGCCAAAGACGGCATTTTCCCTGGTCGTGCGTGATTGATCTTCCATTTGAATCACGCGCGCCGGCACGCCGGCCTCAACCAAGAGCCGCCGGTTGATTTTGCAATCGCCCAGGCCGCTGACGAGAATGCGCGGCGCGGCGCGCTCCTTGAAAAGTTCCGCCGCGCGCTCAGGCCGATCATGCGAACCACCGCCCAAAACCACCACCACGTCGGCTTTCACCGGCCCGCTTTCCACGCATAAGAATTTTCCGGGAAAAAGAAATGCGGCGACACCCAGCAGGATGAAAAGCGTGAAAAGAATGAGTCCGATCCGCAAAAACCATTTTCGCATTCCAGCCACGGCGGCTGAACATTGCAGGTTTCCGGCTTAATCGCAATGGCGGTGAGGGTAAAATCCTGTACTGGTCAAACGCCATGCTGGTTTGCTATTTTGCATTCGACGATGATTTTTTCCGCCAACAAACGCGTGATTGAATCCCTTGCCGGTCTGGGGCAGTTCACTTTGCTGGCCAAAGAGGCGGCCGCCTCGTTATTCACTTTCAAAGTTGCCTGGCGCGATCTGCTCTACCAGATCTTTTTTGTGGGAGTGAAGTCGCAGACGGTCGTACTCATCACTGGCGCATTCACCGGCATGGTGCTGGGTGCCCAAACTTATTTTCAATTTCACAAGGTCAAAATGGACACGGCCACACTGGCGGTCGTTGGTGTCTCCATGTGCAGCGAACTTGGCCCGGTCCTGACGGCGCTGATGGTTGCCGGCCGGGTCGGCGCCGCCATCGCAGCCGAGCTCGGCACGATGCGCGTAACGGAACAAATTGACGCGCTGCGCACGCTGGCCACCCATCCGGTGGATTACCTCGTCGTCCCACGGGTTTTGGCCGGCTTGATCGCACTGCCGCTGTTGACAGCGGAATCCATTTCCATCGGCATTGCGGCGGGTTATTTCGTTGGCGTCGTATTACTGGATATTGACCCGACGTATTCCTGGGCACACATGCTCAAGTACACCGGTGACACGGACGTGGTAATCGGCCTGATCAAGGCTTTCACCTACGGCGGCATCCTGACACTGGTCGGCTGTTACAAAGGTATGACGTGCGGGATGGGCGCTGAAGGCGTCGGAAAGGCCACCACCGAAGCGGTCGTTTCCGCCTCCATTGCCATACTGATCACCAATTTCTTTTTGACGTTATCGTTGGAGCGACTGTTTAACTCATTATGATAGAAGCACGTCATCTGCAGAAAAGCTTTGGCGGACAGCTGGTTTTGGATGATTTAAGCTTTCGGATTGAAAATGGCGAATCCGTCGCCATCATTGGGCGCAGCGGCTGCGGTAAGAGCGTTTTGCTCAAGCATCTGATCGGCCTGTTAAAGCCGGACAAAGGTGAAGTGCTGATTGATGGCGAAAACATCGTGCCGATGAACGAACGCCAGTTGCTGCGTGTCCGCCGGAAATTTGGTATGGTGTTTCAGGGTTCGGCCTTGTTCGATTCGATGACGGTCGCGGAAAACGTGGGTTTCGGCTTGCGCCGGCATGAACATTTGACCGAAGCAGAAATCGCCCGCCGGGTGGCCAGCGTTTTGGACGTGGTGGATCTGCCGGGCACGCAAAACAAAAAACCGGCGGAATTGTCCGGCGGCATGAGAAAGCGCGTCGGGTTGGCGCGCGCGATTGTTTACGAACCGCAAATTGTGCTCTACGACGAACCAACGACCGGCCTGGACCCAATCGTGTCGGACAGCATTGACAAATTGATGGTGCACGTGCGCGACCACTTGAAAGTTACGACGGTCGTAGTCACCCATGATATGCGCACCGCGCGGCGGGTTGGCAACCGCGTGCTCATGATGCACGACAAAGTGATTTACGCGAGCAGCTCGCCGGATCAGTTCTTCGCCTCGCTGGACCCGGTGGTGCGTCAGTTTGTTGACGGCGTGGCGGACGTTAAAAAAAATTAGACCATGGAAAAATCGCACCATGAAATCAAGGTTGGCCTGTTTGTGCTCGTCGGGTTGGTACTGTTGGCCGTGCTGCTGATTCAATTCAGCAAGAGCACGAGCATTTTTCGCGGCACTTACGAATTGCGCCTGCACGCGAGCAACGTTGGCGGCCTCAAGCCACGTGCCTCGGTGTTGCTGGCCGGCGTGCAGGTGGGCAGCGTCTCAGACATTAAACTCACCCAATACGGCAAAAGCGTGACGATTTTCCTTCGTATTTACAAAGATTATCAAATCTATCATGACGCGCGGTTTGTCATCCAACAATCCGGCTTCCTGGGGGATCAATATGTCGCGGTCATCCCAACGGCCAATCAGCCGCCGGTGTGGACCAACGGCGCGAACGTTGATTGCGAGGCGCCATTCAATTTGCAGGAAGTCGCGCGTTCGGCGTCCGGTTTCATTCAGCGCATTGATGATACGGCGAAAAAACTCGACGCCGCGATCGGCGACGTTCGGCGCCTGGTGTTGAATGAACAAACCCTGACCAATTTTTCCGCCGCAGTCGGCAACTTGCGCACGTTTTCCGAACAGGCCATGGGCGCGGTCGGCGATATCAATGTGCTGATCGCGACAAATGGCGAGCAAATTGATCTCGCCGTCAGCAACGTGGTCTTCTTTTCGCAGGACCTTATCCGCCTCTCTGACGATGCCCATGGGATAGTCTCGACTAACGGTGTGGAAATTTCCGCGGCCGTAAAAAATATTAAATCTTCAACCGAGGTTTTGAAACAATTAATGGATGACTTGCAATCCGGCAAAGGCCTGGCGGGAACCGTGCTGAAAAACGAACAACTTTCAACCAACGTGCAAGCGGTCGCGGCCAACCTGGCCATAGCGACCAGCAATTTAAACCAGCTCGGTTTGTGGCATTTTCTCTGGCACCATGAACTGCCGCAAACAAACGCACCGCCGAACCAAGCACCCACCCACCCATGACTCCGCTTTGGACCATTCGTATTTTATTCCTGAGCCTCTGTATCGGGGCAGGTTACGCCATCAGCCAGGTGCGTTCGGAATTCGTTAGCGTCAACCATGGCGAGTGGTTCGGCATGCTCATCGGCTTCGGTTTCGGCGGGTTAATGATTGCACTGGACGAAATGCTTAAGGGTTTTTCGCTCCGCGCATTTTCCGCCACGACCTTCGGCCTGCTGCTGGGCATGCTGGTTGCGTTGCTCATTGGCCACTCTCCGCTGATGGAAAACGCCGATGACAGGGTTCAATGGTTCGTCCGTCTCGGACTGTTTTTGAGTTTCAGTTACATCGGCATTATTCTGGCGACGCGCAGCAACAAGGAGGATTTCTCGCTCATCATTCCTTACGTCCGCTTTCGTCCACAAGGCCAGTCGGACAATCTGTTGTTGCTCGATACCAGCGTCATCATTGACGGACGGATAGCCGATTTGATCGAAGCCCGCTTCCTTGAAGGTCTGATTGTCGTACCGCGGTTCGTGCTCAAGGAAATCCAACAAATTGCCGACTCCACCGACCCCATCAAGCGTGCTCGCGGCCGGCGCGGACTTGAAATGCTCAACCGCATTCAACGCAACACCGGCATTGAGGTCCGCATCCATGATGGTGATTTTCCCGAAGAAAAGGACGTGGACTCCAAACTCGTCCGACTGGCCCGCAACCTTAACGCCCGGCTTTTCACCAATGATTACAACCTTGCCAAAGTTGCCGAGCTGCAAAAGGTCAACCACGTGAATCTCCACGAAGTCGCCAGATGCCTCAAGGTGATTTTGCTTCCCGGCGAACTATTGCGTCTGAAGATCGTACGCGAAGGCAAAGACAAGGGCCAGGGCATCGGCTACATGCCAGACGGCACTATGGTTGTTGTTAACAACGGCCAGTCACACGTCGGACAGCAAGTCGAAGTGGAAGTCCAAAGCCTGCTCCAAACCGGCGCCGGCATCATTGTCTTCGCCGAGATAAAAATGCCGCTGGCGGCTTGATTCCGCGAGGCGGGATGCGCCTCAAAAGAAAAGAAAAAGCATGGACCTCGTCACTGTCTTCACCGCCTTCAGCCCGGCAGAGGCTCAGCTCACCCGTTCCCGGCTTGAAGCCGCGAATTTCCATCCCTTCGTCGCTGATGAGCTTTCCGCGCTGAGCATTGACGGCTACTCTCTCGCCACCGGCGGCATCCGTGTCCAAGTACCCGAATGCGAAGCGCCCGATGCGAGGGAATTTCTCAACCCACCCGCTGAATGAGAACCACGAAACTAAAATCGCTGCGCCGGCTCAAAACGATTTTGCCAGCGGGAGAAGTGATTTTGGAGCTGCGAACGCTTAAAAAATATGCCTCCGACAAATGGTTTGCCGCCCAGCAACCCGACGCCGTCGCGCTGCCCCGCTCGGTCAAATCCATTTCCACAATTCTGCGCTTTGCCAATCAGCACAAAATCCCCGTGACCGCGCGCGGCGCGGGCCATGGTTACGTTGGCGGTTGCGTGCCCGTTTACGGCGGCATCGTGCTTTCGTTGGAACATATGAACCGGATCCGGGAAATCAACGCTGCCGACTTTGTCGCCGTCGTCGAACCGGGGGTCGTTACCCAAAAACTTCAAGAAGCTGTTGAAAAACGCGGCTTGTTTTATCCGCCGGATCCCGCCAGTCGCGCGAACAATTTTATCGGCGGCAACATCGCCACCAACGCCGGTGGCCCACGCTGTTTGAAATACGGTGTCACGCGCGATTACATTCTGGGCCTTGAAGTCGTGCTGGCCGACGGCACCATTGTCCGCGTCGGCGGGCGTACGCACAAAAACAAAACCGGCTTCGATCTTACCCGTTTGTTCGTTGGCTCGGAGGGGTTGCTCGGGATTGTCACCGAAGCGACCCTGAAATTGATCCCGTTGCCGCCGTTCCGCGCGTGCCTCGCCGTCGGTTTCGATTCAATGAAAAACGCCGTCCGCGCGCTGCAAGCCATCTTGTCCGCCGGATACCTGCCCTGTGCCCTCGAATTGGCGGACGAATTCACGCTGGCCGCTGCTTATCAACGCACGAAAAGCGCCCGCCTGCGCGGTTGCCGTGCCCATTTGATTGTTGAACTTGATGGGCAGGAAAAGTCCGTCCGCGGTGAGTTGACCAATGTGGAGCAAATTGTCCGCCGGCAAAAACCGCTTTTTATTGAGCGCGGCCTGGGCGCCGGCAAATGCGAGGATATCTGGAAAATCCGCCGTGAGTTTTCCTACGCCCTGCGTGACACCGGCCTTACCAAACTCAATGAAGACATTGTTGTCCCGCGCAGCCGGCTGGAAGACCTTTTCCGGTTCGCCGCGAGACTTCAAAATAAACACGGCCTGCCCATCGCGTGTTTCGGCCATGCCGGAGATGGCAACATCCACACCAATGTAATGGTGGATTTCAACCGGCCGCGCGCCGCCCGGCGCGCCGAGGCGGCTTTGGACGAACTTTTTGCGCAAGTTATCACGTGGGGCGGCGCCATTACCGGCGAACACGGCATCGGCCTCGCCAAAAAACGTTGGTGGTCTCGCGCCGTTCCAAAAGAGACCCGCGAATTGCATCGCCTGGTGAAAAGGGCGCTCGACCCGAAGGGCATTTTAAATCCGGGAAAATTTGTCTAGACTGACTGTTTCAGGGGACCGTTCGCGATTTTCGTTTTGTCCGACCATGGCAAAGTAATAAAACTTGTTGCTTTTATTCGCATTTTCATAAATCTACCCTGAATGCATATGAAAGAATTGCTTAACCTTTCGGCCGTCAAGTTAAAACGCCTGGCGGCCTTGAAATCAAAAATTGAACGTCTCCAATCACAACTGGAAGCGTTGGTGACAAACGGTCCCCGGACACCGTCCAAAAATGGTCGCAAGCGACGGAAGATGAGCGCCGCCGCCCGCAGGAAAATTTCCCTCGCCGCCAAGGCCCGTTGGGCAAAAGTCAGAGCCCGCAAATCGAAGTAAGTTGTGCGCAAAGATGGCGAGCAGAGGTGGTTCAGGTAAAACCACGCTGGTAATAATTTCTGGCAATTCCCGGTACGACCTTCGGCCGCATCCTGGCCGTTCATGCAATCGGGCCAACCAAAACCACGAATTCGCCTTTTAATGGGCGTTTTTGCAGCAGCGCCAGAAGTTCCGCCGGCTTGCCGCGCAGGAATTCCTCGAATTTCTTCGTCAATTCACGCGCCAGTACAACTTCGCGTTCAGGAAAAACTTCAACCATTTCAGCCAGCAGTTTTTCAATCCGATACGGCGATTCATAAAACACCAAAGTGCCCGGAATTGGCCGTAGTGATTCCAGTTTATTTCGCCGTTGGCCGGATTTGTGCGGCAGAAAACCGACAAAATGAAATTCATCCGTCGGTAGGCCGCTCGCAGTCAGCGCAGCAACCAGCGCGCAGGGCCCCGGCACGGACTCAACCCGAAAACCGGCGGTAATGGCGGCTCTGACAACGCGCTCGCCCGGATCGCTGATGCCGGGACTTCCGGCGTCCGTAACCAGCGCGACCTTCTCACCTTGCCGGAGGCGTTCGATGATTTCCTCGCTACGCCGGGCTTCGTTGAACTGGAAATAGCTCAGAAGTGGTTTGGTGATGGCAAAATGTTTGAGCAGTTGACCCGTGCGACGTGTGTCCTCAGCGGCGACCACGTCGCACTCGCGTAACACGCGCAGCGCGCGCAGCGTGATGTCCTCAAGATTGCCGATAGGCGTAGCCACGAGGTAGAGCGTGCTGGCGGTAAGCGGCGGCAAGGCGGCGTCCATGTCTTGACTTAAACAGAAATCCGGCGTGAAATAAAACGGATTCGACAATTTAACTTCCAAACATCAAACGTGAAGATTTTCGTCGCGATAATCGCCATAGTTTTATTTTGTGCTATTGATTTGAAAGGCGGCACGACGCCGGCCGAAAATACAATTTACGACTCCGATACAAATCATCTTTGGAACCGGCTCAATGCCACTTTGTTTGAGCGGACGGCACAGGACGGAAAAATGTTTGGCCTGGACGAACTGGACATCCTTTATTGGGGGAGGACGACGAACTTGCTGGCCGGGACTTCCCATCACAAAGCCCTCGCCATCCTTGACGAATTCATTCACACGCATGGTGAAAAACAGATCCACGATCCGCTCAAGCGCGCCCTGCTCCAGCGCGATTTATGGGAACTGTTCGACTGGTCAACCGGATACAGCTCGAGTCCAAATGAAAAACTTGCTCGCCGCGAACTTCAATCACGCCTCGCCATAGCCATCCGCCGGCTGGCGCTCACGACCAACGAAATCGCCGCCTTGCATGACAATTACGCGCGATCTGCCAAAATTTCCGCACCCGACCTGCCCGCCGGCCTGAACCAAGCCAACGGCGACTGGTTAAGCGTGAGCGACCAAAATAACCTCCTGACCGCGCCCTCGCATGTTGCCTCATTTCGCGGACATTCGACGTTTCAGGTGCTGGTTCACTTTCCGGAAGGACGGCAGGGGGCCATCGCCTACCTCGACCAATTGCGCCGGTTTGAACATGTCTGGATTTATGTGACCAACGACTTCGCCACGACCAATGAGCCGCACGAAATTCTGTCCCTGAATCCCAATCTGCCGCAGTTTCCCACCAACACCGACTGGGCGCTCGTCCGCCGCATGTGTGTCATTGACACCGACGGCAACATCCAGCCGACGCCGGTCATGGAAAGCGTCCAGATGCGACATTGTTGCGGAATCGGCGCCCCGACCTTTGAAATGGTGACCAACAAGGACGGCTCTTTGGACTCGGACCGCATCCCGCCGGCCCGTTTTTACGAATTTCAAATGAATCGCCGCCAGAACTGTGAATTGCGGGAACTCGGCCAGAATGAAAGAGCTTTCAACTTCGTGCATTTCCTGGGCAAGGGCATAGACCAGTTTGAATATTCATCCAGAAACCCCACCAACGAGCAACAGATAGCCGATTCGGCCAAACTCCAGTCGGTGACGCTGCATACTTGCATGGAATGTCATTCCAGCCGGGGAATTTTTTCGGTGAACAGCTACACGCGGTTCCTGTCTTTTTCCGAATCGCCGCAACGTCCGGCCAATTTGATGCCGCTCGACTTCAATCGTGAAATCATGAACACCATTTACTGGAAACAACGCCAGTTTGACTGGGGTTTGCTGCAGGGGCTTTGGCGTCAAGAAAACTGAAGTGAAATTCGCCATCGTCTTGGCATCGCACTGGATTTGAAAACAGCTGGTGCTCTACATCTTCCGAAACATTCATGTTCGTTCTTGCATCGGGCATCAATGTGGTACAGGTTAAGCTCGTCAGGTGACCGTATGTCAGCAGCACACGACAAACAAGAATCTCCAGCTTCGACCGGCAATCCGAAGTCTCATCCCCCATTCGCAGAAACATGCCGGGCCACGTCCATGTGGAGCATTAACGAGTCCGCCGAGTGCCTCGTGCCCCCACCCCACAACTGTGAGTATGTCCTGAACCATGGCAGTCGTTTCTATTGTCATCACCCGCGACGGCAGGAAATTGTCATGCGCACGCTCAAAATAAACAAGGGTTGACCGCGTTAATGAGTGACTTCACCTCCCAATCTCAGGGCCGATCTTTTAGAATCTCCTTACGCCGGTGAAGCCCGCCTCAAAATTTGCCGCCGTTTTGGTCACGGCCCCTGATTTGAAAACCGCCCGTGCGCTGGCCAGGGCCGCATTGCGAGCGCGCCTGATCGCCTGCGCAAACCTTGTTCCCCGGATTGAATCGCATTATTGGTGGCGGGGAAAGCTTGAATCAGGAACCGAGGTTCTGCTGATCTTGAAAACCCGAAAGTCAAAACTGGCAGCCCTGGAAAATCAGATTCTTGCCATGCATCCCTACGAAACGCCGGAATTTCTGGTCTTGCCTCTTAATGCCGGCAACAAACGGTATCTGGACTGGCTGAATCAGGGTTGCGCGTAGCACGATGCTTCTGTTCCGTCCGACCGGCCTGGAGTCTAAGAAGATACAATGCAATGAGTTAATCTTGTGAATAACTTTCCCTTGTCTTTGGCTACCGGTCTGATGTTTAATCGCTGATAAGCACCCAAAAGAAGTGGTGTATTGCCAGTTGAGGTTTCACCTCAAAGAAATCCTGGCATTCGCCACGTAAATTCAGAACGGAGGCCGTCAAACTGTTTGGATACAAATCTCCAAGGATGCTGGCGACTCCCGTGGTGCGAAATCAAAACCAAAAAAAAACACAAAAGAAAGACAGTTACTATGAAACCTTCAACCAAAACCTTGTTTGCCCTCGGCTGCGTGTGCGTGATCACTGCGGGTTCGTCATCGGCTCAACTGATCTACACCTTCGACGAGTTCGGTAATTCAAGCGGACCCTCATCCGCACCTCCGATTTCGGCAGGCGTCATGCAACCAGATCCCTCCGGCGGATTGACCGTTCCCGTCCTGGTTTACACTGTGCCACTTCCGCTCATAACCGGAGATGTGGTGCTGACTGAACCGGGGCAACCCATACCGGGCCCTTTTTCTGACGTTGTCCGATTCTGGAACCCAACGGGCATCAACATGACTCAAATCATCTTCTATTCGGACTTTTCGGCGACCGACCCGGCAGACGCTCCAGCGGATACTGGACTGCCGTCCCAGTTAATCAGCCCTGTCTTTATCAACGAAGTCGGCCCGGAGGGCAATAATGGCGCCCTCTATACCCCGCCCGCTGGCGGACCCGGTTCCTTCCCGGGAGCGCTAGTTCAATACAACATCATCAGCGATGTCCCGGAACCAAACATCCTGGCACTGGTTATCCTGGCCAGCGGACTGTCGTTGTTCTTGTTAAAACGGCGAAATACGGCTGGGACCAACTAATACATCTGCGAATTGGATAACCGGTGGGTGACGTTGTGGTCGCCCACCGGGCTTAACAACACTACCTGACCAGACACCTGTTTCTGCCCTGAATCTGACAAAAATTGTTTGAACCCCTGCCAGACGCGCGTAAATTCGCCGAGTGAATCCGGTGGACACAGTTCCGTTGATGCTGCTTGCGGTGCACCTGCTGGCATTGGGCGTGGGGACCATCATTTTCTTCGGGATGATCGTCCTGCATCGCCGGGCCCGCGAGAAGCAACAAACGGTCACTTTCGACATTAAAACATTGTTGCCGGACCGGACATTTGCGCCCGGCCCGGCCGTATGGCTGGCCATCCGTTCATCCAATCCGAAGACAGTTCTGACCGCATTGGGGGTAAATTGCCCCACATCCTGTCCGTGGCAGGAAGGCATCACGGGTGAACGCGAACTGTTCATCGGCCCGCCCATGAACGGCTGGATTATTGTTACCGGCTCGCGGCTGCCGCACCCCGGTCGTGACGTCGATGCCTGCTTTCACTTCCTGGTTCGCTTGAGTCGTGCGCTGGGTCACGTTCAGTTCTTCATGGCGGACGCCGTGCTGCGCCATCACGCCTGGGCACGGGTGGAAAACGGCATTGTCACGCGCGCCTATGCCTGGGTGAATGAAACCGTATGGAACCAGGGGACCAAATCTCTGCCGGAGATCGAATTGAATGTGGAATGTTTTAATTACGGTGAAGACCCGGGAGGAACCGACCGATCAACGGGAGAAAGCAGGGCAGCCAATGTTGAAAAAGTTCCGGCCCTGGCCGCGCGATGGAGTTTTGATCCGGCAGCGGTCCACAGCGACTCGCAGGTTCCGGCGGACGGCCTCGCCGGAAAAGCGTCCCGATTTCATCACGATTAGATTGCGAAGACAGAGCCTTTGTCACACAGTGCAGGAAATAGAAAGGAAACTCATGTCATTCAGTATTGAACTTGAACTCCAGAAGTTTCCCAAAGTCGTCGCCCTCAAGGACGGCACGAAGGTGACCCTGCGTCCGCTGCGCCGCGACGATGAAGAGGATTTTCACAAACTTTTTCTCGGCATTCCTGAACCGGAACGCATGTTTATCAAACACCGCGTCACCGACTTCGAGGTGATTCGTGATTGGTGCCGGAATATTGATTACGGCCGCAACCTGCCGCTCGTCGCCCTGATAGGCGGGAAGATTATCGGTGATGCGACCTTGCATCAGCAGCTTGGCGGCTGGAAACGGCACGTTGGCCGCGTCAGCGTGCTCGTGCATCCCGAATTTCGCGGGCGCGGCCTGGCGCGCGCGTTAGTGGGTGAAATTATTGAAATTGCACGAACTGCCAGCCTGGAAAAAGTCGAGGCCGAGTTCATCGGCGAGCAGGAGGCGGCCATTAAAATGTTCGCCATGCTGGGGTTCAGTCAGCTTCTGCGGTTGGAAGATTACGTCAAGGACATGCAGGCGGTTACCCACGATTACATTTTGATGGGACTTGCGCTGAAAACCGACGAGGAATATGCCGGTGTAGGAGGGTGATGCCGCCCGAAGTTTGTCCCCATTGTGGCGCGGACATTCCGTCAGGCGGCAAGGCCTGCCCGGAATGCGGTTCGGACGAGACGACCGGATGGTCCGAGGCAGCACGTCATGATAATCTTAACCTGCCCGACGAAAACTTCGATTACGACGATTTTGTAAAACGCGAATTTGACGGACAACGAACCATACCCCGCGGTATTCATTGGTTCTGGTGGAGCGTGGCCATTCTGGTCGTTGCCGGGCTGGTTTATTTGTGGTTGCTGTGATTACCACCGGGCAAAATAAAAAAGGCCCGCTCGGGTGAGCGGACTTTGAAATGTTTTGACCGGTTTACTTCTTTTCGGTTTTGGTCTCCGCTGGCGTGGTTTCTGCAGGTTTGGTTTCCTCGTCGGGAGCGGCTTCCGTGGGTGCCGGAGTGGCCGGGGTGTAATCCACCCATTCCAAAATCGCGCGCTGGGCAGCATCGCCCTGGCGTTGATTCATCCTCACGATGCGCGTGTAACCCCCGTTGCGCTCCTTGAAAGCCGGCGCAATTTCTTCAAAAAGAATGCGCAATACGTCCTCATTTTGACGCCATTTGCGGCGTTCGTCCTTGGTCAACTGGACCGTCGGCCCATGCGTATGTAAACGCGCCGTGGCCAGACGGCGCGCCTGAACGCTGTCGCGCTTGCCGAGCGTGACCATTTTTTCGGCGACGGGACGCGCGGCCTTGGCCTTCGCGAGCGTCGTCGTCACGCGCTTGTGCTTGATAAGGCTGCAAACGAGGTTCGCCAACATCGCATTCCGATGCTCGGACGTGCGACCCAGTTTGGCCGTTCGCTTTAAATGTCGCATAGAGTGGCCTAATTATTCTCCAGATTTTCCTTCGGCGGCGTGTCCAGCAGGCCGGCTTCAAAATTCATGCCGAGCGACAGTCCCAAAGCCTGGAGTTTGTCTTTGATTTCGTTCAGCGATTTTTTGCCGAAGTTGCGGTATTTGAGCATCTCCTGCTCGGATTTCATGGCCAGCTGGCCGACGGTGGTGATGTTCGCGTTGTTCAGGCAATTCGCCGCGCGGACGCTTAGTTCGATCTCATTGACGCTCATGTTGAGCAACTTCTTGAGCTTGGCCTTCTCGTCGTCCTGCTTCGATTCTGCCTCCTCAAATTCCACAGCGTTCTTGTCGTAACCCACAAACACATCGAGGTGATGAGCCAGAATCGCCGACGCCTGCGTTAACGCGTCGTCCGGCGAAATACGCCCATCCGTCCAAATTTCCAAAATCACCCGGTCATAATCCGTGCGGTTGCCGACACGGGCGGCTTCGACCGCATAACGCACGCGCGTCACCGGCGAAAACAACGAATCGATGGCAATCACGCCGATGGGCTGTCCGGGCTTTTTATTTTCGTCGCTCGGACAAAAACCGCGTCCGATTTTGAGTTCCAGTTCCATCTCGAACTTTTTCTTTTTATCGAGCGTGCAGATGTGCTGGTCGGGGTTGACCAGTTCAACGTTTTGGTTGAGCTGAATGTCGGCGGCGGTCACCGCACCCTCCTTGTTCACGGACAACAACAATGTTTGCGGGTCACGGGTGTGGGCCTTGAATTTGATTTTCTTCAAATTCAGAACAATGTCGGTCACGTCCTCAACCACCCCGTCAATTGTGGCGAATTCGTGCATGGCGCCGTCCACCTTCATCGAAGTGATGGCCGCGCCTTCGAGCGAGGAAAGCAACACGCGGCGCAGCGAGTTGCCGATGGTGTGGCCGTAACCGGTTTCAAACGGATCGGCAATGAATTTTGCGTAAGTATCCGTGGCGGCGGCGTCATCTTTCTGCAACCGCTTTGGCATTTCAAAACGTCCTAGACGTACTGGCATATGTTCCTTTCAACAATTTTAATCTGGCTTCACCGGCTGTTTATTCCCGCGACCGGCCAAGCCCGTATAATTGTTTTTTCTTTTGCTGGTAGCGGCAGTCGGCGACCGTCGGCGACGCTCACCGAGCACCGCTACCCGGTTCATGTTTAGCGGGAATAAAATTCCACAACCGCCTGCTCATTGGCAATCGGCTGAATCTCGTCGCGCGTCGGAATCCGCATGACCGTGCCTTTGAACTCTTCCTTGTTCAAGGACAGCCAATCCGGCACGACGCGGCTGGTGGCCATTTCCAAATTCTTCGTCGCCAGCTGGCGCGACACGTTTGTGTTTTTCACCTCAATCACGTCGTTCACCTTGAGGCTGTACGACGGCACGTTCACGTTGCGCCCGTTCACCATGACGTGGCCATGCGACACCATCTGGCGCGCGGCGGCGCGGGTGTTCGCAAAACCGAGGTGAAAAACAACATTGTCCAGGCGCGTCTCCAAAATCTGCAACATCTGCTCGCCGGTGACGCCGCGGCGTTTCAACGCCTTCTCATAAACCCCGCGGAACTGGCGCTCCATCAGGCCGTAGTAGTAACGGAGTTTTTGTTTCTCAATCAGGCCGAGACCGTAATCGGTGTGCTTACGCCGCGACTTCGGACCATGAACGCCGGGACCATAATTGCGGCGTTCCAGATATTTCGACGGGCCAAAGATCGGCACGCCAAAGCGGCGGCTGATGCGAACACGAGGACCTGTATAACGAGCCATGGTTTGGTTGATGGTTGAAAGTTGAGAGTTACACGCGGCGCTTTTTGCGCGGCCGGCAACCGTTGTGCGGAATGGGCGTCACGTCTTTGATCGCGCTGATTTCCAGGCCGATGGCCTGCAATGCGCGAATAGCCGATTCACGGCCGGAGCCAGGGCCTTTGACGCGCACTTCAATTTCCTTCATGCCATGCGCCATCGCCTGGCGCGCGGCGTCCTGCGCGACCTGTTGCGCAGCGTAGGCCGTGCTCTTGCGCGAACCTTTAAAGCCGACCCGACCGGCGCTTGACCAGCCGATAAGGTTGCCGTGCAAGTCGGTGATGGTGACCTGTGTGTTGTTGAATGTGGCCAGAATGTTGGCAACGCCGACGGCAATGTTTTTCGCGTGCTTGGCCTTGATGATTTTCTTGGCGGCGGCGTCCTCGCCCAGGAGTTCGGCAGCACTTGGCGCGGAACCGGCCACGGGCGCTTCTCCGGGCTTGGGCGCGTCCCCAGGCTTGATCGTTTCAGTGGCCGGAGTTTCAGCGGTGGGAGCGGCCTTTTTCGACGCCTTGTCTTCCGGCGGTTTGGCGGCTTTTTCGTCCGGAGCCGTCTTATCGGCTTCGTGTTTCGCTTCCTTTTTTTTGGGAGCCGGTTTTTTCTTTTCTTCAGCCATACAAAATTTCAATGGATGCCGGTCTTGGCATTCGGGTTGCGTTGCACACCAACCGTCTTGCGCGGGCCCTTGCGCGTGCGGGCGTTGGTTTGGGTGCGCTGGCCGCGCACGGGCAATCCGCGCATGTGCCGGATACCGCGATAACATTTGATGCCCTGCAGCCGCTTGAGATTCATGCCAATTTCGCGGCGCAAATCACCTTCGATGACATATTTGCCCTCTTGAATCGCGTGGACAATTTTGGAAAGCTGCTGTTCAGTCAAATCCTTCGCGCGAATGCCGGGATCGATGTTCGCGTGCTCCAAAATCTCCTTTGAGTTCGTCGGACCGATGCCGTAGATGTAGCGTAGCGCGATGTCTATGCGCTTGTTCGGCGGAACTTCCACACCAATGATGCGAGCCATATGTTAAATCTTTAAATGTTTAAATCGTGGCATGGCCATCAGCCCTGCCGTTGTTTGTGCCGTTTGTTCGAGCAAATCACACGAATGACTCCACGCCGTCGCACTATTTTGCAGTGCTCGCACATTTTTTTTACTGACGCACGAACCTTCATGTTTTAGCTGTTTTTGTTTCAATCAAAATCCGCCCCGCGGACAAATCGTAGGGTGACAATTGCAATTTCACGTTGTCGCCGGATTTTAATCCGGCAAAATTCCGCTTCGCCCGCCCTGCCACAAACGCCGTCAATCGGTGTCCGTTGGCCAGCTCCACGCGATACGTCCCGTTCGCCAGAGCCTCCATCACCCGACCTTCAACCTGGAAGGCTTTGTCTCCGGGCATGTCAAAATCTCCGGCTCGCTTTCCGTAATCAAAACCGTATGCTCAAAATGAGCAGACAGTAAACCATCCTGGGTGACCACTGTCCAGCCGTCTTTCAAAATTTTTACACCGGGCTGGCCGGCATTGACCATCGGCTCAATGGCCAGCGTCATGCCTGGCCGGAGCTTTTGATTGCTCTTCGGGTCCACAAAATTCGGCACCTGCGGCTCCTCGTGCATCGACCGCCCGACGCCATGCCCCACAAATTCACGCACAACACTGAATCCGTTGGCTTCAACGTAATTTTGAACCGCGCGTGAGATGTCTGTCACGCGATTCCCCGGAACCGCCGCCGCAATGCCTTCGTAAAGCGCGTGTTCGGTCACATCCATGAGCCGCTGCGCCGCCACGCCGCAACCGCCGACGGCCACCGTGCGCGCCGTGTCGCCCACAAACCCCTTGTGAAACACCCCCACATCCACGCTCACGATGTCGCCAAAGCGCAGTTCACGGTCGCGCGCCAGACCATGCACCACCTCGTCGTTCACCGAAAGGCACGTGTGACACGGATATTTGCGATAACCCAAAAACGCGCTTTTCGCGCCGTGCTGCTTTATCCGCAGCGCAGCAAATTCATCCACCTGCCGCGTCGTCAAGCCGGGTTTGATGAACGCCGCGATCTCTTCCAGCACCGTGCCCGCCACCGCGCAAGCCGGGCGCATCGCGTCCAAATCCCGTTCATTCTTCAAAATAATCATTTTCAAATCTTGATCATAATCTTAATCCGGCCCTTGATCCGATTAAGATTAAGATCCCATCAAAACCGCCCGCGTAGTTTGCCCTTCTTCAAAAACCCGTCATAATGACGCATCATCAGGTGCGATTCGACCTGCCTCATCGTGTCCAACAAAACGCCAACCGTGATTAAAATACTCGTCCCGCCAAAAAACTGGGATACGTCGTAGGGAATGTTCATGGCGCTCCGCATCAAGATCGGGATGATGGCGATAACCGTCAGGAAAATCGCGCCCGCCAGCGTGATGCGGCTCATGGCCTTGTGAAGATAATCACTGGTCCCCTGCCCCGGACGCACACCCGGAATGTAGCCGCCATTTTTCTTCAAATCGTCAGCGATTTGTAATTCATTGAACTGCGTGGCCACCCAAAAATACGAGAAGAACAGGATCATCAGCCCATAAATCGCCAGGTACACAACGGATCCGTAACCCAGTTGCAAGGCAATGCCCCGGAAAAAATCCTGCAGGAACGGCACCGGGATCCAATTCGCCAGGTTTGTGAAAATCGGCTGCGGAAACATCAGGATGGACTGCGCAAAAATAATCGGCATGACGCCGGAATAATTCACCCGCAACGGCATGAACGACGTGCCGCCGGAATACATCTTGCGCCCGACGGCGCGTTGCGCGTACTGGACGGGAATTTTCCGTTGCGCCTGGGTGATGGCAATCACGCCGCCAATCACCATGGCCAGCAACAAAATCAACATCACACCCGTGCCCATCAAATGATAATTCGATTCGATGCCGCCGGGCGGGAAAAACATGTCCTGTAACGCAATGAATGCCCGCGGCAGCCGCGCCACAATGCCGATGGTGATGACCAGCGAAACACCATTGCCAATGCCGCGATCGGTAATTTGTTCACCGAGCCACATGAGCAGCATCGTGCCAGTCGTCATGATGAGCACGGTTTGAATGAGATACCAAACGGGATTGCTGATCAGCACGAGCTGGCCCTGAAATCCATGGAAAATGCTTTGGGGATGCTGCCAGCCGTTGGCAAAATAAGCCCCTTGTCCCAGACAAATCAATACCGTCAAATAACGGCCGTATTTGATGATTTGCGCGCGACCGCCTTCCTCGCGCGCCAGCTTGCTGAGTTTCGGCCAGACCGCCGTGAGCAATTGAATAATAATCGTGGCGCTGATGTAAGGCATGATGCCCAGCGCCCCGATGGCACAATTCCCATAAGCACCGCCGGCAAACATGTCATACATGCCGAGCAAGCCGCCGTTGGCCTGCTCATTCTCCTTGAAAAAATTGGCCAGCGCCGTCCCGTCCACACCCGGAATGACAATGTAGGCCATCAACCGGCAGACCGCCAACAGCGCCAGTGTGAACAGAATCCGGGACTTCAGCTCCGGAATCTTGAAGCAGTTGGCGAATGTGTTGGCGATTGAGCGAAACATGCGTTAAACGCCGATGCTCAAGTTTTCGCCGGCTCGGCGGGTTTGCGGCCGACCACTTCGCATGCGCCGCCTTTGCCTTCGATCTTGGAACGGGCCGAGGCGCTGAACGCGTGCGCACTGACTGTGAGTTTTTTGGACAATTCGCCATCGCCAAGAATCTTGACTCCTTCCGCGCGGCCGTTGGCCAGACCGACGGCACGCAATGCCGTTTCGTCCACGCGCGCGCCATTGTCAAATTGATTCAATTCGCCGACGTTCACGGCCACATACTGCTTCGTAAAGCGCGTGTTGTTAAACCCGCGTTTGGGAATGCGCCGGATGAGCGGCATTTGACCGCCCTCAAAGCCGATGCGGATGGAACTGCCCGAACGTGCCGTCTGGCCTTTGCCACCGCGGCCACTCGTCTTGCCGTGACCGCTGGATTCGCCCTGACCCAGCCGCTTGACGCGATGTTTCGCGCCTGGGCGGGGTTTCAAATCGTGTAATCGCATAAAAATCAAGCCGTCGCCGGCATGGTGTCCGGCGTTTTCGGCGTTTCCACTTTTCTTATTTCCAAACCGCGGCCCTTGTAAATGTCCTCACGCAGCCGAAGGCTTAATAAAGCCTTCAGGGTTGCCTTCACGACATTCGCCGCGTTCTTCGAACCAAGTGATTTGCTCAAAATATCTTTTACCCCGGCGGATTCCAAAACCGCCCGCACTGTCTTGCCTGCGATGATCCCGGTTCCCGGCGACGCCGGGCGCAACAAAATCCGCGCGCCGTCGAATTCGGAAAGAACCTCGTGCGGGATGGTCGCGTCTTTGAGGGAAACGGAAACCATTTGATTACGCGCCAGTTCGCCACCGCGGCGGATGGCATCCGCCACTTCGCCCGCCTTGCCGAGCGCAACGCCGACGCGCCCCCTCTTGTCGCCCACAACCACGAGCGCGCTGAAGTTGAAGCGGCGACCGCCTTTGACAACCTTCGCGGAACGATTGATATAAACAACCTTTTCAACCAACTCCTCCGAAACGCCACCCGCCGGGGCGAATTCAGACGTTTCGGCCGGTTTGGCACGGCGGCCCCGCCCGCGCGGTCCGCGTTGTTCTTCACCACCGACTTTATTGATTTCAGCCACAGTAATTTTTTGGTTACAGGTTTAAAACTTGAGTCCCGCTGCGCGCGCCGCCTCGGCCAGCGTCGCCACCTTGCCGAGCACCGACACCGGCTTGCCGTCCTTGCCCTTGCTCTCGCTCCGGTGATAGCGCGCGTCGCCGCGATCGAAAACGACGGCCTTGATTCCCTTCGCCAGGGCGGTTTCCGCCGCCAGCTTGCCGATGACCCTGGCGCCGGCCAGATTGGCCGCCAGCTTGTCGCGCTCGGGCACGGTCTTGCTTGTGGTCGAGGCCGCCGCCAGCGTCGCCCCGGTGTCATCATCAATGAACTGGACATGAATGTTTTTGTTGGTGAAACAGACACTCATGCGCGGCCGTTCCTTAGTGCCGCAGACTTTTTTGCGCACCCGCCAATGACGGAGTTGCGCCAATCGTTGTTTTTTTTCCGTTCTCATTTCAATGCGTCATCCCGACATCCGATGTCGGGATGAACCGATATTATATTTTATTGGACCGTCTTACCTTCCTTGCGCTGGACGTGTTCGCCCACGTAACGCACGCCCTTGCCTTTGTAAGGCTCCGGCGGATAGAAACCGCGAATCTCGGCAGCAACCTGGCCCACGACCCGTTTGTCCGGACCTTCGATGGTCAATTTCGTGTTTTCCTCTACCGTCACCTTGATCTGGTCGGGAATTTCATAGTTGATCGGATGCGAATAACCGAGACTCAGGTTGACGTTCTTGCCCTGCACCGCGGCCTTGAAACCAACGCCCTGAATTTCGAGCTTCTTGACAAAGCCCTCCGCCACGCCCTTGACCATGTTGTTGAGGAGCGCGCGGCTGAGACCATGCAATGCCTTGGCCTGCGCGTCTTCACCTTCGCGGCTTACGACGATTTTACCATCCTGAACCTTCAGACTCGTGCGGTGCGGCAGTTCCCAGTCGAGCTTGCCTTTCGGGCCTTCAACCAGGACCTTCTGCCCTTTAACCTCCACTTTGACTTTGGGAGGAATGACAATCGGCTGTTTTCCAATTCGCGACATAAAATCCTTACCAGATGTAACAAAGCAATTCGCCGCCCAGGTTTTTCTTGCGGGCCTGCACGTCCGTCATCACGCCCTCCGGCGTCGAAATCACCGCCACCCCCAAACCGCCGCGCACGCGGGGAATTTTTGTCGCGCCAACATAATGGCGCAGTCCCGGCCGGCTGATGCGGCGCAACCCTTCAATGACCGTCTTTTTGCCCTGATATTTCAGTTTGATGTTGATGGTTTTGGGGATTTTACCTTCAACGGCCACCTCGGCGACGTAGCCTTCCTTTTTCAAAATAGCCGCGATGTTCTCCTTCAAGCGGGAATGCGGCACCACGACCGTCGGCAGCAGTGCGCGGCCGGCGTTGCGGATGCGGGTCAACATGTCAGAAATTGGATCGGTCATATCAAAATCGTAATCTAAATCGGCTTACCAACTGGCTTTTACCACGCCCGGAATCAACCCGTTCAACGCGGCTTCACGAAACGTGAGACGCGAAACGCCAAACTTGCGGAGATAACCGTGGCGGCGCCCGCTCATCGCGCAGCGATTCACCAGCCGCGTTGGGCTGGCATCCCGCGGCAATTTGGCGAGGCCGGCGTAATCGCGCCTGGCCTTCAATTCCGCGCGAATCGCGGCGTACTTTTTCACCGTTTCAGCTTTGCGCTTGTTGCGCTCTCTCCAGGATTTTTTGGCCATAATCGTTTTATTTTTCGGCGAGGGGGAAACCCATCAATTTCAAAAAATCCAGCGCCGCGACGTCATTTTTGGCGGTGGTCACGATGGTGATGTCCATGCCCTGCTGGCGTTTGATCTTGTCCAGCTCAACCTCCGGGAAAATGGTCTGGTCGGCGACGCCGAACGTGTAATTGCCCCGGCCATCAAACTTGCGCGGAGACAACCCGCGAAAATCACGGATGCGCGGCAGCGCCGTCGCCACCAGCCGGTCGAAAAACTCATACATCGCGTCGCGGCGCAGCGTCACCCGGCAGCCAATAGGCTGGCCCTCGCGCAATTTGAAATTGGCGATGCTGTGGCGCGACTTGCTGATGGCCGCCTTGCGGCCGGTAATCAGCGCCAGGTCCTTGGCCGCATCCTCAATCGCCGTTTTTTCCAGTGACGCGCTCACACCCATGTTCACCACGATTTTCACCATCCTGGGAACCTGGTGAACGTTGGTGTATTTGTGCTTTTCCTTCAGCACGGGCACTACTTCTTTCACGTACTTGTTGTATAGTCTGGCTTTCATTTTTCACGTCACGGATTTTGCCGTGACTTCATCTCTTCCTGTAAATCGCCACCTCAGGCCGGGGCCGGTTCCGCCTTTCCGTGTTTGGCCGCCCGTGCGTCGAACCGGTCTACTTTCATCAGATTCGAGAGGTGAATCGTGCCTTCCCGCTCCACAATCGCGCCCTGCGGATGGTCCTGGCTCTTGCGCGTATGGCGCTTGATCATTTTCAGGCCTTCGACAATCGCCCGGTTTTTTTTAGGACTGACGGCGATGATCTTGCCGCGCTTGCCCTTTTCGGCGCCGCCGAGCACGACCACTTCATCGCCTTTTTTTACATGAAATTTTGACATAACTTCAAATCACCTCCGGCGCGAGCGAAACGATTTTCATGAATTTCTTGTCGCGTAATTCACGCGCCACCGGCCCGAAGATGCGCGTGCCTTTCGGGTTCAATTCGGGGTCAATGATGACCACCGCGTTGCTGTCAAAGCGCAGATAGGAGCCGTCGTTGCGGCGGATGGGTTGCCGGGTGCGAACCACTACCGCGTTGTGGACCTCGCCCTTCTTTACCTGGCCGTCCGGCGCGGCGACCTTGATATGCACCTTGATCACGTCGCCCACGCGGGCATAACGCTGGTTGCGGCCCAACACGCCGATGGCCCAGGCAACCTTTGCGCCCGTGTTGTCCGCGACATCCAGATGGGAACGAATTTGCAACATAATATCCGGTCAGGCTGCCACGGGGGTTTCCGCCTCGTTGCGCACGACCACTTCAATCAACCGCCAGCGTTTGGTTTTCGACAATGGCCGCGTTTCCTCAATGCGCACGCGATCTCCCGGCTTGGCCTCGCCCTTTTCGTCGTGGGCGTAAAGTTTCTTGTAAGCGGTCACGACCTTGTGATACCGCGGATGGGGAAACCGGCGTTCGACACGCACAATGATGGTCTTGGCCATCTTGTTGGAGATGACTTCGCCTTCGCGCTGCTTGCGATGTCCGCGCGCCGTTTCCGTTTGATTTGCTGTCTCAGCCATACAATTAAGCCGCTTTGTTTCGTAATTGCGATATGCGCGTTTCCAAACGCGCGATGTCCTTGCGTAATACGTGCAGGCGCGCCGGTTTTTCCAGTTGCGCGCTCGCCTGTTGCAAACGCAGTTTGAACATTTCATGGCGCAGGTCGCGGCTCTTGGCCGCCAACTCCACCAGCGTCATGTCTTTGACTTCCGAAAATTTCATAACCAGTTAAGCGGCGCGGCGATGCCGCGCGATGAATTTCGTCTTGATGGGCAGCTTCGTCGCCGCCAGCCGCAAGGACTCGCGCGCCTCCACTTCCGTGATCCCATCCACTTCAAACAACACGTTGGCCGGGCGAATCACCGCCACCCAGGATTCCAGCGGCCCCTTGCCCTTGCCCATGCGCGTTTCGAGCGGTTTCTTCGTGAACGACTTTTGCGGGAAAATGCGAATCCACATCTTGCCCTTGCGTTTCATGTTGCGGGCAATCGCCACGCGCGCCGCCTCAATCTGCTTGGTGTCGAGCCAGCAACGTTCCAGCGCCATCAATCCGTATTCGCCGAATGCGACCGTGTGGCCGCGGGTCGCCAGTCCCGCGCGGTTCCCGCGGTGCATTTTGCGATACTTCACTCTTTCCGGCATCAATGGCATAACACAAATCCTCTTCCAAATCAGTTGGGAACGGCTTCCGTTGCCGCGGCGGTGGTCGCCGCGGCCTTTTGTGGCTTGTTCTCGCCTTTGCAAATCCAGCACTTGATGCCGAGCTTGCCATAAACGGTCAACGCCTCGGCAAACCCGTAATCAATGTTCGCACGCAACGTATGCAACGGCACGCGGCCCCAGTGATATTGCTCCACGCGCGCGAGTTCCGCCCCGCCCAACCGGCCCGCGCAGCGAATCTTGATGCCTTCCGCGCCAAAATCCTTCGCCGTCTGCAACGCCTTCTTCATCGCGCGCCGGAACGACACACGGCGTTCCAGTTGCAGGGCGACGTTCTCCGCCACGAGTTGCGCGTCGAGTTCCGGCGTCTTTACCTCGACGATGTCCACGTAAACTTCCTTGCCCGTCATGCGGCTCAATTCTTCCTTGAGCTTGTCAATTTCCGCGCCCTTGCGGCCGATGACCACGCCCGGGCGGGCGGTCAAAATCGTCACGCGGCAGCGGTTCGTCGCACGTTCAATCAAAATTCTCGGCACCGACGCCGTTTCGAGTTTCTTTTTCAGCAACTGGCGGATTTGCCGGTCCTCGGTGAGCAGCGGGCCGAATTCCTTCTTGCCGGCAAACCACTTCGAACGCCAGTCTTTGTTGACGCCGACCCGGAAGCCGATTGGATTGGTTTTTTGGCCCATATTTTATTCGTCTGACAGGGTGATTTTGATGTGACAACGGCGTTTGAGGATTGGTCCGGCGGAACCGCGTGCCTTGGGGGTGAAACGCTTGATGATCATGGCCGTGCCGGCGACGGCTTCTTTGATGCGCAGACTTTCCGGCTTGAGTTTGTTGTTGTTCTCCGCGTTGGCGATGGCCGACCGGAGCGTCTTGGCCACGAGTCGCGCGCCCTTGCGCGAAACGACCTGCAGCACCGCCTGCGCCTGCAAGGCCGGGAGGCCTTGAATCTGCCGCACGACCTCACGCATCTTTTGCGCGGACATCGGCACGTTTTTCATGATCGCGTGAACTTCCATGCTATTTCGCCTCCGCCTTGGCCGTGTGCGCGCCGTGTTTCTTGAACACGCGCGTCGGAGAGAATTCTCCGAGCCGGTGACCCACCATGTTTTCCGTCACAAACACCGGGTTGAACACCTTGCCGTTGTGCACGGTGAACGTCAGCCCGACGAAATCCGGCGTAATCATCGAACGCCGCGACCAGGTCTTGATCGGCGTTTTTTGATTCGTGGTCTTCGCCTTCTGGATTTTCTCCAGCAGGTGAAAATCGATAAACGGACCTTTTTTAATCGAGCGTCCCATAAAATTACTTGATCTTCATCGGCCGACCGTTGCGGCGAACAATAATGAAACGGTTTGAATACTTGTATTTGAGGCGGGTCTTGCCGCCCTTGGCAATCTTGCCCCACGGCGAAGTCAACTGCTGCCAGCCGCCGCCGGACTTCGATTTGCCGGCGCCGCCGCCATTGGGATGGTCCACCGGATTGCGCGCCACACCCCGGCTGATGCCGCGAATGCCGCGATGCCGCGAACGCCCGGCCTTGCCCAAAATCACATTTTCGTGTTCCGCGTTGCCGACCTGGCCTATCGTCGCGTAGCACTCTTCATGCACCTTGCGGATTTCGCCGGAAGGCAGACGAATCTGCGCATACCCCTCGTCACGCGACATCAACGTCGCCGCGCCGCCCGCTGAACGCACCACCTGCCCGCCATGGCCCGGCGTCAGTTCGATGTTGTGAATCGCCAGACCAACCGGAATCGCCTTAAGCGGGAGCGCGTTGCCAATTTCCGGCGGAGCCGCCGGCCCGCTGGAGATGGTTCCGCCGACCTTGATGCCCGCCGGGGCGATGATGTAACGCTTCTCGCCGTCCTTGTATTCCAGCAACGCCAGACGCGCCGAACGCATCGGATCGTATTCAATCGCCGCGACCGTCGCCTCCACGCCATGTTTGTTGCGCTTGAAATCCACCAGGCGGATTTTCTGCTTGTGACCGCCGCCAAGACCGCGCGAAGTCACGCGACCGTAGTGGTTGCGACCACCGGTTTTCTTCCGCGTGACGACCAGCCGTTTTTCAGGCTTCGTCTTCGTAATATCGCTGAAGTCCGCGATTGTAATGTATCGCGTGGACGGCGTTAGCGGTCTAAATGTTTTAACTGGCATAAAAACAAAAGTTTCAGCAGCAACTTTGAAGTCGGCAGGCCATCATTCCTGTCCCTGCGGGGAATCAGTTATCGGTCTACAAACATGCTGTCCATTTGCCTTCAGCAACCCAACCGCGCTATCGCGCAAAACAAGGGTCTGCCTTCGAACGAAACGGAGCGAAGAAAGTATCAAATGTGCGTCCCGACGCAACAACTTTTTTGAAAAATTTTGAGTCGCTGAATCTTCTGTAAAACCATGAAGATAGCAAACTTTCCCCGCCATTAAAGCAACGGAGCGCGAAGGTTGCGGCGTCCACTCGACGCGATAGAACTAACGACCACTTATGAGCCTGCTGCGCATTTAAACAGTTGGGGAATACGGCAAAACCAAACACCCGCAGCGCGCAATGAAATCGTGAGGCGATTAAGGACGCTGTATCAGCTACCAGAGCAATGCCGACGGCCTTTGCCGGGCCTGGCTTCGGATACCCGAAGGCACTCCGCTCTAAGGTTTTCGGATTGTCCATCCCGCCAACAATATCCCGACGGCGGCCATCCAGCTTCCCGCCACGCGAACGACAACGCGCCGCCATCCCTGGACGCCCACTGCCAATCCCGACCCCAGGGCTACGATGACAAAGGCCACGGCAGAGGCTCCCAGCAAGGTGAGGGTTGTCCCATTGGTTGCACCGAACGAAACACCATCGAGATATCCCTGTAAAAACCCCAGCACGCCGGCAATGATGACCACAAAGTTTCTGATCGCCTTTAAATCGGCGGCCACCAACCCGCCAACAATCAAGAGAGCCGCAGCCGGGACCAGAGACGGAAGTGTCAGATGAATGGAATGCCCCGCGCATCCACCCGCAAGCCACGCGAGCGGGAAGGCGAATAGAACAGCCCGACCGGTAGCCGGACCGTTTAAGCCCGCCAGTAATGCCAAACCAGCAATCATTATCCATTCTTCCGGCGAGAGGAGCATGTGCTCCATGCCATCGTAAACCGGCCCAAGACCGGTGGTGACAAGATGCGCATCGGCGCGGATCGGAAGCCCGATTACAAAAAACAAGAGCGCCCGCCCGGCCAACCAGCTTTTTCGCTGACAGGAGAAATTCATGTCATTGCCCTCCAGGTGAAAATGACGCCAGCCAGAGCGATGACTATTCCTGCGACACGCAGCGCGACGGAGCCAGCTTTCCAGCGATGTACAAGGCCCAAAGTAATGCCGACGCCATGCAGACAGCCGGTGGCGATAACAAAACCAATGCTGTAACTCAGACCATCTTCATTCGGCGGAAGTTCCGTGCCGTGAGCATGACCATGATAGAGACCGAAGATTCCCACCATTAAGACCGCGACCCAAAGTGGCGGACGGGCTTCCGTCGCCACCATTGAACCCAGCAACAAGGCAGAAAGACCGATGCCGATTTCGGTTCCCGGCAACGGGCACCCGACCAGTCCCAGAAAACCTCCCATGGACATAATCACCGGGAAGGTCACCGGCAACAGCCAGATGGCCGGCTGACCCAGTTGCACACCCCACACACCGACGGCGACCATGGCCAGGATATGATCCCAACCTGACCAGGGATGACAAAAACCCGTCGTGAAACCTACCGCGCCACCGTGTTGGACGTGCGCCTGCGCCGGCAAGACGGAGAACAGAATTCCGGCGATTACCATCCCAACAACCCGCCAGCCAATTGCAGGTGAGGATATTTTCACGATAATGACTTGAGCAGGATTGCGGCGCGCTGAATGGTCCAATATGCCCCCAAACTTCCCACCGTGTAACATGGCAATGCCGCCACCCAACGTGGCCAGACGATCTCCAATCGGTTGAAACTGTGCACCAACGCCAGGATGATGAACACGAAGCAAAGTTGGCCGAACTCAACCCCCAGGTTGAACATCAGGAGGGCAAAGGGAATGTCCGTGTGCGGCAACCCCAGCGACGTCAGCCCGCTGGCAAAGCCGAAGCCATGCAACAGTCCAAACACAAACGCCACCAGCCACGGATGCTCAATCGTCAGGCTCGTTTTTCCCCGTTGCTTGCGGATGATTTCCGGTCCCAGATAAAAAATGGAAAGCGCGATGGCCACGTTCAGCGGTGGCAATGGCGCACTGGCATAGCCCAAGGTCGCGATGGCCAGCGTAATGCTATGCGCCACCGTGAACGAAGTGATGGTCTTTATCAACATCATGCGCCTTGGCACCAGGATGAGCAGTCCCAGTACGAACAGGAGATGGTCCACACCCGTCAGAATATGACCTGTTCCGAGCTGAAAATACGCGGCTGCCGCCTGGCCGCGTCCGGCTTGTTTCGGGACAATAAAAACGTCCGCTGGACTTCTCAACACGGCAACTTGTGTCTGTCCATTGGCCAGTTTCAGCCGCACCAATACTTCAGTTGCACTGGAAGTGGTGCCCTTCAATCCGATAAAGCAGCCACTCCAAAAGCGAGGTGCGCCGCGTAATACGTAGCGTTCACTGATGAAGCCGCCTTCACTCTGCGCCGGTCGAGTCGTTACTCCTTTTACTTCCGCCGGGTACAGTGGTTCCATGTTCATTCCGCTGGCTGCAGAAGGATGTCGCCACGTCACGGACGTAGTATCGTCATTGGTTGATTCAACCATCTCCAGATAGGCGTTCATCACTGGATGCGCCTGGCAAAAGGGCGCGACCAGCAGCCACGTTCCGACAATCAAAAGCCGGCGCGTCATTTTTTCACCTCCGCCGGAAATGGCTCCACTTCCACCTCGTAACGTTTGCGCAAGTCTTCATAAGTGAAATCCGGCGCGGTTTGGTCAAGATGCGCTTTGAGGCGGCGCTGCATCTGTTTTTCCCCGGCAGTGGGATTTTCGGACATCAAATGCTTCACCAAATGCCAGCCCATGGACGACTGCACCGGCCCGGACCAACTGTCGAGCGGCGTCCGGCGCACCAGTTCAATAAAAGGCATGCCGAAATTCGTTGCCAGATCTTCCGCTCGCCCATGTTGCAATTCCTCCGCCGTCTTGTCTCCGCCCACCACCAGCGGATCGCCTCGTGCCATCGCCACCTCCACTCCGGTTTGCTGGCCCGCCTGGAGCGAATCCAGCGTTTTTCGGGCATCCATGAGCACAGAATCCCGAATTGCCGGGTTAAAGAAAATTTGCTCAAACAATAATGTATTGGTCGCTCCCGCTGAATTAGCTTCATAATAACGCCGAAGTGCATTCTGTCCCGGCTCACCGTCGGCGCCTTCTCCAGCCAGATACCATTGCATCAAATTTACCAATCGCTGCCGGATGACGGGATCATTGCGATCCACTCCCGCGGCCAGCGCCGACCGGCAAAGCACTTCCTCCCGAACCCAGTCGTCCACCAGTTTTGATAATTCCGCGCGGGTGGGGGCCCGGCCCTGGTTCTGTTCGAAGTTGATCATCAGTTCGTGCAATTTCGCCTCGTCCACAACGATGCGGCGCGCTGTGACATGAGCAGGGTCAGAAGCCTCGACCGGTTTGCTGGCAATTTTATACCATGCAAAAATGGCCGCACCGATAAGGATGAAATGCAATAACGGCTCACGCATCAAGCCTCGCAGGTTGAACCTCGGTTTCATGGCTGTTCAAACGATAAATACTTCATTCGCACACAGGTGAGGTTAATGTATACATCCATTAAATTTTCAGCAAAAACCGTGAATACAGCAGGCATCGGTTACGATTTTTGGCGCATTTCCAGCAGGACGCCAACACTCGACAGGGTGGAAACCACATAGGGCACCATCACCGTCAGCAGCATCTTAAGCAATCGACCCCGGGTGACTTGTCCGGAAAAGATTGCGTCACTGTGATTGATGGCGATGAGGATAAAACCCACGATCAGCGCGTATTTGAGCGCACGTTTGACCACCGAAGGCCGGAATGCCAGTTGAAACCATTCTTTCATGCGCGGCCAACGGTAAAGCATCTGCCGGATGGACTCAAGATTACCCGCATCCGCACCCTGCCCTGCCCTTCGGCGAATCAAAGTCTGCCAGCCAACAGCGGAAAAGGTTTGAGCTATTTTCCGGTTTGCGCAGTCTTATCTGCAAACAATTCGCTTGCAGGAGAACACCATGTTTACCATCAGCATCACGGAAACAGATTATTTCATGCCGGAAGACGGAGTGGTTGCCCAAAAACAGTTCCTGGAGTTGCTGGCCAATCCGGGGGAAGTCTGGATGAGTGCCTATAGTTTCACGTTGCAACCGATGTTCGACGAACTGCTCAAAGCCGATGCCCGGAGCGTCAAAATTCTTCTACTGCTTGACCACAGCGAGGAGGCCGGGCGCGCGGAAGCGTCCAAAGTGAAGCATCTCGCCGCCAACCTGAAACATGGCGATGTGACCATCACCACGGCGGGCATCAACAGCCAGGCGCCGTCCCAGATCTGGCACTGGAAAGGATTCGTCGTGCAGCAGTCCGGTTCCAGCCAATACGCCTGTTGGGAAGGCAGCACGAACTTCAGCCAGAGCGGTTGGTTGCAGGGTAATTCCGCCCGGACATTTTCTTCCGCCGTGTGGGCCCAGAAATTCATCCAGCAGTTCGAGGCGCATAAACAATGGGCTTTGGCCAACGAACCGCAATACCAGATCCACTAAGCAGGCGTCCAACCAGGGTCAATGCCGGAACTGAAGCTGCTTACTGACCTTGGCCAGGCGCTTTTACAAGCGTTTACGCCATCGCCGGTTGCAATACGAGCGGCTCCACATCACGTTCGATTTGCTTCTGTTTTTCGTAACGCACCAGCCGCAAATCGTAGTCCGCCTGCAAACCCGCCCACATTTCCGCGCTCGTGCCGAAATAGCGCGCCAGCCGCAACGCCGTGTCCGCCGTGATGCCGCGCTTTTCCAGCACAATTTCATTGATGCGGCGCGGTGGGACATTGAGCGCCCGTGCCAGCGCGTTTTGCGACAAGCTGCGGGGTTTCATAAATTCCTCGCGCAGGATTTCTCCTGGATGAATCGGGGAAAGTTTGTTCATCACTTTTTTGGCGGCTCTTCCCGCAGAGCGCACGGAGCTTTGTCTGCCGCCTCAGGCTGAACGTAAGAAACGAGTTCGTGCCCTGTGTTGTCACGTTCCTTTTCCCGCCGGCGGTAGTAATCCATCAGCTTTTTTACATCATGGCCGCAGGCGCATGTCAGCCGCTCACGCTGCTGGTGAATCTCGGCAATGATTTCGTTTCCGTTCATAGCTCAAGTTTACAGCAGTTCCGCTGGTGTGCAAATCACTGGACAAACAAAGCCGCACGCCCGGCAGGCGGCTTCAATCCGCCGTTCCAGACGCGGATTGTGCAGGTGACGGCAATTCCAAGTGATCAGAAAGTCCATCTGATGCACAGCCGCCAGCGCCAGATGTACTGCGTCCGGTGCGGCCTGCGCCGGAATGATTTGATCGGTCAACAATCGGGCAACCAACCCGTCCACCTCCACCGTTGCGCGCAGCCGCTGCAACCCTTCGATCAAAGTGGCGCGTCTGGCGGCAAAAACCGGATTGCCACCGGCAATTTCATCCAGCACAGCTTCAGAAATGAATAACTCGTATTCCTGCCGCCGGTTTTCCCACCATTCCAGCGTGCTCTGTTGATCCGCAGCCAGCCGCAAATCCTTGCTCGACCGCGCCGCTAAATAGCTGGGAATGGTGGTTTCGAGATAAAGCCGAGGTTCCATGACAACGCGCGACGACTTTACCACGTTTCACATTTCCTTGTAAATCTCCGCGCCTGTCAAAATCTTAATGCCGGAACTGAAGCTGTTTGCTGACCTTGGCCAGACGTTTTTCCCATTCGCCCTTGTGCGCCAGCGGATCGGCATCCGTGCCCCAAAGCTTTTTCACCATCTCCCTTTGCGGCACAAACGGGCATTTCGCCTTCGGATTCTTGAAGGCGTCCTCCAACTCGCGCAAAGCCAGTTGCGCACCGGTCATGATGGCCGACGGACCGAACCGCCCGTTGAGCACGTGCGCCGCATCGTCGAGCGCGCCCCAGCGTTCCGCCGCGGTGCGTCCCCACAACGTCGGCTGTGTGTCCAGCCGCGCCAGATTCCAAAACGCAATGCGGATTTGCCGGACGGGTTTGAATTGTTGGCTCATCAATTCGCGAAAGACGTTTTCCAAAACCGTGTTGATGACCGAGTTCTGGAATTGCGGCTCGCGAAAACGATGGCCGCCACCGACTTCGCTGAAATCGGTGAAACGAACCGTCAGGCCCAGCTCGCGCGCCTGTAACTGCTCGCGGCGTAACTGGCCGATGAGCCGTGTCGCCTCGCTCAACGTGAACGTCAGCGCCGCCTCGTAATCCGGCTCATCGTAAGGCAGCGTGGTATTGCTGGAAATCGTCGTGCGGTCCTTCACTTCCAGCAGCAGCGGCTCGTGCCACAGGCCGTTGGCGAACAGCCAGAGTTGCGTTCCCCAAATCCCGAATTTCTGCCGCAGCAAGGGTGACGGCAGTCCGGCCACATGGCCAAAGGTCTCCGCGCCGAGCGCGGACAGAGCGCGTTGCCGGTTTTTACCAATGCCGGACAGTTCGCGCACGGAACGGTCCTTTAAAAATTCCTTTTCCTGCCCGGCCGGAATTTCGATGAAACCGGGCTTGGCCGCATCCGTCGCAAGCTTGGCCAGCCGTGACGAATTCGCCAGGCCGGCGGACACTGGTAATCCGACTTCCAGTAAAATCCGCTGGCAGATTTCCTTTACATAATTTCTCGGTGAGGTGTTTCGCCAGACGTGCCGGTCCATCGTCGTGAAATCCAGAAAACCTTCGTCAATCGAAATGGGCACGAGTGTCGGTGAATATTCTTCGAGAATGTGAAACATCTCTGCCGAGAGCCGCCGGTATTCGTCATAATGCGGACGGCACAAAATTCCCTTCGGGCAAAGCCGCTTTGCCTCGAAACACGCCATGCCGGTCTTGATGCCAAACTTTTTGGCCGCCCGATTGGCCGCGATGACGATGCCGTCCCCTCGTCTGCCGCCGCCGACCCAGACCGGGCGGCCCTGCAGCTTTTGATTCAAGGCAATCTCGCAACTGGCAAAGAAGCTGTCGCCATCCACGTGCAGGATGCGAATGGGCGTTTTCGTGTTCACGGGCAAATCTTATTTGTACCCAAATTCAGGCCGTGTCAAATCCTCGCACGTCGACATGGACAAAAGCTGTCCATGCCAAAATAAAAAAACGCGAAGAGAATATTCACTCCGCGCCTGAACCTGGTGCCGTAGGAGACGAAGTAACGAGTCTCAAACTTTTCCCATTTTTCAGAGCCTTCTTACGTCGGCTCCTGTTTAAAAAACTAGGTCAAAACAATCTTGTCGCCGTCCTTCAACGTCACGATGGCCTTCTTCCAATCGGGCGCCCGGCCGGCCTGGGTCGTCCGCTGGCGGCGCGACTTGCCGTGCACATTCAGCGTGTTGATCTTGGTGACCTTGACCTTGAACAATTCCTGCACGGCCTGGCGGATTTCCGTCTTGTTCGCCCGGCGGTCGGCGACGACGGTGTACTGGTTGAACTTTTCGCCCTGGCGCGTGCCCTTCTCCGTCAAACGGACGGTCTTGATGACTTCAAAAGCGTTCATGTTATTCCTTGGTCAAACGGGCTTCGACTTTCTCGAATGCGCTTTTGGTAAAGAGCAATTTGTCGGGCCGCAAAATATCGTAAGTGTTCAGCGAATCACTCGTCGTCACCGCGACGCTGGGAACATTGCGCGACGCCAACATGAGGTTTTTGTCCGTCTCCAAAGAGACAATCAACGTTTTGCCTTTCAAAGCCAGCGTGGACATCAGGCCGACGAAATCCTTTGTTTTCGGCGAAGCGAGTTTCAAATTGTCCACCACCATCACGTCACCGGCCTTGAGGCGCTCACTCAACGCTTTGCGCAATGCCAGCGCGCGGGTTTTCTTGGAAATCTTTTTGGCGAAATCGCGCGGGCGGGGTCCGAAAACCACGCCGCCGCCGACCCACAGCGGCGATTGGAACGAACCGGCACGGGCGCGGCCGGTGCCCTTTTGCCGCCACGGTTTTTTATTCGTACCGGAAACTTCACCGACGTTTTTGGTGCTGGCGGTGCCACTGCGTTGCGCCGCCCGATACGCGACGACCGCGTCGTGAACGGCCTGCGTGCCTTTTCCGTTTTCAACCAGCGGGAACTTCACTTCGAGTTCGCCCTGATTTTTTCCCTCGATATTTTTAATGGCAATTTTCATGGCAATCTGTGGTAGGGGCAGCGCGCCGCGCTGTCCGGACGCCGCAGCGCGGCGTCCCTACCTATTTTTTAGCCTCCGCCGGCTTAGCTTCGGGCTTCTTGGTCTCGGCGCCCTTCCGCTTCATGGGCGCCAGGCTCACCGGCGGTTTCCAGCCCTTGGGCCGTTTCTTGGATTCGCGGATGACGACATAATCGCCTTCCGCCCCGGGGATCGCGCCTTTGACGAGCAACAAATTTTCTGTCTCGCGCACCTGGATGACTTCCAGGTTCTGCGTCGTGCGCGTGACCTGCCCCATGTGACCGGGCATCTTCATGCCACGCATGACCGTGCCCGGGAACAGGCGCTGGCCGATCGCGCCGCTGCGGCGGTGCCAGCCCTTGGCGCCGTGGGTCGAATCGCCACCGGCAAAACGATGGCGTTTGACGACGCCCTCAAAACCGCGGCCCTTGGTGACGCCAATCGCGTCCACAAAATCACCGGGTGCGAACAAGGTGGGACCGACGATGTCGCCGGGCTTAACTTCCTTGGAAAAATTGCGGAATTCCCTGATGCGTTTCACCGCCGCGCCGTTTTGCTTTTTGATGTGGCCAAGCAACGCCTTGGTGAGCCGCTGTTCCTTTTGGTCGTCAAAACCGAGTTGCACGGCGTTGTAACCGTCCTTGCCGGCCTGGGTTTTGACCTGCAGCACGCGGTTGGGACCGGCGAGCACGACTGTCACGGGAATCAGCACCCCGCTGGCGTTATAAACGCGGGTGCTGCCCAGTTTTTTTCCTAAAAGTCCGAGTGGCATGATCGTTCTCCTTAAATCTTGATGGTGATGTCCACCCCAGCCGGGAGATTGAGCTTCTTCAATTCATCCACGGTCTTGGCCGTCGGGTCGAGAATATCAATCAGCCGCTTGTGCGTGCGTTGCTCGAAGGTTTCCTGCGACTTCTTGTCGGAGTGCGGCGAGCGCAGCACGGTGAAGCGCTCGATGCGGGTCGGCAGCGGGATGGGACCGGCGACGCGGGCGCCGGTGCGTTTGACGGTGTCGGCAATTTCGCGCGCCGACTGGTCTATGACGCGATGGTCATAGGCCTTAAGTCGAATTCGAATGCGTTGGGCAGCCATACAAAGAACAATTGTCTGTTAATGGT
>Ga0265338_10001115_pt1 | contig 44587 bp, 42 predicted proteins | sample 42126metaG_FD_193579 | JGI IMG/M metagenome (GOLD analysis project Ga0265338, IMG submission 193579) | Rhizosphere microbial communities from Carex aquatilis grown in University of Washington, Seatle, WA, United States - 4-21-26 metaG | ecosystem: Host-associated > Plants > Roots > Rhizosphere... | reverse complement strand
TGCTGCCCAGCGCGTTCCTGCCGCTGATCCTGGACTGGCGGTCGTCGTGGCGCTCGGTGCGCGATCTGTCGTCGCTGGTTCGCGCGCGAGCGCCTGGTGCGCTGCGCCCGCAGCAGCTGGTGCCGTCCCACAAGACCCTGTTCGCGCTGTGCGTCGCCGTTCTGGTCGTCGTGGTGCACGCGACGTTCGCGATGCATCCGCTGGTGACGCTGGCCGCGCTGGCGATCTCCGTGGTGACGGGGGGCATCTGCGCCCGCGCGGCCGGCGAAACCGACTTCGCGCCCGTGGGCCAGCTCGGGACGGCGATGCAGCTCGGCTTCGGCGCCAAGAGCGCGCCCAACGCCATTGTCGCCGGAGGTATCTCGATGGGCACCTCATCGCAGATCTCTCAGACGCTGTGGGCGTTCAAGGCCGGCAAGCGCCTGCACGCCTCACCGCGCGCGCAGGTCATCGCGCAGATCATCGGAGCGCTGGTCGGCGCGCTCGTGGTGGTCCCGGTCTACTTCGTCGTCATTCGCGCCTATCAGCTCGGCAGCGAGGCGATGCCCGCGACGAGCGCCGTCACCTGGAAGGCGACCGCGGAGGCCGTCCACGGCGGCCTGGCGTCGTTGCCGAAGTCCGGACCGCCCGCGGCGGCGATCGGGATCGCGCTGGGCACGATCTTGACCCTGCTCGGGCGTACGCGGCTCGCCCGCTTTCTGCCGTCCCCGACCGCGCTGGGGATCGCGTTCCTGATGCCGGCGTCGCTCACGATCACCATCTTCCTGGGCGCGACCGCGGCTGCGCTCTTCCGGCGCCGGTGGCCCCGAACCGCCGAGGAGAGCCTGACGTCCGCGGCTGCCGGCGGCGTCGCGGGCGAGTCGATCATGGGCGTCATCGTCGCCGCGCTGATCGCCTTCGGGATCATCTGATCCGAGGCGCTCGCTCGCTCCCGGCGGCTCAGCCCCTCGCGGCCGGCGTCAGGTACACGCCGTCGACGTTCTCCTGTGGGGCCCAGGCCCCGATCGAGACGATCTCGCCGCCGATGATCTCGCGGCCACCGGGCGCGTCGGCGGCGTCGCGGACGGCCGCGCGGTCGACGTGCAGGCAAATGTTCACGTGAACCTCGGGGTGCGCGGTCGGCCGCTCGGCGAGCTGCTCGGCCAGGCGCTCGGCGACCTCCTGCACGGCGGCCCGCTCGCGCGCGGCCTGCTCCCGGTCGTCGGACAGGATGCGCGCCGCGATCAGCGCGCTGCCGGTCTGGAGCGCCAGCACCAGGCCCGCGTCGCGGAACGCCTGCTCGGCTGCATCGAGCGCCGCCGAGCTGTCGTCGAGCAGCTCGTCGCTGTCGTTGTCGGCCTCGGGGCTCATGCGAACCTCGACGTAGATCGCCGCCGCCTGCGCCGTCACCTCGGGCACGTCGGCCTTGGCGGAGCCGACCGCGTCGCGCAGCGCCTCCCAGAACGCGCGCGCGCTGGGGAAGCGGCGATCCGCGACCTTCTCCATGCTGCGCAGCACGACCGCGTCGAGCGCGGGCGACAGCGGCGCGACGTGGCTCGGCCGAGGCGCCGGCGCCTCCAGGTGCTGCCGCTCGATGTCAGCCATGGTCTCGGCGCGGAACGGATACTGCCCGGTGAGCAGGTGATAGAGCACGACACCGAGCGCGTAGATGTCCGCGCGCTCGTCGATGGCGTCGCCGCGGATCTGCTCGGGCGCCATGGTGTACGACGTGCCGAGCCGCGTGCCGACCATGGTCAGGCCAGCCTCGGCGGCGTCGGGGTGCAGCAGCTTGGCGATGCCGAAGTCGAGCAGCTTGACCACGCGTTTGGGCGCGCTGTTGTCGCCGTTCGACGCCGAAGCGATGAAGATGTTGCTGGCCTTGAGATCGCGGTGAACGATGCCGCGGGCGTGCGCGGCCTCGAGCGCGGAGCAGACCGGCTCCAGGTACTCGAGCACCTCGGGCGGCGAGATGCGTCCCTGGTCGTGCAGCACGCTGCGCAGGTCGGTCCCCTCGAGCAGCTCCATCACGTAGAACGGCCGCCCGTCGGGGAGCTCGCCGAACTCGTAGATGTCGACGATGTTCGGGTGCTTGATCATGTTGACCGCCAGCGCCTCGCGCAGGAAGCGCGCGACCATCTGGGGCGAGCTCGCGAGCTCGCGGCGCAGGACCTTGACCGCGGCTCGACGGCCGAGCAAGCGATGCTGGGCCTCGTAGACCGTGCCACCGCCGCCCGACGCGAGCTCTCTCTTCAGGACGTATGAGCCGGCGAACGTGCCCGGTCGCAACGCATCTGGATCGATCGCCTGCGCGAGCGTCCCCGCCTGATTCGGACCGAGAGGTCTGGTTTTGTCGAGGTCTTCCACTTTTTCGTCGGACGGCAACGACGGAGTGTGCGCCGGGGTGCGTCTGTCCGCTTACCCTTGGCTATCGGATGTTATGTTCGAAAGGTTTAGAGCCCTCCTTGCCATGATTGACACACACTGCCACCTGGACGTCGGGGACTTCGAGGCGGACCGGGCCGAAGTGCTGGCGCGTGCCCGGGCCGCGGGCATCACCACCATGGTGTGCATCGGCTCGGGGCGCGACGTCGGCGCCGCCCGTGAGGCCGTGCGGCTCGCGGGGGTCGAGCCCGACGTGTATGCCTCGGTCGGCGTGCACCCGCACGACGTCGCCGGCATGAGCGAGAGCGACTGGGACGAGCTCGGACAGCTGGCGCGGGCGCCCCGCGTCGTCGGCATCGGTGAGACTGGCCTCGACTACTACTACGACCACTCGCCGCGCGAGACGCAGCGCGCGGCGTATCGGCGCTTCATCGCCCTCGCCCGCGAGGTCGATCGCCCGGTGATCTCGCACATTCGTGACGCGCACACGGACGCGGCCGAGATCCTCTCGTCGTCTGACGCAGCGCCGCGCGGCGGCGTGATCCACTGCTTCACGGGCGGCGTCGAGGACGCGCGCCGCTACCTGGACCTGGGCCAGTACCTGTCGTTTTCGGGAATCCTCACATTCAAGAACGCCGGGCCGATCCGCGAGGCCGCGGCGTTTGCGCCCGCGGATCGCATCCTCGTGGAGACCGACGCCCCATTCCTGGCGCCCATCCCCTATCGCGGCAAGCGCAACGAGCCCGCGTACGTGGTCAAGACGCTGGAGGCTCTGGCTGGGCTTCGCGGAATGTCGCTCGAGGAAGCCGACCGCGTGACCACGGACAATGCGCGCCGGCTGTTCCGACTCGAGCTCCGTCCACGCGATTGACGCCGCCCCGCATACACAGCAATACTGCCGCCTGGTCTAACGTGACGGCTACGGCAACGGTTCGGGTTCGGCTGCGTTATTCGGATCTCGAGACTTTCATCGAGCGATTCGCGCCGAACGTCACTCGGGGGGGGATCTTTCTCGCCAGCCGGCAGCCCCGTGCCGAAGGCGAAATTTTCCGGTTCGAGGTCCAGCTGGCCACGGGCACGGTCGCGCTGGCCGGCGAGGGCAAGGTCATCTGGGTCAAGGCGTACGACCCTGCCGAGCCGCAGAAGCCGCACGGAATGGGCGTGCAGTTCGTGCAGATCGATCCCGGTAGCCGCGAGACGCTGAGCCGAATCCTGCAGGCCAAAGGCAACCCGCGCGCACCCGCGCCGGCCGCGGTCGCGCGAACGACCGGCCCGCGTCCGACGTTGCAGCGCGCGGGCGCGGCGGCGGGCGGCACCAACGGACGCTCCCACCACGTCGACACCAACGTCGATCTCGCCGTCGAGTACGGCATCGACGAGGTCTCTCTGCGCCGGGTCATCGACCGCAACTGGGCGCACGGACCGCGCGCCAGCGACGACGACATCGAGGCGCTGCTCAAGCCGGAGCCGCTCGAGACGCCGACCCTGGCGCAAGCGCTGGCCGAGTTGCCACGGCTGCTCGACCCGGCGCCGCGCCACCGCAGCGGCCCGACCCGCACCCTGGAGAGCGGACCGGTGGCGGCGGCGCCTGTGCCGCTGGCGGCCAGCCCGTCGTCGCCGGTGGTGGTGAACGGCGAGGCGCGAGAGATCCCGCCCACCGACGCCGACCACAAGGCCTTCGACTAGCCGGCAGGACGCGACGGCTGTCCCGCGTCAACGCTGACCGCGCAGGTGCATGCGCAGCGAGCCGAGCAACTGCGCGCCGATGGCATCGATCGCCGACGCCGCCGTGAGCAGACCCACGACGTTGCCGCCTTCGCCACAAACACCCGCAATCGCGCGGGCGCTCATGTGCGGCGGTAGCAACGGAACCGAAGACAGACGGAGCTGCGACGGCGGCTCGTTAACCGGCACACGCGCCGCACGCACCCTACGTTCTTTCTCCCTCTCGCCGCTCGGCGGGAGGGTCGGGGCGAAAGGTCCGCCGGCCGCGTCGCAGTAGCGAAAGACCACCTGCCCGCGCGACTCCAGGGCTTCCGGCTCGCCGATCTCGTAGCGCAGGCCAACCGTGGCCGCACCATCGAAGCGCATCACCCGCCCCGCCGGGATCGCCGACGTGAACGGGGTGGCGCGTCCCTCGACGCGCACGTGCGCGCGCTCCGGCCCACCCTCATCCGCCGGCGGCACGGTCACGCGTCCCGGCAGCAATCCGAGCGCGCACAGCGCCTCGAAGCCCTCGGCCACCCCCAGCACGGGACCCCCACCGCGCGCGAATTCGAGCACGGCCCTGCCCTCGCCAGCGTCGCTCGTCAGGCGACCGCACACGACGATTGCGGCACAACGCGCGTCGCCTCCGCCGTCGAGCCGCACGACCTCCGCACCTTCGCCGAGCGCAGCGACCAACTTCGGCCAGGGCCCGGCGGCGCCGTCGCGCGCCGCGAGACCGTGGAGACCGATCCGCATTCCGGCCGCGCCGCCGCCGTCAGATCTTCAAATTCCGCCGGATGCGCGCGATCGGATCCTCGCTGTCGGGCACGAACGGCCGCCCCGTGACCAGCTCGCAGACCTGGATGTAGCGTCGCGCCGCCTCGACGCGCACGTCGTCGCCGAGCTTCGGTGGCGGCCCCTCGCCGCGGTAACCCTGGTCGGCCAGCGTGCGCCGCACGTACTCCTTGTCCAGGCCGCGCGGCTCCTCGCCACGCGCGAGACGCGCCTCGTAGTCGTCGGCGTACCAGTAGCGCGACGAATCCGGCGTGTGGATCTCGTCGATGAAGCAGAGCTCGCCGTCCGGGCGGCGGCCGATCTCGTACTTGGTGTCGACGAGGATCAGGCCGCGGCGCGCCGCCTCGCCCTGTCCGAACGCGAACAGGCGCGCGCACATCAACGCCGCCTTGTCGAAGTCCTCGGCCGACAGCAGGCCCATCTCCAGGACCTCGGCGCGCGACACTGAACGGTCGTGCTCGCCCTTCTCGGCCTTGGTCGACGGCGTGAGGATCGCCTTCGCCAGCCGCTGGTTCTTCTTCATGCCGTCGGGCAGATCGTGGCCGCAGAACTTGCGCTCGCCGCGCGAGTACGCCGACCAGATCGACGTCGACGTCACGCCGGTCAGGTAGTCGCGCATCACGAACTCGACCGGCAAGAGCTTGCACTCGCGCGCGACCATCACGGTCGGATCGGGCACGTTGATGACGTGGTTCGGTGCCAGGTCGGCGGTCGCCTCGAACCAGAACGCCGCCATGCGGTTCAGCACCTGGCCCTTGAACGGGATCGTCCCCAGAACGACGTCGAACGCGCTCAGGCGGTCGGTGACCACGATGGTGCGGCGGCCGTCGCGCGTGTAGCAGTCGCGGACCTTGCCTTCGTACTTCGCGCCGAGCTCGGGGAAGTCGGTGTGGTCCAGCGTCTTCGTCAGCTGCGCCCGGATTACGGATTCGTCGATCATGCGGAGATCTCCTCTTGGTCGCGTAAAGCCCGGTCGATGATGGCGCCGGCATAGCGGAGGTGGTGATTGAGGTCGAACGCCTGGTCGATCTCGGCCGGCGTCAGCCGGGCGGCGATGTCGGGATCCTCGGCCAGGAGCACGCGGAAGCCCTTCTCCGCCGCGGCCGGCGCGCCCAGCTGCGCCGCCACGCGCAGGGCGTTGCGCTGCACGAGCTCGTACGCCGCCTGCCGCGCCATGCCCTTGCGCACCAGCAGCAGCAGCACGGCCTCGCTGAAGAACAGCCCGCCGGTGAGATCCAGGTTGCGCCGCATGCGCTCGCGGTTGATCACCAGCCCGTCGACCAGCCCGGCCGCACGCCGGACCATGAAGTCGCAAAGGCCAGTCGCGTCGGGGCCGATCACGCGCTCGACCGACGAGTGCGAGATGTCGCGCTCGTGCCAGAGCGCGACGTTCTCGGCGGCGGCGTGCTCGTAGCTGCGCAGCAGGCGCGCGAGCCCGCACAGGTTCTCCGACAGGATCGGGTTCTTCTTGTGCGGCATCGCCGACGAGCCCTTCTGTCCCTTGCCGAAGGCCTCGGTCGCCTCGCCGACCTCGGTGCGCTGCCAGTGGCGCACGGTGAGCGCCAGCCGCTCGATCGCCGTGCCCACGCGCGCCAGCGCCGCGAAGTACGCCGCGTGGCGATCGCGCGCGACGATCTGGGTTGGCACGACCTCGGCGCGCAGGCCCAGCTTCGCCAGCGCGCGCGCCTCGATCGCAGGGTCGAGGTTGGCGTAGGTGCCGACCGCGCCGGCGATCTTGCCGACGGCGATCTCGGCGCGCGCCGCCACCAGCGTGCGCCGCGCACGCCCGAGCTCGGCGTAGAAGCCCGCGAACACCAGGCCGGCGGTGATCGGCTCGGCGTGGATGCCGTGCGAGCGGCCGATGGCCGGCGTGGCGCGCTCTTCCTCGGCGCGGCGGCGGCAAGCGGCGCGCAGCTTGTCGAGCCCCTCCAGGATCTGATCGGTGGCCTCGCAGAGCTGCACCGCGAGCGCCGCGTCGAGCACGTCCGACGACGTCATGCCCAGGTGTAGCCAGCGCGCGGGCTCGCCCGCCAGCTCCTCGACATGGGTCAGGAACGCGATCACGTCGTGGCGCGTGCGCTCCTCGTGCTCCAGGATGCGCGCGGCGCTGAGCTTGCCGGCGGCCTTGGCGCGCACCACGGCCGCCGTCCCGCGCGGCACGGTGCCGGCCGCCTCCATCTCTTCACAGGCAGCGAGCTCGATGCGTAACCAGATCTCGTAGCGGTGGTCGTCCGACCATAGCTGGGCGAGCTCGGGGCGGGTGTAGCGTGCAATCATCCTGCCGCGCCCTTCTAGCGGAATCGGAGAGGGTGTTCAAGCCCTCGGCTCACGGCTCGAGCACGATCGAGCCGGTCGAGTGCCGCGCCTCCAGGTCGCGGTGCGCGTCGGCGACCTGGGACAGCGGCAGAACACGCGGCGGCTGCACCTTGACGATGCCGGCCCGCACGACGTCGAAGAGATCGTTCGCCGTCTCCAGCAGCTCGGGCCGCGTGCCGATGTACGACGCCAGCGTCGGGCGCGTCAGGTAGAGCGAGCCCTTGATGCTCAGCAACGACATGTCGAACGGCGGCACCACGCCCGAGGACTGGCCGAACGACACCATCAGGCCGCGCGCGCGGATGCAGTCGAGCGTCGCGCGGAAGGTCGTCTTGCCGACGGAGTCGAACGCGACCGCGACGCCTTCGCCGTGGGTGATCTCATGCACGGGGTGCACGAAGCTCTCCTTGATGTAGTTGATCACGTGCTCGCATCCGTGCTCGAACGCCAGGCGTGCCTTCTCCGCGTTGCTGACCGTGCCGATGACGCTGGCGCCGAGGTGCTTGGCCCACTGGCAGGCGAGGAGGCCGACGCCCCCCGCCGCGGCGTGGAAGAGAATGGTGTCGCCACGCTTCACGCGCCCGCAGCGCAACAACAGATATTGTGCCGACATCCCCTTGAGCATGATCGCCGCCGCCGTGCGATCGTCGATGTCGTCGGGCAACGGCACCAGCCGCGCGGCGGGGATGTTGCGCACCTGGGTGTAGGCCCCCTGCACGAAAGCGTAAGCGACGCGGTCGCCGACCTTGACCCCGGTGACGTCGGGGCCGATCGCGTCGACGATGCCGGCCGCCTCGTGGCCGGGGATGAACGGCAGCGCCGGCGCCTTGTAGAGGCCGGTGCGAAAGTAGATGTCGACGAAGTTGACGCCGATCGCGGTGTGCCGCACGCGCACCTGTCCCAGGCCGGGCGCAACGTCGGGGACGTCTTCCCACTTGAGCTGCTCGGGGCCGCCGAGGTCGTGCACCACGATCGCTTTCGCCATGATCGCGGTTTATCAGACGCGCCGCCGCAATCCAAGCGATCCGGGCGGCGGAGCCGGACCAGGGCGCACATGCTGGTCAGACAGGGAAACCGCCCTGGCGCCCAGGGCGCGAAGATCCGGACTATCAACCGGTCCGGACTTGGGGGCCGGACCTGGCGTCTGCGGCGCCCGGGCGGTTGGTTATCTGACCGGCAGTCTAGGGCGCGGCGGCAGCTTGCGCGGCCGGTGCTGCGTTGGCAGTCGCGGCCTTCTGCGCCTGCGCTTCGGCGACGGTCTTCAGGCTTCCGAGCCCCTTCTCGAAGTCGCCGCCGATCAGCTTGTCCATGTTCATGAACACGCTGAACACCTTGCCCATCAGGTTGTTGCGGCCCTCCATCGACCAGGTCGCCGTCGACGCCTTGTCACCCTCGGACTTGACCACGAAACCCGACGTCGCGACCGACGCGAACGGCTTGATGAACTCCAGGCGAATGGTCAGCTCGGCGGCCTCGGTGCTGCCCCCGCGCGGCGGCTTGCTCTCGGTGATGGTCATGTGTCCCTGCCCCACCTCCTTGTTGCCTTCCCACGAATAGCCGGCACCCACGCCACTCGGCGGGCCGTCGAACGTCTTCTTCATCGCGGGATCGCGCTTCTCCCACGGCGACCAGGACCCCCACGCCTTGAAGTTGTCGAGCTGGGCATAGACCACGTCGGCGGGCGCGTCGATGTGCTGCGATCGCTCGACCCGATAATTATCCGGCCGCGTCGCCGCGAACGCGACGAAACCACCAACGCCGATCACGAGCACCAGCAAGACCTTCTTGAGAATGGACATGGTGTCGTTCCTTCCCTGGGGCACGTGCCCACCCGCTTTGTCCCTCAGTTGCCGGCCGCTGGAAAGCAGAAACGACCGCCGCGCGCCGGCGCTGGACGCGCGCAATTCCGGAAGAGATCAACAATGGACCCGACGCTCAGCCCACACCCAACAGGCGGCGTAGCCGGCGAGCCAACGCGTTGCCGCCGTGCGCGGCGACCGGAACGACCAGCACGGTGTCATCGCCCGCGACGGTGCCCAGCAGGTCGGGCAGGCGTGCCTCGTCGAGCGCGCGCGCCACCGGCGCGGCCGCGCCCGCCTTGGTGCGCACCACCACCATCACCGCGTTGCAGTCGACCGAATCGACGAGCTGGCGCACGGGCTCGATGGGCAGCGCGCCCCCGTCGCTGTCGATCACATAGCGCCGCCCGCCCGTGCCGGCGGTGCGCCGCACGCCCAGCGCCACCATGTCGCGCGACAGCGTGGCCTGTGCCGCCCGGATGCCCCGCGCGGCCAGCTGACGGCGCAGGGTCTCCTGCGTCGAAACCGCCCGCCGTGCGAGGATTTCCCGGATGGCTTCGCGCCGCGTCTCTGCCCGCGCCATCAGGTGACCAGCGTGCCGACGCCGCGATCGGTGAACAGCTCGGCGACGATGCTGTAGGGGGCGCGCCCGTCGACGATATGCACCGCCTGCACGCCGCCGGCCAGCGCGCTCATCACCGCCTGCGCCTTGACGTGCATGCCGCCGCGGATCGCGCCGCCGAGACCGCTCTCGAGATCCGCGCCGCGCAGCGATGTGATGAGCTTGCCGTCCTTGTCGAGGATCCCGGCGACGTCTGTGAGGAAGATCAAACGTGAGGCGCCGGTCGCCACCGCTATCTCGGCCGCGGCGACGTCGGCGTTGATGTTGTAGCTGACGCCGTCGACGCCCATGCCCACCGGCGAGATGACCGGGATGTAGCCGCGATCGAGCACCATGTCGATCACGTCCGAGCTGACGGCCTCGATCTCGCCCACGAAGCCGAGATCGGGCTTGCCCGGTTCGGGCGCCAGCTTGTGCGCCATCAGCAGGCGGCCGTCCTTGCCCGACAGACCGATGGCGCGGCCGCCCACCGTGTTGAGCAGGCCGACGATCTCGGTGTTGACCTTGCCGGTGAGGACCATCTCCACCACGCGTACGTCCTCCGCGCCGGTCACGCGCTGTCCGTCGGCGAACTCGGTCTTCTGGCCGAGCTGCTCGAGCGTGCGCGTGATCTCGGGGCCACCCCCGTGCACGACGATCGGGCGCAGGCCCGCTGACTGAAGCAGCACGAGCTCTTGCGCGAAGCTGCGCTTGAGCGCCGGATCGATCATCGCCGCCCCGCCGTACTTGATCACGGCGCGCTTGCCCGCGAAACGTTGGATGTAGCTCAACGCCTCGACCACCGCCTCGCGGTCGATCATGCGGTGCTCTGCCGGGCGCGGCGCGCGCGCGGCGGCAGGCGTCCCGCTCTTGGGCGTTGAATAATATTCAGCGTTGATCTTCACGTAGTCGTAGGTGAGATCGCAGCCCAGGGCGCGCGCGCTCTCGGGGCCGCCCTGCAGGTCCAGGCGCACGGTGATCTCCGAGGTCAGCATCCGCTCCGACAGGCCGTCGCGATCGAACGCCACCGGCCCGCCGTTCTCGTAGGCGCGCACGCCCTGGATGTCGAGCGTGAGGCGCGACAGATCCAGATCCAGGTCGCGCGCGCCGACGCGCGCGCCCAGCGCCGCCAGGATGCGGCCCCACGAGGGATCGCCGCCGAAGATGCCCGATTTCACCAGGCTGCCGCCGGCGACTGCGCGCGCCAGATCGCGCGCGAGCGCGTGGTCGCGCGTTCCCTCGACGTCGACGATCAACAACTTGCTCGCGCCCTCGCCGTCGGCGGCGACCGCGCGCGCCAGGTCGAGGCAGATGTCGCGCAGCGCGGCCGAGAAGCGATCGAGGTCCGCGCTCCTCCCTTCGATCGGCCGGGCGCCCGACCGCCCGTTGGCGAGCGCTATCACGCAGTCGTTCGTCGACATGTCTCCGTCGACCGTGATGGCGTTGAAGCTGTCCTCTACCGCCCACGCCAGCGCCGCCTGCAGCACGCCCGGCGAGATCGAGGCGTCGGTGGCGATGAAGCAGAGCATGGTCGCCATCTGGGGGTGGATCATCCCCGAGCCCTTGCAGATGGCGACGAGCTCGACCGGCCGGCCGTCGAGCTCGATCGTGCGCGACGCCAGCTTCGTCCGCAGATCCGTGGTGCGGATCGCTTCGGCGGCCGGCCGCGGGTCGCTGCCCAGCGACGACGCCAGCGCCGGCATCGCCGCGCGCATGCGCTCGACCGGCAGCGGCGATCCGATGGCGCCGGTCGACGCGGTCAGCACCTCGTCGGCCGTGACCTTCAGCGCCTCGGCGGCCGCGGCAGCGACCGCGCGCTCGTCGGTGGCGCCGCGCGGACCGGTGATCGCGTTGGCGTTGCCGCTGTTGGCGACCACGGCGCGGATGCCCATCGCCGGCAGGCGTCCGGCTGCATATTCGACCGGCGCCGCCCGCATCCGATTGACCGTGAAGACACCGGCCGCCGCACAGGGAACCTCGGAGACAATCGCCGCCAGGTCGCGCCGACCGGCCGGCCCCGACTCACGGATGCCGGCCGCCGTCGAACCGAACCGGAACCCCTTCGGGCAGGCCAACATTGCTTCCCGATCACCCTTGCTTGCTGAAGCCACTCGTCATCTCCCTCGTTACGCTGCCTCGCTCCCTGGTTTACGGAGCCGTTCCATAGAGGCCGGTGAGGCCCGCGGTCTGTTCGTAGCCGAACATCAAGTTCGCGTTTTGCACGGCCTGGCCGGCGGCGCCCTTGAGCAGGTTGTCGATCGCGCAGAAGCCGATCGCGACGTTGCGCTCGGGATCGGCGTCGGCGCCCAGCAGCGCGCGGTTGGTGCCAACCACCGCCTGCAAGCGCACCACGTCGGGCCTGGCGACGCGCAGGAACGCGCGCCCTTCGGCGAAGGCCTTGATCGCCGTCACCGCGTCGGCCGCGGTCTTGCCGGGTCGCAGGCGCCCATACGCCGTCGCGAGGATCCCGCGCCGAGTCGGCAGCAGGTGCGACGTCAGCGTGATTGGCCCCGACGCCGCGCCCGCGAGCGACAGCGCGCGCTCGATCTCGGGCGTGTGCTGGTGGCGCAGCACGCGGTAGGCGCGGAAGTCGCCGTCGACCTCCGAGAACGAGAAATCCTCGGTCGCCTTCTTGCCCGCGCCCGTGGTGCCGCTCTTGGCGTCGATGATCACGCCGTCGCGCTCGATCACGCCCGCCGACAGCAACGGCAGCACCGCGAGCGTGCTCGCGGTCGCGTAGCAGCCGGGGTTCGATACCAGGCGCGCCGCTCGCACGCGCTCGAAGCCACCCGTCGCCTCGGGCAACGAGTAGACCGCCTGTTCCAGCAGCTCGGGGCAAGCGTGCGTGAAGCCGTACCAGCGCGGGTATGCCGCCGCCGGCAGACGAAACGCCCCCGAGACGTCGACCACGCGGGCTCCCGCCGCAAGCGCGCGCGGCGCCAGGTCCATCGAGACCTCTGCCGGCGTGCAAAGAATCACCAGATCGACCGTACCCAGGTGCGCGCCGGCATCCGCCTGCGACGTGATCACCACGCCCGCGCTTTCGTCGGCGACCGGCAAGCGATCGCCGAGGCGCTCGCCGGCCCAGCGATCGCTCACGGCGAGCGTGACCGAGAAACCAGGGTGCGCCGAGAGGATGCGCGCCGTCTCCATCCCCGAGTAGCCAGAGACGCCGATGACGGCGACGGCCACGGGCGTTTTCCCGGGGTCATCCACTCTTTGAATCATTATTCATTCCAATGGCAGGTGCACTCGACCTCATACCATGCGGGGTCGGCCACGCGCCAGGACAAGGGGAAAAAACGCCGCGCGTGACCCGCACGCACGCAGCGCGGCGAGGACTGGGCCCCGATCCGTGATCTACTCGTCCGCTTGGGTCGAGGGCGGCGCCAGCGGCCGAGCGGACCGACGAAGTAGCTCCGCCTTGGCGATGCGCTCCTCCGCGATCCGTTCTTCAAAACTTCCGGTGACGATATTGCGAACGATGGCCGCAGCCAGCGACGTGGCGGCGATGGTGAGCGACAACACCAGCGCGAGCGGAACCCGCGCGACTGTCCGCCGGCGGCCCTGCGGCAGCGGCGGGCCGGCGGGCCGTGCCACCGCTGCCGTGCGAGTCAGCGACTGAGCGACCGGCGCATGAGTTGCCCGCCCGAGCGAGGTCGACGGATGCGGCACCGGGTGCGGATGCCCGGAACGGCGGACGTTGCGCAACGGAATCGGCGGCTGGCGAGCCAATTCCTCGGGCGTGGGCGGCACGAAGGGCGCCACGAACGGCGCGACGATCGACGACGCGATCGCCGAGACGATGGGAGGAACCACCGGCGCCGGATGCGAGACCGGCGGCAGCGTGGCGGGCGTCTGTGAATACATCGCGTTCTGGTCGACGACGACGCTGGCCGAGGCGCCCGATCGGCGGCCGCCGTTCGCGGAATGGGACCGCGTCTCCAGCGCGCCGGCGACGAGCTGCGAACCGTGCGGGGCGAAGGCGCCGCCGCCGTAGCCCATCTTCGTCAGGTTCGGAGGTTCGGAACCCTCCGAGGGGTCCGAGCGCGATGTCCGGAAGGTCCTGATCTTCGGCGTGGTCTCGCCCGTGGGCGGAGCGACCGCATGCAGACCGACCGCCGTGCGATGGTCGGCGCGTTCAAACCCCGTCACCAGCGCGCCCGCGAAGGTGTCGACGTCGGCGTAACGATCGCGCGGGTTGGGCGACAGCGCGCGCGTGAGCACGGCGCGCACCGAGCGCGGCACGGGAACCTCCTCGCGCGAGCGCGGGCTCAGCAGCCCCAGCATCTGGCCGGTCAGGTGCGCGAATGCATAAACATCGCTGGCCGGCGACGACCGCAGCCCGGCGGCCGCCTCGGGCGAGCGCCCGCTCGCCTTCCCCGCGTGCGCTTCCGCCAGCGCCACGATCTCCGCCGGGAGCGCTGACGCGACGCCGAGGTCGGAGATGCGGATCTCGTCGCCCGCGAAGTAGATGCTCGACGGGCGCAGGTTCCCGTGGACCAGCCCGACCTGGTGGATCGCCGACAGGCCCACGCCGATCTGCGAGACGATCGGTTGCGCCTCGACCGCCAGCAGCGGCACGCCGGCCTGGAGCCGGCGCGCGACGCGCGACGCGAGCGTCTGGCCGCCGAGGTGCTTGACCGCGAGCACGCACAGCGTCTGCCCGCTGGAATCGTCGATGAAGGCTTCGTACATCGGAGCGACGTAGCGGTTCTGCACCGTGCGTGCTCGAATGCACTCCTTGAGAAAACGCCCGCGCGAAGCGTCGTCGGTGAGCAGCTCGGGCCAGATCACTCGTAGCGCGACGACCCCGCCCGACTGCCGATTCTCGGTGCGGTACACCATGCCGAGCGGCCCGACGCCGATGAGCTCGCCCACGATGTACCGTCCGGCGATGACTTCACCTGAACGGTAGAAGCCATTGTCGGCCGGCCGCGTGCCCGAGCCTAAACGGTCGATGCCGACGATGGCGCTCACGGACCCCCTTCTCACACTCGCTCGCGCCCGCTCTGTTGTCTCAGCCGGTGTGTCCGAAGCCTCCGTCGCCTCGATCCGTCGTCGAGAGCTCCGTCGCCTCCTCGAAGTCGCCCCTGGTCACAGGCGCTATGACCAGTTGCGCAATTCGATCGCCCGAATTGATTGTATATGGTTCGTCGCCGAGATTCACCAGCAGAACCACGATCTCGCCACGATAGTCGGCGTCGATCGTGCCCGGGGCGTTGAGGATGGTCACGCCCGCTTTGCGCGCGAGCCCCGAGCGCGGACGCACCTGACCCTCGAATCCGACCGGGATTTCCAGCGCCAATCCCGTCGGGACCGCAGCTCGGCCGCCGTGAGGCGCGATCGGCACGGGGCCGTCGGCCGCGGACGCGAGGTCCAGACCGGCGGCATGCTCCGACATGTAGCGCGGTGTGGCCGCGTTCGGCCGCACCTTGCGAAACCGGATGGGAATCTGGACGCGCGACGTGGCCAAGCGCCTCCGACCTCGTCCTGCCGCTACGAGGCGACGGCGCGGAAGTTGTGGACCACGTCCGGGGACTTCCCCATGGCCTCGCGGCGCGAGAGTCGGATCTTGCCGGTCGCGCGATCGATGCCGATCACCTTCACCAGCATCTCGTCGCCCTCCTTGCACACGTCCTGGACCGCGCGCACGCGCTTCTCGTCGAGCTCGCTGATGTGCACCAACCCGTCGGTGCCCGGCAGGATCTCGACGAACGCGCCGAACTCGGCGAGGCGCCGCACGACGCCCATGTAGAACTCGCCGACCTCGGGCTCGGTGGTCAGGCCCTTGATGATGTCGATCGCCTTCTTCACGGCGATGCCGTCGGGCGAAGCGATGTGCACGGTGCCGTCGTCCTCGACCTCGATCGCGACGCCGGTCTGCGCCGTGATCCCGCGGATGGTCTTGCCGCCCGGGCCGATGATCTCGCGGATCTGGTCGGGCTTGACCTGCAGCGTGGTGATGCGCGGCGCATACTTCGAGAGATCTTCGCGCGGCGCCGCCAGCGCCTCCGCCATCTTGCCGAGGATGAAGAGCCGCCCTTCGCGCGCCTGGCGCAGCGCGGTCTCGAGGATCTCGCGCGTCAGGCCCTGGATCTTAATGTCCATCTGCACGGCGGTGACGCCGGTCTTCGATCCGCAGATCTTGAAGTCCATATCGCCCAGGTGGTCCTCGTCACCGAGGATGTCCGAGAGCACGGCCACGCGCTCGCCCTCCTTGATGAGGCCCATGGCGATGCCCGCGACCGGCGTCTTGATCGGCACGCCCGCGTCCATCAGCGACAGGATGCCGCCGCACACCGACGCCATCGATGAGCTGCCGTTCGACTCGAGGATCTCCGACACGATGCGGATCGTGTACGGAAAGTCCTTGGCCCCGGGCAGCACGCGCGAGATCGCGCGCTCGGCCAGGTGGCCGTGGCCGGTCTCGCGACGGCTCGCTCCGCGCATCGGCTTCACCTCGCCCGTCGAGAAGGGCGGGAAGTTGTAGTGCAGCAAGAAGGTCTTCTCGACGTCGGCGATGATGCCTTCGATGTGCTGCGCGTCCTGGCTCGTGCCCAGCGTGGTGGTGACCAGCGCCTGGGTCTCGCCGCGCGTGAACAGCGCCGAGCCGTGCGTGCGCGGCAGGATGCCCGCCTCGCAGGTGATGGTGCGGATCTCCGCCGGGGCGCGGCCGTCGATGCGCTTGCCGGTCGACAGCACCAGCTCGCGCAGGTGCTTCTTCTTCGCCGACTCGAACGCCTCTTTGACCTCGGGCAACCGCTCGGCGTAGTCGGCTGTCAGCGCCGCTGCCGTCTCGCTGCCGGCGGCGTCGAGCGCCGCGTAGCGCGCGTGCTTCTCGCGGATCGCCATCGCCGCCTGGATCTTCTCGTTGGCGATGCCGGCGACGCGCTCCACGATCGCCGGATCCTTCGCCGGCGGGATGAACTCGCGCTTGCTCCTGCCGACCGCGGCGCGCAGCTTGTCCTGCAGATCGATCAGCGGCTGCGCTGCCTTGTGCGCGAACATCAGCGCGTCGATGATCACGTCCTCGCTCACCTCGGCGCCGCCGCCCTCGACCATCACGATCGCGTCGCGGCTGGCGGCAACGATGAGGTCGATGTCCGACGTCGCGCGCTGCGTGAAGGTGGGATTGACGACCAGCTCGCCGCCCACGCGGCCGACGCGCACGCCGGCGTACGGTCCCGCCCACGGGATGTCGCTGAGGTGCAACGCGCACGACGCGCCGGTCATCGCCAGCACGTCGGAGGCGTTCTCGCGATCGGTGGAGATCACCATTGCGATGACCTGCGAGTCGAACCGCCAGCCCTTGGGAAACAGGGGGCGCGAGGGACGATCGATGAGGCGCGAGGTCAGCACCTCGACCTCGGTCATGCGTCCTTCGCGCTTGAAATAGCCGCCGGGGATCTTGCCGGCCGCCGACGTCTTCTCGAGGTAGTCCACCGTGAGCGGCATGAAATCAATGCCGGGCCTCACGCTGGTTGAGGCGACAGCGGTGACCAGCACCATCGTGTCGCCATAACGGATCACCACCGAACCGTCGGCCTGTTTGGCCATGCGACCGGTCTCGATGGTGAGCTCCTTGCCGCCGAAACTCACTCCTTCACGCACGAACATGTCTCGCTCCTTGGGTTCGAATGCGGCGGCAACCGATTCGTCCCTCTTCTCACTTCTTCAGCCTGCTGACCGCGTCGGCGGGCTCAAGCGGCGGGAAAAAGGATGAATACCGGCTACCGCAGCCAGGGGGGTTGAGCGGCGCCCCCCGGCGTGACTCGCCGAGGGCGCGCCACGCGCTTCGTTACTTGCGGATACCCAGCGACTGGATGACCGCTCGGTAACGGTCGAGGTTCTTGTCTTTGAGGTAGTCCAGCAGCCGCCGGCGCTGGCCGACCAGCATGAGCAGGCCGCGGCGCGAATGGTGATCCTTCGCATGAGCCTTGAAGTGCTCGGTCAAATACGTGATCCGCTCCGAGAGCAGCGCGATCTGCACCTCGGGCGAGCCCGTGTCACCCGGTTTGCGAGCGAATTTCTGAACGACCTCAGTTTTACGTTCTGCTGCGAGCGCCATTGCTATCCCGACCTTCTTTTTGCTGCTTCTGTGTGACTGCTTGTGTGTTTACTTTTTTGAGTTGACGAGAATCTCCCAGAAAACCCAACGCCAGTCAATCGAACACGCGCACGCGCACGCGCGTGGGCTCAATGAAACACACGCAACGTGCGCAGTGTGTCGTCGTCCTCCCGCACCTCGGCAACGGCCAGCAAGGTGCCGTCCGGACGCAGCACCTGAAATCGGCCCTGAGGAGGCGGATTGGGTGCGGCGGCGGGCTCCAGGGCCGCCTCCAGAGCGGACCAGAGTACGCGCTTGCCTTGCTCCAGGCAGCGGGCCGCGTCGCCTCCGGCTCGCACCGTCGGCAAGTGGCCCAAGGCCTGCGATAGCCCGATCAGCGGCGCGGTCTCCACGGTGGCCAGCGGATGAGCCTCGTCGATGCGAAACGGGCCGGAGCGCGTGCGACGCAGCGCCGTCAGGTGCGCCCCGGTTCCCAGGGCCCGCCCCAGGTCGAACGCCAGCGAGCGGACGTAGGTCCCCTTCGAGCACCGCAGCCGCAGCACGACGGCCGCCGGGTCGGTCCACGACACCAGCTCGAGCTCGTGGATCACGACGGTGCGGGGCGCGGGGTCGACCTGCTCGCCGGCGCGTGCGTAGTCGTAGAGCGGCCGCCCACGCAGCTTCAGCGCCGAGTACCGCGGCGGCACCTGGCGGATCGGTCCACGAAACGGCGCGAGCGCGCCCTCGACGGTGCCGGCGGTAAGCTCGGCGGCATCGCGCCGATCGGTGATGGTACCGGTCGCGTCGAAGGTATCCGTCTCGACCCCGAAGCAGAGTGTCGCGTCGTACTCCTTGTCGGCGTCGAGCAGGAACTGCGCCAGCTTGGTCGCCTCGCCGAGGCAGACAGGCAGCACGCCCGTCGCCATCGGATCGAGCGTCCCGCCGTGGCCGACGCGCCGGGTGCCGAGCGCGCGCCGCACCTGGCGGACCACGTCGAACGACGTCGGGCCGGCCGGCTTGTCGACGATGAGCACCCCCGTGGTCGCGCTCATTTTCGCAGCTCTTCCTCGTCCTCGTCCTCTTTCTCGTCCTCTTGCTCGTCCTCTTCCTCGTCGCCGTCCTCGTTCTGCTCGGCAGCGTGCGGCTCGGCCGCGATCTCGCGCAGCAGGCTCTCCACGCGCGTCGCCTGCTCGAACACGCGGTCGATCTCGAACGTCAGCTGCGGCGTCACCTTCATGCGCAGGCGCGCGCCGATCGCGTGCCGGAAGTAGCCGCTGGCGTGATCGAGCCCCGAGCGCACGCGCTCGAGCTCCGCCTCGCCGGCGCCATGCACCGTGAAGAGCGCCCGCGCATGACGCAGGTCGCCCGACATCCGCACGTGGGTGATGGTGATGAGGCCGGCACCGCGCACGCGCGAGTCCTTGATCTCCTGGCGCGCGATCATCTCGCCCACGACGGCGCGCACCTCCCCGGCGATTCGCTCGGTCCGCTGCGACATCGTGCTTCCTACCCCTGCCAGTGACGGAAGTCGGCGCCGACCAGCGCCTCGCCGTCGTTGAACGTCTGCAGCTCGCGCTCCTCGCCGGTGACGTCGGCCTTGGTGCGCACGAAGCCAATCACCTCGTCGAGCGCGCTGTCGACGTAACGGCGATCGTTCCCGACGACGGCGATGCCCAGCACCGCCCGCTGCCAGACATCGTTCTCGGCCACTTCCGCGATCGACACGTTGAACTTCTGCCGCACCAGATCCTTGACCCGCCGCAGGACCATCCGCTTCTCTTTGAGAGAGTGGCTGGCCCCGATGAAGAGGCCGAGCCGCGCGATCCCGACGGTCACGATCTCGAATCAGCGCCGGCCGGCGGCTCCGGTCGGATTTTCCAGCGTCGGAGCGACGGACTCGATCTCGAACGCCTCGATGACGTCGCCTTCCTTGACGTCGCCGTAGCCGTCGATGCTGATGCCGCACTCGTAGCCCTGCGTGACCTCGCTGGCGTCGTCCTTGAACCGGCGGAGCGACCCGATCTTGCCGGTGAACACCACCACCGAATCGCGGATGAGCCGCACCTGAGCCTTGCGCGTGACCTTGCCGTCGGTCACGAACGAGCCGGCGATCGTGCCCGCCTTCGGGATGGTGAACACCTGGCGCACCTCGGCGCGGCCGAGGACCTTCTCGCGCAGCACCGGCGCCAGCATGCCGACCATGGCCTTCTTCACGTCGTCGATGGCGTCGTAGATGACCTGGTAGAGCTTGATGTCGACGCCTTCTTGCTCCGCCATCTGCTGCGACTTGCCGGCCGGCCGGACGTTGAAGCCGATGATGATCGCCGACGACGCCTTGGCCAGGCTGACGTCGGACTCGGTGATGCCGCCGACGCCCGTCGAGATGACGTTGACGCCGACCGCGTCGGTCGAGAGGTTGGTGAGCGCGTTTGCGATCGCCTCGATCGAGCCCTGCACGTCGGCCTTGAGCACGATCTTGACCTCTTTGACGTCGCCGGCCTTGATCTTGTCGAGGATGTTCTCCAGCGACACGCGCGTCGTGCCGGCGAGGTCCTTCTTGCGCCGGTTGTCGCGACGGTGCTCGACCAGCGACTTCGCGGCCCGCTCGTCCTCGACGACGTTGAACGTCTCGCCCGCGTCGGGCACGCCGTCGAGACCCAGCACCTCGACCGGCGTCGACGGCCCCGCCTCGGCGAGGGTCTGACCCTGGTCGTTGAGCATGGCGCGGATCTTCCCCGCGAATTCGCCTGCGACCACCAGATCGCCGACCCGCAGGGTCCCTTCCTCGACGAGGATCGTCGAGATCGGACCGCGCGCGCGATCGAGGCGCGCCTCGACCACGTGCCCCTTGCCGGCTCGGTTCGGGTTGGCCTTGAGCTCGAGCACCTCGGCCTGCAGCGCGAGCATCTCGAGCAGCTTGTCGATGCCCTGCTTGGTCTTGGCCGAGACGTTCACGTAGATCGTCTCGCCGCCCCACTCTTCTGACACCAGGCCGTGCTCGGAGAGCTTGTTGCGGATCAAGTCGGGGTTGGCGCCCGGCTTGTCGATCTTGTTGACCGCGACAAGGATCGGCACGCCCGCTTCCTTGGCGTGGTTGATCGCCTCGATCGTCTGCGGCATCGGGCCGTCGTCGGCGGCGACGACCAGAACGACGATGTCGGTCATCTGCGCGCCGCGCGCGCGCATCGCCGTGAACGCCTCGTGGCCCGGCGTATCGAGGAAGACCACGTCGCCGCGGTCAGAGTGCACCTTGTACGCGCCGATGTGCTGCGTGATACCACCGGCCTCGCCTCCGGCGACGTTGGCCTTGCGGATCGCGTCGAGCAACGACGTCTTGCCGTGATCGACGTGGCCCATGATGGTGACCACCGGCGCGCGCGGCACCAGGTCCTCGGGCGCGTCCTGGGTCTCGGCGTCGGCGATGACCTCGTCCTCGTTGAACGCGGTCGACTCGATCTGGTAGCCGAACTCGGTGGCGATCAGCGTCGCGGTGTCGAGGTCGATGTCCTGGTTGATGTTGACGCCCATCATGCCGAGCGCCCACAGCTTCTTGATGACCTCTTTACCCTTGATGCCCATCTTCTGGGCGAGATCGGAGACCGCGATTGTCTCGCCCATGCGCACGACGCGCTTGTGCTCGGCGGGCGTGGTGATCTCGGTCTTCTTGATCTTCTTGCCGGCGGCGGCGACCTTCTTGCGCGGCGGCGCCCCGGGGCGCTGGCCGGGCGCGCCGAATGCCGGGCGACCGTAGCGATCGCGGCCCGCGGGCTGGCGGTTGATGAGGCCGGTGCGGCCGAGCCGGCGCAGCTCCTCGTCGCGATCCTTGATCTCGATCTTGGGGACGCCCGCCTCTCCGCGCGGCGGCATGCCGGGCAGCTGGATGAACGCACCGGTGGCGGCCGATCCAGTGACGACCGGTGACGTGATCGTCCGGATGGTGACCGGCGGTCCGGCCAGTGTCGCTGGCGCGGCCGCGGCCGCGGCCGTGGCCGCAGGCGCGACGACCTTCTCACTCTCGGCGCGGCGAGCTGCGATTGCCGGCGCAGCAGCCGCGGCGGCGGGGGCCGCGACTGGCGCGGCCACGGCGGGAGGCTCCGGAGCCGCGAGGCTCGGTGCCTCGACGACACGACGGCGCTGGACCGGCTCGACCGGACTCGCTGGCGCCGCGGGCTCGACAGCGACCGGTACCGGCGCGGGCGTCACCTCGACGCGCGGGGCGGGCGCGGGCGGCGCCGGCGGCTCGCTGACCGCGGGTGGCGCGGCCGGAGCAGCCTCGGGAGCGCGAGCGCGCACCGGCGGCGCGGCGGCCGGGCTCGGAGCGGCGGGTGTGGCGGCAACGGGAGCCGCGGGCCGCGACGCCAGCGGAGGCGCCGACTTGGAACGACGGCGAATGACCGTGTCGGTCAGCCGCTCCTCGACCAGGCTCTCCTGCCGCTCGCGATCGAGCGCGCGCCGGATGCGATCCACGTCGGCGGCTTCGATGTGAGACATGTGATTGGCAACATCGATCCCGAGCGCGCGGATCTTGCCGACCAGGTCGCGGTGGGCCAGCCCCAGCTCCTTGGCCAGCTCGTAGACGCGCACGCGTGGCGCTGCCGCCGCGTCTTCGTGGCCGCTGCTGGAGGATGTTTCCGAACGCCGTTCGTATCCACTTCCGATCATGAGAAATTCCTTGAGCAATTCCTAATCCCGGTTGCCATTTCCCTCATGCCCCCCAAACGCGGCCGCAACGTTCCTCGCGAGCTCCAACGGCGAAGCCACCTGCACACGACAGCGAAATGCCCGGCCGAACCCTCCTTGCCGGATCGCCGCCGCGACGCACGCGTCGTTCGAATGAATCGAAGCCCCTCGCCCTGGCAGCGTGCGCCGGGGATCGACCACCGGCTGCCCGTCGACCAGCACCAGGCGCACCAGCTCCACCCGAGGACAGGCACGCCTGCATCCAACGCAAGTCCGAACGGACGTAGTGGCACGCTTCCGCCGTGGTTGCGGCTCTTGCTTCGACATGCGGCATTCTCAGGGCCCCTCCGTGGTCCGGCCCAGCGCGGCCCCCTCGCCGCCCGCCGTCGCTGCGCGTTCGACGCGCTCGCGCTCGGCGGCGACCGCCTCCTGCTCGGCCTGCAGGCGCGCCATCTCCTCGGCCTGCTGTTTGCGCTCGATCTCGGCGGCGCGCGCGGCCGCGCTGATGACCCGCTTCGCGGCGTCGGTGCCGCCGATGCCGGCGACCGACGCCAGCTCTTCCGGCTTCGCGCCGGCGACATCGGCCGCCGAGCGCCAGCCGAGCTTGAACAGCGTGTCCGCCACCTCGGTGCCGACGCCTTCGATCGACGCCATCGAGACGCGCGAGCGCTGCTCCATCTCGCGCACCTTCGACTCCGAGTGGATGTCGATGCGCCAGCCGGTCAGCTGCGACGCCAGCCGCACGTTCTGGCCCTTTTTCCCGATCGCCAGCGACAGCTTGTCGTCGGGAACGACCAGCTCCATGGTGTGGCTGCCGGCGTCGATGATCACGCGTGCGACCTCGGCCGGCGCGATCGCGTTGCAGACGAAGCGCGCCGGGTCGGCGTCGTAGGGGACGATGTCGATCTTCTCGCCGCGCAGCTCTTGCACGACCGCCTGCACGCGCGAGCCCTTCATGCCGACACAGGCGCCGACCGGATCGACGTCACGGTCGCGGGAGGAGACGGCGATCTTCGACCGCGCTCCCGCCTCGCGCGCAGAGGCCTCGATGCGGACAATCTTCTCGTAGATCTCCGGCACCTCCATCTCGAACAGCTTCTCGAGCAGGCCCTTGTGCGTGCGCGACAGGATGATCTGCGGCCCGCGCGCCGTCTTGTCGATGTCGACCACGTAGGCGACGATGCGGTCGCCGGCGCGATATGACTCGCGCGGCACCTGGTCGCGGACGAGCAGCACCGCCTCGGCGCCGCCGAGATCGACGACGATGTTGCCGCGTTCGAAGCGGCGCACGATGCCCGAGATCAGCTCGCCCTTGCGCTCTTTGTATTGATTGAAGACGTTCTCGCGCTCTGCCTCGCGCACCCGCTGCAGGATGACCTGCTTCGCGGTCTGCGCGGCGATGCGTCCGAAGCCCTTCCAGGCGCGGTTGAGCTCGAGCAGCGCGCCGTACTTCGCGTCTTGCTCCTCGGCCTTGGCCTGGTCCTTCTCGTCGTAGAAGATCTGGAACAGCAGCTCGTCGCCGACGTCGGCCTTGAGGTTGAAGCGATTCGCGTCCTCGAGAGAGATCTCCTTGCCGCGAGTCTCGTCGGTCACCTGCTCGGCGATGACGATGATCTGGAAGAGGTCGACCCGACCGATCTCTTCATTGAACTTCGCCTCCATCTCCCGCTGCATGCCGAACGCCTTCTTGGCGGCGGTCAGGATCGCCTGCTCGAGCGTCTCGACCAGCACCTGCCGATCGATGTTCTTGTCTTTCGAGACCTGGTCGAGGACCAGGCCCAGCGCGGCACCCTCGTTCATGAAGCGCTCCGATGAAATTCGCGTTCCCAGTCGGGGATCAGGTTCGCCTTGGCGACCTGCTCGACGGGAAGCTGGTAAGACCGGCCCTCACATTCGATCTCGACGACGCCATCGCGGGCACCGCGGATCGTTCCTGAGAAATTGCGCCTCCCCTCGACCCCGTCCGCGAGCTTGATGCGCGCGCTCTTCCCCGAAAACCGTGCAAAGTCTCGTTCTCGCCGAAGGGGCCGATCAAGCCCCGGCGAGCTCACTTCCAGTTGGTACGCATGAGAAATGAGATCAGCGACGTCGAGCGCGGCCGAGATGTCGCGGCTCACACGTTCGCAATCAGAATGCGAAACAGGCGCCTTCCCTTGCTGTTCCGGCGCACTATCGATGAATAGGCGGACCACCCATCCAGTGGGCTCCCGTCCAGATTGGACTTCGACCAGATCGAACCCGGCGTCCCTGACGTAGGGTTCGGCTAGCGTCCACAAGTCCTGTATGTCCTTTCGCATCGGTGTTTCGTTTGGGTTTCGGAAGTGTCGACTCGCGATCTCTTTGGGCAAAAAAAAGGCGGGCTCGCGGGCCCGCCCTTTTGAGGAGGCAACGCAGAATTTCAGGCTGCGGGTTATAACACGGTGATTTGGGCCGCGCAAGGAAGCTGCTTTCGGCTAAGTTTTGGAAGTTCCAACGGATTCTGCCACGGCTCCGGCGTGGTACCGGCCGGCGTGGTACGTTGCATGCTGCATGTCGCACCTCACCGTCGCTGCAATCCAGCTGACGTCCACGGATGACGTCGGCAAGAACCTGGACATCTGCGCGCGACTCATCGGCGAGGCGGCGGCATCGGGAGCGAAGCTGATCGGGCTCCCCGAGAACTTCGCCTACCTCGGCAGCGACCGCGACCACCGGCTGACTTTGGCCGAGCGCGTTGGGGCCGAGCACGTCGGGCCAAATTCGAACGGAGCGGGCGTGAAGCCGGGTTTGGGACCGATTCTGAGCGCGATGCAGCGCGCGGCGCGGCAGGCCCGCGCCTGGTTGCTCCTCGGAGGTTTCCCAGAGATGAGCGATACGCCGGCAGCGCCCGGCGGTCTGCAACGCATTCGCAACACTTCGGTGCTTCTGTCCCCCGACGGAGACGTGACGGCGGTCTATCGCAAGATCCACCTCTTCGACGTCGACGTGCCCGGTGGCCTGCGCTTCCGCGAGTCGGAGGCGATCGAACCCGGCGCCGACGTCGTCGTCGCCGAGACCCCTTGGGGCGGGCTCGGCCTCACGATCTGTTACGACCTGCGCTTCCCGGAGCTCTACCGCACGATCGCCGCACGAGGCGCACGCGTGTGCGCGGTGCCGTCGGCGTTCACGCTCGAGACGGGCAAGGACCACTGGCACGTGCTGCTGCGGGCACGCGCGATCGAGAACCAGCTCTACGTCTTCGCTCCCGCTCAGCGCGGGCTCCATGGCGGCCAGCGACGGAGTTACGGCCACGCGCTGGTCGTCGATCCGTGGGGCGTGGTGATCGCCGAGTGTGGCGATCACGAAGGCTTCGCGCTGGCGACGCTCGACTTCGACTACCAGGACCAGGTCAGGCGCGACCTGCCCTGCCTGTCGCATCGCCAGCTCTGACGCCGGCGCTGCCGCCGGCACCGACCGCGGCGCTTGCGTCACCGCGAGGGACCTGTGAACCTCGAGCGATGGCGGCGAACATCGAGCGAGTCAACGATGACGACCGATTTGATCTGATCGTGATCGGCTCGGGTCCGGCGGGCGAGAAAGGCGCGGTTCAGGCCGCCTACTTCGGCAAGAAGGTCGCGATCGTCGAGAAGGCCGCCGAGGTCGGCGGCGCGTGCGTGCACACGGGGACGCTGCCCTCGAAGACGCTGCGCGAGGCGGCGCTCTACGTCACCGGGTTCCAGCGACGCAACCTCTACGGCATGACTCTGGAGATCGATCGCGATGCCAGCCTGCGCCAGCTCATGGGGCGGCTGCATGCGGTGACCGCGCAGCAGGTCGCGCAGATCGCGCGCAACCTCGACCGGCACGGCGTGGCGACGATCGCCGGCGCCGCCGAGCTCGTCGGACCGCAAGAGCTGGTCGTGCGCGCACCGGGCTCGCCCGCGACGGAGCGCCGCCTGACCGCCGACGCGATCCTCATCGCCACCGGCAGCTCGCCGTTGCGGCCGCCAGGGGTCCCCTTCGACGACACCGACGTCGAGGACTCCGACACGATCCTCGATCTCGACCGCATCCCGCTGTCGCTCGCCGTGGTGGGCGGCGGCGTGATCGGGTGCGAGTACGCCTGTCTGTTCGCGGCGCTCGGCACGAGGATCACCATCATCGAGGGGCGCGATTCGCTGATGGGCTTCCTCGACGCCGAGATGTCGCGCGGTCTGCGCAGCGCGCTCGAGCGCGAGGGGCATCAAGTGCTGCTCGGTGACGCCGTGCTCGGCATCGAGCGGATCAAGGGTGGGCCGTTGCACGTCGCGCTCAAGTCCGGCAAGCGGCTCGAGGTCGACAAGGTGCTCTACTCGGCGGGGCGCGCCGGCAACACCGCCGGGCTCGGGCTCGAGCGCGCCGGCGTGAAGCTGGACGCCAAGGGGCGCATCCTGGTCAACGAGCACTTCCAGACGTCGGCGCCGCGGATCTATGCCGCCGGCGACGTCGTCGGCAATCCGGCGCTGGCGTCGGTATCGATGGAGCAAGGCCGCGTCGCCATGTGCCACGCGTTCGGCTTTCCTTACAAGACCAAGGTCTCGCCGCTCACGCCGTTCGGTGTCTACACCATCCCCGAGATCTCGATGGTCGGCGCGACGGAGGACGACCTGCGCGCGCGCGGCGTCGCCTATGAAGTGGGCCGCGCGGCCTATCACGACAACGCCCGCGGCCAGATCATCGGCGAGCCCGACGGCGCAATGAAGCTGCTGTTCGCGCCCGACACCAAGCAGCTGCTCGGCGTGCACATCATCGGTGATCGCGCCACGGAGCTGGTGCACATCGGGCAGATGGTGATGGAGCACGGCGGCAGCATCGACGTCTTCATCGACGGCGTGTTCAACTTTCCGACGCTGTCGGAGATCTACAAGTACGCTGCCTATGACGGGCTCGGCCGGCTTGCGCACCGCGCGGCGGGCGCGCCCATCACGAAGCCCGCGTGACGCGCGCGCCCGGGGCTACGACTCGGCGCGATCACCGTCGGCCGGCTCTGCGGGCGGCGCGGGCGGTGCGGGAAACATCACCGACACCAGCGACGCGCCCAGGATCAGCCCGGCGACGACGACCAGCGACACCCAGTCGGGGATGGGAAAGCGATCCGTGATGAGCATCTTCACGCCGACGAAGGCCAGCACCAGCGCCAGCGCCGACTTCAGGAACCGCAGCTTGCGCACCAGGCTGGCGACCAGGAAGCAGAGCGCACGCAGGCCGAGCACGGCGAAGATGTTCGAGGTGTAGACGATGAACACGTCGCGGGTCACGCCGAACACCGCCGGGATCGAGTCGACGGCGAAGACCACGTCGGTCGCCTCGATCACCACCAGCACCATCAGCAGGGGCGTGGCCATGAGCCGCCCGTCGCGCCTCACGAGGAAGTGCCCGCCCGCGTACTCCGACGTCACCGGGATCAGCCGGCGAAACAGGCCCAGCACCGGGTTGCGTTCCGGGTACACCTGCTCGTCCTTGCCGAACATGAGCCGCACGGCGGTGATCACCAGGAAGACGCCGAACACGTAGACCACCCAGTGGAAGAGCGCCAGCAGCGCCGCGCCCACCACGATGAACAGGCCGCGCGTGAGGAACGCGCCGATGATGCCCCAGAACAGCACGCGGTGCTGCAGCTTCTCCGGCACGGCGAAGTACGAGAACGCCGCGAGAAAAACGAAGATGTTGTCGACCGAGAGCGCCTTCTCGATCAACCAGGCCTGAAAGAACTCGAGACCTCGGTTGGCGCCGTACTGGACGTAGACCAGCACGTTGAAGAGCAGCGCGAGGACGATCCAGACCAGCGACCAGACCGCGGCCTCGCGAACGCGGACCACGTGCGGGCGGCGGTGAAAGATCCCGAGATCGATCCCGAGCATCAGCGTCACGACGACACCGAAGATGGCCCAGAGGACCGGCCCCCCGACGCTGGTCATTTGGGCGAAGGCCCGGGCTGCATATGAACCGTCGTTTCGGGCGCCTGGTGCGACGGCGACGGCGGCGCCACGGATTCGAGAATGCGGCTGAAGAATCCACCGCTGCTCCGCTTGAGCGCGACCACGGCCATCAGCGCCAGGATCAGGAGCACCGCCCGGCGGAGGTTCCGCCAGGGCACGAGAGCGAGGTACGTCTTTTCTCCCGCCTGTGCCGCGCGCCGGCTTCCCGCGGGCAACTCACCTCGGGAACCCGAGCCGGGAGCCGGTTCGTCGATCGACATGACCCCGGACCGAGTATTACCGAACTTCAGCTCTCGCGCCTGCGGTAAAGATGCTTGACCTTGAGGCGGGTGCGCCGGTTACCACGAAAGGTGTCGAGCTCCGCGCTGGCGACCAGGTCGAGGCACGCGCCCTGTCCCGGATCGCGGTCGGCCATTCCGAATGCGATGGCGTCGCCGGTTGCGCCCCGGTGGCGGAGAGAGCATCAGGTGGCCCTTCCCCACCAGACGCGTCGACTCGGCGGTGACGCCGGCGAGCGCGAAGATCGGCTGGGCATTGGCCGCGCCGAACGGCGCCAGCCGTCCCAGCTCCTCGGCGGCGCGGATGTCCAGTTCGTGGAGCTCGACGACCGCGTCCACGACCAGCGCGGGCCGCACCGAGACGCCGAGACGCCGTTCTGTCTCGCGGACGAAAGCGCGCCGAAACGGCTCGAGGCGGTCGATGCCCAGGCTCATACCGGCGGCCGCGGCATGACCACCATAGCGCGACAGGTGCTCCGCGCAGCCGGTCAGCGCTTCATAGAGGTTGAACCCCGGCACGGTCCGCGCCGAGCCGCGGCCCTGCCCCGCCTCGAAGCCAATCACGATCGCCGGGCGCGCGTACTTTTCGACCAGCTTGGCGGCGACGATGCCGACCACGCCCGCGTGCCAGCCTTCGGCGCCGACCACCAGCGCGGCGTCTGTCTCGTGCCGCTCGCACGCGGCCAGCGCTTCGGTCCATACCTGTTCCTGGATCATTTGCCGCTGCCGGTTGCAGTCGTCGAGCTCGGCGGCGAGCCGCTCCGCCGTCGCCTCGTCGGCGGCCAGCAGGAGATCCAGCGCCAGCTGCGCCTCGCCCAGGCGGCCCGCGGCGTTCAAGCGCGGCGCCAGGCGGAAGCTCACGTGCTCGGCGGTGATCGGCTCGTCGGGCTCGATGCCGGCGAGCGCCGCCAGCGCGCGCAGGCCCGGCCGCCTGCGCGTCGACGCGATCCGCAGACCAGCGGCGACCAGGATGCGGTTCTCGTCGACGAGCGGCACGAGATCGGCCACCGTCCCCAGCGCGACCAGATCGAGCAGATCGCGCGGGTCGAAGCGGACCGCATCGACGGCCAGACGCGTGCGCAGTGCGCCGGCCAGGTAAAACGCGACGCCGCACGAGGCGAGCCCCTTGAACGGAAATCGGTCGTCGGGGCGGTGCGGGTTGATGAGCGCGAAGGCCGCGCTCTCGCCCGACGGCACCTGGTGGTGGTCGATCACGATCGCGTCGATGCCGCGCGCGCGCGCCGCCGCCAGCGCATCGTGATCGCTGGTGCCACAGTCGCCCGTGACCAGAACGCGGCACCCTTCGTCGGCGAAGCGCGCGACGTCGTCGGTGCCGACGCCGTAGCCGGAGCGGCGGTTGGCGACGCGCGCGATCACGTCGCCGCCCAGCGCGCGCAGCGCGCCTGCCAGCACCGCCGCCGTGGTCACGCCGTCGACGTCGTAGTCGCCGAAGATCGCGATCCGCTCGCGGCCCGCCAGCGCCTGCGCCAGGCGATCCAGCGTCCGTTCAAGATCGACCATCCCTTCGGGAGGGCGCAGATCGGCCAGGCGTGGCGCCAGGAAGCGTGCGGCGCGTGCCGAATCACCGAACCCGCGGCCGAGCAGGATCGCCGCCGTCAGCCGACTCACCCCGATCTCGGCCGCCAGAGCGGCGGCGCGCGCCTCGTCGATCGGCTGCGCCTGCCAGCCGACGGGACCGTCGGCGGGCCAGGAGCTCATCGGCGACATGGCGCACGATAGCACGCTTCATCTCGCCAATACCGCTCGGTAACCGGCGCTGAGATCAGCGGCCGTGCGCTACGGCTCGACTTCGGAGTCTTCGTCTCGCTTCGGACGACGCGCGTTGCGCTCGGCGCGCGCGGGCGCCTGGCGCTTCTGGCTCGCGAGGTACTTCTCGTTCAGCCAGATCAGGATCGGGCTCGCGATGAAGATCGACGAGTAGGTGCCGACGATGACGCCGACGTTCATGGCGAACGCGAAGTCGCGGATGACGCCGACGCCGAACACGTTCATGGCCAGCGTCACGAAGAAGACCGTCGCGCTGGTCCAGATGGTGCGCGAGAGCGTCTCGTTGATCGACTGGTTGACCACGCGGTCGAAGCGTCGATCGCGCAGGCGCGTCGCGTTCTCGCGGATGCGGTCGAACACGACGATGGTGTCATTCATCGAGAAGCCGATGATCGTGAGCACGGCGGCGACCGTGGTCAGCGAGAACTCCTTGTAGGTGACCGCGAACGCGCCGATGACGATGACCGCGTCGTGAAGCAGCGCCACCACGGTGCCCGGGCCGTACCGGAAGTCGAACCGGAACGCGATGTACACCATGATGAGCAGGATCGCGAACAGCAGCGATCGGGCGGCGTCGTACTGCAGCTGCTTGCCCGCCTTCGCGCCGACCGACTCGACCTGCGGGATCCCCGACACCGCGTCGGCGCCGAAGTGCGCGTCGAGCGCGTTGCGGATCTCGGAGTCGAGACCGACCAGCGTCACCTCGTAAGTGTTCTCTTCGGCGCGACCGAACGGCTGCACCTGGGTCGCCTTGATGCCGATCGCCTTGAGCGAGTTCGACAGCGACTGCGGCTCGATCGCGCGGTCATAGCGCAGGTAGAACTTGTCGCCGCCCTCGGCCCACTCGAACTTCTTGAGGTTGGCGTCGCCTTCCTTGGCCAGCAGCGACTGCGCCTGCTTGGCCTGCGCCTCGCTCAGCACCGAGACCGCGCCGATGCGCAGCATGAAGTTGTACTTGGACTTGCCGGTCGGGTCCTCGTACTTCACCACGTCGGCGTTGTCGTGACCCGAGTCGGTGAGCACCTTGCGGATCTCGCCGGCGTCGACCGGCTTCGAGAATTCGACGACCAGCTCGGTGCCGCCGCGGAAGTCCACGCCCCAGTTCAACATGTGCCCGCGGCTCTTGAAAACGAAGGCGTTGAGCGGAAGCATCACGAAGGTCAGCGCCACCAGAACGATCGACAGACCGATCCAGTAGCGCTGCATGCCGATGAACTCGAAGGTCGAGCCCGGCTTGATGACCTCGAAGAACTTTTGCTGCTGATTCTGCGCCGCCATGGTTGCCTCTAGATCGACAGGGTGGCGCGCGCCGCGCCCCGGCGTCCGACCAGGGCGTCGAACATCCAGTGCGACAGCCAATAAGAGGTGAAGAGGTTGGTGATGATGCCGACCAGCAGCGTGACGGCGAAGCCGCGGATCGGACCCGAGCCGTACGAGTACAGGACGACGCCAGCGACGAAGTTGGTGACGTGCGCGTCGAACACGGTCCAGAACGCGCGCTTGAAGCCGGCGTCGACCGCGGTGCGCGGCGACTTACCCAGGCGCAGCTCTTCCCGTATGCGCTCGTAGATGATGATGTTCGCGTCGACGGCCATGCCGACGGTCAACACCAGGCCGGCGATGCCGGGCAAGGTCAGCGACGCTTCGAAGGCGGCCAGGATCGCCACCATGTACAGCAGGTTCAGGATCATCGCGACGTTCGCGATGAGGCCCGAGAACCGGTAGTAGATCAGCATGAACAGGATGACGGCGACGGCGCCGAGCACCATCGAGAACTTCGCCTTCTTGACCGAGTCGCTGCCCATGGTCGGGCCGACCTGGGTCTCGAAGGTCTTGTGCAGCGGCGCGGGCAGCGCGCCCGAGCGGAGGACGCCGACGAGATCCTTGGCCTCTTGCTGCAGCGCGAACGGGTCGCCGAAGCCGCCCAGCGTGATGCGGCCGCGCGCGCCGATGCGGCCTTCGATCACCGGCGCGCTGTTGATCTTGTCGTCGAGCAACACCGCCATCTTGCGGCCGATGTTGTCGCCGGTGAGCTTCTCGGAGATTGCCGCGCCCTGCCGGTCGAACTCGAAGCTGACCTCGGGCCGCCCGGTCTGCTGATCCCAGGTCTGGTCGGCGTTCGACAGGTATTCGCCGGTCAGCGCCGCGCGCCGGTGCAGATAGTAGGTGCGCCAGTAGCGGTCGGGGGTCACCTCGCCGGTTTCCGAGTGCGCCTGGTTCTCCTCGTATCCGATCTCGTGGTCGGCGGGGAGCGCCAGATCGCCGGTCAGACCGGCGAAGAACTTCTCCAGCGTCTCGCGCTTCTTCGAACGCAGGTACACGTCCTCGTGCTGCTTGCCCGTGTCCTTCTCGGACCACGATTCAGGCGCGACCTCGATCCCCGAATCCTTGGGCACGGCGGCGGCGAGCTTGCGCATGTACTCCGAGCCGTCGTCGACGATCTTGAACTCGAGCTGCGCGGTGCGGCCGATGACCGACTTGATGTGCTCGAAGTCGGCCGGCTTCAAGCCGGGGATCTCGACGATGATGTCGGTCCCCTTCTTGATGACCGTCGCCTCGGCGACGCCGAACTTGTCGACGCGGCCGCGGATCGTCTCGATACCCTGGCGGAGCGCGTAGTCGCGAACTTCCTCGACCTGGTCCGGATCCAGGCGCAGGCGCACCACGCCGGTCGCGGGGTTGCGCTCGACGAGATCCAGCGACTTGCGGTAGTCACGCAGGAACGCGTCGTCGAGCTTGGCCTGCTCCTCGTGCTTCGGGAACGTCAGGACGATGTCGTCGCGCCCCTCGCGCGCGATCAGCACATCGCTCACGCCCTTGTCCTTGCGCAGGTGGTCTTCGATGTCGGACGACATGCGGTCGACCTTGCTCGACACCGCCTTGTCGACGTTGACCTCGTAGACCAGGTGCAAACCGCCCTGGAGGTCGAGCCCCAGCTGGATCCGCTTCTGGAAGTGCTTGTTTACAAACTCGAGCACCGGATTCTGTGAATCCGGCGCCACCGTCGGGACCAAGTAGAGGACGGCCAGGACGGTGATAAAACCGTAGAGAGCCGCCTTCCACCACCAGGAGCGTTCCATGCGTTGAACCGTGGGTAGGGTTTAGGAGGCTTTGACGTCTTTCGGGCTCTCGGACGACTTCTCGGGAGACTTCTCCGCAGGCTTGTCGCCGACCTTGCGCAGGCCGGTGATCGAGCTGCGCAGGATCCGCAGCCGCACGCCCTCCTGCACCTGCAGCGTCACTTCGTCGTCCTTGATGCCGCTGATGCGGCCGATGATGCCGCCCTGGGTGACGACGTCGTCACCCTTCTTGAGCTCCTTCAGCATGTTTTGAAGCTCTTTGGCCTTCTTCGACTGGGGACGGATCACCAGGAAGTAGAAGACGGCGAAGATCAGCAGCATCATCCATAGCGGGTTCTGCAGGATCGAGCCGGCGCCGCCACTGCTGCCAGCCGCCGCTTGGGCCATTCCAATCAGGTAGTGAGTCACGACTTTTGGGGTCCTCCAGCCGCCGCAACTCCTAGCAGAGGCTGGATCTGGGGTCAAGGATAGCGGCGATTTTCTTACAAGATCCGGCAGGTCGAAGGGAGTAGACTCCGCCGCCCCATGAGCTACGGCGCACTTTTTTCGAGCAAGTTGGTCGTCGAAGGACGTTTTGCCGAGGCGGTCGAGACCGCGACCAAGGAGATCGCGACTCAACCCGACGAGCCCGAGGCCTACTTCAATCGCGGCCAGGCGCTGGTCGGCCTCGAGCGCTTCGAGGAGGCGGCCGCCGACTACGAGAAGGCGCTGTCGATGGACGACAGCGCCAGCAGCGTGGATCCCGAGACCATCGACGACGAGATCTTCTTCGCCTTGCGCCGCGCCGCCGACGGCAAGCGCGGCGATCCGGCCGCCGCCGTGAGCACGCTCGAGCGCTATCGGCAGGTGCTGCCGCGCGGCCGGCACGTCGACGACATCGCCAAGTGGGCCGACAGCTTCAACGGTGTCGAGACGGTCTGGTATCGCTCGCGGGAGTGACGCTCACACCTCGTCGTCGGCGAAGGCGACGACGTCGCGGATGTCCGCGGCGCCGAGCACGAACATCACCAGCCGGTCGAAGCCGAGCGCCACGCCCGATGTCGGCGGCATGACCGCCAGCGCCGACAGCAGCTTCTCGTCGATGGGATAGATCGCCTTGCCGCGCGCCGCACGCAGGCGCGATTCCTCGACGAAGCGCGAGCGCTGCTCGACCGGGTCGGTCAGCTCGCCGAACGCGTTGGCCAGCTCGAGGCCGCCGGCGTAGAGCTCGAAGCGCTCGACGACGCGCGGGTCATCCGCTTTCCGCCGCGCGAGCGCCCCCAGCGGCGCCGGCCAGTCGAAGACGAACGTCGGATGGCCAGGACGGCCCAGGTGCGGCTCGACGCGATCGAGGAACATCTGGAAGAAGACGTCGTCCCACGCGGTGCCCGCGGGCGGCGGCGTCCCGCTGAACGCGCTCGCGCGAAGAGCCTTGGCGCGCAGCGCTTCGTCGGCCTCGTCGCCGTCGAGGTCGACACCGGCGTGCGCCCGCACCAGGTCGCGGACCGTCGCGCGCTCGAAGTCGCGGTCGACGCCCAGCGCCGCGGCGTCGGCGCCCGCGGCCTCGGCGGCCACGCGCAGGAGCTGCTCGCAGTCGCGCGCGATCGCCTCGAGCGGCGCGCCGGCGCGATACCACTCGACCATCGTGAACTCCGACTGGTGGTGGGCGCCGCGCTCGCCGCCCCGGAATGCCTTGCCGATCTGGACGATGCGCTCGTACCCGCCCGCGACCAGGCGCTTCATGTGGTACTCGGGAGACGTCGCCAGCCATCGTCTTCGTTCGGCGCCATGGGCGGTTCGTTCGGCGCCATGGGCGGGTTGTTCGGCGTCGGCGGCGTCGGCGGCGTCGGCGGGAATCGCGTCCAGGTGCGGCTCCTGACCGGGCGACGGCACGCGCGCAGGGGTCTCGACCTCGAGAAACCCCTCGCCTTCGAACCAGGCGCGCACGGCTCCCCGAACGCGCGCACGCGCCTCCAGCGCCGCGCGCCGCGCCGCCAGCCGCCTTGCCTCCGCGGACACGCCGGGTCTAGGCGCGGCCGACGCGCTCGAGGTAGTCGCCCGTGCGCGTATCGATCTTCACGATGTCGCCGACGCTGATGAACAGCGGCACGTTGATCGTCGCGCCGGTCGAGATCTTGGCCGGCTTGGTCGAACCGGTCGCGGTGTCCCCGCGGAAGCCGGGCTCGGTCTCGACGATCGCCTGCTCGATGAAGTTCGGCAACGTCACACCGACCGCGCGGTCCTGGAAAAACAGCACCTCGACGTTGATGTTCTCGGGCATGTAGTCCGACGAGTCGCCGATGGTGCTATCGGGGATCTGCACCTGGTCGTACGTCGAGGTATCCATGAAGACGAACGAATCGGCGTCCTTGTAAAGGTACTGCATCGTCTTGGTCTCGACGTTGGCCGGCTCGAACTTCTCACCCGAGCGGAAGTTGCGCTCGAGGACCGCGCCTGTTAACAAGTTTTTGACCTTGGTGCGCGTGAACGCCGCGCCCTTGCCCGGCTTGACGAACTGGAACTCGACGACCGTATAGGGCGCCCCATCCATCATGATCTTGAGGCCCTTACGGATATCAGACGTATCGTACATGAGGCGAGCGATCTAGCCCGGCACCCGGACCGCCGTCAAGCCTTGGCGCTCGTATCAATCAGGCTTTCGACGTGCCTTCGCGCCCATAGGCGTCCTGCAGTCGCACCACGTCGTCGAGCTCGGTCGTCGAGACCTCGAAGACGTCGGTGTCCTCGACCGCGATCATCCGGTGGCGCAAGCCCGGCGTGACGTGAAACGCGTCGCCCGGCTTCATGTCGCGGAACTGCGGCGCCTCCCCGTCGCGATAGTGCTCGAACGTCATCCGCCCGGCCCAGACCATGACGGTCTCGTCTTTTTGATTGTGGTACTGCAGCGACAGCTTCTGGCCCGCCTTGATGTGCAGCACCTTGCCGACGTAGCGGTCGGTCACCGCCCAGATCAGCTCGTGGCCCCAGGGTTTATCGACACGTTTCATTTGGCCTCCGGTTTACCTCAATTGCCCCCTCGCCATCAATTCGTGCGCTCGGGTGCGCTCCCGCCGCTTCTTCTCTTGACAGGAGAGCACCGACGAGCAAAATCGCCGCCGGTCGCTTTCCAGGCCAACGGCGGATTAGCTCAGCTGGTTAGAGCAGGCGTTTCATACGCGCCGGGTCCGGGGTTCGAGTCCCTGATCCGCCACTCACGCTCCCTGACGACGCGCGCAGATTACCAGCGGCCCGGCGGCAGGTACTCGGCCTCGACCGGCACGCGCCGGCGCGGCGGTCGCGCGAGCAGGCGGACCATGCCGATGCCGGCCAGGAAGCCGCCGACGTGCGCCATCCAGGCCACACCCGAGCCGGCGTCGAGCAGGAACTGGCTCAGGAACCAGATGCCGAGAAAGATCCACGCCGGGATGTTCACCACCGGCCAGATGAACGGAATCATCACCAGCGTCACGACTCGCGCTCGCGGATAGAGCAGCACGTACCCGCCGAGCACGCCCGCGATCGCGCCGGAGGCGCCGATCATCGGCGCCGTCGAGCTCGGCATGCTGAAGCACTGCGCGAGCGCTGCGATGGTCCCGGCGGCGAAGTAAAAGATCACGTAGCGCAGACCGCCGAGCGCCTCCTCGATGTTGTCGCCGAAGAGCCAGAGAAACCACATGTTGCCGATGAGGTGCATCCAGCCGCCGTGCAGGAACATCGAGGTCCAGATCGACCCCGGCAGCGGAAACAGGTCGCGCGGGCGGATGTCGACCCAGTGGTAGATCTCGTAGGGGATAGCCCCTGCGGTCAGGACCAGCCGCTGACTTTCGGCGGGGGTGAGTTGGAGCTCATAAAGGAACACCAGTGCGTTGAGCACAATCAACGACACCGTCACCACCGGAAAGCGCAGACGTGGATTTTGATCTCGAAGCGGGATCAGCACGCCGACAGCGAGTTTGACACAAAATGATCGGCCCGAGAAAGATCCCGATTCTGGGCGCGCTTAACCTTGACTGGCGCTCACCGCGCACCTATAAGGCGCAGTAGAAGAATGCGTCTCTACAGTGGAAAGATACCGTCCGTGGGGGCCGAGATTGTAAAGGCTCTCGTGGAGGCTGGGGACATCGCGGTGGCGGATCGTGCCGAAGCGGAGATGGACGTTCAGGCCGTGCTCAAGGAGTACTTGAGGGTCGACCGCGAGATCACCGAGAAGGCCAAGGACCTGTTGCAGAAGCGCAACCTTCCCTATGAGCAGTTCGGGAAGATCAAGCGCACGCTGGCCGGTGAAAAGGCGTTCGGCTTGGGTGAGGACGGGCTGGACTGGATGACGACGCAGATGATCGAGTCGTTCATGCAGTCGCCGCACATCGAGGAGATTTTTGTCGAGGACACCGTGCTGCGCAAGCGCATGACCGATATCCTCAAGAAGCACATGCAGGTCGACGAGGAGCTCGACGAAGAGGTCCGGCGCCGCATCAAGAACCTGCAGGAGGGGACCTCGACCTGGGAAGTCGAGTACGGCAAGGTCCTCGACCAGATCAAGCGCAACCGCGGGCTCGATCAGTAAAGCGTCACGCGCCGGGTCAGCGAGCGCCGCCGGTTCAAATCGTCGGCGCCGCGCCCGGTACGGCCGTGGGAGGGATCGGGCGCGGCGAGCGGTCGCGCGCCAGGCCGACGACGGTGCGCACCAGCTTCTCGACGCCGAGCGTGATCTGCCGCAGCGGCGCGTCGTCATAGATCGACGCCGGCGTCGAAATGACGCGCGCCTTCTGGTCCACGACGACGTCGTCGACGGTGCACGGCCGCATGTCGGCCCCCATCACCGCGGCGTGCTTGGCGGCCGGCGGGTGCTTGCTGCCCAGCGTGAGCCGCACACCCGCGACCGGGCCGAGCACGCGCGCCACCAGGATGGCCGCGAGACTGCTGACGCCAATGGGCTTGTGCGCGGCCAGCATCGCGCGCAAGAGCCGCGCGACATCCGGGTTGACCTCGCACCGCTCACCCTTCTCGACGTAGCTCGACAGAGCGTAACCGACGCCCTGCCCGCCCGGGATGATCAGCGCGTCGAGGTCGCGGTCGCCCAGCGCCGCCAGATTGATGATCGGCCCGCGCGCGAGGCGAGCGGCCTCCGCGAGCACCGCACGCTTGGGTGGTTTGGCGGGCAAGAGCTCGCCGGTGAGGTGATTGGCGACCACCGCTTGCGGCTGATCCGGCGCGGCGCAGACGGCGTCGGCGCCCATCCGATCGAGCGTGAGCAACACGATCATCGCCTCGGCGACGTCGGTGCCATCGCGGTGTCCGCAGCCGGCCAGGATGACACCCACGCGCTTGGCCATGCCGCTCGGTTTACCACGTGGATTCGTTCACGACACCGGCAATGATGGCGGCGCGTGCGCGCCGCGCCAGGTCCAGGTAGTGCTGCAGGTTGTGAATCGTCGCCAGGCGATAGTAGAGCAGCTCCTTGGCGTGGAAGAGATGCGAGAGGTACGCGCGGCTGTACGACGCGCAGCACTCGCAGGGGCAGCCCTCCTCGACGGGGCGCGCGTCGTCGCGGTATTGAGCGTTGGCGATGTTGAGGCGCCCGACATCGTGTTTGGCTTCGCGAACGAAGAGCTGGCCGTTGCGCGCGTTGCGCGTCGGCATCACGCAGTCGAACATGTCGATACCGGCGCGAATCCCCGCGCGCAGGTCCTCCGGCGTGCCGACGCCCATGAGATAGCGCGCGCGGTCGGGCGGCATCTCGGGCGCGATCGCGCCGACCACCGCGTGCATCTCCGCGGGCGGCTCACCGACGCCGAGGCCACCCAGCGCCAGGCCGTCGAACGGCAGCTCCGCGATCTCCGCCAGGTGCGCGCGCCGCAGCGCCAGGTCGGTGCCGCCTTGCACGATGCCGAAGCGCAGCTGGCCGGCGGCGCGCGGCGCCTGGACGCAGCGGCGTGCCCAGCGCGTCGTTCGCGCCATCGCAGCCGTCACCACCGCCAGCGGCGCGTCCGACGGCGGACACTCGTCGAACGCCATCGCGATGTCACTGCCGAGCAGCGCCTGGATCTGCATGGCACGCTCGGGCGTCAGCCGCTGCTCCGAGCCGTCGAGGTGCGAGCGAAACGTCACGCCATCCTCGTCGATCGTGCGGCGCTCGCGCAGGCTGAAGACCTGGAACCCGCCCGAGTCGGTGAGGATCGCGTTCGGCCACGCCATGAAGCGATGTAACCCGCCGAGCTCGTTCACGCGCTCGGCGCCCGGGCGCAGCGACAGGTGATAGGTGTTGCCGAGGATGATGCGCGCGCCCAGGCGGCCGAGGTCCGCCGACGAGAGCGCCTTGACGCTGGCCTGCGTACCGACCGGCATGAAGACCGGCGTCTCGATCGGTCCGTGCGCCGTGTGGAGCACGCCCGCGCGCGCCGCGCCGTCGCGCGCCAGGACTTCGAACACCGGGCTCGCGCCAGCGCTCACGCGCCCGGCCTTCCGGTGATCAGCATCGCGTCACCGTAGCTGTAAAAGCGATAGCCCGCATCGATTGCCGTGCGGTACGCATCGAGCGCGCGCTCGCGCCCGGCGAACGCCGCGACCAGCATCAGCAGCGTCGACCGCGGCAGGTGAAAGTTGGTGACCAGATCGGTCACGACCTGGAATTCGGCGCCGGGCAGCAAGAACAAGGTCGTCGCCGCGCGCCCGGCCCTCACCTCGCCCCCGCCGTCGCGCGCCGCGCTCTCGAGTGCGCGCACCACAGTGGTCCCGATCGCGACCACCGGCCGGCCGGCCGCGCGCGCTGCGTTCACCGCGCGTGCCGTCGCCTCGGGGATCTCGTAGCGCTCCTCGTCCATGACATGCTCGCCGGGTTGCTCCGTCTTGACGGGGCGAAACGTCCCCGGACCGACGTGCAACGTCAGGCGCGCGATCTCGTGCCCGGCCGCGACCAGCTCATCGAGCAGCGCCGGCGTGAAATGCAGGCCGGCCGTCGGCGCCGCAACCGCGCCCGGCGCCGACGCGTAGACCGTCTGGTAGCGCTCCCGGTCGTCCCCGGCCGCGGCCGTATCGGCCGGCGTGCCACGCTTGCGCGCGGCTTCGATGTACGGTGGCAACGGCACCTCGCCGATCTCCTCGAGGCGCGCCAGCAAGCTCTCCGGACCGAGGCCTTCGAAGCGCAACCGCACGCGCCCTTCGCCCAGGCGCTCGATCACGCGCGCGGTCAGCCCGCCCGCGAATTGCAGCTTCAAATCAGGATCGCGGCCCAAGCTCCGCGCTAGCCCTTCCCAGGTCTCCACGTGACCGCCCCGCCCATCGGGCGCGTCGTCAACCATCCGCGTCAACAATAATTCCACACCTCCGCCGCCCGGCTTCGAGCCGCGCAGCCGAGCAGGGAACACTCTAGTCTCGTTGAGCACCACCAGTGCGCCCGGCGGCAAGAGCGCGGCAATTTCTCGAAAACGCGCATGGTTTTGCGCTCCGCTGAAGCGGTCGAGCCACAACAAGCGCGCGTCCTCGCGCCGCGCCGAAGGGAATGTTGCTATTTGTTCGGGCGGGAGCCGATAGTCAAAATCTGAAGTTCTCAATTCAGTGTGGCGGCCCTTTACAAGCGCAATATTTTCAATAATACAATCCCCTTCACTCACCCACATGACCATCCTTAAAGTACATTTCGCCACCGGCCAGCCTTTTCTGGAGCATTATTTGGGTGACCTGCCCAACGGCGGACTGTTCTTCCCAACCCGGCGCGCGCTGGCCATTGGCGAACCGGTGGTCGTGTCGATCCGGTTGGGTAAGCGCCGTAGCCCCATGCTGCTGCGTGGAAACGTGGCCTGGCGGCGTCCTGGCAAGCACCGCACGAAGACCAAGGCTGGGATTGGCGTGGAGTTTCTGCCCAGCGAGAGCCAGACCCGCGACTACCTGGTCGCGGTCGCCAAGGGCGACTCGGCCGAGATGGTCGCGCGGCGGCACCAGCGCCTTCCGGTGGAGCTTCCCGTCACCTGGCAGATCACGGGCGCGCTGCAGGACAACGTCGGCGTACTGCGCGACATCGGTCGAGGGGGCGCGTTCGTGCGAACCGACAGCCGCGTGATGAACGAGGCCGACGTCGTGCTGAAGGTGTCGCCCCCGGGCGCCGAGGTCGCGATGCCGCTCTCGGCGCGCGTCTGCTGGATCGGCCAGCCGGGCGGGGAAGCGGGGTTCGGCGTCGAGTGGAAGGCACGTGATGCCGGCGGCACGCGGCGGATCAAGGAGCTCGTGCGCCGCATCGAGAGCATGGGCGATGTCGGCCGGCTCCAGCCGGGCTGAGTCGTCATCCGCGTCACGAAGCGCGGCAGCGCGACGCACGATCAGGTCAGGTCCAAAGCATAGAGCGCGCCCCCGTTCGAGAGGACATAGAGGCGGCTGCCCGTCGGATCGATCGTGGGCGCGGCGCAGATGCCACTGCCGGGGTTGAAGATCTCCAGCAGCTTGCCGGTCTCGCGATCGACGATGAACAGCCCCGCGCGGCTGCCCGAAAAAACCAGGTAGGAGCCGAGCACGACGGGGCTCGTCAGATCGCCCGCCTGCGTGAGCCCCTGCCGCCAGAGGATGTGGCCCTCGGTGTCCGCGGCGTGCAGCCCCTGGCGCGGCGCCGCAAAATAGAGCCGCGGCCCGGCGACGAAGACCGAGCTCACGCCTTCGATGCCCACGCGCCAGTGGACCGAGCCGTCCCTGGCGTCGAGCGCATAGAGCCCGCCTGAGTAGGACGAGGCGTAGATCGTGTTGCCGACGACCGTCGGCGTCGAATCCACGTCGACGAACTGATCGGAGACCGCGGCCAAGGACCGCGCCCACACCACCTCGCCGCTCGCTCCACTCAGGGACACGAGGTAGCCGTCGGAGAACCCCGCGATGACGTTCTCGCCCTGTGTGCGCGGGCCGGAGTAGCCGTGGATCGTGAAGCCCTCGGGCGTCTCGCGCTCGTATTGCCAGCGCCACTTGCCGTTGGTCGCGTCGAGCGCGATTACGCGATCCGCCGCGGTGCCGAAGTAGACCGTGTCGCCACCGACGTCGGCCGCCTGCTCGATCGCGCCCTTGGCGCGATAGGTCCAGCGCACGCTGCCGGACGAGGGATCGAGCGCGTAGAAGTTGCCGTCGTCGGCGCCGACGTAGACCTGATTGTGCCGGGCGTCGAAGCGCGCTTCGCCGTCGATCCCGCCCGACGCCGTCGTCGCCCACAGGATCTGACCGCGCTCGGTTCCCACGGAGACGATCGCCGACGCGCGCGAGCCGATGACGAGCTCGTGCCCCTGGCCTACCAGCGCTCCGGTCGCGCACTCCTCGGGCGTGGGCTCGAACAGGCCGTGCTGGTGTAGCTGGGTCCGCCAGCGGATCTGGGCGATGCCGGCGGGGTGCGGATGCTCGTCGGTCGGTTCCGGGCTACGCGCGGTCAGACTGGCGCACCCCGCGGATACCGCAGCGCTCAAGGCCGCGGGCAGCACGGCGCGCAACGCTGCGCTCCGCGCGGCGCGCAACGCCGCGCTCCGCGCGGCGCGAATGACGGCCAGCAGCAGCAGCAGCGCGCCGGGCGTCTTCACTTCGTCTCGAGAACGGCCAGGCGATTCGAGATCTCGTCGCGAAGGGCGGTCTGAGGAGTCTTTTCCAGCACCTCTTTATAGAGCTTCACCGCGCCGGCGGGGTTGCCCTTGCGCTCGGCAATTCGCGCCTGATGGTAGAGGGAGCGATCCGTGTAGAAGCCCTTCGGACCGTCGCCCGCCAGCTTGGTGAACGCCGCCAGCGCCTGATCGAGATCACCTCTCGCCTCGTAGGCGTAGCCGAGCCCCTCCTGGGCAATGAACTTGAGGTTGCCGTCCAGACGCGACCCGAGCAGATCGTTATAGATCGGGATCGCCTCGTCCGGGCGCTGCAGGTCGAGCAGCAACCCCGCCTTTTCCAGCTGACCCTCGCGGCGCAGCGGACTGTGCGCGTTTGCCGAGAGGAACGTGTCGACGTCCATCAGCGCCGCCTCCAGGCGCTCCTTGTCGGTCTTGAAGTGCGGCAGGCCATCTTCCTTGGCCGGCGAGCCGTCCGCGGGCAGCAGCTCCGCGGTCGCGATCTTGACCACGCGCTCCAGCGCCTCAGACGAGCGGATCCCCGCACGCTCCTGAATCTGAGCGTAGATCACCGTGGCCGTGACCACGCCCGCCAGCACGCCGATCCCGATCAACAGAGGCTTCCTGCGCTCGGAGACGTACTTCCCCGCCTGAGCCGAGAAGCGCGTCCAGAAGCTGACGAACTGGTCCGGCTGCTTCAGTTCCTTCTTGATGACTTTGTTCTTCAGCACGCGGTGAGGAGATAACAGAGCGATTCCCTCGGGTCAATTGCGGTGCAGGGCGCAAATCCCCGCGCCGCCGGCGGCCAGCGCTACCGAGCGACGAAGCGGCCGGCTATAGTTCGACGGTGCATCGCGGCCAGCGTCGCCGAGTGGAGACCTTCACGATCGGCGTTTGGCTCGCGCTGGGCGCGTGGGCCGCGCCCGCGCACGCCGCCCCCGGCGAGGACGAATGGCAGGTGTCGGCGCGCCTGGGCCTCGGCGACGTGGACGTCGACGGCCGCGCGCCCCTGGGCGCAATCGGCGGCGCCGAGCTCGAGTACGGCTTCAGCGACGCCTGGGCCGCTCGGCTGCTGGCCGGCAGCGGCTTCCATCCCGTCGACGTCGACCTCAAGAATCACCTGCCGGGCGGCACCGCGCGCACCACGTTCGCGCTCGTCGGCGTGACGTACACCTTCGATGTCCTCCGGTTGGTCCCGTACATCCAGACCGGCCTCGGCGTCATCAACTTCGGCGGCGCCGTCGTGAAGCCCGGCACCGCCTTCGACGCCGAGCTGGGCCTGGGCGCCGACTACCTGGTCACGCGGCGCTGGGCCGTCGGCGGCGTGCTGCAGTACCAGTTCACGCCCGCGCAGCTCTTCGGCTCGCCCATGGACTTCGGTGGCACCTCTTTCTACTTCGCGCTGTCAGCGCGGATTTCGTGGTTGTTCTGAGGCGGCGCTGCGATGCTGGCGAGCACGTTCATGGACATGGTGCTCGGGGTGGACATCCACTTCGAGATGGTGCCGATGCCGGCGCCCGTGCCGACGCCGATCCCCAACCCGTTCGTCGGGATGGTGTTCGATCCCGGCGGGCTGCTCGTCGGGCAGGTGATGAGCCTGACCATGGCGCTGGTCAGTGGCAAGCCCCCGCTGGGGCCGGTGCTGATCAACGGCTTCCCG
>Ga0265338_10001114_pt1 | contig 44609 bp, 40 predicted proteins | sample 42126metaG_FD_193579 | JGI IMG/M metagenome (GOLD analysis project Ga0265338, IMG submission 193579) | Rhizosphere microbial communities from Carex aquatilis grown in University of Washington, Seatle, WA, United States - 4-21-26 metaG | ecosystem: Host-associated > Plants > Roots > Rhizosphere... | reverse complement strand
AATCGACGAAGCGTTAGTGTCATGGATCCCTCGCTTTGCTCGGGATGACAAAGTGTTTTTAAGTTCGCATCAATCCGAATCGAACAAGCTGGATGTTCAAAATCGTTCAAAGGGAACACAGCATCATCGTTGTCATTCTGAGACCCGCCGTTTTTCAGGCGGGACGAAGAATCGATGACAACCCAGCATTGTAAATCGACGAAGCGTTAGTGTCATGGATCCCTCGCTCCGCTCGGGATGACATAGTGTTTCGAAGTTCGCATCATTCCGAATCGAACAAGCTGGATGTTCAAAATCGTTCAAAGGGAACACAGCATCATCATTGTCATTCTGAGACCCGCCGTTTTTCAGGCGGGACGAAGAATCCATGACAACCCAGCATCGTAAATCGACGAAGCGTTTGTGTCATGGATCCCTCGCTCCGCTCGGGATGACATAGTGTTTCGAAGTTCGCATCATTCCGAATGGACTAACCAAGATGTTTCAAATCGTAAATCGGCAATCGTCAATCGAAAATGGTTTGCATCCCTCCCCGAACCTCCATATATTCACTCATCAAGAATCAGAAAGGAAATCATGGAACGCCTTTTCTCTCCGTGGCGCTCGGAGTACATCGGATCGTTTTCCAAAACAAGAAAAAAGAACGATGGGGGATGCCTTTTTTGCGATGCGGCGAAAAACAAGAATGATTCCCGCAATCTCATCCTTCTCCGCCGGCAATTCTGTTTTGTGATGATGAATTTGTACCCGTACAACAGCGGGCACGTGCTGATCATCCCGTACACCCATACCGGGGAGTTCAGGCGGCTTTCGGCGAAGGAATCCGCCGACGTCATGGCCGCCTCCGCGCTCGTGATTGATGCGGTCGAGAAAACAATGCAGCCGCAGGGATTCAATTTTGGGGCGAACCTTGGGCGCGCTGCCGGCGCAGGCATCGACCAGCACATTCATTTCCATATCGTCCCCCGGTGGAACGGCGACACGAACTTTATGCCCACGCTTGCGGACACGAAACTGGTGTCCGAGTCGATGCAGGAAACGTACAAGAAGCTTAGAAGAAGTCTCGCTTCGAAAAAATAGTTTTCAATTTTCGATTTACAATTGCCGATTTTCAATTAGAAGCATCTTGCCTGTCCATTCTGAATGCTGCGGATTTAGACACGATATGTCATTCCGAGCAAAGCGAGGAATCTACGACACCGAGGCGTCGCTGATCGACGAAGCGGCGTTGACGTAGATTCTTCTCCCGCCACAAAGCGGCGGGATCAGAATGACAATGATCATGCCTTGTCCTGTTAGAATGGTGGTTTTCCACGATACAACATGTCATCCCGAGCGGAGCGAGGGATCTAACAAATAATTTTCGATTTGCGATTGCCGATTTACAATTTGAAACTTCTTGCTTGGTCCATTCAGAATGATAATGATGGTGCATGGTTCGTGACATAAAGTTCTATCAACTAACTTCCGGAGGTTGGATTGAAAGGATTCATTAAGAGCGTTCGTTTTGCCCGCTTACGATTCACGTTTCACTTTTCACCTTTTACCATTCACTTCTCACTATTCACGCTCTTTCTTTTCTCTTCGTCGAGCCTTTATAGTCAACCAGCGGCGGCTCAGTATGTCGAAGCTGCCTCCAAAATATCCGACAATGGTCTGACCGAGCTCCGCGCTTTTACAATGCTTTCCGAATTGACCGGCACGATCGGGAGCCGCATCAGCGGGTCTCCCCAGGCGGCGAAAGCGGTCGAGTGGGGGAAAAGAACAATGCTGCAATGCGGGTTTGACAGCGTCTACCTCCAGCCTGTCATGGTCCCGCGGTGGGTGCGAGGAAGCGTAGAACGCGCCGCGATCCTCGACGGAGACAAGGAAATCCCTCTCACGATCTGCGCTCTTGGCGGCAGCATCGCAACGCCGAAGGAAGGAATCATCGCAGAAGTGATAGAGGTTCATTCTCTGGATGAAGCGAAAAATCTCGGCGACAAAGCCAAGGGGAAGATCGTCTTTTATAACCGGCCCATGGACCCGACCAAAGTGCAGACGATGGAAGCGTACGGCGGCGCCGTCGACCAGCGCGGCGGCGGGGCGATCGAAGCTGCGAAAGCGGGCGGTGTTGCAGCGCTTGTCCGTTCGATGTCGCTTGCCATCGACGATGTGCCGCACACCGGCGCGATGCACTATGTTGACAGCGTTGCAAAAATTCCTTCGGCGGCGGTGAGCACGGCGGGGGCAAACATGCTCAGCGAAATGCTGAAGGCAGGAAAACATGTCCGCGTCAAGATCGCGCTGAGCTGCGAGACTCTTCCCGATGTCGAATCGGCAAACGTGATCGGAGAAATCCGGGGTTCGGAAAAGCCCGGCGAGGTGGTCGTGATCGGCGGACATCTCGACAGCTGGGACAAAGGACAGGGAGCCCATGACGACGGTGCAGGAGCTACCCAGTCGATGGAAGCACTCCGTCTGCTGAAAGAGCTTGGGCTGAAACCAAAGCGGACGATCCGCTGCGTCCTTTTCATGAATGAGGAGAACGGACTTCGCGGAGGGAAGGCATACGCCGAGGCAATGCGTCCGGCAGGCGAAAAAGATATCGCCGCGATCGAAACCGATGCGGGCGGGTTTGCGCCGCTCGGGTTCGGCGCTACAACCGATTCTGTGAGGTTCGAAAAACTCAGCAGCTTCTCGGGTGCACTGCGGGCGATCGGCGCTGACCGGATAACCAAGGGGGGCGGCGGAGCGGACATCTCGCCTCTCGCACTATCGGGCGTTCCGATGATCAGTTTGGAGCCAGAGAACCAGCGTTATTTCGACTACCACCATTCGGACAAAGACACGATCGACAAGGTCAATCCGCGTGAACTCGAATTGGGTGCCGTTGCGATTGCAATTTTTGCGTACGAGATAGCGCAAGAAGGACTGTAGAAGTAAACAGTTAAAAGTTAAAAGTTAAAAGTGAAAGATGAAGTCTCAAAGCTGAAAAGTTCTTACGTATATCGTACAACTTACAACTCATAACTGTTCACTTTTAACTGTTTACTATTAACTCTAATGAACAAGCAGTCTGCTGTACAAAGCCCCCCGCTCGGCGCTTTCTTCACCCCATTAATGTGGGCGAAGTGGGTCGTGACGGACAATAATCTTTTCGAACAATGGCTGGACGGTGCCGTCGTTTTTGACCCGACAGCCGGCGAGGGGAGTTTTCTCGAAGCGTTTATTTCGACGGCATGCGACCGGCATATCCCCGTAACGAATGGAATGGCGGATCGACTCTTCGGGGTTGAGAAGGAAAGAACCTTTGGCCGGAATTTTTTTCTGAAAGTGAAAAGACAATACGGTATCGACTTTCCGCGCCGCAATTTCAAATGCCAGGATTATATTCTTTCGAAGAATGCAACGAGAGCCGATATCATAGTGGGGAATCCGCCATGGCAGAATTTCAACGACCTGCCGCCGCACTATAAGGAGCTGTTGAAACCATATTATTTTCGCTACCATCTTGTCCATAATTCCAGGGAGCTTTTGCTGGGCGGATCGCGGATCGACATCGCAGCGATCGTGATCGCGAAAAGCCTCACCGAAAATCTCAAAAAAAATGGGAGGGCGTATTTTTTTATCCCCCTTTCGATCCTGCTGAACGGCGATGCCCATCGATCGTTTCGGGCGTACCGGCTCGGCGAGATTGAATTCGCCGTCCAGCGGGTGCACGATTTCAGGAACAAGTCTATTTTCGTCGGGGTTGGAACACGGTACGGATTAGCAGCGTTTCAGCGGGACACGAAGCAGGAGTTTCCAATCCCATATTTTGAATGTGAATCGGGAGAATGGGTGCAGCATTCTGCTCAGCCGGCTTTTCGTCCGGATGATCCGCTCAGCATCGAAAGAGAAGAGGGGCGTTCCTTTCGCGCCTTCGAATCATTTTCCAGGATCGAAGTTCCGACGACTTCGAAACCGAGGCAGGGAGTGAATACGTGCGGGGCGAACGGTGTTTTCATTTTTGACTCGGCCGTCCAGATCGACGATGACACCGTATGCATGAGCAACCGCGAACGCAACAACGTCATCCTCCCGTCGAAATATCTCTTTCCGATGCTGGCAAAAGATAATTTCGGCCAGACGGAACCCGTTCCCCAACGGCATGTCCTCCTTCCGTACGACATGGCGACCGGCAAGCCCCTCCATAAAACTGAACTCGAGAAAGAACCTTTGCTCTACGAGTATTTGTGTTCGCAGCGATCCATACTTGAAAAACGAAAAGGAACGCTCATCAACGCCTGGATCTCGAAAGGATTCTGGTGGGCTCTGTTGGGCGTTGGAAAATATTCATTCATGCCGCACAAAATAGCGTGGGAAGCATACGGCAAAAATACATACATGCCGAAAGTGTTCGCAGGAAACTGGCAGGGGAATCAGGCCCTCCACGCGTACATTCCGACCGAAGACGGCGCCGCGGCGAACGACATCTGCGAAAAACTTCGCGACCCTGTCGTGCAGCTTTATTTATCGTCCCAGCGTATGCAAGGGACATGTAATTGGGCGCAGCCGGGAAGAATAAGCAGGCTGCTACGCATCAGCTTGAAATAGCTATAGAAAAATATCAAAAGGTGTGAGTCGGGCCAAGCCGCGAAACCGCGAAGTTTATTTAATTGTTTCGCGGCTTTGCGGCTTCGCGTGAGCCTTCTTTTTGCGATTATTCAGGAATCTCTAATTTAATAGTACTTATGTCATCACCTTTCACATTTCATCGACTTGAAGACATTCCGCTTCTCGGAAGTCTCGCCATCAATCAGTATCGGCTGGAAAACGGTTTGCTCGCTGCGATCGTCGTCGACCGAACGACGCCTATCTTTACGTATCAAACGTGGTTCAACGTCGGGTCGGCGGATGAACCGGCCGGCCGCCAGGGGCTTGCGCATTTGTTCGAGCATATGATGTTCCGGAAAACGGCGACCCGCGGCATGGGGGAGTTCGAGCGGATCGTGAACAATAACGGCGGCACGGGCATCAATGCATACACGTCACGGGACCAGACCGTCTACTTTTTCACCTTTCCAAACGACAAAGTGTACCTCGCCGCCGACCTCGAATCCGACCGGATGTCGAACCTCGTCGTGGACAGCGAGATGTTTCAGACGGAGAAGGGTGCTGTCCTCACGGAGAAGAATCGTGGGCTCGACGACCCGAACCGCTTATTGTGGGAAACGGTATATTCACTGGCGTACACCGTACACAACTACCGGTACTCAACGATCGGTGAGATCGCCTCGATAGAAAATTTTACGGTCTCGGAAGCCCAGACATTCTACTCCCGCAATTATTCTCCGAACAACTCCCTCATCATCGTTGTGGGGGACGTCGACCCTGAGGCCGTTATTCAGACAATTGAAGAGAAGTACGGCTCGCTGAAGCCGTCCATCGTCGACAAACGGGCCGTGACAAGCGAACCGGTCCAGCGCGAATCTCGGGAAGCCGCGATCACGCATCCCAAGGCCACGCGCCGGATGCTGGCGAAGGCCTGGCACATTCCAAACATGCTCCACCCCGACTATCCTGCGCTTGCCGCTGCGGGGAAGCTGCTTACGTCGGGGAAGTCGGCGGTATTGAACGAACGCCTCCTCAACACGGCAAAGGCAACAGAAGTTTTTGCGGATGCATACCTTTCGCGCGACGTCGGCACGTTTGAACTCTTCGTTCAATGTGCCGACGGCGAATCGTTCGAGTCGATCGAGGATATATTCTTTTCGGCAGTCCGGGAACTCGCTGAGGGAACAATCGGCGACGATCAAATGCAGATCGTCAAGAATCATCTGCAGCGGGATCTGTACCGGGCGGTGACCTCGCCGGCGCAGCTCGCTCGGCTTCTTGGGGACAGTTTCATTCTTACGGGAGACCTGTCATACCAGATAAACGCAATGAAGCGCATTGAAGATGTCCGCGCGATCGATATCCAGCGGGTCGTCAAACAGTATCTGCTGGATGGGAAGGCCGCTACGGTGAAATTGATCCCTGAAAAGGAAGCGTAGAAAACAAATGCCGATCACGAATCATCAACTTTATTATGAACAGGACCCGCGCGTCCCGATGACTCAACTGACGCTGGTTTTCCACGGGGCCGGGATACAGCAAGAGCCGCGGGACAGGATAGGCCTTGCGCGCGCAGCGGCAAAGATGCTCTTCCGCGGAACGAATGCTCTCAGCAGAGAGGCCATCGCGAAGAAGTTTGAATTGCTGGGAGCAGAAGTGAACGCGAACGTTTCGGAAACAGATTTTGTCGTTGCGATCTCCTGCTTCACAAAAAACCTCGAGGCCGTTGTCGGACTTGTCGTGTCGGTCATTCGCGACGCAAGTTTTCCGCAGCATGAGCTGGATCTGCTGAAAAAAACTGAAGTGAACCAGCTTGAGGCGGCGCTTCAGGAACCTGAACGCGTTCTTTCGGCGGCCAACCAATTTGTACTCTACGACGGAGCTGTTGTCGGAAGGATCGGTTCAAAACAAGGGATACTCAGTATTGCGCGCGAAGATGTCGTTGAGTTCTTCTCGAAGGTACGGTCCGCCTCGATACTCTACTTCAGCTCAATTTCAGATTTGACCGCGGAAGAGATAGAGCGTACCACCGGACGTTTTGCAGATGGAAGGCGTGATGACGGATTTGCACTGAAGCCGGAGGTTCAGTTCAGAGAAGTCAACGGCCGGAATGCGTTCATCGTGCATTCGCCGCAGGCGAAGAACGACCGGCTGATGTGGACCCAAAAGGGAATCGCAGCGACGGACGAGAGGCGTTTCGACCTCAGTCTCATCATTGATGCGCTCGGGAGTTTCGAAGGATTTCTGTTCGACGAACTCCGGAACAAAAAAGGATGGTGTTACGGCGCTTACGCATTCGTTGTCCCCGCGACATCCCGCACCGGCCGCATCGGAGCGTATGCCGACCCTTCGCTTGAGACGTCGAAAGATCTGATCCCCGAGCTGCTGAGGCTGTACCGCGTCTTTCCGGAAGAACAGGGGTTTCAGGATCGGCTGGCCCAGCGGAATGCAACATTTAAGAATCGATATTCGTACCAGTTGGACCTGAAGTTCAGGCTCGCAAGCCGCGTCAGCAGGGACCGCTACGGGATTCCGATTCTTGAGAGGGAAGCGTACAACAGCCGCATCGATGCGGTGACCGATATCAGCGCGCGGAGAGTCATTGACGAGCTGTTCGACGACCGCAATTTGTGCATGGTCTTCTACGGCGACGCTGAGAGAGTTCAGAAAATCCTTGCTCTCTGCGATCCGTCAATTCAAAGTACTGTGATCGAAAAAGAAACCCTGATAGCATGAATACCTCTCCGTGAAACTCTGTGGGTCTTAGTGCCACTCTGTGTCACAAAAAAAACATTTCACAGTGAGACACAGAGGGGGCACAGAAGTCACAGAGAGCCGGCCAATGGCGGCATTCTGCGTTGAAATTTTTCTTAAAAAAACACTTGACAACGGCAGAAATATGTGTTAAATTTGAATAGTTTAAATTTAAAATAAAACCATTGAAAACGACGAAGAAATACGGTAAGAAAGCCGACCTCGCGCTGGGCATGTGGGTGAAATTGGCGCGTGCGAGTTCGACCTTCGGCCACCTCACGAACCTGGATATCCAGAGATACGGGCTGACCCAGCCGCAGTTCTCGGTGATTGAAGCGCTGGGGCATCTCGGTCCCATGAAAATGGGGAGCTTCTGCTCGAAGATGTTGACGAGCGGAGGGAATATTACCGTCGTGATCGATAACCTGGAAAAAGACGGGCTGGTGGAGCGCATTCCGTTCCCGAAAGACCGCCGCGCGACCACTGTCCGTCTCACATCCAAAGGGGAAAAGCTCTTCCATGACATTTTTTCAAAGCATGCGCAATTCGTGACGAAGATCGCCTCAGTACTGAACGAGGACGAGCAGATACAGCTTTCGGCGCTGCTGAAGAAACTGGGCATGGCACTGCAGGAACAATTTTAGTTTTTTTTTGCCCTGATACTTTAAATTTAAATATTATAGATTGAAATAATTTACATTAAGAAGGATGACCCATGACAACTGATCTTCATGAAATAACCCCTTTACGCGAGGCCGTCGCCGGCGTTCAATATCCTCTCCATCCGCTTATCAGCGCCAGGAAAAGTCCCCGGGCGTTTGCTCAACGGCTTGTCGAGCCGGAGAAACTGAGAAGCGTTCTCGATGCTGCACGGTGGGCACCGTCCGCCGGCAATGGACAGCCGTGGCGGTTCGTCGTTGCCGCAAAAGACCGGCCGGAAGATCATGAACGAATGCTGAATCTTTTGTTCGATGGAAATAGAACATGGGCCGCGAAAGCGCCGGTTCTTATTCTCTCCGTTGCACAGGTGACGGATCCGGCCAGCCGAAAGGCAAACAAGTTTGCATTCCATGATGTCGGCCTGGCGACGGAAAATCTGGCACTTCAGGCAGTGTCCCTGGGGCTTGCGGTCCATGCCATGGGAGGATTTCATGCCGACCGTGCGAAGGCCTCCTTCAATATCCCCGTTGAATTTGAACCCGTCGCGGTCATTGCGCTGGGATATGAGGGGGGAGCAGAGTTCCTGCCTCAGCCCCTGCTCGAGAGAGAATTGGCGCCGAGAGTCCGGAAGCCCCTTTCGGAATTCGTATTCGCCAATATCTGGGACGCTCCCTCTCCAATAGTCGAGAATGAACGAACGAATAAATTGACAGAACAATCAACAACTAACAATTAATCATAGTAGGAGAAAAGCCATGAACTTTACATTCGATCACATTTCTGCCGGACTATTTTTGCTGCGCATTATTCTCGGGGTCATCTTTTTTGCCCACGGCGCGCAAAAAGTATTTGGCTGGTTCGGAGGCTACGGGCTCAGCGGTACCGTAGGCTACTTCAAGAACGTCGTTCATGTTCCGACGGTGTTGGCGTACCTCGGGCCGTTCGTAGAATTTGTCGGCGGAGTTGCGCTGCTCTTCGGCATATTTACGAAGGCCGCCGCTCTCGGAATTTTCATCATGATGCTCGTCGCAACACTTAAAGTCCATCTTCCGATGGGATTCTTTTTGACCGGGAAAGGGGACGGAAAGGGGCAAGGGTATGAATTCAGCTTGACCCTGGCGGTCATCTCGCTCGTTCTCGTCCTCCTTGGAGGCGGTCTCTACAGCATCGATAATTTGATCTATTAATTGCTATCGAAGAAGTTCGGCATACGTCGTTCTGATCTTCGACTCGTCGATGACCAGAACGACAGCGGCATAATATTTTGCACAGGATTTCAACCCAACGGAATAGAGTATCCGGCGGAACTTTTGCTTCCGTCGGGAAAGCGGTAAAAAAAGAAGTCGATCATATGAATGAGAGCTCAAAATGCTTTTCAACAACAGGTCGAGGAGTATGCTGTGAATAATTTTCGTCTTCCCGGTCAGGCTCATGTCGGATTCGTGCACCTCCAGGTTTCAAGCCTGAAGCGGTCTCTTCATTTTTATGAGACACTGTTAGGATTGAAGAAAGCGATCGACCTTGGAAGCACGGTTGTCCTTTCGGCATCGGGCAAAGCTCCGTACCATATTCTGCTGACGGAACTTCCCGGCGCACTTCCAAAACCTCCGAGGTCGTCAGGCTTGTACCACGTTGCTATCCGGTTTCCAAACAGGCGGGAACTGGCAAAGGTTTTTCGACGGCTGTACGTCCGCAATACGGAATTTCAAGGATTTTCCGACCATTTGGTCAGCGAAGCGATATATCTTGCCGACCCTGATGAAAATGGGATCGAGTTGTACGTCGACCGTCCGCGGACAGAGTGGGTGATGAAAGAGAATCAAGTGCAGATGGCGACCCTCCCGCTCAACCTTGATTCATTGATCGGAGAACTGCGCGCGGAGGATTCCGATGCGGATCCGGTCGATTCGAACACCGATATCGGGCACGTTCACTTGCACGTTTCAAATTTGCATAAAGCCGACGAATTCTATAACGGACTGCTCGGTTTTGATGTGACACAGAGGTCGTACCCTGGCGCGCTTTTCTTATCCGCCGGCGGATACCATCATCATCTCGGTGTGAACACTTGGGCAGGGCAGGGAGTACCTCCTCCGCCGGGTAATGCCGTTGGTCTTTTACGCTTTGGAATTAATCTCCCCGACCGGCAATCGATGGATTCTACGGCTCAACACCTTGAAGAGCATGGAGCACATTTTGAATTCAAGCAGGATGAAATTCTTAACACCGAGATTCTCCGGGTTAAGACTCCGGACACCTTGAACGTTGACCTTTTTATTAATTAGAAGTTATCTCAAAGGTTGTTTCCAGCAGAAAGCAGCCGTAAACGTCATGCTGATCCTCGACGAGTCGTCTACAACCCTACGGGTCATAGACCCGTGGGGAGTCGTCGGCCGCCGTTTTTGCCGAAGGCATCTCCCCGAGGGATCGCTTCGCGAACTTCGTAAACGGCGGGAGGAGCATCCATGACAAGAAAGCCTCGTAGATTCAAGGTGTGTCGTTGTCATGGATTCTCCTGAAGGGATCCCCTTGGGACAGCATGACATATACAAATACATTCTCCATCGAAACCATTTTTGAAATAGCATCTACATCCAACACCACCAACCACAATTCATAAGAAAGGAACAGCATTGAAAAAATATTTCTTTATTATATGTGCAGCCTTCCTTGCTGCAACCGCATCGTTTGCAGACTCTGGGAACTGGACTATTGACCAGGCGCACTCGAGCATAGAGTTCAGTGTGAAGCATATGGTCATTTCCGAAGTGACCGGTACATTCAGAGACTTCAATGTTTCTCTTCGTTCTTCGAAAGATGATTTTACCGATGCAGCAATCTCTGCGACGATCGCGGTAAAGAGTATCGATACCCAGAATGAAATGCGGGATGGTCATCTGAAAACCGACGACTTCTTTAACGCGGAAAAATTTCCCACGATAAAATTCCAGAGTACTTCGGTCGAAAAAGCCGGCGACGGTCATTTCAAGATCAAAGGGAACCTTACTATTCGGGACACGACAAAAGAAGTGACCATTGATGCGGTGCTCAACGGAACGATTCCGTCGGGAAAAGGGATCCGCTCCGGTTGGAAGGCGACGCTCGCCATCAACCGTTTCGACTACGGGCTGAAATGGGACCGCACGATCGAGACCGGCGGGCTAGTTGCAGGCGCGACGGTGAATCTCATCTTCAATCTTGAATTTGTCAAGCAATAAGTGCGAACTCAAGGTTGAAACCAGGAAGAACGAGGAGCGGAGAAGAACCGGGCCTACAACCGCCACATCTTTTCATTGGTAAGATAATACGATTCAGATATGTAAAGATTCTCCGCTCCTTGGTGTTTACGATGATTTATCACACCCGATAAAGGGTTTGAAATAGATGAAAAGTTTTTCTTTCGGACGCGCACATCGAGATGATCTCGGCGGCCTCGTTGTCAATGTAGATGTTGCAACGGGGACCGGATCAATAGGTCTCGGAGGAGAAACGAATAATAGGTAGTGGGGTCTTTTGTCTCCCATCCACAGTGTCCACCCCGATCCCGCCCAAAAGGAGGTGACGGCGTCCTTCTCCCGAAGGGATGGCTTCGCCAGATGCGCTCCGCTCGCTCAGGATGGGCCCGCCGCGGCGGAGTCGAAGGGCCCTGCGAGTTTGACATCGTTAAATATCTAGATCTATTAAAAGACCCCACCTCCGAATACTGATCCAATCCGAGTGATTCTTGTATCGTTTGCCCCCCTTTGAAGGGAATAAAGTCAAATAGACGGAGACTGCAAAAGCTGAAAATCTGCTCCTTCCTTTCCCCTTGGCATGATCCCTCTTAGTTGCTTCCTTAACCACTTAATTTTCCGAAATATTGGAAAATTGTTGTTTTCTTGTCCGAAAAAGTGTTACTATGCAAGACAGAAACTGAATCTGTCGTTCTGGTTCGCTGTATAATAACTCTACAGTATCACGGAAAGATCAATCGTAATGGCTTCGATGGGAGCATTGCAATCAAAATATAGCCGTGTATTCGACCTTCTGCCGGAACTTATTTTCGTTCTTGATAAGAAGGGGACGATTCTTGACTTCAATGCGAGTGTATCCCGGATGCTGGAGGATGGAAAGGATCAACCACCGCCGCAGTCTATATTCGATCTTTTGAAGGGGGGCCACAGTGATAAATTTTTGTCGGCTCTGCATGCCCAAGAAGCTGATGTGCGCTTCCGCTCCCAATTCGTCCGATCCAACGACCGCGTGATTGACGTCGAAATTACGCTCAAAAAATTCGATTCGATCGCTCCGGAAGTATTCGTACTCATCGCGAATGACATGACCGAGCAGGAAAAAATGGAGCTCGACCTCCTTCGGTTTTCTGAAGTAATGCAGCACACGATGAGCCCGATCCAGATCACCGACGCACAGGGGAAAATAATTTTTGTCAATCCGGCATTCGAGAGGGTGAGCGGCTATGCTAAGGAAGAGCTGCTCGGGAAGAACCCAAACATTCTTAACAGCCGCAAGCAGGACGAAAAATATTGGAAACAAGTCTGGAACAATATTCTCAAAGGCAAGGAATGGGTCGGCCAAATTCAAAACCGGAGAAAGAACGGCGAACTCTTCCACACAGAACTTGTGATCTCGCCGATTGTCGATGCAGCCGGGAAGGTTGTCGGGTTCCTCGGCTCTCACCGAGATATCACGGAGCAGAAACTTTTGGAACAGCAGCTGGTCCGGTCGCAGAAAATGGAAACGTTCGGGACGCTCGCCGCAGGCATTGCCCACGAAGTTGGAAACCCGCTGACGTCGATCTCCTCAATCGTGCAAGTGATCCAGCGGACGACCAAGGACCGGTTTGCACAGGAGAAACTTGAGCTGGTAAAGAACCAGGTGAATCGCATCGCAAAGATCATCAGGGAGCTGGTTGATTTCTCCAGGCCGTCGGCGTATGAAGTGAAGCAGGCGGATGTCAACACCATCATCCGCGACGCCATCAACATCGTCCAGTACGGAAAAAAAGTTCACGACATCACCTTCGTTATCGAGCTGGACGAAGGCCTTCCGCAGGTGTCGGTCGTTCACGACCAGCTGGTGCAGGTGTTCCTCAACATAGCGATGAACGCCGTTGACGCGTGCGAAGGGAAGCCGGGGACGATCAGAATTACAAGCCGGGTGATGTCGGAGAGCATCGAGGTCATCATTGAAGACACCGGCAAAGGAATACCCGAAACCGATTTCACAAAAATATTTGACCCGTTCTATACAACGAAGGAAGTGGGAAAAGGGACGGGGCTCGGATTGTGGGTCAGTTACGGAATAGTGAAAAACTTTGGAGGCGATATCCGCGTTGAAAGTAAAGAAGGAAAAGGAAGCACCTTTACCGTTATATTGCCATTGAAAGGAACGATCAATGCCTGAAAAAATATTAGTTGTCGATGACGAAGAGATCATACGGGACTCGCTCACATTCATTCTCCGCAAAGAAGGGTATGAGGTCGACGAAGCGAAGAACGGCGTTCAGGCGCTGGAAAAAATCATGGCGGCTTCGTACGACATCGTGATCACCGATATCGAGATGCCGGAAATGAGGGGGACGGAGCTGCTTGAAAAAATTTCATTGCGCTCACCCCATACATTCGTGATCATCATTACGGCGTACGGTTCCATCGAGACGGCGATCGAAGCGCTCCGCAAGGGAGCGTACGATTACGTACTCAAGCCGATTGAGTTCGACGACCTAATCTTCCGGGTGCGAAAGCTGCTTGAGCACAGGAGCCTCTCGCTGGAGAATACGCTGCTCCGCAAAGAACTGAACCGTCAGTACGATTTTCACCACATCATCGGCCAGAGCCCGGCGATGAAGAAAGTCTTTCAGACGATCGAGAAAGTTGCTGCCAGCGAAGGGACGGTGTTGATCACCGGAAAAAGCGGTACCGGAAAAGAACTTGTTGCGCGCGCGATCCATTTCAACAGCAAGAGAGCGGGAAAGCGCTTTGCAGCGATCAATTGCGGCGCTATTGTTGAAACGCTCGTCGAAAGCGAACTTTTCGGCCACAAAAAAGGGTCGTTTACGGGCGCGGTGGCTGACAAGGACGGCGTGTTCAAAGTGGCCGACGGAGGGACGCTGCTCCTGGACGAGATCAGCGAGATGCCTCTTCATTTGCAGGTAAAACTTCTGCGTGCGATCGAACAGCGGGAAATTTTTCCCGTCGGTTCCAACGACGCCTTCAAATTCAATGTCCGGCTTATCGCATCGACGAACAGGAATCTCCGCGAAGAGGTCGCGAACAATAAATTCCGCGAGGACTTGTTTTACCGGCTGAACGTCGTGGAAATTCATCTCCCGTCTCTCGTCGAACGCGTTGACGATATCCCGCTTCTTGTCGGGCATTTTATCAACACGTACCGGAGCCAGATGGGAAAGAATATCAAAGGCGTCACGAACCAGGCGATGAACGTGCTCATTCATTACCAGTGGAAGGGTGAGGTGCGGGAGCTGCAGAACGTTATTGAGCGCGCGATGATCTTTTGTGAAAGCGAATACGTCGATGTCGTTCATCTTCCCGACAACATGCAGAAGCTCTCGACTGCCGGCGACACTGGGCTGTCCGGGGAGAATTCCACGCTCAAGGATGCAACGCGCGGGTTCGAGCGGCGGTTCATCGAAGAGACGCTGCAGCATCACGATTTCAACAAAGAACTTGCAGCGCACGAGCTCGGCATCAGTCTTTCGTCGCTGTACCGAAAGATGGAAGAACTGAAACTTCCCGTGAAACATTCATCATCCGCAAAGGAAGAGTAGCATGAAGAGCATAGCCTTTTTTGAAACGACAAAATCCGAAGAACACTTTTTGCGAAAACGGATCGGGAAGAATCTGGCGGTGCAGTTTTTTCCCGGCACGATTCAGGAAGTCCCGCTCAGCAAGTTCGCCAAAGCGGATGTTGTTTCAGTGTTCATCTACTCCCTTCTGAAAAAGGATCTCATTAAGAGCCTGAAGAATCTGAAGCTGATCGCGACACGGAGCACGGGTTTCAACCACATCGACATTCAAGCGGCAAGGAAGCAGGGGATCCTTGTCTGCAATGTTCCCTACTACGGCGAAAATACCGTCGCTGAGCATACCTTTGCGCTTATCCTGTCGCTTTCGCGGAACATTCATAAGGCGTATATGCGGACGCTCCGGAATGATTTTTCGCTTGAAGGATTGCGCGGCTTCGACTTGAAGGGAAAGACACTCGGCGTTATCGGCGCGGGAAGCATCGGCCTGCACGTGATCAGGATGGCGAAGGGGTTCGGCTTGACCGTCATCGCCTATGATCTGAAGCCGAATCATTTTCTTGCAGAAACGCTCGACTTCACCTATGCATCGCTGGACGACCTGCTTTCGCGGTCGGATATTATTTCGCTGCATCTTCCTTCCAACGAACAGACTCATCACATCTTGAACATGAAGAATATCCGCGATGTCAAAAAAGGCGCGTTGTTCATCAATACAGGGAGGGGAGATCTCATCGAAACGCAGGCGCTCCACTACGCGCTGAATTCGGGCATCTTCGCCGGCGCCGGGCTCGATGTGTTCGAGGGGGAAGAGCTTGTGAAAGAAGAAAACCAGATGTTGACCAAGAACGTGCCGGTGGAAAAACTTCAAGCCCTGCTCCAAAAAAATATTTTGCTCAAGATGGAAAACGTCATCCTCACTCCTCACATGGCGTTTGACAGCGTTGAGGCGATCGAACGCATTCTACAGACCACAGTGGACAATATTACCGCGTTCGAAAACGGCAGACCTCAATTTGTCGTGAACGCAGTGTAAGCATACCCGTCTTGAACTGCGGCGGCATCTGCGTCCGCCGCATCACGGTCCATCGAATACTCTTGAACTCTCTTCGGACGACAGTGACCAAATTCTCTTCGCTAAAGAAGGTCTCGGCAATATTGCTCCTGATCGTTCTCCTTCCGGCATTGTTCTTCTCGGGCTACGAAATCAGTTCGCTCAGCAGAAGCGAGGCGATGGTCGGAAACATCTATCGCCAGCAGCTCGACGTGGTACTCTTCTCCGTCAATCAATATGCATGGGACGCCGTCTCATCGTGGGCGGGATCGATCCAAAATATCGTTGCCGATCCCAAATCGCGCTCATCCGCGGCGGCCGCCAATTCCGTGCGGGAGTTTATTGCGCAAAGGGGAACTGTGCAGGGGGTTTTCATGTGCGACACCCTGCTGAAGAGCTTTTTGCTGGTAGAATCCGGCCGCCCCAATTCGCGGCTGTCGCGGTTCAGCGAGAATACGATTCGGACAGAACTGAACAGAAACAGGGACAAGGTCGATCGTCTGCTCGACTTTCAGCGCGTTGAGTACAGGAAGATCGAACCGCTCGTCTTCACCGATTCGTTGAACAAGGAAAACCCTGTCGTCCTCCTCTTTGTGGTGAGAGATTATGCTTCCATCCCGCGCGTGGCAGGCATGGTGCTCGGCGAGCGGAATTTTGTGCACGATGTCCTCCTTCGAAAGCTCTCAGAAGTCGCGGGGGATGAATTCATTCTTGCCGCTCTCGACAAAAGGACGGGCGGAGTCATAGAGACAACATCGCCCGTTCTGCGGGGTGAGATAAAACAGGAGAAATCCCTCTGGTTGTTCCCGGACTATACGCTGGGAATCAAACTGAAGGGGAGAACGATCGATGAACTCGTTGAGGCGCGCTTCTACCGAAACGTAATGATCATCATGATGCTCGACCTCGTCCTGCTTGCAGGTGCATGGCTGATCTACAGGACGATCCGCCGTGAAATGGAGCTCATCCAGCTCAAATCCGATTTTGTCTCGAACGTCTCCCACGAGTTGCGCACACCTCTCTCGCTCATCCGCATGTTTGCGGAGACGCTTGAGATGAGGAGGGTCAAGACCGAGAAGAAGAAGCATGAATACTATCGCACGATCCTTCAGGAGTCCGAGCGGTTGACGCGCCTCGTGAATAATCTCTTGAATTTTTCGAGGATGGAAGCCGGCAAGAGAAATTATCAGATGCGCGATATGGACTTGAACGATCTTGTCCGAAAAGTGGTCGAGTTTTACGCGCTGCAGCTGCGGACACAGCACTTTGAACTTGTGATCGACCTGGCAAAAAGATCACCGGTGGTCATCGGGGATGAAGAAGCGATCGCAGAAGCGCTGCACAATATTATCGATAATGCCATAAAGTACAGCGATGAAGAAAGGTATATACGAGTTGCGACCGGCGTCGTTGCTTCATCGGCATTCGTCGAAATCCAGGATCACGGTATCGGCATTGCTCCAGAGCATCACGCGAAAATTTTTGAAAAATTCTATCGCGTCTCAAGCGGATTGGTACAAACGACGAAGGGGAGCGGTCTGGGGCTGGCGCTCGTCGACCACATCGTACGAGCACACGGCGGAACTATCGAACTCTCAAGCATCCCGGGAAAAGGGAGCACCTTTCGGCTAGTAATGCCGGTGAAAACAACCTGACGGGAGTCCACGTTTCGCGGATCGATCGCGAGGCGATCATTATTTATTCATTACGGCAAACGGAAGCAGGTGTGAACATTATGCTGTCGATCTTGCTCATAGAAGATGAACCCGAAATGCAAAGGGGATTGCGTGATAACCTTGAATTTGAAGGGTACAAAGTAGATGTTGCCGGGAGCGGCAAAGAGGGATTAAAGAAAATCCTTAACCATACGTACGATCTGGTACTCCTGGATGTGATGCTTCCGGAAATGTCGGGCTTCGACGTGTGCAAACGCGCGAGGGAAAAAGGAGTTCGCGTGCCCATCGTTATGCTCACAGCGAAGGGAGAAGAAGTGGACAAGGTTCTCGGCCTCGAGCTGGGCGCCGACGATTATGTAACGAAGCCGTTCAGCCTCCGCGAACTCCTTGCGCGCATCAAGGCGGTGCTGCGGAGAAAAGAAGGCGGAGGCATGGAAGCTTCCGGTAAAGTGAAGATCGGCAATATTGAAATAGATTTTTCGACGTACGACGTTACGAAGAAAGGAAAGCTCGTCGATATGACTCCGAAGGAGTGCGAGATCCTCCGATTCCTATGGCAGCATAAGAACCAGACGGTCAGCCGCGACGCGCTGCTCACAAATGTTTGGGGCTATGACGAATCGATCAGCTCCCGCACGGTCGATAATTTTATCGCAAAACTCCGCCAAAAAGTTGAACCGTCCCCCTCCAAACCCCGCCACATCGTCACCATCCACGGGACCGGATATAAATTGCTTGTGTAGAAGCGATCCCATTCTGTTTCATCAAAGAAGATGCCTCAAAAACACATCACTTGATCCTTCGATGCGCTTACTCCGTTCGCTTACTCAGGATGAACAGGCCATTTGTTCACCCTGAGCAAGTCCCCCGAAGGGGGACGCGTCGAAGGGCTGACGCAAGACCATTTTTGAGATAGCTTCTAGAAGCTATCTCAAAAATAGTCCAGGTGTAAAGTGCATTTGTAAATGTCATTCTGATCCCGCCGATTTGGTGGGGATCAGAATGACATTTTTAGGGGTTTTGGGATGGTTACCGGATAGCGCTTAAAGAATTCATTTTTTTTTGAGGACCGGCATTTGTCATTGACAAGGCTCAGCCGACGCCTTCTACATTCCAATTTCGGTCGTGACATCTTTTTACATCTCTTTACCCGAAAGAGACACATCTTGTTTCTCTCCATGGTAGATTACCGGAGTCAAAAAAGGAGGAAATATGCGTTATACGACTTTCATACTATTTCTCTTGCTGGCATTTCAGCGCAGCGATGCGCAGGATTGGAAAATGCTTGTGGACTTCCGCGGACAATGGAAGTTCAAACTCGGCGACAATGAGAAGTGGGAGAAGCAGAATTTCGACGACAGCAAGTGGGATGAGATCTTTGTCCCTGCGAATTGGGAGGATGAGGGGTATCCAGGGTACGACGGTTATGCATGGTACCGAAAGCATTTCCGCGTGCCTCCCGAAGAGCGAGGCAAACCGCTGTACATCCATCTCGGGTGTACCGATGATGTGAGCGAAGTGTACCTGAACGGGCATTTTGTGAGTTTCACGGGAGCTTTTCCCCCACACTATATTACGGCCTACAACGTCGATCAGAAATTCATCGTCCCCCAGGAGTATTTGAATTTCTCCGATGATAATGTGATCGCCGTCCGCGTGTATGACGACCAGCTCGTCGGCGGCATCAACAAAGGAAGGCCCGGTCTCTTTGAAATGATGGACTATCTTTATCCCGACTATGTGATCGATGGAACATGGAAGTTAAGAAAGGGCGACGACGACGATTGGGCGAAGCCTTCGTTCGACGATTCGAACTGGCCAAGCGTTCTTGTTCCCGCGTACTGGGACACTCAAGGGCTTAAGGACTACGACGGATACGGCTGGTACCGAGTTCGTTTCACTGTCCCCGAAAAATTTCGAGATCAGGACCTCGTCCTGGCGGTAGGGAAGATCGACGATGTCGACGAAACATACCTGAACGGCGAACGCATCGGCCACACAGGCACACGGCATGTGCAGGGCTGGGAGTACCAGAAATTCCGTGCATACACCGTTCCTTCGGAGACAATTAAGTTCGGCCGGGAGAATGTTCTCGCCGTTCGTGTGTACGATAATTTTTTACATGGCGGGATCTATGACGGACCGATCGGCTTTGTTACCCGCGATCACTACCGCCGGTGGGAGCGAAAGCATTCTGATACTGTTCGAGAAAACAGGCATTGGAATTGGAACTGGAACTTCTTCGACGACATCTTCCATTAACAATCTTCCCGGTGCGGATACTGTGAGCGTGCGGCGCGTCGAACTATGACGGCCGCACGCGTTGTTGTACACCCCATGCGTGACAATTCGTGACAACTCTTTACGAGTGTGAGACATCTTTTATTTCCGCCGTCCGTTCACATATATGAAAAAAGAATTTGATCCACCACGATGAACGCATTCACACATAGGAGGTAGTTATGAAAAAGCACACAATGATTCTCACAGTAGTGATGGCGATCGCTGCACACGCAGGAGCCATGGCCCAAGAGACTCCTTCGGCTCCAGGATCGTCGAACGCACGCGTGTCCGACTTCACAGCAGACAAGTGGTGTGCGAACCTGAAGACTGCTCTGCGGTCTGAGAATCAGGGGTTGGCGGAATCGGCGATCATGCAAGTCGCAAAGATGAGCATAACCTATCCAGGGAACAACATCGCTGAGACAAAGGGCGTTGTCGACAGCCTGGCGATCCATGCCAACGTTCCATCGATCCGCTACAAGGCATATCTCGCGTCGAATGTATGCGAAAACCCTGAATGGTTCGCAAAAAAATTGACGGTGAAATCAGAAGATGAGTTCTTTGAGTCGGTGGATTCACAATTGCACGAAAGAATACTCGGCTCGCGGACGAACTAAGCAACCCGACCTCCGGGTTCGTCCGAAAGCGGAGCTGCCCGATTCACCCGGGCGCTCCGCTTTTTTTTGTTGCACGCCGGAAGAATTGTCTGTACATTTTTTCGAACCCAGAAAGGACCGTCCGTGGAATCGAATCGAAAAAGAACACCCATCCTCTTACTCCCGTTTGTCATCGTCTGGTCGCTGTTCAGTTTTTTTCTGCGACTCACCGGCCGCATTGCCGCGGCCGTTATCGGCCTTATGTGTATGGTCGCCGGCATCGGGCTTTCTGTATCTGTGGTTGCCGCTCCGATCGGCATTCCGCTGGCAATTCTCGGTTTTCTGCTTATGCTTCGAAGTATTTTTTAGCAGCCGGCCATTTTCACTCCACCGCCCCCAACCAATTCTTTATTGCGCAGTCTAACCTCATAAGAACGATACCTTATGGCGCCAGACGATACCGAATTGATCCAAAGAGCCCAGCAGGGCGACTTTTCCTCCTTTGAACAGCTGGTGTTTCGCTACGACAAAGAAGTGCTGACCATCGCCGCCCGGTTCGTGCGGAATTCGGATGACGCAAAGGATATATACCAGGAAGTATTCCTTCGCGTCTACCAAGGGCTTCGCAGGTTCAAGATGCAAAGCGAATTTGCGACGTGGCTTTACAGGATCACCACGAACGTCTGTCTCACTCATCGATCGCGGAGGAAGAAACAAGCACACGTTTCGCTGGACGACGAGCACGATGAAAGCGAAGGGGAGCCGCACCCGAGAAACGTTGCAGTATCCGAAGAGCCGCTTCCGGACCAGCGTGCGATCGCTGAGGAGATTTCGATGCGTGTCCGGGAGGCGATGGAGCTGCTCTCGCCCCAGCAAAAAATTGTCTTCACGCTGAAGCACTATCAGGGGTTGAAACTGAGAGAGATTGCCGGGGCGATGCAATGCTCGGAAGGTACCGTGAAGAAACATCTTTTCACGGCAACGCAGAGGATGCGGGCAACGCTTAAGGATGTTTTTGACTGAAGGAGTACATCGATGAAACACACTCAGTTCAAGGAATGGCTTCACCTCTCGGCGATCGGCGAGCTGGACGACGATGCACGCCAATTGCTCGACGCCCATCTCGAAGGTTGTTCCCAGTGCCGGATGGAATTGAAAGATCTGCTGAAATTCCAATCGGTCATTGTTCGGAACCCGCCGATCGAAGTGTCCGACCGGCTGCTTGAAGAGGCGCGGAAGCAGCTTCATGCGTCGCTCCTGGGGATTCGATTGACGGAGCCTCTGTGGAAACGGGTTTTAGAAACGGTGCAGGAATTTGCAGTTCGCGATTACAAGCTTGCCTTTGGAGGAACTGTGATGGCGGCACTCGGCGTTTTCGTTGGATATTTGATTTTTTTCCAGCCTCAAAAGGGGGAAGAAAAAGCTGCTCGTTCGGAATCGCCGGTTGTTGAACAGGCAATGCAATCGGGGAACGGCAGTGAATCCTTCACGCGGGGAAATACGAGAACGTCGGATCTGCATCTGATCGATGCAGGAGGGAAGGATGGTACGGTTGAGTTTACATTCGAGGCAGTCACGCCGATGCATGTGCGCGGAAATATCAACGACGACAACGTGCAAAAAGTGCTCGCCCGCGCTCTTGTCAACGAAGACAATGCCGGCGTTCGCCTTCAAACGGTCAACGCGATAGCATCGCAAGGCCCCGAGCACAAAACTTTTGACCCGGAAGTGAAAGCCGCTCTCATCTCCGCGTTGGAAGGAGACGATAATCCCGGCGTCCGGCAGCAGGCGCTCCGCGTGCTGATGCATCAATCGCTCGATAATGAGGTCAAACAGGCACTCGTGTACACACTCTCGCACGATAAAAATTCAGGGATGCGCATTGCTGCGATCAACGGCCTGGCAGCGGCAAGCATGGATGGGCATCGCCTCGATCAGGATATTCTTACGATTATCAAACAAAAAATAGATTCAGACAAAAATAACTACGTCCGCCGTCAAGCGCGAACCGTCATAGAGGAGGTTGCACAACGATGAAAACAATAATCAGCTTAGCACTGTCTGCACTCTTTGTTCTTTCGATGAACACGTATGCTGCCGCACGAGAAGGCGAGGAAGGAAGAGATTCAAAATCGTTTACCGTCACAAAAGGAGGCCAGCTCGAAGTCAACGTCAGCGGCGGAGATATCCAACTCAATACGTGGGAGAAAGATGAAGTGAAGGTCCTCGTGGACGGCATCGATGAAGAGGATATGGATTATGTGAAAATCACACAATCAGGAAATACCGTCCGCGTGGAGTATCGTCCGCGCTGGAATTCATCGGGCGATGTGTTGTTCAAGATCAGCCTTCCCGCACAGTTCGATGCCGATGTCCGAACTTCCGGAGGAAATATCGAAGTGCGTGGAACAATGAAAGGTAAACTCACGGGCTCGACATCCGGCGGGGATATCCGTACCGGAGACATTGAAGGAACAATGGACATGAAAACTTCCGGCGGAAACATCGAGCTCGGCACCGTGAGCGGAGAGGCGGAAGTGAAAACCTCCGGCGGAGATATCAAAGTTGAAAAGGTCGGCAAGTCGCTGAATGCATCGACGTCCGGAGGAGATGTCGAAGTTGGCGATGTCGGCGGTGATGCGACCCTGTCATCGTCTGGAGGAGAGGTAAAAGTAGGAAAAGTCTCCGGCAGCGCAAGGCTTAAAACTGCAGGCGGGGATATTGAGCTGCGCAGCGCCAGCGGTACGGTCGAAGCAAAAACGGCCGGGGGTAATATCCGGCTCGAGAACATCAGCGGTTCGATCGTTGCCAAGACGGCAGGGGGCGACGTAGAGGCGGAATTAATTCCGAGCGGGAAGGGGCCCAGCGAATTGCGGTCATCGGGAGGGAACGTGATACTTTCAATCCCTTCCAGCGCCAAAGCAACAATCGATGCCACAATCGAACTTCGCTATGATTGGGGCCGGCACCGGGACGATTTTGATATTCATTCCGACTTCAAAGAGGAATCGAAGACCGGCAGCAAAGATGAGCAAGAAATTCACGCCGTCTACCAATTGAACGGCGGCGGCGACAGAATCACGCTCGAAACGACCAACGGCAATATTGAAATTAAAAAATTGGGCAATAAATAATCCGCAGAGAGTCCTTGCAACAGCGGCATCACAGCACGGCGGCCGCCGGTACAAAAACGACGGCCGCTTTTCTTTTTTTCGCTCCCATCCTTTTTCTTCATGGTCAAGTCCAACTTCCTGAAACTATTCTCTTCATGTTACGTTTATTTTTTCAAGGGCAACTTCTTTTTCTCAGCACAACGAAAAAATGTCTGAAGCGCGGGGCAAATCTTAAACGGTAATGCCATGAAACGACTCCTCTGCCTCTTATTCTGTTGTTCGCTCGTTAAAGCTGATCCTTCAGATTCAACAATACTTCAGAGAATTCAAGTCCACGCTGTCCGGCTTCAGGAACCGATCGTCATCGATGGGATTCTCTCTGAATCGGTATGGCATAATGCGTACGAGTTCACCGATTTTAAGCAGAGCGATCCGGACCAGGGCGCTCCCGGGACCCAGCGGACGGAAGTGCGCGTTGCGTACGACGATGCCGCGATCTACATCGGGGCGCGGATGTATGACGCTTTTCCTGATTCCATTATGCCGATTCTCAGCCGGCGGGATCAATACCTGGTGTCGGACTGGTTCGGCGTCTTTATCGATGGATATCACGACCAGCGGACCGGAAATCTCTTCGCGTTGAGCGCCGGCGGTTCGGTCATCGACGGAGTTATGTACAATGATGATTGGAATGATTTATCCTGGGATGGTGTATGGGAGGGGAAAACACATATCGACGAAAAAGGATGGACCGCAGAGCTTCGCATTCCATATTCGCAGCTCCGTTTCAAGGATGAAAAAAATCTTGATTGGGGGATCAATTTTCAACGCGACATCGGCCGCAGACATGAAAGCGATTATCTGGTCTACACGCCAAGGAATCAAAGCGGTTTCGTGTCTCGATTTGCTGATTTGACCGGCTTGGAGGCGATCAATCCGCCGGGGCGCGTCGAACTTTTGCCGTACGTGACGGGAAAAGGAGATTATACACATTTCCCCTCGAACGATCCGTTTAGCGACGGCTCTAAATATTCGCAGAGCGCCGGAGTGGATATGAAAGTGGGGTTGGGGAATAATTTGACGTTGAACGCGACGGTGAATCCCGACTTCGGACAGGTTGAAGTCGACCCGGCGGTTGTGAACCTGAGCGATGTGGAGAGTTATTTTGATGAGAAGCGTCCTTTCTTTCTTGAAGGAGCGACGGTATTTAATTTCGGGCAGGGGGGTGCGCGGAACTATTGGAGTTTCAATTGGCCCCAGCCGACGATTTTCTACAGCCGGCGCATCGGAAGAACGCCTCAGGGAAGTTTGCCCGATGCCGATTTCACCGATGTCCCCGAAGGAACTCACATCATCGGTGCGGCAAAACTTACCGGCAAGGTGATCGATGGATGGAATGTCGGGGCGATCCAGGCCGTCACTTCGCGCGAGATGGCCGATGTCGATACCGGCGGGCACAATTTCCGCTGGGAGGTGGAACCGGCGGCGTATTACGGAGTGCTTCGGGCACAAAGGGATTTTAACGACGGCCATCAAGGACTTGGCATTATTTCCACCGTATCCGCCAGGGATTTTTCTCAGGCGAGCCTTCGCGACGATGTCAACAGCAACAGCGAAGTGTTGGGCATCGACGGTTGGACATTTCTGGATCAAGACAAAGTGTGGGTTGTCAGCGGATGGACGGGGTTGTCGCGGGTTGCGGGAGACAAGGCACGGTTGATCGCCCTTCAAAGCAATTCGCAGCATTATTTCCAGCGCCCCGACGCCGCGTACCTCGGCGTCGACAGTTCACTGACATCGATGACCGGCTACGGCGCACGATTCTCATTGAATAAAAACAAAGGGAAGTTTTTCTCAAACACTGCCATCGGAATCCTCAGCCCGAGTTTTGACGTCGACGATCTTGGTTTCCAGTCCAGGTCCGATATCATCAACATGCATGTCGGCGGAGGATATTCATGGAGCGATCCGGGGGAAGTATTTCGGTATGCTGAAATGGGAGGCGCCGTTTTTCAGAATTTTGATTACGGCGGCAACGTGACGTGGAGAGGCGCGTACGAGTACGGTAATCTCCAATTCCTTAATTACTACAGCTTCAACTGGAACCTCGCGTACAACCCGCAGACATTCAATAATTACAGAACGCGCGGCGGCCCGCTGACGCTCAACCCTGCCGGCTATCAAGTTGGTTTGGACGCAAGTTCGGACAGCCGCAAGATTTTTCAGGCGGAAGTCAGTGCATCTACCTATCAGTCGGGCTGGCAGAAGGATATACAGGAATATATCGGCATAGTGTGGCGGCCGGCAGCAAACATCTCGGTGAGCGTCGCGCCGACGCTCGACCACGATTTCGAGGCAGCGCAATGGGTGACGTCCGCATCAGACCCGACCGCGGCCTTGACCTACGGCGCACGGTATGTGTTCGCAGACCTTGACCAGAGAACTCTTTCGGCGAACATCAGGATAGACTGGACGTTCACGCCGACGCTCAGCCTGCAGTTGTTCCTGCAGCCTTTGATCTCATCCGGCGATTACAGAAATTTCAAGGAACTTGCCCGTCCGCGTTCGTTTGATTTCATGGTGTACGGTACCGGCTCATCGACACTGACAGAGACCAAATCCGCGGACGGGTCAGTTTCTTATTCTGTCGATGCAGACGGCAGCGGCCCCGCAGCACCGATCGCGTTCAGCAACCCCGATTTTAACACAAAGTCGCTGCGTGGAAATGCCGTGCTGCGGTGGGAGTTTGTACCGGGGTCGATCGTCTATTTCGTTTGGACTCAAAGCCGCTACAACCAGACCAACTACAACGGTGAATTCCAATTTGGCAATTCGGTCGACCGTTTATTCAACACTGTCGCGGACAATATTTTTCTTGTAAAGTTTTCGTACTGGTTCAATATCTAGAAGCTGTCTCAAAAACTCTAAGGAATGTTATTCTGATCCCGCCGTTGTTTGGCGGGGGAAGAATCCATGGCAACCGTGCACCGTGGATCTACGAAGCTTCAGTGTCGTGGATGCTTCGCTACGCTCAGCATGACATTTACAAATGCAATCTACATTGAAACCACTTTTGAGATGGCTTCTAATATAGTTTCCCAAAACAATCTCGTGCTTAGCGTCTTGGCGATAAAAAAACAATATCATTTATTAGAAACGGTTCGCGGAACGCACTTTGCTCGTTGCTCTCAGTATTGATTCTTCCTACCTTCCCCCTAACCTATTTTCATAATTCCTCCGCGCCATGATCGAACGCGACTACATAATGAAAAGGATTCAACCTAAGCGTCACGCAGTTCCGGCATAGTGTACCGCCGAAATATTTGTCAGCCTTTCCACAATTTCAATCAACTGGTAGTGGGCTACTTTGATTCAGAGAGTAGCGACATGATCCTTCGATGCGTTCGCTCCGCTCACTTGCTCAGGATGAACAAGGTCTGTTCACCCTGAGCAAGTCTCGATGTTTTTTCATCGAGACGCGTCGAAGGGTCGATCAGGCAAAGTAGCCCACTACTCATCAACTTGACAACTTCTCAATTTTTCGTTTATATTGACTTGCCGCCTCCATGAGGGATATCCTCAAGCCGCAGCGATCAACCATAAATCGAAAGTCAATGTTATGCGGAAAGCAAATAATTTGCTCGCTCCTTTTGTTATGGTTTTCTTTTCAGCCATGCTTATAGCCCAGGAAAAGCCCTCACCAACAGCTGCTCTTTTTCCTCCCGGCGAAGAAAATGCACGGGCTGCTCTCGACAAGTCGCCAAGGCACGGTGAGTGGGTAAATATTTATTACGACGGTAAAACATTTCTCCGAACCTGGATCGTTTATCCCGAACGAAAGGACAGAGCGCCAGTGGTGCTCATGATCCATGAGATCTTCGGTCTCTCGGACTGGATGAGGTCCGTTGCCGACCAGCTGGCCAAAGAAGGATTCATCGCCGTGGCGCCGGACCTTATTTCCGGGTTTGGACCGAACGGGGGAGGCACTGCATCGGTATCAAGCCGTGATTCCGTGGTGATGTTGATTCGCAACCTCTCTCCGGAAGAAGCGGACAAGCGCCTGGACTTTGTCCGGTCATTTGCAATTCGCCTTCCTTCGGCAAACGGGGAGTGTGCGACGGTGGGATTCTGCTGGGGCGGAGGACGAAGCTTCGATTACGCGTGCAATCGTCCCGGATTGAAATCGGCGATTGTCTATTATGGGACTTCCCCCGACTCGATTGATTTGGCGAAGCTTAATGTTCCGGTACTCGGACTATACGGCGGAGACGATGCGCGTGTCGGGGCGACCGTAGAGCCGGCGTCACTGCAGCTCAAAAGGCTCGGAAAGACATTCGAATACGAAATGTTCGACGGAGCAGGCCATGGATTCCTCCGCGCGCAAAGCGAACGCGACGGAGCGAACCTTCGTGCAACAGAAAAGGCCTGGCCGAAAATGCTGGCCTTTTTGCGCAAATATTTTTGACAAGATTTTGAAGCCATAATCCAGAAATGGCCGTCGCACACGATGCGACGGTCAATCTTTTGTAAAAAAGCTTTCCGAAGATTCTTGACACAGAGGTTTTAGAAGCCATCTCAAAAAGTCCGCAAAATGTCATTCTGAACGGAGCGAAGCGGAGTGAAGAATCCATGACAATCATGCATCGTGCATTTACGAGGCTTTAGTGTCGTGGATGCTTCTCCCGCCAAAAAACGGCGGGATCAGCATGACATTTACCAATGCATTCTACATCGAAACCATTTTTGAGATAGCCTTTAGATATTTTGACTTTGGATCACTTTTCAAGAGAATCCTTCGGAAGGACTGTCTCCGATCATCGAACGTTCCCGTCGCAAATAAATCCACTTGATGCTGAACCAGAGTTTCAATACTTTGTAGGCGCGCCAACATAGAACTCGGTAAAAAATTTGACAGGAGCAATGCAAGAATGGGCAATGATCTGAATAAATTCAGCTCGCAATTAACGCAGAAGCGTTCTCAGGCGGGGTCGCAAGCAATGTTGTACGGCATCGGTCTGACGGACGAAGACATGAGGAAGGCACAGGTCGGCATCGCAAGCATGGGCTGGGAAGGGAATAACTGCAATATGCATTTGAACGACCTCGCGAAGGTCGTTAAGCAAGGAGTTCAGGAAGCAGGACTGGTCGGGCTTATTTTCCACACGATCGGCGTCAGCGACGGCATGTCGATGGGGACAGAAGGAATGAAATCGTCCCTCCCGTCCCGCGAAATTATTGCCGATTCCATCGAGGCAGTGATGCGCGCGCAGTGGTACGACGCGAACATTTCACTTCCGGGCTGCGATAAAAACCTGCCCGGTTCACTTATCGCGATGGGGCGCTTGAACCGGCCGAGTATCATGATCTACGGCGGAACGATCCGTGCGGGGCACCTTAACGGGAAGTCGCTCGACATTGTTTCGGCGTTCGAATGCTACGGACAATTCATCGCGGGCAAGGTGAGCGAGAAAGAACTGAGCGATGTGCTTCACCACGCCTGCCCGGGCCAGGGCGCATGCGGAGGAATGTACACTGCGAATACCATGGCTTCCGCGATTGAAACGCTCGGAATGAGTCTTCCGTACAGTTCATCGACCCCGGCGACAAGCGAAGAGAAGATCCGAGAGTGCAAGGCTGCAGGCAAAGCGATCTTGAATCTGCTGGAAAAAGATATCAAGCCGCGGGACATCATGACACGGAAGGCGTTCCTCAACGCGATCAGTGTTGTCATTGCCCTCGGCGGTTCGACGAATGCGGTGCTGCACCTCGTGGCTATGGCAAAATCTGTCGGAGTAAAACTCACGATCGACGATTTTCAGACCATCAGCAATCGCGTCCCATTCCTCGCGGACTTAAAACCGAGCGGAAAATATGTGATGGAAGACGTTCAGGCGATCGGCGGAGTTCCCGGTCTCCAAAAAATGCTTCTTAAGGAAAAATTACTCGATGGAACTTGCCTTACGGTGACCGGGAAAACCCTCGGCGAAAATCTCGAAAGCCTGCCTGGGCTGAAAGAAGGACAGAAAATAATCTTCCCGTTCTCCAATCCGATAAAAAAAACCGGTCATATTCAGATCCTCTACGGAAACCTCGCAAAAGAAGGAGCCGTGGCAAAAATAACCGGTAAAGAAGGATTGCGCTTTTCAGGCCCGGCAAAAGTTTTCAACTCGGAAGAAGAGACTCTCGTCGCTCTTGAAAAGAACAGGGTGAAGCCGGGCGACGTTGTGGTGATTCGCTATGAAGGGCCGAAAGGGGGACCGGGGATGAGAGAGATGCTTACCGTGACGTCGGCAATCATGGGCGCCGGGCTCGGCAAGAGCGTGGCCCTGATCACCGACGGCCGATTCTCCGGCGGCACGCACGGCTTTGTGGTCGGCCACATCACTCCCGAAGCGCAGGTAGGCGGCGTGCTCGCCGTCGTGAAGACCGGCGACGTTATCACCATCAACGGTGAGAAAAACACGATATCCCTCGACGTGCCGAAGAAGACGATCGCACAGCGGCTGAAAAAATGGAAAGCACCGCCGCCGAGAGTGAAAAACGGCATGCTCTATAAATACATCAAAAACGTCTCGTCGGCATCCGAAGGGTGCGTTACCGACGAAGGATAATACAAAGTAACGGAGCTCACAGAAATTTTTCAAAACTACCATGGACATCAATCAACTTCTCCACGATCAATCCAGCGATATTCTTTCGGCCGCAGAGGCGGCCGTCGCCCGGGCGCGGCTGGCGCATTATGAAAAATCCGGGGCGGAACACACTCACCAGCGATTGAAAGCACTCTACACACTCACCGCGCGTGCAGTGAAAGAAAAGAACCTCGGGCCGATGGTGGCACATGCAGAAACAATCGGCCGGGAGCGCTTCGAAGCCGGCTTCGACCTTTCAGAAGTTCAGACCGCTTTCAACGTCCTGGAAGAAGCGATCTGGGTGCGAATCCTGAAAAACATTTCACCGAACGAGCTTGCGGAAGCACTCGGGTTGATCAGCACCGTGCTCGGCGCAGGAAAAGACACGCTTGCCCGGACGTACGTATCGCTTGCGAGCAAAACAAAAGCTCCGTCGCTCAACCTGCAGTCACTTTTCGCAGGGACCCAAGGGTGAAAAGGAGTTTTTTGACGGCTGGACTTCCACCATCTCCTCGCGTTACCAATCTTCATGCAACCGACTAGATACCCGAGAGTCAAAATCTGTTGTATTTCGTCCGTCCAGGAGGCGCGACTCGCTGTTTCTCACGGAGCGTCGGCATTGGGATTGGTGTCTTTAATGCCAAGCGGACCTGGGGTAATAGATGAAGAAGTGATCGAGGAAATCGCCGCATCGATCCCTCCTTCTGTTTCATCGTTTTTATTGACGAGCAAACAAGACGCTCAGTCGATTGTCGCTCAGCAGAAAAGATGCCGGACGAACACTATTCAACTCTGCGACAGAATCGAAAGTGATGTCTATCAGCAGCTTCGCGATTCAATGCCAGGAATAGCACTCGTTCAAGTCATCCATATCATCGGCAGGGAATCAATTGACGAGGCAATTGCCGCTGCCCCGTTTGTCAATGCCGTGCTGCTCGATTCGGGGAATCCAAAGGCATCGATCAAGGAACTTGGCGGGACGGGGCGCGTGCACGACTGGAGCGTCAGCAGAACCATCAGGGAGGCTCTATCAATTCCTGTTTTCCTCGCCGGCGGATTGAATCCGGACAATGTTGGAAGGGCGGTCCGGGAGGTTGCTCCATTTTGTCTCGATGTCTGCAGCGGTGTCCGAACAGAAGGAAAACTGGACGAAGACAAGTTGTCGCGATTTTTTGAGAGCATTCGTGCAGCGGCGACTCGATGGTAATTTGTTGAGTGCCTGAATTCAATTTGTTAATTCTCGACATAGCTATTGATATGGGGAAGAAAAAGGCGTACATTAATACAATGGCTCATGTCTCATAGCTTTGCCGGCTTCCAGTTCTCAGACTCCTTGGATCTTTCCTGATCATTCATGCCACTGGAAAATGCACGCTATTGCCGTGCGTCTCCATTCGATAAAAGACCGTCGACTGGTATTCTCTCGATCTGCGAAATCAGCAATCTGTGTGTAATACGCGCAATCAGAGAAATCACACTATCATCATCTTAAAAGGAGTCCGATGAGCAGTTCTTATCATACCTTCCACATACCGGTCATGGGGACAGGGCATTCCGTCGATACTCCGATCCGCGTCGCACCTCTCGGCATCACGTCCGTTATCTCGATCGTCGATGATTTGCTGTTGGAGCGGATCCGCAAGCACTACAACGAAAAATTCAATATCGCTTACGAAAAGATCCCCCGCTATGCGCAAGACGGCAGAGCGAGAAGGATCACCGCATACCTGGAGACGGTCGGCGAGATCGTAGGACGAAAGATGGAAGCGGTGAAGCAGCTTCCGTTCTTTGCGGATAACGACAAGAAAAAATATTTTGAACTTCTCCCCGATGAATCCGCTCCAAAGAAAGTGTATGCCAAACTCATAGGCATGAAGCCGGGACCGGAACGGGAAGCGGTGGAAAAGGAATTGACCCGTGCCATGGTCCCCGGATCCATTGACGTGAACATCATGGTCAAACTTGACCGTATCAACCTTGATAAACACGGTAAGCCTCTGAGCGAAGAATTCACCGACGCGAAAGCCGCTTTCCGCGGATACGCGAACAGCACGCTTAGGTCGAGCATCATTCTTTCCGCTGGTATCAACCAGAGTTTATTCGGCTACATAACACGGTTCCGGGATTTCTACCGTGACGCTACCGGCGAGATGAAAAAGAAGATCATTCTGAAAGTGACGGATTTTCGTTCTACGCTTATCCAGGGAAGGCTCCTCGCCAAAAAAGGGCTTGAAGTTTTTGAGTTCCGCGTCGAATCGGGGTTGAATTGCGGCGGGCACGCCTTTGCATCGAACGGCCACCTGCTTCCCAGCCTGTTGAAAGAATTCAGAGAAAAGCGGGACGAGCTCGTGGCTGAATTCCAGCCGCTCATTCATAAATACTATGAGACAATGGGATGGGAATATCCGACAGCCGCGGCGGAAGCCCGTCCGTTGATCACCGTGCAGGGAGGGATCGGCACGAACGGCGAAGCGCGGAGGATGATGGAAGATTTCGGCATGGACCGAACCGGGTGGGCGAGCCCATTCCTCCTCGTGCCGGAGGCGACGTGTGTTGATGATGCGACGCGTGAGCTGCTGCGACAGGCCGGAGAAGATGATCTGTACGTCAGCGATTTCTCACCTCTGGGGGTTCCTTTTAACAACGTTCGTCGGAGCGGGTCAGAACTCGCGATCCATAAAAAAGCCGACGAAGGCGTGCCCGGATCGACATGTCCAAAAGGATTTCTTATTACAAACACCGAGTACACGGAGTTCCCAATTTGCGTTGCATCGAGAGAGTACCAAAAGCAGAAGCTTGTTGAGCTCGACGCTTCCGAATTAGCGACGCCGGAAAAAGAAAAGGCACGCGGGGCAATTATTGATAAAGCGTGCCTTTGCGAACATCTCGGCAACGGCGCTCTCATCGCGCTGGGCATCGTTCAGCCGACAAACTCCCCTCAGGCAATCTGCCCCGGCCCGAATATTGCATGGTTCAATAAACTGTACACATTGAAGGAAATGGTCGATCACATCTACGGAAGGGGCGAGTCGCTCGTCCCTGCCGAACGTCCGCATATGTTCGCGAAAGAAATACAAATGTACGTCGATTATTTTGAAAAAATGGTACAGCGTTGCGGCTACACCGATATGGAAATAAAAAAACTCCGTGAGTTTAAGGCGAACCTCGACAACGGAATGGAATTATGTCTTCAGTTTGCGGCGAAAACGCCGTACGAAGGAGAAAATCTTGCTTCCATTCCTCCATGCGTCGAAAAAGAAAAAGCGAGGCTGGAATCTATTTTCGCTGAATTCGAAAGCGAAATTCTGGTGACCGTGGCTCGATGAGGGCGCCTGATGCCGGTCGTTCAATATTTGCTCGGCGTTCGCGCGCCTTCCAATATCCGCCTTAGCTTGTGATCCACAGATTTTGCGCTGCGAATGTTTGCCTGATCACAAGCGCCCTCATTGTTGTTGGTCTTCCTCTTTCCACAATTTTTTTTCTGCTCGTAAATTTGCACTTCTTCACCTTGTTCCCAAACTCCCCGCTCCCGCGGGAAAAGTTGTTTGGGAACGTGTCAGCATTGAAGCTGAGCTTCTCACTGTTGTGTTCCCAATCCCGAAGGGATCTCCCAAAGGGATCGCTTCGCGAACTTCGTGACAAGACGTTGGGAACAAGGTGAACTTCGGCACCCAAAAAGTTTCCCCGATCAAAAAGTATCCGTAACCAAAAAACAACTTGACATTCTTCGCATTTTCTAAGACATTCGCAACACATAACACCGTTTTCTGGGGCAATCAGGGAGTCTTACCATGCGTACACCGAAACAAACTCTCATTATTCCGTCCATTTTTCTTTTCTCCAATCTTGCCTTCTCGCAAGTTGTCATCAAGGATACCGTGGTCATAACGCCCAAGGGCAACGGTAAATCATCCACTCTCTCGACTTCAAATCCACAGTATTACATTGCAACAATTTCAATTTCGTGCGACGCCTTGAACTCTACGCACGATCCAACTTTCTCTCGCGGGGCAATCGTATTCCAGATCGGCACTTCTACAAATCATTTGGCAGGCGCTTTGAATCCAGGAGATTTAGGCCGCACCGGATCGATAGTGTACCCTTCCTCGCCAGTTACAATAGACGCCCCATTAGGACTTACTATCAGTGGCGCTCTTTGCCCTTTGACGCAGGATTCTCCGCTTTCTTATGTCATTATAATCGACTCAATTTCGGTTGGCAGTATAGTTTATCAAGCCACATTTCCTTTCCCAAGCATTCAAGTCTTGTATCCACTGCAAGCGCAAGACATTTATGGCGTAACAACCATCCATGGCGAAGCGCAAGTCGACCCCTCGCCAGATAGTACAGCCACTGTTACGTGGACGGTGTTCGATGACAATGGGGACCAACGGTCAAACCAGCCAGCCGATATCGACATCACCGGGTATAGCGACGTTGCGTATATTAAGGCCACGGCAACGAACAAATATGGCAGTACAGATTCAGACCCGGTGCAAATCTAGGTCGATCCGATGAATACACCGGCTGGGAACAATATCTATACACAATACGGCGGCATACTCACCGTCGGTATCAACGGAGTTGATCCGTCATTCTATGATTCCACTCAAGCGATGCAGTTGACGCTGAATAGCGTCCCTCTTCTTTCATCATCGGTGTCCGAAGCCCAGGTGAGTGTTGGGCAATGGAGTACACTAGATTTCAACTTATTGAAGAAAGGATACCAGCATGCTCCGGGTTTTAATTTGCAATTGATGCAAACATACGGCTTTGCCGACTTCGATGAAACCGATTATTACACCTTATACTCCTTTTACCTTTTGTTGACTATCGACAGCACACAACAAGCACTGCCGCCTGATTGGGTCTATGGAGACCCATTTTTCCTAGAAGATCCGTTTATTCCGAGTCCAACGTTTTTCATTGCCCCGGTGACAGGGGAATTGATGTTGCAAATCACGGGTGCTTCCACAGCGGCAATCGATACGCTTTTTCTTCAATCGCCGGTTAAGAAATTATTGTTAACCAATCCATCCGGATACATAAACGACACGCTCGATTGTGGAGTTGTTACTGCGGGAGACACGATACAATTCTATCTCCGTTCAAACATGAGCATCGTTGCCGGACGGAATATGTATCCTGAGATAACGTTGCCTGATACAGGAGTTATGGCTTCAATAGCCGCAAAAGGTAGACAAACAGGCGGTGCCTTTCCGGTGGATAAAAGAAAACTTTTGCTGAAGTCTCATGGCGGTGATCAATCGCTTCAGAAAAAGTTATTTGCAGAAAAGATAAAAGGCCCCTTGATAAGGAATCCATCCTCGGCGAGTCAAGTCGTCCACCTTCAGCAGAAAAACGTTCAGACGCAGGGGGCGAAAAAGAATGTGTCGAAGCCGGCAATAATAATAGGACCAGGCAATCCCAATCCTGTCACGACGCTTGCATTCGAAGATTGGACAGATTTGGATTTCGACGATGTGCAGGCAGGAGCATGGATCTCGACGGTTGATCATTTTCTCGTCAACGTCGTGCCAGATACGCTTTCCAATAGACAGACTGCCCCTTTGACTGTCATAGCCGAAGACAACAATGGGAATGAAGTCCCGTTTGACACGTCGACTTCAATTGATCTCTCATTTGACCAAGGCCAGGGATTTGTTGATTTCATTTCCATGTCCAGTGATACAGTAACCGCTCTTCCGAAAATTTCTTATAGAACACTTCGTTCAGGCAGGATAAAAGTAATCGCACGGGGAAACTCTACCACACCGGTATTTGCGTTATCAAAATCTCTATCCCGCAAGAAAGGGGCGAAATCGTCCGTTACCACACAGGGATATCAGCATCAGTATCCACAAGCGATCGTTAGAGTGGTAATGTCTGCAGATGCTACAAAGTTCGCCACGGACACTTTCTATGTACGTCCTGAAATTAAAGTCATTGTCGTTGCTGATTCGATACAACCGTGTGATTCAGGGTATATATCGCTAAGTGAAAGTCGGACAAGTGTAAAAGTGGCGGTAACGGTTTCAGGGATTCTCTTTGCTGATCCAATTTATCGGGTAACGGTTACAAGCGCGGCCTTAGAAGGCTCCGGCGGACATTCCCACATAGGGAATCGTCCTTCCGGTTATTTTTTAACAACTACGGGAGACACTGTGAAGAGTCAGGTATTTGATACAGGGCCAGACACAATCCGTACGACTTACCAAGCTTCCAAGTTTGGTGGCCAAGAACGTGTGATAGCCAAACTTAATCTCTCAACCATTATTGCAGATTCTGATTCAGTGGTGGTGAGAGTGCCAAATTTGATTAATTTTGGGAATATTACTCCCAGTATGTGGAGATTAACAGGAAACACTGGAGTTACTCAGTATAGCGGGTGTCCAGGGACTGCAATACATCACCCCGACAGTCATTATGGAGCTTCCTATACAGTTGCTCAGCTTCAATTAGCTATCAACGATTTTTATGAATGGAGTGGAACTGAAGATGGTGGCGGGCATTTTTTGATTTTAGGAATAAATGATATGGGATTGATAAAGGGAGGATTGTTTGACATTTGCAGCAGTTGGACGACGGGACACTATTATCATCGCCTGGGTGCAAGTGTCGACATTGACGGCCAAGCTCAAAAAATAGATGGTACAGGGCTCGACACTTTGAAAAGCCAGAAAGCTCCTGATGGAGATACGTTTTTACAGCATTTAACTTTGATTATGTATAAGCGTAACGGCATCCAGGTGCCAGAAGGAAATTCGATTCACTACGGTTTTGGAGGAAAATAGGTATGAATAAAATTTTGATAATTTTAATCTTAACAGTTTTCTTTTCACAACAATTGTTACCGCAACAGGCGGAGTTACCTTACTTGACACAAGTTGAGATGAAGTGTGCCGTTACTTTTGACACACTTAAAGGAATATATACTTATTACTATTCCCTAAGAAATGGCGTTTCAAGCAACGTCGGCGTTCAGTGGTTTGAAATTGACGTCAGAAGAAATCCCAACTCTATCTTTTTGGACAGTATTGGTCTCCCATTCATGAATTCCAGGATTCAAAATGCATACAGACGAACGAATTCCAGCACATTAAATGCGTCGATCCCCTTAAGCTTCCCATCTCTGCCACAGTACGGCGACGGAGGCTTAACGGAAAATGAAACCGCAATCTTATCGGCAGGACAAATAAAGCCTGGTGAAGAGAAGCATGGATTTGCTTTATCAAGCAAGGGTTTGCCAGCGATCAGGAATTTTACTGCAGTTCCTATCTTTGACCCTAATGATTATTATCCGAGCGTAGGCAATGTTCCTAATCCTGATTCTTTAGCACAAATAGTCGACCAGGAACGAGAAGCAATAAAATATCATGGTTATACAATTGGGCCTTCTGCCCCTCCACTAAATTTTGTCGCAACCGCATGGTGCGATACAATTATGAGTTATACTACCCAATCCCGGACTATCGGTTGGATTACCAATCAGACCACAACAAATAAATATCTTAACTATTTCACAACAACGAAGACGCAACTGCACGCTAACAATATTGGAGGTGCGCGGTCAACTCTTCAAACAGTTTTGACCAATGCAATCTCCGACAGCACAAGCAATCTTACCAGCGAAGCGTACGCGCTTATTTATTACAACACGCAGTATTTATTGACACAATTGCCACTACCTCCGTCAGGTTTCAACGTCAAGCTTGTCAATAGCCTCGGCACAAAACTCACTGGTGGGTCACTCCAATACTACGATGGAAGTTGGAAACCCGCTGTGAACAACAACGACGGAACCTTTACCATCAACACCACGCTTAAGACCGTGAGCTTGCAGATGACGTATGCCTACGGCGTGCAAACGAAATCGAACGTTCCTGTTGGAAGCGATACGGTAGTGTTTCAAACTGTCAATGCACAGGTCAAGCTTCAGAACAGTCAAGGGAGTTTGATGGATACGGGAACCGTCCAATACTATGCCGGGGCATGGAGAAATTTCGGAACGACCAGCAACGGCATTGCAACGATGGAACTGCTGCCGATCAACTACTCGTTTAGCATGACCTATGCCTTTGCCAGCAACAATAAGTCACAGGATTTGAGCGTGAACCCGATTGTCGTGTTCCAAACGACCAATGCATCTGTCCAATTAAAAAATAGCCAAGGCAACTTGATAGACACCGGCACAGTGCAATACTATTCCGGCGCTTGGAGGGCATTTGGTACCACAACAAACGGCGTGACCACCAAAGAGCTTTTGCCCAATAGCTACTCTTTTAGTATGACATACGCTTATGCCACCAATACTAAGCAGCAGGATATAGGCGCCAATTCTACGGTCGTATTTCAAACAGTGAATGCGGCAGTTCAGTTGAAAAACAGTCAGGGAAACCTTATTGATCAGGGTACCGTGCAATATTATTCCGGCGCGTGGAGAACCTTTGGGACCACTTCAGGCGGCGTTACTACTAAGGAACTTTTGCCGAATAGCTATTCATTCAACATGACGTACGCTTATGCCAGCAACAATAAGCTGCAGGATGTCGGCGTAAATTCTACTGTCGTATTCCAGACAGTTAATGCAGCCGTTCAATTGAAGAACAGTCAAGGGAGCTTTATTGACCAAGGAACTGTGCAATATTATTCCGGTGCGTGGAGAACTTTTGGGACAACCTCGGGCGGCGTTGCTACCAAGGAGCTTCTACCCAACAGCTACTCCTTTAGTATGATGTATGCTTTTGCAAGCAACAACAAACAGCAAGACTTGAACAGTAATACCACTGTAGTTTTTCAGACCGTGAATACAACTGTTCAATTAAAAAATAGCCAAGGCAACTTGATGGACACCGGGACAGTACAATACTATTCCGGCGCTTGGAGGACATTGGGCACTACGAAAAACGGGGCGGTTTCCCTGGAATTGCTTCCGAATAGCTACCAATTCAGCATGACTTATGCATACGTCAGTAATAACAAGACGCAGGATGTTGGCAGCAAAAATACTGTAACTTTTTCGACCGTTTTGGCTACGGTGAATGTGATAAATACCCAAAACAATCCGGTCAACAACGCCGTCGTTACCTACTATTCGGGTGCATGGAGACAATTTGGAAATACAATAAACGGGAATGCAACAAAAGAACTTCTCCCCGCAAGCCTGCAATTCCGGGCACAGTCAGGATCAGTTTCACAAAATAAGACGCAGGATTTGTCGACGAATCCGTTAGTCGTGATTACGCTGAATCAATGAGCAATCAACAATGAACAATCAACAGGTTGTAAGAACTACGGACTACGCACTACGAACTAAAAAGAGGGAAGTATGAAAGCGGTCATTACACTCTTGTTTTCACTTTTCACTTTTCACTTTGCACTTTCCCAGCATCGGCTTCCGTTTGAGTCGAAGGATAATAGGATAGAGCTGTCCGTTCGCAATACTTCAACCATTGTCGCTTCTGGAGTTAAAGCGGAAGTGTCTGGTGTTCCTGGATGGCTTCACTTTGCCTCTGCCAGCCAGACAATAAATCAGCTCAAGGGAAAAGGAGATACCACATCGGCTTTTTCTTTCACCGTAGATAAACTAGCACCGGTCAATAAGTCACAGACGCTTACCTTTACCATCACAAGTTCAACGGGGGAAAAGTGGACGAAACAAATCGATGTCAGCGTTAATCCGCCGGATCATTTTGAATTGTACCAGAATTATCCGAATCCGTTCAATCCATCAACAACCATCTCCTATCTGCTTCCAAACGATGCCCGTGTAGTTTTGAAGATTTACAATTCTATCGGCCAGGAAATAACAACATTGGTGAATGGCGAGAGGCCTGCAGGTTACAACCAAGAGGTATGGAATGCGTCAAATGTGGCAACCGGAATGTACATTTATCAATTAACAATCAACAATGAACAGGGAAAGAAGGAATTTTACAGAAAGAAAATGCTGATGGTAAAATAATGGTATTTTGATCGTTCTCTTAAACCCTGGCGAGTGCATGAACTTTCCGGGGTTTGTTTTTTGGGATATCAATGGTGAATCGTTTTTTTCGGGGCATTATTGATTTTCATCGTGCCTTTTGTTACTTTCGACAATCAAATTACAGGAGATGTTGAATGAAAACCGTCCTTATCGTTGATGATGAACCGGCGTTTCGCAAGGCACTTGCAGCTTCACTGAAAGTTCGGGGATACAACACCCTCGAGGCCGAAGACGGCATGGTAGGTCTGGACTTCGCGGCAAAATACAGACCCGACGTGATTCTTAGCGACGTCAACATGGATAATATGAACGGGTTCATGATGGTTGAAAATTTGCAGCAGGAGCCGATGACGGCCCGCATCCCTGTGATTATGATGACTGCACAAGCTCAGGGCGCAGGCGCTTGGCAATCGGAAGCGAACATCACGTACCTCGACAAAGGATTTTCGACTCAACAGTTGATCGCTGCGATTGAAGGCGTGCTCAAGAAATGATCGCATCGTACCATCCCATCTAGAAGACACTGTTCTCCTGTGAATCGGTTTGATATTATTTTTCTCGCAGAGAACGCACTCACCAATTGAAGGAATCTCATCGGATGAAAAAAACATGTTTTCTATTGCTGTCGGTGCTCATGCTCACAGCGGCATTTGCACAAAAGAGACCGTTTGCGATCGAGGATCTGTATAAGATTAAGTCCGTCGCCGGCCCGCAGTTCTCGCCCGACGGGAAAAATATTGCCTTCACGGTTACGGAAAGCAGTCTCGCCGAAGGAAAATCCAGGACCGAAGTTTATCTGATTGAATCCGACGGAAGCAATCTCCGGAAATTGACGGATAACTCTGCGTCCGACTATCATCCCCGGTGGTCGCCCGACGGAAAATCTCTTCTCTTTCTTTCTGCCCGGCACGAAGGACCGCAGGCGTGGCTTCTTCCGCTTGACGGCGGAGAGCCGGCTCAAATCACGCATTTCAATACCGGCGTTGCCGATGCGGAATGGACGTCGGACGGCAAGCACATCGTGTTCACGAGCGACGTATTTCCGGAATGCGGCGCTGACGGCGATTGCAACAAGAAGATCGACGAAAGCATGAGCAGCGGCCCGATCCAGGCGCACATGGCCGACCGGCTGCTGTACAGGCATTGGACGTCCTGGAAAGACGGCAGACGTTCGCACGTCTTTGCCTACGACATCGACACAAAAAAATATACCGACCTTTCTCCAGGGGACTACGACGCCCCGGTCTTCTCGCTCGGGGGAGGAGGAGTTGCCGTTTCGCCCGACGGAAAAGAAGCATGCTTTGCATCGAACCACGACGCGAACGAAGCTGAAACGACGAATGCCGACCTGTTCATCGTTCCGACCTCTGGGGGCGAACCAAAAAATATCACAGCCGAGAACACGTCGTTCGACGGCGACCCGAGCTATTCACCCGACGGGAATTATATTGCGTACCGGATGCAGACAACCCCCGCGTACGAATCGGACCTTTTCCGGATCGCTCTCTACGACAGAAAGACCGGGCAAAAAACCGTATTGACAGAAAAGTTCGATAATTGGGTGGACGGTATTACCTGGGCCCCCGATTCAAAGAGCATCTATTTTACTGCCGATGTCCAGGGGCACACTCCTCTCTATAGAATAGAAGTGAATTCCAAAGAGATCACGCAGGTCGTCGATGTGAAATCCATCGACGCGATCGATGTTTCGCCGGACGGAAAAACGCTTGTCATCGTTCGCCGCGCGGTGGGCGAACCGGTGGAAATGTGGCGCGCTTCGTCGCAGGGGAAAAACCTGCGGCGCCTGACTTTTTTGAATAAACCGATCGAGGATTCCGTTGATATCCGCCCGGCAGAGGAAATGTGGATCACCTCTCCCACAGGAAAAAAAGTCCATACGTTCATCGTAAAGCCTCATAATTTTGACCCGTCGAAAAAATATCCGCTCATTCTCAACGTTCATGGAGGACCGCAGTCCCAGTGGGAAGATGCGTTTCGCGGCGATTGGCAGGTGTATCCGGGCTGCGGCTACATCGTCGCATTTCCGAACCCGCACGGCTCGACAGGATACGGACAGGAATACACGGCCGAGATATCGAAGGATTGGGGAGGAGCGGTGTACCAGGACGTGATGGCGGTTGCCGACTCGCTCGAGAAAATACCGTACGTCGACAGAGACCGCATGGGAGCAATGGGCTGGTCGTTCGGAGGATACATGATGATGTGGCTGGAAGGGCACACAACCCGTTTTAAGGCGATCGCCTGCATGATGGGCGTGTACGACCTGACGGCGATGCACGGATCGACGGAAGAGCTGTGGTTTCCGCAGTGGGATCTTGGCGGCACACCATGGAATTCGGATCTCTATATGAAGTGGTCGCCGAATCAATTTGTAAAGAATTTCAAAACACCATGTCTTGTCATCACCGGCGAGAAAGACTATCGCGTTCCGTATGCACAGAGCCTCGAGTTCTTCACCGACCTTCAAAAAATGAATGTTCCGTCCCGTTTGGTCGTCTTTCCGAACGACGGGCACTGGCCGAGCGGCGTGAAGTCGATGCCGTTGTATTACAACGCGCACCTCGATTGGTTCCACAAGTATCTCGGCGGAGACCCCGCGCCATATGATATGCTGAAGATGATTCGCAACCAGGAGTTTGAAAAGAACTAATAACGGCGCTTTTTTTCGCTAAGTGGGACCCCGCCTTCCCCTCTCCCGTAAGAGGATGGATTGAGAGAGGGGTCGATTGAACTAGAAATCCTCGCAGGAAAAAACGGAATGATGCAAAAAACTCTTGATGAATTCAAAACACTTCTCGATCAATCGTCGAAAAAACTCGCCGCGATTCCGGATTCGGACAGTGGGAACAAATCATCGCCGGAAGAGTGGTCGAAGAAAGAGATTCTCGGCCATCTCATCGACTCCGCGGCAAACAACCACCAGCGGTTTGTTCGGGCGCAATTGACGGCAGAGCTGCGAATTCCCGGGTATGAACAGCACCTGTGGGTGACGACGCAGCGCTATCAGAACGAGCCGTGGGCTGATCTTGTTCAATTTTGGAAGAGCTATAATGTTCATCTGCTTCATACTATTTCTTCAATTCCCGAGCGCTCACTCGGAAATTTTTGTATTATCGGCGACGGCAAACCGGTGACGCTGGAATTCGTCATTCAAGATTACGTGAGACACCTAAAGCATCATCTCGATCAGATCCTGGAATGAAACAACGCTTATCGCACGATCACGGCGCCTCTGACTGGACAAAACGGGAGATGGCTGTTCTCTCAACCCTGAAGTCTCCCATCAGGATCCAGGAATTTCTTGACACACTTCCATACAGCGCCGAGTCGCGTTACCGCTCCCCGCGAAGCGTTCTCCGTGACCGCAAGGCTCATTGTTACGATGGAGCGGTTTTTGCAGCCATGGCTTTGAGGAGACTCGGTTATCCGCCTCTGATCGTCGATATGGACGCTGTCAGGGACGACGACCATGTGATCGCGCTCTTCAAGCGAAACGGACGATTCGGAGCGATAGCGAAATCGAATTTTGCCGGCCTTCGATACCGCGAGCCCGTGTATGCTTCGCTTCGGGAACTGGTCATGTCGTATTTCGAATCGTTTTATAATGTTGCGTACGAGAAGACGCTTCGACAGTACACCCGCCCGCTAAGTCTTTCAACCTTCGATATGCTGGGCTGGAACATATCCGATTCGGCCCTCGATGTTATCGGAGATGCATTGAGCAACATCCGGGTATATAGAATTCTGACACCCGCCATGGCTCGATCGCTTTCCCCCGTGGACAAACGGACGTATGACGCCGGCTTGATCGGCGCGAACAAAGCAGGCCTCTATAAGCCTTGAACAATCAACAATCATCAATCAACAATGAACAGCTATCCGCTAACACCCAATAGCCAACAGCTTGACTCATCCATGTACGTGGAGTATCGCCGCGATCAGTTCACAGTTTCAGACGACCCGTCAAAATTGGACGTTGATGCGATCTACGATTTTTTAACGCATTGCTATTGGTCTGAAGGGATTCCCAGAGAAATAGTAGAGCGTGCGATTGAGCACTCACTATGTTTCGGCCTTTTTGACGGCACGAAGCAGATCGGTTTCGCGCGCATCATTACCGACCATGCGACGTACGCATATCTGTGCGATGTGTACGTACTCGAGTCGTACCGCGGAAAGGGTTTAGGTACCTGGTTAATGTCGTGTGTCATGAATCATCAGGACCTGCACGGTCTGCGGCGCTTCGCGCTGCTGACCCGCGACGCACACGGTCTGTATCAGAAATTCGGTTTTGCCGCGGCGAAAAATCCGTCGCGGTACATGGAAATTCACGTTGCCGATATTTACAAGAAATTACTGAAGGAGAAGTGATATGGTAACCGCAATCGTTTTATTGACCGTTGCACGAGACAAGATCAATCCCGTTGCCGAGCAGCTGGCCGATATCGAGGGGATAACGGAAGTACACTCCGTTGCGGGGCAACGGGATTGATC
>Ga0265338_10001113_pt1 | contig 44628 bp, 39 predicted proteins | sample 42126metaG_FD_193579 | JGI IMG/M metagenome (GOLD analysis project Ga0265338, IMG submission 193579) | Rhizosphere microbial communities from Carex aquatilis grown in University of Washington, Seatle, WA, United States - 4-21-26 metaG | ecosystem: Host-associated > Plants > Roots > Rhizosphere... | reverse complement strand
TCTTCTCCTCGAACTATGAATCGACTCCTTTTCTTCTTTTTAATTCTCATCGGAATTCCTTCATTGTCATACGCTCAAATATCCGATTCACTACGCACCCGGAATCTTTCCGCCCGTCGCGCGCGGCATTCGGAAGATTGGGTCCGCCGCGGTATTATTTATGAAGTGAATACCCGGTCGTTTTCTAACGCAGGGAATTTTGCCGGGGTTGAACAGCGGCTTCCCGAGTTGAAAAAACTCGGCGCAACCATTCTCTGGATCATGCCCATCCATCCCGTCGGTGTGCTGAATCGCAAGGGGCCGCTCGGAAGCCAGTACGCGGTTCAGGATTATTACGCTGTCAATCCGGAATTCGGAACTATAGACGATTTTCAACGCCTGCTCAACAGCGCCCACAAGCTCGGCTTTCATCTCATTATTGACCTCGTTGCCAACCACACTGCCTGGGACAGCAAACTTATCAAAGAGCACCCTGACTGGTTTACAAAAGACAGCGCCGGCAAGATCGTATCGCCGAACCCTGATTGGACCGATGTCGCCGACCTTAACTACTCGCAGCCGGGCCTGCGCCGTTATATGATCGAGATGATGAAATACTGGGTCCGCGACGTCGGCGTGGACGGATTCCGCTGCGACGTTGCTGAACTTGTTCCGCTGGATTTCTGGGAGGATGCGCGAGCGGCTCTTGACAGCATTAAGCCGGTGATGATGTTGGCAGAGGGAGCATATCCGCCGCATCATCTCAAGGCGTTCGACGCCTCATACGGCTGGAATACGTACGGCATCCTGGCCCCTATTATAAAGGGAAAGAAATCTGTCCTTGCCCTCGATACGGTCCTAAGTATCGAGAAGGGCGCATACCCGGAAGGTTCTCTGCGCATGCGGTTCAGTTCGAACCATGACGAAAACGCATGGGACGCTCCCGATGTGAAAAAATTCGGCATCAAAGGGGCCAAGCTTGCGGCGATCATCGTCAACACCCTGCCCGGGATTCCCTTGCTCTATAACGGGCAGGAAGTTGGGAGTTCAAAAAAGCTTAAGTTGTTTGAAAAAATTCCCATCGATTGGAAAGGCGGGAGTGAGTTCCGGAAACTCTACACTGCTCTTTTCGAACTTCGAAAGATCGAACCGGCGTTTTCTGATGGTGCGATGATCCGCATCCCCACATCAAACCCCCGCCGCGTTTACGCATTTGCACGCGTCGCGGATGCGAGCAAATTTCTTGTTGTGCTCAATGTCGGCGCGAAGGCATTCAGCGGCTCGATCGACCTTTCATCTCCCGAACTCGCGGCGGACGGCCAGATCACACTTGCCGATGCCTTCACCAAGAAAGCGTCGACAGTTCCTATACCTGTATCAAAACAGATTTCTCTGAAAATTCCCTCGATGGGGTTTCGTCTCCTCCTGATTAAATAGAAGTTTCACACTAAGGGTGCGCAATGACGACTGTCCAACAGCAACAACGGGTTGTGTCCCTCGACGCTTTCCGCGGCGCCACGATCGCCGGAATGATCCTTGTCAATAATCCGGGCACATGGGGTGCAATCTATCCGCAGCTGGAACATTCGCCGTGGAATGGCTGGACGTTCACTGATATGATCTTTCCGTTCTTTTTGTGGATCGTCGGCGTTGCTATTACAATGTCGCTCGGCCGCCGCCAGGAGAGCGGCGGCACAAAACGGATGCTTTTCCTGCAAATCACGAGGCGATCATTAATTATTTTCGGGCTTGGGTTATTTCTAGCCGGCTTTCCCTATTTCAACCTCTCCACAATTCGAATTATGGGGGTCCTCCCCCGAATTGCGGTGTGCTATTTCGCAGCGTCGCTTCTCGTTCTTTACACAAAGAGTGTCCGCGTTCAGGTATGCTGGCTGGCGGGGCTTCTCGTATCGTACTGGCTTTTGATGAAGCTCGTTCCCGTTCCCGGTCTTGGTGCCGGCGTTTTGGAACAGGGAAAAAATCTTTCGGCCTACGTCGACTCGCTCATCCTCTCCGGGCACATGTGGTACCAAACGAAGACATGGGACCCGGAAGGGATCGTGAGCACGCTGCCGGCGATCGCTACTGCGATCTTCGGCGTACTGACGGGGCGTTATCTTCGCACGCAGCATTCAAAGGAGGAGAAAACCGCTTGGATGTTCGTTGCAGGAAATCTTCTTCTCCTTGCCGGCGCAACGCTCGACATGTGGATGCCGATCAACAAGAGCATCTGGACGTCATCGTACAGCCTCTTCATGGCGGGATGGGCGCTCATCTGCTTCTCAACGTTCTACTGGCTCATCGACGTCAAGGGACATTCGCACTGGGCAAAACCGTTCATAATTTTTGGAATGAACGCCATTGCGGTGTACGTCTTTTCGGAGTGGTTTGGCAAGCTCTACGATTCCGTGATCGTGTTCAAACAGCCGGACGGTTCTGAGCTTTCGCTGCAGGAAACCATTTTCAAAAATGTTTTTGCTCCTCTTGCAAGCCCCGTCAATGCCTCGCTGATCTTTGCAGTTTCGTACCTGCTGTTCATATTCTTTATCGCATGGATCCTGTGGAAGCGCAAATTGTTCTTGCGGGTGTAACTCATTTTATCAGCTTTCGGATACCTATCCGGGAAAACGTAAAATATTAGCCAGGGTCGCGAAGGTATCCGAAAGCTCCTCGGTATTTCATCGTCTTGACTTTGAGAATTAAAATGAAGAACTTTTTACAATGCTCTTGACGTTTTTTGTCAATCTGATTATTATTCGGCGTTACGGAGGAATATATGGCAACGGACTCTAAAGAAAATACTGGCTTGCAGTGGCAGTGGATCGGCATCGGGACGGTCATCGGCGTTGTGCTTACAACGCTGCTGTTCCAGATCATGTCCGACACCTTCAACTCCTTCTACATCCCTCTCTTCATCGGTCTGCTCTCTTACGTGATCATGGGAATCATCATTGGATACAAGTCGCCTGGTTACACAATCAAAGAGCCCGCCATCGGCGGGGTATTTGCAATCATCATCACCATGGCGATCCTCCATTACGTGTTCGATTACAATCCGCCCGAAGGACAATTGATCGTCGCGCCGTTCATTGCGTTCCTCTTAGCGCTCCTCGGGGGCTGGGTGGGCGAAGAACTGCAAGGTTCCCAAGAGCGGTCAGCCGAGAACAAAACGATCGCGGGTCTGGAGTGGGCATGGGTCATTACCGGTACGGTTATCGGGTTTATTCTCAACAACATTTTCGTCTACGGTTTATTCGCCTTGCTGCGATTCGGAGTTGCGGGCATACTGATCTCGCTCGGCGCGAGTTTTATCATCGCCGGGATTATTGTCGGCTATAAGTCTCCGGGCGTGACCATTAAAGAGGCGGCTCTTGCGGGAGCGCTTGGCGTTGTTCTTAATTTTCTCTTTATTTATTTCGGTTTTGGGGCGATGCTTGATACGCAGTACCTCGTTATTGGTCTCATCGGGGGCTTCATTCTTTCATTTGTCGGCGGATGGATCGGAGAAGAGATGCAAAAACGGAAAGAGGCGAAAGCAAAGTAGCCGCTGGAAATAATCTTCTCTACAACAGAAAGAGGGTTCATATCATTGAACCCTCTTTCTGTTGTATTGAACACTACGCGCTAATAGATTCGAGTATGCCTTATCGGCTCGGCGGTTTCGGCAAATTCTTTGCCAGCCTATTCATGATCCCCCCCGACCTCTTTTTTTCCGAGACTTTCTGAAGCGGGGTATTGTCATGCTGCTTGTTCACGAACACCTGCTGTCCTATTGCGAGAAGGTTGAAAACAAAATAATAGAGGTTCAAGCCCGACGGCAGGTTGTTGAACAACAGCGTCATCATGACCGGCATCATCCATACCATCGCCTTTTGGCGCGGGTCGTTCACCGTCATCTTTTGTTGGATGAACATCGTTATCCCCATCATCAGTGCAAGGCCGCTGATGTTGTGAACTCCGAGGAAGGGGAGCGTAAACGGCAGGTCCACGATCACATCGGGCACCGAGAGGTCTTTTATCCACCAGACAAAGTTGGCCTGCCGCAGCTGGATCGAATTCGAGAAGAGCGCATAGAGAGCATACAATATCGGAAGCTGCAGGAGCATCGGCAGGCATCCCCCGGCGGGATTGACGCCGTAGTCCTTGTAGAGCTTCATGATCTGCATGTTCATCTGGTTCGGATCGTCCTTATACTTCGTCCGAATCTCTTCCATCAAGGGCTGCAATGCCTGCATCCTCTTCATCGACTTCATGCTGCTTCGCGTGAGCGGATGGAGCGCAACTTTCACGATGATGGAGAAGAGAATAATGATGATGCCATAGTTGGAAATGAAAATGCGCAGGAAATTAAACAGCGGAATAAACAGGTACACGGTGATCGGTCTGATCCACGACCAGCCAAGGCTCATAATGTGATTCAGGTCGTGGCCGTAGCTCTTAATAATGTCGTAATCGAGAGGCCCCACAAAAAGTGTGAAGTGCGAAACCTCCTCATCCATGTTCTTGAAAGGAAGTTTTAATCCGATGGAGTAATGCTCAACGAGCCCGTGGTCCGGCGCAGCTTCGCACCTCCCCTCAAGGTATGCGCCGTCCGCTTTCTTGTCGTCCGAGATCAGTACTACCGCAAAATATTTATTCCGCGTTGCAACCCATTCCGTAGAGCCGTTGGTATTAGAGATCGGATTCTCGCCCGGTTTCGCGGCATCCACCGTTGCGACCTCGCCGCCGGCGTACGAGAACGCTTCCGCCTGGCGCGATTCGTCGACGCTGTTGTGCTCGACGTACCGGACCCCGCTCTCCCAGATCACCTGGTACTCGTAGTTTGCGATGATCTCCTGCATGCCGAGGAGCTTCACGCCGACATCCAGTCCGTACGAATCATTTTTGAAGCGGAGTGTCTTAACGACCCGCCCGGTTCCAGCTGTGAGGACAAAATCGATCGAGTACTCCCCGTTTCCGGTCAAACGAATTTTGCCCGAAGGAGGAAGGACCGCATCAAAGAACAAGCCTTTGGTGTTGATCAGTTTCCCCTCTGTCGATGTGAAAAGGAGGCTGAAATCCCCGCCGGAAGTATTCTCGACGAGCTGAACCGGGTACTGGTCCCACGTCTTATAGTTCTTCAGCTGGAATTTCTTTATAACGGCGCCCTTCGTCGAGATCTCGGCCGTGTAGAGATCAGTTTCGACGGTGACAATACGTTCGCTTCCGACCGCTGCGGGAGAAAAATATTTACCGAGAGAGTCTTTTGCCGAGAATACCCGCTGCTCCGTTTTGATCTCAACGGGCGCCTTTTCCGGTACCGGCTTCGCCGCGAGCGCAGAATCTTTTTTCAGCTCTTCGATTTGTTTGCCGTTCAGGACTTGCTGTGAGGGACGGGGGGAGCTCCACCACATCCACACCATCAGAACGATGGCGATGAGAATAAAGCCGAGCACTGTTTGTCTGTCCATTTACATCGTACTCCAATTCAAGATTAACTGAAATTCTTCCTATCGTACCGGGTCGTAACCGCCTTCGTGCCATGGGTGGCATTTCCCGATGCGCAGGAGCGTCAACCAAAGCCCTTTCCATGGGCCGTACTTTTCAAACGCATCGATTGAATAATGCGAGCACGAAGGATAGAACCTGCATGAGTTTGGGGGAAGAAGGGGGGATACTAGTATTTGATAGAGACGGATAACGCCGACAAATATCCGTGTCATTGAAGCCTCATAATCATGGAAACAATCTTTGACATCACATCCTTCACATCGCGTTCGATGCTCGCATAACGCAACCGCCGTACATCGGCGCGCCTGCCATTCCGGAAGATGAATATCAGAGCCAGCTGCACATTCGTTTTGTCCGCCGCTTCATACAGCCGCTCCTTGTTGGCCCGGAAGGCTTCTCTCAGCAGCCGCTTGACCTTGTTCCTGTCTACGGCAAGGGAAACACCTCTTCGCGGGACGGCAAATCCAACGCACACCGCGGGCGTATTTTTTTCTCTCTCCTTCTTTTTGACGTAGCATTGGAGCGCCGAGCTATGGATGGATTCTCCATTTTTCAGAATGTCGGAGAAAACGGAATAACCGCGAAGGATTTCTGATTTGCGAAGTGTGTGCTGCACACATTCAACCTTTACCGCTTATCTTCGAGGCTGCGGGGTTGTTCAGGGTTTAACGCTCGTCGCTGACGGTAAGCTTGTGCCGGCCTTTTGCGCGCCGGCGTGAAAGAACCTTCCGGCCGTTCTTGGTGGACATTCGCTCTCGAAAGCCATGAGTGTTTTTGCGTTTGCGTTGATGGGGCTGGTATGTGCGTTTCATCAATAATCTCCGAGTACTTTCCAAACAAAAAAGGGTTGCCTCTCTCCGAGACAATCCTTTTTATGCAAACTTAGCAATTAACGTATTAGCAAAGTATGAAAAATGTGACAGATAAACAAGAACTATTTGCCAATGAAAAATATTGCTTGACAAGGGTAAGCTTCGTACTGTATAATTCATAGCGCAATGAGACAGCGTTTTACTGTGAATAAGGTGTTGATAACTTTTTCGCGTCAAACAATCCCGCGAGGGCTTGATTTTATTGTGCAGAACTGGCTGTCGTGCAATTGTTGATAAGTGGTACACAAGTAATTTGAGTCCTTGTTTATCAATGTTTTGCGAGTTGTTGCTTCATGTGTATAATTTTTTGAATTGCATAACCTGCTATAATTGCAATCGTCCGTGTGTTGATAAGTTTGTTAATAACTTCGCTATCGCTGTTGATAATTCTTTTCGCGCGTGAGTTTTTATGGAAAATCAGCTTGAAATCGTAGAATCATCCGTTGCAAAGCATGATGCTATCGGCGTTTGGTCGTCATGCCTATCATCTATCCAAAGCCAGGTACCGAATCAAAGTTTTAAAACCTGGTTTGAACCGGTGAAAGCAACTAAACTTGAGAACGGGGAGTTGACGGTGCAGGTTCCGAGTCAGTTTTTCTATGAGTGGCTCGAGGAACATTACTACACTCTGATCAAGAAGACGATTTCGGTGTATCTGGGTGAGGATGCAAAACTCACCTATGTTGTCGTACCACCGGACGATTCCGGAGCTGCCCTCGAGATTCATCCGGCCGCGGCGATACGCGCCGAAATCGCTCATGTGCAAAGTCCGCGCAATGCACATCCCTTTCCGTCTGCTGAAAGTGAAGAGATTCTCCCCCCGGTAAAGACATTTTTGAACCCGCGATACACGTTCACCAATTTCATCAAGGGGGACAGCAATCAGCTTGCACGGGCGGCGGCATCGGCTGTTTCAAATAATCCAGGAGGGACTTCTTTTAATCCATTGGTGCTCTACGGCGGCACCGGTCTCGGCAAAACGCATTTGATCCAGGCGATCGGTAACTACGCCTTCGAAGCCGGAAAGGCTCGCCGCGTTTGCTATGTCTCGAGCGAAAAGTTTACTATAGAATTTGTCGACGCCATTCAATCGGATAAGACGCGGGAGTTTTCGACCTACTACCGGAGCATGGATCTGCTGATCGTCGACGACATCCAATTCTTTTCAGGAAAAGAAAAAACACAGGACAGTTTTTTCCATACGTTTAACACCCTTCATCAGATGGGAAAGCAGATCGTTCTCTCATCCGATAAACCGCCGAAAGATTTGAAAGGGCTGGATGAGCGCCTGATCTCGCGTTTTCAATGGGGACTGACAGCCGATATTCAGCCTCCCGACCTCGAAACAAGGACAGCGATCCTTCGCAAGAAATGCGAAGACGACAACATTGAAATTCCTCCTGAGGTTTTGGACTTCATTGCGACAAACGTAACATCGAATATCCGTGAGCTCGAGGGGTGCTATATCAGCCTGCTGGCCAAGGCGTCGCTTGAAAATCGCGACCTCAACCTTGAACTGGCGAGGGACGTGCTTCGCCTGGTCGTCAGCGATGTGCGCTCGCCGATCTCCGTCGAAGAGATCCAGCGTCTCGTCGCAGAATTTTTCGACATGCCGCCCGACCTTCTCCGGGCAAAAACCCGCAAGCAGGAGATCGTGAACGCCAGACAAATTGCAATGTACCTGGCGAAGGAGATGACGAATTGTTCGTTGAAAACGATCGGCCTCCATTTTGGCGGAAGGGATCACAGCACGGTCATTCATGCATACCAGTCCGTCGAGGATCAGATAAAGCTTGACTCCAAATACCGCGACACGCTCCAGGTGGTAAAGAAGAGGATTGAAATGTCGTCCCGATAAGATAAACTTTATATCATGAAGAATAGAAAAGTCTCACAGTAGTGAGACTTTTTTATTCACTTCGGGCTGTGAAGAACTTGTGATGCTCTGTTCGTTTCCTGTGGATAGATATTACGTTATCCGCTCTGTTTGACTTCTGGCCTCACGATTGTCTATAACTCTTGGATTGTTCACATCTCATTCACTATTAATCGATACCTTCTCACGTTATTCCACCGCTCTACAGCACGGATTTAGTTTTTACCTCTTGTTATGAACATATCAACACCCTTTATTATGTATATTAATTTATTAAAACTTATATTTAAGATAGAGACAATAAGAGATGCATTCGGTCTCTGTTGATTTTTTTCAGATTTTCTTCTAATTTTATTATAATCCCAAACATAAGTAACAATGAGAAAATTTTTCCTTCATCGGAAAGCGCAGAATTAACAATGCAGCAGTATATCCGCTACAGCATTGCTACCGTTATATTATTAATACTGCAAACGACAATCATCCCTTTTGCTTCGATTGCCAATATTGTTCCGGATATCCTGATCGTGTGGATCGTGTATATGGCAATCAAACTCGGACAAATTCCGGCAACGGTAGCAGGATTTGTGATAGGAATAGCGATTGACCTGGTCAGCGGACATTTTCTTGGACTTTCTGCGTTATCAAAAACGATTGCCGGTTTTTTTGCAGGATATTTCTACAATGAAAACAAGATCGATTATACAATCGGCAATTATCAATTTCTGATTATCGTCGGACTTTCATCGCTCTTCCACAACGTCATTTATTTTGTCATTTTTGTTCAGGGCAGCGAAATCGGATTCTGGACAGCTATTTTTCGCTTCGGATTGTTTTCCACGATTTATACCGTAGCGTTCGCCGTGCTTCCAATGCTGGCATTCTCCAGAAAAATAGCACAAGGAACGGCGCTCTGATGATAACTGAAGAATTCGGCTCGGCCCAGAGAAAGAATGTTTTGCTGGTATTCGTCAGTATCGGGTTGGCCGTTATTGTAGGCCGGCTGTACCAATTGCAGTACATCTACCGCGACGAATACGGAAAGAAATCGGAAGAGAACAGTATTCGAACAGTCGTGAAAGTGCCTGTTCGCGGCTATGTGTATGACCGCCAGGGAAAACTCCTCGTCGACAACAGGCCGTCGTATATCGTCATGCTGACGCCCATAGATTTTGATGCAAAAAATATCCCGCTGCTTGCCTCCGTTCTGCAGATGGACGAAGAATCCATTAAAGATAAGGTCAAAAAGGCCCGCCAGTATTCGCTCTTCAATCCCGTGCGCATCAAACGCGACATCGATTTTGGGACACTTTCCATCCTTGAAGAAAACAAAAGTCTTCTGCCCGGGGTTGAAGTTCAAATCGAATCGAAACGCTATTACGGCACTCCCGCCCACGCATCGCACATGCTCGGATATGCAAAAGAAATTTCAGATCTTCAGCTGGAGAAACTGGGAGAATACTATCAGCAGGGAGATGTCGTTGGATCGGCAGGGCTGGAAGCGAAGTACGAAAGATATTTGCGCGGTGAAAAAGGATTCGAATTTATTTCACAGAACTCAAAAGGGCAGGTCATCGGCAATTTCAACAATGGCAAGTATGATATTCCGCCGAAAGACGGTCTCGACCTGCATCTTGCGATCGACACCGACGTCCAGGCTCTTGCAGAATCGCTCCTCACCGGACACCGCGGCGCTGTCGTCGCGATCGATCCGGACAACGGGGGGGTGATCGCGCTGGCGAGTAAGCCCGATTATAACCTCTCGGATTTCAGCGGCGTGACATCTCCGGAAGCATGGAATAAGTTGAACGACGATGACGACAAGCCGCTGTTCAACCGGGCCACGCTCACGCGCTATCCCCCCGGTTCGACCTTTAAAATGATCTTAGCGGTCGCCGCGCTCGAAAATCACGTGATCGATGAAAACTGGCGCGTCCAATGCCGCGGGGCGTTCGTGTACGGAAGAAAGGTCTTCAAGGACGAACACGTGCACGGCTCAACGAATGTTGTGGAAGCAATCCAGAAGTCATGCAACGTTTTCTTCTACCAGCTCATGCTCAAAGTGGGGCTTGATCCATGGAGCGAGTTCGGAAGAGAATTCGGCTTCGGACAGCCGACAAAGATCGACATCCTCGAAGAAAATTCCGGTCTGCTTCCATCCACCGAATACTATAATCGCGTGTATGGAAAAGGAAAATGGACGCAAGGGTACCTGGTTAGCTTGGGAATAGGCCAGGGGGAAGTTGGGGTCACGCCGCTTCAGATGGCAAACTATGCGTCCATGCTCGGCAACAAGGGGCATTATTATCAACCCCATATCGTTCAGACGATCTATAATAAATGGACAAACACAACCGACACCGTTGCGGTGGAACATCATGAACTTCACGTTTCAGAAAAGACATGGCAGCTCGTCCGTGAAGGAATGCGCCGGGCTGTGATGGAGGCCGGGGGAACGGGAGGGGCGGCCCGCATTCCCGGTGTTACCGTCGCCGGAAAAACAGGAACGGCAGAGAACCCTCATGGTAAAGCCCACTCATGGTTCATCGGGTTTGCGCCGTACGACCATCCGAAGATCGCGATTTGCGTGTTGGTGGAGAACGTCGGCTACGGGGGCTCATATGCGGCGCCGATCGCCGGGCTCTGCATGGAAAAATATCTCTACGGTGAAATTGTTCCAAACCAGCCGCCGCCGGTCGACCAGGACCAAAAGCAGCCAAAAGAAGGACGTCGCTCGACTACCGCGTCGATACGATAAGCTGCAAGCGATCGTCTATCACGATACAAAAGTATGAATCCATTTTTCAAAGATTATTTTGACCGGACGACGTTCCTGGCATGCGTTGCGCTCATCGCGATAGGACTTCTATCGATTTACAGCGCGACGTTTGATACGAACGCGGCAAGCAGCTTCCACAAACAAATTCTGTGGGCTTCCCTGGGATTCGTTCTGATGATTGCAGTGATGTTCATTCCGCTGCGGGTCATTCAGCGTTCGTCGATGATTGTGTTCGCCGTTTCGCTCGTTGCGCTTGCTGCAGTGCTTGCCGTCGGCCACCGGGCCTACGGCTCGCAGAGCTGGTTTGGTTTCGGCGGGATGGGCGGCCAGCCGTCCGAGTTCGTGAAGATCACTACCATCCTCGCGCTGGCTTCGTTCTTCAGCAGAAGCGATACCAGCATGGGAAGCATGAAGGATGTTGCAATAGCATTCGCCATTATTCTTCTTCCGATCTCCCTGATCATGATGCAGCCCGACCTCGGAACCTCGCTTACGTTCATTGCAATGTTTATCCCGGTATTATACTGGGCGGGGGCATCAAATTTTCTCATCATCGCAATCATTGCCCCCGGTGTCGTTGCGCTCTCGGCGATCATCGGAACAACAACGTTTCTTGTTGTCCTCACCGCGGTCGGCGCCGCGCTGTACTTCTTCCGGGAGGATAGATTTTTCAGCGCGTTGATGTTCGGCGTGAACGCGATGGTGGGAATTTTCGTGCAAGTGGTGTACGAAAAACTTCCGTTGTATCAGCAGAAACGCATCGCAACATTCCTCGACCCGAACAACGATCCGCTCGGTGCAGGGTACAACGTCATCCAAGCAAAAGTCGCTATCGGTTCGGGAGGATTCTGGGGAAAAGGATACCTGCAGGGAACGCAGACACAGCTCAATTTTATTCCTAAACAATGGACGGACTTTATTTTCTGCGTTCCGGGGGAGGAATTTGGATTCCTCGGCGCTATGGTCGTGGTAACATTGTTCGCCGTGATTCTTGTGCATGGCATCAGGGTTGGATATGTGGTGAAGAATAGGTTCGGCAGCATCGTCGCCATCGGGATCGCCTCGCTCTTTGCAGTACACGTTTTTGTCAACATCGGCATGTCGGTCGGGTTGATGCCGGTGATAGGAATTCCCCTTCCTTTCTTGAGTTACGGCGGCTCATCGCTTTGTTCGTACATGATCATGATGGGACTCTTGATGAATGTGTACGCCAACAGGAAAGAATACTGAGAACCGGGGCGGACCATGTGAATGCTGCAGTTCTTCGGAGAACACTCTCCCGTATATTCTCTTTCTTAGTCTCCCCGTTCCAGCATCCTCGTCGCTACAAACGAACCCGCTTTAAGCTTGTAGACATACCTTCCTTTCGTCAGCACCTTCGCTTCCAGTGAGACAATGTACGTTCCCGCATCCTGTGTCTCTTGCACAATAAGGATCTCTTTGTTTGTTACAGTATCCTTGACGGTCAGCTCTACAGGGCTTCGTTCTCCCAGCTGGTATGAAATATACGTCCTTTCTGAAAACGGGTTTGGATAATTTTGCGCGAGTGAGTATCGTCCCGCCGACTGAGGCGCATTGTTATGAGACTCGTATTCGAGCGAACCCCCGTTGCTCTCGTTGTGTCCTTTGTCGAGCGCCGTCACAGTATAATAGTAATGAACGCTATTGCCTGGCGTGTTGTCCACGTACATCGTCGACGTTGAAGGGATAACGGCGAGAATGTTTCGCGGGTTGCGTATGTCGACCCCTTCACTGGTGGACCGGTACACGACATACTGCGCGGCATTGTCGCCGTCGACAGCAAGAGGGGGTTCCTTCCATCGGACGATTGTTTCCTGGCTGGAGCCGCGGATCGCGGTGATGTCGGTCGGCGGAAGAGGAGGGATGGAATCTTTCCACGGCATCGGAGGTATCAGCGCGGGATATTTGTATGTCAGGCCAATGCCGGGCAGTTCCAGAATGTTCTCATACCGGAAGAACGATTGTCCCTGGCATTCGACGGTCCGCGTGAGGTAAATTTGCTCGGCGACCTCCCTTTGAATGTTCTCCCGGTAAACTCCAAGTCCCGCATAGATGTGCCTGCCGAAACTATTTTTACTCCAGTCGATGCAAAGCGCGCGAAAATCGGGGTCGCTGGGGTTTGTCTGCTCGCCAAAGTCCCAATACAACTGCGGCGCGATGTAGTCCTGTATTTTTTCTTCCAGCCACAACCGAGAATCCTGGTAGAGTTCCGAGTACGCGGAAACTCCCGATTGCGCTCCGGGAATGAGTTTATAAATTCCCAGCGGGGCGGAGCCGACCTTCATCATCGGCTTCTCGTTGATGATCTGCGAGTACATTTCGCGCACAAAGCGTGTGATGTTGTTGCGCCGCCACTCGTCGCGCTCAACGCCGTCGCTGTATAAGCGAAATGAATTCCAATCATCAAATTTTTGACCCGGATACCGGATGTGGTCGAAATGAATTCCGTCGAGGTCGTACAAACGCACCAATTCCATGACGAGGTTTTCGGTGTACTCCCGCACTTCGGGTCGTCCCATATCCACCCACCACTCGCCATCATAGTTTTGCGCCCATTCCGGATGGCTGCGAAGAATGTGCCGGGGAGAGCTTAATGGAGGCTGCCCGCTGTTATAGATTTTTGCGACGTTGAACCATGCGTGGAGTTCTATGCCGCGCTTGTGCGCCTCCTCGATCGCGAACTCAAGCGGATCCCAGCCCGGGTCCTGACCGAGCGTGCCGGTCAGCTCTGCCGCCCACGGTTCGTATTGCGATTTGTAAAAAGTGTTTCCCCTGGGGCGAACCTGAAAGAACACGGTATTGAAATGCTTCTTCTGCAGAGTTTCAAAAATATCCACCAGCGATTTCTTCTGTGCGGTGACGTCGTGCGTTTTCGGCCAATCGGCACCGCCGGCTGTCGTCAGCCACACTGCCCGCACCTCCCATTTTGGCGCGACAATGTCAGGCTGTGCACATATCGGGACATGGAAGAAAGAGAACAGCAGGATGATTGAAGCGAGAAGGAAGGATGTGCGTGACAAGTTATGCATTCGCACGCACTTCGAAAATTTGTATTGGTTGTTCTTTTCCCTTTACTTTGATCGGATCAAGTTTTAACAGGCGGATCGAGCTTGCGCCCTTGACATGCTCCGCGGAATTTTCCGAGAGAAGGATCTGCCCGCGTTTTGCAGCGCTGCAAAGCCGGGCGCCCAGATTCACCGAATCGCCGATGACGGTAAAATCCATCCGGTCCTCGCTCCCCATCGCGCCCATCACCATCACTCCGGTGTTGATGCCGATACCGATGCCGACGTCCTCGCCTGCGGTCGCAGCGACGTCGTTCATCGTTTGCTGGATCTCAAGCGCGCATTCGACGGCGCGATTGACCATTTCTTTTCCTACAAAGACCGCGACGAGTTCATCGCCTACAAATTTGTCGATGTCGCCGCCGTATTTTTTCACAATGTCTGTCTGGCGGCTGAGGATGGAGTTGAGCATGGTGACGACGCGTTCGGGCTCGACTTTTTCCGAGAACGAAGTGAAACCGCGTACGTCGGAGAAAAAAACGGTGGCCGTCTTTCGCTCCCCGCCGAGTTTCACGCCCATCGAATCTGCCTGCCGGACGGCGTCGACGGTTTGCTGCGATACAAATTTTTGAAGATGGAAGCGCTCGCGCAGCCCAACGACCATTTCGTTGATGCGGACTGCGAGAACGCCGATTTCGTCTTTCGACTGTACAACTGCCATTGCAGAAAAGTCACCCAAGCCGACTCGTTGGGCAACGTCGCCGATATTGCCGATCGGATGGACGACGACGCGCTTCATGAAGATGCGCAGGACGAACCACACCAGCAGGATGGTCAGCGCACCCGTCACCAGTGAGTAGATCTTATTTTTGCTGACCGCAGCGTTGATGTCAGCCATTGAGGCCGCAACTTCCACCACGCCGCGGACAGCGTGATCAGTGCCGTGGCATCCCTGGCAGCGCTTGTCGTTGATGAGAGGAGACACGCGCACGAGATACTCTTCTCCGTTGATCATTTGCGTCGACTCTATTACTTCTTTCGACTCAAGAGCCCGTCGAGCAAGGCTCTTTCCCAGCTCTTCAACCGGGCGGTCTACGAAACGCTCGTTGCCTTCCCTGTCGAACACTCGAAGGTCGTGCACCGCGGGGATCAATCTCACCTCGTTGATGAACGAATGGACATAGCTTCCTTTTCCGACAAGCATAATGCTTCGAAAACCCGCACCGACAGAAGCTTGGAGCATCATGGTGAGCTGTTTTTTCAGCGAGTCGGGATTCTGATCGAGGTGATCGAGCCTCAGCGTTATCGCCATGATGCCGCGCCATGGATTTTTCGCGTCGTGGCAGACCTGGCACCGTTCTTCGTTGCGGAGAGGGATTAAACGGGTAAGAATGCCGCCGTGCTTTTCGACTATTTCTATGGGTTCTGCTTTTGAAATTGCCCGGAGGACCTCGTCGGGCTTGCGCACGTTCTTTTCGAGCCCAAAATGCAGATCGCCGAATCTGTCGTAGACCTGTACCCGTTCAATGAATGGAAGCGCGGACGTCCGATTGATAAGTGTGTCCATCAGCGGTCCTTCGCCCGACACCATAATGTTGCGAAAACCGGCAGCGAGCGTGTTGCACACAATTTCGCTCACCTCGGATTGAATGCGCGAGAGTTCAACCGGAGAGCCATGTGCATCGAGAGCCATCAGGTCTGGTTTAAGCGAGACCCACGTTACACCGCGCACCGTGTGATTGGTCCCGTGGCATTGCTGACATTCTTTTTCGTTGATCAACGGCTCTAGGCGGGTGAACACTCCCCTTTCGTTTTCACCGGTCATCATCCTTTCAACTTCCTGCTGTGATTCGATAACGCGCCTCACATCAGGGTCGCCGGTGCTTTTAATGAGCCCCCTTCCTTCCTCCTGAAAGACTTCATTTGCTTCTCTGTCGTACACGTTGAGCATGCCGGAAGTGAGACTGTCTCGTGCGTCGTTGACAAATGCGCGTGCATAGCTCGCCTTGCCAGACAGCATGACGTTGCGTATTCCGACCATGATCGTTTGTCCGAACAGCATCGACTTTTGTCGATTCTGCTCGATGAGCATGTTCGACTGGCTGTTGATCGAAACGATAACGTAGGTACCAAAGCCGGCAATCAGGACGACAATAAGAAGGAGGAGTATTTTTACTTCGAGGCGGTTCTTCAAGAGCAATTGAGAATTATGAATTAATAATTAAGAGTTATGATTTACAAAGCGTAGCTCGTACGAGATGTTCGCCCCTAATTCTTAATTATTAATTAATAATTGGTCACGATCTGTCCTGTTTCCACCACCGGTCAACAACATCGGAGACGACAGTTTCTTTTTCGGAAGCGACCCATTTGTCGTAGAACTTGATGTCAGCGCTGTCGGGGGGAGGCGCGGGATAGTCGAGCATCACACGGACCGGCAGCGGCGTTGAATCGCCGATGATGAGAGCTTCCCCCGGCCGGAGGGTTGGCAAAAGGTCGAACAAACCGCTGAAGGCATCGGGGACCAGTTTTCGCACATAGTTTTGATCGGTTGGATTTGTCAAACGAAGAGTGACGAAGTTGTTGCATTGCGACAGGATCGTTTCGGAAAGCTCCGAAGGCCGCTGGCTGACGATCATGCATGCTACACCGTATTTTCGTCCTTCTTTCGCGATTCGTTCGACCGTCCGTCGCGCCGCCCGGTTGTGAGCAGAAGGAATTTGCGGAAGATAATTATGCGCTTCCTCAAATACGAGCAGAATAGGGAAATCCGATTTGCTCTTATTCCAGAAATTGAAATCGAAAATCATACGGGCCAGAAGCGATACGATGACGTTAACAATGTCGAAGGGGACGCCGCTGAGATCGAGAACTGTGATCTGTTTTTTATTATCGAGGCCCAAGATCTTTGAGATAACATCTTTAATCGCGACCGAGTCTTTGAACTTCTTCGGCTTGAACATGAATTCATACCGCCTGTCGGTCATGCGGCTGTCTAAACGGACAAGAAAACGGGTAAACTGTCCAAAGAACGGTCCCTCTCGAGATTGGCCTCCGCCATAGCCGGTGATCCGCTCCGTGTCGTAGAACTGGAACTTTGCCCGGACCTCGTTGAGGTCGTAATACACAGGCGCGTCGATAGTAATGAACTCCTGCAGCGTGGGGTTTTTGATCTTCTTTGAATTGAGCACGAGGTCTTTCAGAAGCATTTCCTGGCTTTGTGCCGAGGCTTCGCTTTCATCGACAAAAGCTTCGCGCATTTCTTCAAAGTTCATGAACCAATGCGGCAGTTCAAGGTCGGTGATGTTGATGATGTTTCCGAAATCGCGGAACGCGGCCCTGTACTCGTTGTGGATATCGAGAATGATAACGTGGGTGTTGGAAAACATTTGAACTTTTTGAAGGATGGATGCCACCGCGGTCGATTTGCCAGATCCGGTCGAGCCGAGAAGGGCAATGTGTTTTCCGAAGAACTTGTTCGGGTCGATGTACTGCCGTTCTCCCATGTAGCCGGAGATATCGCCGATCGCAAACCCGAACTGTGCGAATGTCGAGAAGAGCGACGTGATATCGCCATCATCGGTCATGAAGACGTCGGCGCCGATCGGGGGAAAACTGGCAATACCTTTTTCAAATTTTCCGTTCACGACAGATCCGACGAGTTGAAGCTCCATTTCCTTTTTCGCCTTCACGATGTCGGCCATTTCCGTCTGCGTACTCCCCATGCTTTGTGTTTGGCGGGAGAGTTGGACCCGTTCGATCATTCCGATAATATTCATCGTGCCGACGGGTATTGCAACGAATGTCCCGATCTGGCCGATGCGGTAGAGTTTCCCTCCCAGCGTTCGTTCCATCGAAACGATGGAATCGTCCATGAAGGCGATCGCATTAGAGCTGCTGATGCTGTATATAGTACCGATATGTTTTTCTGCTTCTGGCATACGTGTGCTATCTAATTTTTCATTGATTGTGATGTTCCGACGCGGTTTGGCTACATGATAGTAACAAAATTACCGTGGTTTGTCAATGAGTGAGAAAACGACACAGAGACAATTTTGATTTCTTCGACCAGGAAGCGATGAGACAAGAAAATTCTCACTTGATCTTTTGCAGGTTTCCAAGGCCATCGTAGGCGGCATATTTGTACGCCTCGGAAAGAGTAGGAAAGTTGAAGACCGATTGAATGAAATAATCGATCGTGAGTCCCTGGGAAAGCACAAACAAGCCGACATGGATCAGTTCGGATGCGCCCTCGCCGATGATGTGCACGCCGAGAAGTTTTTGGTCGGAAGGAGAAAAGAGGAGCTTGATCATTCCGCTCATGTCGCCGATGATCTGTCCGCGGGCGTTGAGTTCGAACATCGCGCGCCCGACGCAGTAGGGGATTTTCTTTTCTTTGAGCGATTCCTCGGTTGCTCCGGTGAATGAAATTTCGGGAATCGAGTAGACCGCCAGCGGAATGAACGGCGAGACCTGCTTTTTATATTCAAGTTTGAATGCATTGCACATAGCGACGCGGGCCTGCTCCATCGACGTCGAAGCGAGGGACGGAAAACCGATGACATCGCCGGCGGCGTAAACGTTCGGAACCGTGGTCTGGAACTGCGAATTAACGGCAAGTTGTCCCTTCGCGTTGGGAACAATCTTTAGGTTCTCCAGTCCCAGATTCTTTGTGTTTCCGTATCGCCCGGCAGCGACCAGCGCTTTGTCGACAGTAAATCTTTTTCCGCTTTTCAGATGCACCGTTACAGCTTCAGTTCCCTTCTCCATTCGCTCGTACTCCTCGTTGAGCATGATCGTCATCCCGAGCCCCTCGAGGTGCAGATGCAGCCGTTCCGCTATTTCTCCGTCGATAAAAGAGAGGAGCCGCGGTTTCGATTCGACGAGCGTTACGGGAATTCCGAGGGCAGTAAATATTGTCGCGTATTCACAGCCGATAAACCCGCCGCCGATGACAGCGAGGTTCCTCGGTATGCGGTCCATGTTCAGCACGGAATCGCTGTCGTACACGAGATGGTCGTCGATCGGAAAGTTGTCCGGGCGGTTGGGAATCGAACCGGCTGCGATAAGAAAGAATTCCGCCGTGTACATGTCCGCCGAGCCGTCTCGTTCCACCCGGATCGTATGCGCATCGACGAAGGAGGCATGGCCGAAGATCAATTCAATGTTGTGCCGCTCGATATTCTGGTAGATGAGATCCCATTCGTTGTTCACGACGTGGGTCTTGCGGTACATGAAATCTTCGATGGAGATGTTCTGCTTGACGCTGTAGTCGATGCCGTAGAGGCCGCGCTGCCGGAGGTTTGAAAAATAGAGGGCAGTCTCTCGGAGAGTCTTGCTTGGCACGGTTCCGGTATTAACCCCTGCACCGCCGACCCGGGGAGCTTTCTCTATGATCGCGGTTTTTTTCCCGAAGTAAGCAGCTTGCGCCGCCCCCTTCTCACCCGCCGGTCCCGAGCCGATAACAATGAGGTCGAAGTCGTATGTTCCAGCCATTGAAAGGATTATTCTGAATATCTGAAGAAGATTGAGAGCAAAGATACACCTTTTTTCGAAAGAGGCAACCGCAATCTATAGAGCGGGTTCACGGTGCGACGCGCCAGATTATCCTTGCTCTTGCCGCCGAAGAGACGTATATTAGATACGCAAATAATAGTACATCGTTATTGCGCTTGTCACTGCTTTTTCGCTTGAGATTTTTCAAAGACAGAGGCACCGGGTATCCTTTTCCAAAGGAACTCGTCAGACCAATTTCTGAAACATCGATAGACGAAATTCGATCGCATCGGTAGGTTGATGCAGCAAGCCGTTGATGCGATTTTTTGTTTATGGCAGCAAGAGTCAACGCTGTACGACTTCTCCGTCTCAAGCGGAGAAGGTTTTTGAAAAATCTTTTTCGAAAGGAGACGTTCCATGGAAAAAGGAACAGTCAAATGGTTCAACCGGACCAAAGGTTTTGGATTTATCTCACGGCCGTCGGGCGAGGATGTATTTGTACACTACCGCTCGATCGTTGGAGAAGGGTTCAAGAACTTGAATGAGGGCGACCAGGTTCAGTTCGAGGTTGAGAACGGACCGAAAGGTCTGCAAGCGGCAAACGTGCAGAAGATATAGAGCTGCATCGTACTCTGAGAGGTCCCGTGCATGGCATGGGACTTTCTGTTACCACCCGATCCTCGAGAGCGAGGGCATAAGGAGGCTTCAAACATGCTGAATGGCACCGTAAAATTCTTCAATTCTACAAAAGGGTTCGGATTTCTCACAACGCCGGAAGGCGAAGATATTTTCTTCCACAAAAGCAACGTGAAGGATACGGGGTTTCGTGACGAGCTTCGGCAAGGAGACAACGTGAAATTCGAAATCCGGGTCGAACAAAAGGGTAAGCGCGCGTACAATATCGCACGCGTATCGTCTGAAGTCCCAAAGGAAAAAGACAGCGTGTAGGGCTGCAAAGCAGCGCTCTGATGAAAGGTTGAAAGCCGTCATGCAACAGCACGACGGCTTTTCTATTGTTACCATCAGCTGTCGGACACCTCGTTAGTTTCATCATCCCATCCTTCAACATGCTATAGGTTTTTTGGATAAGGTGTCCGACAGCTCCTTAGGATTGCATTTCAAGCAAAAACCCTTAGATTTGTGCGTAATAGATACGCTCTCAGGTGAAGCCAAACCCGCATTCGTATACTATTATTATACTCCCGTCGCAATGATCGATAAACCGTCGTCGCCATTCATAATTTTTAATTCATAATTCTTAATTGCTAATATGATTCTTTCCGACACGAAAATTTTAGAAGAAATGACACGGGGAACCATTGTCATCACGCCGTTCAATAGAAGATATCTCGGTTCGAACAGCTACGACGTCCACCTCGGCAAGTCATTGGCGATGTACGACGACGAGATCCTGGACGCAAAGATGCACAATAAGATCCATCATTTCGACATCCCAAAGGAAGGAATCATTCTGGTTCCAAGCAAACTCTACCTTGGCGTTACCGAAGAATACACGGAGACACACCGGCACGTTCCATTTCTCGAAGGAAAAAGCTCGATCGGCAGGCTGGGAATTGACATCCATGCAACCGCTGGTAAAGGCGACGTAGGCTTCTGCAACACATGGACGCTCGAGATATCCGTCCGGCAGCCGGTCCGTATTTATGCAAGCATGCCGATCGGCCAGCTTATCTATTTTGCGATCGACGGGGATGTTGAAGTTCTCTATAATAAGAAAGAGAACGCAAAGTACAATCGACACACAAAAAAACCCGTCGAATCAATGATGTGGAAGAATTTTAAGAAATGAGTTAAAAGTGAAAAGTTAAAAGTGAGAAGGGGAAAATTGAATTAGAAAATATGAAGCTCTTGTTTGTTGCATTGATTGAATTGAGTCGCGGGACCTCATCGCATTTTTTTCAGAATTTTTCAGTTCTTCATTTTCGGAGACACTCCATGAAATACATCTTTTCTTTACTGTTTACTTTTTACTGTTCACTGTTGATCGTTCATTGCTCATTGGCTCAGTCGAAACGCGCTCTGACCTTCGACGACATGATCAGCTGGGGCCGTGTTGCCGACCCTCAACCGTCGCCGGACGGAAAATGGGTCGCTTACACCGTTACCTATTACAGCAAACAAACGAACAAGGGGAACAGCGATATTTGGATAACGTCCATCGACGGCGGAGAAGCGCGGCAGCTCACTAACAGCCCAAAGGCCGATAACTCGCCGCGCTGGATGCCCGATGGGAAATCGATCGCGTTCATCTCAGCCCGGGACGGGGAGCCGCAAATTTACACAGTGCCGGTCGGCGGCGGCGAGCCGACGAAGATCAGCTCTATTTCGACCGGCGTCTCGGGGCTCATCGTGTCAGCTGACGGAAAATATTTCGCGTTCGCATCGGATATCTTTCCTGACTGCGTCAATGACAGCTGCAACAAAGCACGCAATGACGAAATGGAAAAGAGCAGCGTTAAAGCAAAAACCTTTACCCGGCTTCCCTACAGGGTCTGGGACCACTATACCGACGGGAAACGTAGCCACGCGTTCGTTCTTCCCGCAGCCGGCGGCACCGCAGTCGATGCAACGCCGGACGATTACGATACGCCGCCGATAGATATTGGCGGCGACGTTGACTATGCGTTTTCTCCCGACGGCTTGGAGTTTGCGTTCGTGCGAAATACCGACCCGATGGTCGCCGTCTCGACCAACAACGACATCTTCACTGTTCCACTCAATAATGGAAAACCTGCCGGCGAGCCGAAGAGAATTACCGAGAACAAGGCGAATGACAACCAGCCGATCTACTCCCCTGACGGAAAATTCATTGCCTACAGGGCAATGAAACGCCCGGGTTTTGAAGCGGACAAGTACGATATTATTTTGTACGACCGTGCGACGGCAAAGCGCACAAACATCACCGAATCGTACGACCGATCGGCGGATGAAGTGGTTTGGTCGCCGGACAGCAAGACGATATATTTTACAGCAGATGACCAGGGATATCATTCCCTTTATAAAGTTTCTCTTCCATCGGAAAAAGAAGGGGCGAGGATCGAACAGGTTACCGCTAAATTGTACGTCGCTGAATTTTCCCTTACTCCGGATGGCAAGACATTCGTGATCAGCAGGACAACCGTTCGAAATCCGCACGAAGTCTGGAGTATGGACATCAAAGGAAAGAACCTGAAACAGCTTACGACGACAAACGATGCCGGTATCGCAAAATTAGAGATGAATCCCCTGGAAGATTTTTGGTTCGACGGCGCAGAAGGTAAAAAAGTTGAAGGGTTCATCCTGAAACCGCCGTTCTTTGACCCGGCGAAAAAATATCCGATGGTCTATCTTATTCACGGCGGACCGCAGGGACAGTGGGATGACATTACGCATTATCGCTGGAATCCGCAGATGTTTGCCTCGCCCGGGTATGTCGTTGTGATGGTCAATCCTCGGGGGAGCACCGGATACGGCCAGCAATTCACGGACGAGATCTCCGGCGACTGGGGCGGGAAAGTCTTTACCGACCTCATGAATGGTGTAGAATATGCGATGAAAACATACCCGTTCATCGATACTGCCCGCATTGCGGCCGCGGGCGCGTCGTACGGCGGCTATATGATCAACTGGATCGAAGGACACAACGACAAAGGAATATTCAAAGCCTTGATCTGTCACGACGGCGACTATAATGCTGTCAGCGCCTTCGGTGCAACGGAAGAATTATGGTTTGAGGATTGGGAATTCAAGGGGACGCCGTGGGAAAACCGGACACTGTATGAAAAGTTCTCACCAAGCAACTTTGTAACAAACTTCAAAACACCGATGCTTCTTATCCATGGACAGTTAGATTACCGGCTCGATGTCGGTGAGGGATTCCAAATGTTCACAGCCCTCCAGCGAATGCATGTGCCCTCAAAAATGCTCTACTTCCCCGACGAAGGCCATTGGGTGCTAAAGCCCCTCAACAGCGAGCTATGGCATAAGACGGTGTTAGATTGGCTGGCGACGTACTTAAAGTAAGTGAAAAGTTAATAGTGTAAAGTGAAAATTTCTCTGCAAATGTACGCCGATCGATAGAGCTTTGAACTTGCAACGTATAACTTTTAACTTTGAACTTTACTACCCGGCTCCTTGAGAGTCAAAAAAAATCAAACTCGTTACTCTGCATCGGCCTTGATACGGACGTTGCAAAGCTCCCCGAATTTCTGAAATCGCACGCCAATCCGCAGGCGGAATTCAACCGGCGCATCATTGAGGCAACGAGCGACATTGTGTGCGCCTTTAAGATCAATTCGGCTTTTTATGAGGCTGAGGCCGAACAAGGCTGGCGTGCGCTGCGCGAAACGCGGAACAGCATTCCAACCGACGTTATTTCCATCGCCGATGCAAAGCGAGGAGATATCGGAAATTCGTCCGAACGGTATGCAAACATTTTTTTGAAGGAATTAAAATTCGACGCCGTTACCGTTAACGCATACATGGGAAAAGATTCCGTTGCTCCTTTCATACAATCGGGGGAGCAATGCGCGTTCATCCTTGCGGTAACATCGAATGCAGGAGCGAAAGATTTTCAGCGCCTGAAAGTCGGCAGGAAATTTCTCTACGAAAAAGTCATCGAGATTTCTTTAAAATGGAACACGAAAAAAAATATCGGCTTCGTTGCCGGGGCGACAAGGCCCAACGAACTTCGATCGATCCGGAAAAAGGCGCCGGCGGTTCCCCTGCTGATACCCGGGGTTGGTGCTCAGGGTGGAAGTATCGAATCGGCCGTGCGCTATGGATGTGACAAGAACGGCTATCTGGCGATCATCAACGCAAGCAGAAGCATAATTTATGCTTCAAGCGCCGAAGATTTTGCAGAAGCTGCACGTGCGGAAGCGATAAAACTCAGGGAAGAAATAAACTCTTGGCGGGGAAGGTTTTTCACACGGTGATCTCTAAGGTGTTCTCCTCGATCCCTCCCCGCCTCCACGCTCTATATGCAGGGGGGCAGGACAATGCATGCTGTCGAAATTCACGAAGACATCCTTCGTCATCTCTGGAACAATCAATATCTCGAAACTGAACGACTAACAACGGTTGACGGCCGAAAGCTGCAGGTTGCTTCGCCGGGAATCCTCAATCGCGGCGGCGGTCCCGATTTTCGCGATGGCGTTATTGTTCTGGATGGACAAACCTATCGCGGCGACATCGAATTTCATCGAACGGCTGATGATTGGTATAACCATCTTCACAACATCGACCCGAAGTACAATTCTGTTATCCTTCATGTTGTTCTGCACAGCACTCCCGGATCGGGAGGGACAATGTCGGAATGCGGACGAGAGATACCGGTGCTGGCTATTGGCGGTTTCCTTTCGTCCCCTCTTGAAAAAGTGATCGAGCACGCGATCAGGGACGAACATCTCTCCCGTTCAGCGCCTCTTCGCTGCATCGATCACAATGACGAGATTGCCGTTGATGTTCTTACCGGATGGATTCAAAGCCTCTATCGCGAACGATTAAAAGAAAAAGCGGTTAGAATGCTCAGCCGTCTTATAGAGATCATCGATGAGCAGCAGCGCGGAGTTTCCGAACCGTCGGAAATCTATGATGTACCGCGCAGCGAAGAGAGCCCGGACGACATACCGACTCCCAATACTCACATCGGCGAAGAGGAATTGCGCAGCGGCGATGCGTGGGATCAACTTTTGTATGAGGGAGTGATGGACGGGTTGGGATTTTCAAAAAACAGGATACCCTTTGCCTTGCTGGCGCTTCGCGTCTCGGTGCAGAACCTCAGGCCGCCTTCATTTCCGGCCGGCCTTACCGATCTGGAGCTGGAAGCAATCCTGCTTCGCACCTCCGGCCTGCTTCCGGAGATTCTCTCGCTTCGCGACCAGGAATCAAAAATACGCCTCCACCAGCTCCACACTGCATGGAAAAACCTTGCCGCGGCCCCGGGGCTCGCACGTCTTCGGGGAGCAGAGACGATGCATGCTGCAGAATGGGTGTTCAGTCCAACCCGCCCCGCGAACTTTCCGACCGCACGCATTGCCGCCGCGAGCGTTCTTCTCGGGAAGATATTGTACCGGGACCTGCTGGCTCAAATCGTCACGATCGTGTGCAGCGCCGGTTCTTCGGCGCAGGAAACGCTCCGATCCCTTGGTGATACGCTCGCCGTCGAGGAAGACCCGTTCTGGAGTTTTCACTATTCGTTCACCGAATCGTCTCCCAGGCGGCACTCACTTCTTGGCGAAGCACGCCAAATCGACATCATCGTCAACACGATCTTGCCGCTGTGCAGTATACATGCATTTATTTTTAGGTCGGAAACGTTGAATGAAAACGTGTTGAAGCTCGCCTCGGCGATTCCCCTTCTCGAAAATAATTTCATTACCAGGAAGATGGAAAAACAATTGTTGAAAGGAAGATGGACCCCGCGCTCAGCCCTCGAACAACAAGGCCTTATCCAATTGTATAAGCGGTTTTGTTACCCTGAGCGGTGCAGCGAGTGCGCGGTTGGTAAGACTGTCTTTTCAAAATGACTATGGTTGACTGGGAGCGTGAAATAGAAATTGAGCTGCAGCGGGCCGGAGGATCGGCAAACCCCGGCCGCCTGCGAACGGCTGCGCGCCGGATTGCAGGCATTGCCATTCTAGAATTGAATAATCAGAAAAGCCCTCCGTCCGGTGCGTACGATTACATGAGCCATCTCCGGTTCTTCATGAACTCCGGAAACATTCCTCCAGAAGTATCGGCTGCTGCTAAGCGTCTCGAGGCACGGATCTCCGCAGACTTCACGTCTCAAAGCGTCGACCCCATTGGAGACGCAATGCTGATCGTAGAGTATGTACGAAGAAGGACGCGCAAAAGCGATAAAGAATAGAACGGCCGTCATGCCCCGGATTAAATTTCTTGCATTGTTTGGAACGAAGCGCTACTTTCTTGTGTAGGAAATAGAGGACCATGCAAACAATCCAGAAAGATCGCACGCGTGTTTATCTTGACCGGAATGAAAACCAATTCGGTCCGGCACCGGAATGTTATTCCATCCTTCAAAGCATAACGCAAAACGATCTCAGCTTCTACTCGCGCGATTATACGCGCGGCGTGAAGAGCATATTGTCCGCAACGCTCGCACGCAAAAACGATCTTCCGGAACCAAGCATTCTTCTTAGCTACGGGAGCGAGGATATGCTGAAGCAAATCGTTCACTGCTATCTGACGGGCGGCGAAACATTATTGGTTCCGAAATATTCTTGGTGGTACTATAAGTCAGTTGCGGACGAAGTCGGCGGAAAGATCGTCGAATATCCGGTGCACATTGGAGAGAAGACCTTCACATACGATATCACGGAAATGATATCGCTTGTCAGGAGTGCAAAACCCCGGCTCGTATTGCTTGCGTCCCCCAACAATCCTACAGGGAACTCACTTTCGGAAGACGACGTGAAACTTTTTATCGAAAAATGCTCAGACACGATGATTGTCATTGATCAGGCGTATTTTGGTTTTGCCGATTCCACCGCGGATGTCGCGCCTCGGCTAACGCTTCAATACCCGAATTTGGCAGTATTAAGAACATTTTCGAAATTGTATGCACTTGCGGGCCTCCGGATCGGGCATGCATTTGTGGGAAAGAACTATCAGAAGCTGATAGCGTACAGTGCGCGATATTTGGGCTACAACACTGTGTCGGAACAACTCGCGCTTGCAGCGCTCCGTGATGTGCCGTACTATCGATCGCTGGCATCGACGGTGTCGAAAGAACGTGAACGATACTACGAATTCTTCGAAACGGCACGGGGATGCAAGGCGTACCGCTCGGATGCGAATTTTGTTCTTGTAAAAATACCGGAACGCGATTCTGAACCGCTCAAAAAGCATCTCGAGGAGGCGGGCATCCTCATAAAATTCTTTTCTGAAAAAGAATTCGCGGACTTTGTCCGGATCACCGTCGGCACGCCCGAGCAGAACTCCCGGCTCATCCACGAAATGGAACGGCATTTTATTCGAACGAACGTTCTCATTCCCGAACAACACTAACTCTCATGCATTGCGTTATTCTTGCAGCTGGGACGGCCTCCCGGCTGCGCCCGCTCACCGAATCTATCCCGAAATGCCTTCTCCGGATCGGCAGCCGTTCGATATTGGAACGAGCGGTTCGGGCTGTGTTCCACGCCGGGATCATTCACTTTACGGTTGTTGTCGGCTTCCAGGATTGGATGATCAAAAACTTCCTGAAGCGGAACTTCCCCTCACTTGACTTCACTTTTGTTATCAACAATCAGTTTGAGACGACCAATAACGCATTTTCTCTTTTGCTGACACGAGAAGAAATTGAAGGACATGAACTCCTTCTTCTGGACGGCGACGTCGTCTTCGACGATGAAATAATTCCGATGCTGATGAAATCTCCTCATGAAACCTGTCTTGCTGTGAGAACCAAGGAAGGAGTCGGGGAAGAAGACGTTAAAGTTGAGGTCAATGAGAACAAGGAGATAGTCAGGATCGGCAAAGAAGTCGCTGTTGATTCGGCGTTCGGCGAATCGATAGGTATCGCAAGATTCTCACGCGGCGAGACGACATGGCTCTTTGCCACGCTGGAAAAAAGAATCAAGTTTGAAAACCGCGTGAACGAATTTTACGAGGCCTCGTTCCAAGATATGATCGACGGCGGATCGCACATGATTGCGATCGATGCCGGCCAGTACCATTCAATAGAAATCGATACCGCCGACGATTTGCATCAAGCGGAGTCCATATTTTCCTGACATGCCACCCTTCCCATTTCCGTACAGCTATAAGAATTCAATCAAATCTGACATTTCGGATGAACTCGTAAATGTTTACCTGCAGCGCCCGCTTGCGGGACTCGTCACACGGAGTGTTTACTTCACGCCCATAACCCCAAACCAGCTTACGATCATCGGTGTCCTTTTTGGCGTTGCCGGTGGAATCTTTCTCGGCCGGAACGACGCGCATTTTACAGCGGCCGCGGTATGTTTCTATTTGAAAGACATATTTGATTCTGCGGACGGCCAACTGGCACGTGCCAAACATCTCTACAGCAGACGGGGAAGATTTCTCGACTCCCTCGGCGACTATGTTGTAGACTTGTTCTTGTTTGGCGGCATTTTTTTCTGCCTTCACAGAAACGGTGTGCCGCTTGCAACCGCACTCCTCGTCAGTCTCGCGGGCTTTTTGGGAATCAGCCTTCGTGTCTCGTATCATGTTTTTTATCAGACATCGTACCTCCACTTTCAAAAGCGGTACGTCAACAACAGGGTCACGGAAGAACTCCGCGGGGAAGATTATCTCGGGGACGCTGTGACAATCCGCCTTCAAAAAATCTTCTACTTTCTTTACGGCTGGCAGGACCGGCTCATGGACCGTCTCGACGAATGGTGCCTTGGAAACAAGAAGAGAGAAGACACCGCTCTAGAGGCGCGGTGGTTTCAGGACAGAACCGGTTTGCTGCTCGGCGGGTTTCTGGGATTCGGCACGGAATTCGTTTTGCTTACGGCGTGTTTGCTGCTCGGAAATATTCAGCTCTATCTTTTCTTTACGCTCGTAGTTTTGAATTGCCTTTGGCTCACGGCAATTCTCTATCGAAAGGTTTTTCTCAGAGTGAGGATTTCATCGGAAAGAATAAAAGGGGGATGATCAGAGGGAGTACTACTTTTTGGCCTGCATTTCCTTTCGGACCTGTGCTTCAAGCTTGAAGTGTTCTTCGGCAGATATGTGCAGTGTCTTACGAAGTGTCACAAGTGTTTCTGCTTCCTCCGGGGTTACAACTCCATCCTCCCACACATCCCGAAGATGGGCAATGTACGACGATGCACCGCTCTCGTTTTCGATTTTTGCAAAGTCCTCCTCCGACATCCCGCTTTCGTTCTTTACGATAGTCAGAAGACCGCGCTCATCGGGAGAGATGATGCCGTCTTCCCAGGCCTTCTTGAATAGTTTTCCAAGAAGATCGGCTGCTCGGTCATGCAGTCCACCGGATGGAGAACTCGTCCCCCCTTTTCCTTGTTGGGATGAGGAGAATTCCTGTTTCAAAAGACCAACCCGTCCATCTGTTCTTTTCTCGGCCGCATCCGATGCATCCTTTTTTATCTTTGCGATCATGTCGTCGCCGAGTGACGGGGACGCGGATTGGCCCGGAGCGGGTTGAGGCTTCGCATCGGGGGCGTTCGTCGCACGCGCAGCAGTTTCCGCGGGCTTCGGAGTTCCGCCAGCGGAGGATTTCTTTTGTTCCTCAGCTTGTTTTTTGAGGCGCTCTTCCTCCTCTTTTTTTCGAGCGGCCTCCATCGCTACTTTGACGCGCTCGTTATATGCCGTGGCGTACATGTTATTCGGTTCAACCCCGAGAGCCTTCTTTACCTCATCGAGAGCTTTTGGGAACTCGGCCGATTTTATGTATCGGTCAGCAGCCTTCAAATACTCGCTGATGATTTTCTTTTGTGATTCTCTATCCTGCGTTGCCGCCTGCATAATTTCTTTGGAAGATTCTTTCGAAACATTCAGACACTATGGAGACTAATATATCCAACCCAGGAGATAATGTCAACGAATCGAACTCCATCGCTAATTCAAACTCGCTCCGACCCATAATAAGGTCTGGAACAATGAGCGTTGACCGGCCTTCTTCCACGGAATTATTTGCTTTAGTTGCCGAAAACGCTGCGCTGAGGCTTGTTCCTCTGTTGCCGCGAGGATTTTTGCTTCTCGCGTTCCCGTATGCTATATTTTCTCGCAACATTACAGTTAGAGAATTATGGGCCGAACAAGGAGAATTCGATGACGACGGCAAATGTCCGGAGTCAACTGGATAAGCGGCTGCGCGATGCGTTTAAAGAAATTATCGACGGCAGGACGGTCAAGCGTTCGAAACACGAGCTCATATTCGGTGGTGTTGATGTGTCGAATGTGTTTATGGATGAATTGGAGAAGAAAAATTACCTTCCCGCCATCGTGAGCGACATCCGATGTGAAAAGGGACAGTGCGTTCCTGCATTCTTCGTAGAGGAAATGCAGGCGTACTTCGGCTGGGTATTCTGGGAAAGATTCGCCGGGGGGCGGCTGCGGAAACTTTTCGGCAGCGTCGTGCGAAACGAAAAAGGGGATTGGTTGATCCAGATACCGAGCGGCAGCCGCAAAATTGTTTGCGCGAACGCATCGCTCATCGCAGAAATGGACATTGACCATACGTTCGAGTTTTCGTGAATTTCATGCTCGGCGCAGGTCCGATCAATAATTCCAGATGAAAATACTCCTATTACATTTTCTTTTCTTCACCGGCTGCGTTATGCCGGTCTTCGTTTTTGCTCAGGAAGACTCTTCGCATGTTCTTGCGTCCATCGACAAATATGCTTTGTACGTGGAGATCGATACGGAGCGCCACAATCTGCGGGGGGAAGCGCTGCTGCAGGTTCAGATCCTGAAAGATTCGGTCTCCCGTCTGCAGTTCATGTCTGAATCGTCGATAAATCTGCTTTCAGTCCGTGATTCCGCGAATAGAAGACTTGAAACTGCCGACGAACCATCCCCTTCCGGGAGATTCCACAAGGAATTTTCGGTGGCTCTGCCCGACACGCTTAAACGGAGAGGGGTTCTTCTTCTCAAGGTTGCTTTCGAAGCGGAGTTTGATGACATCGCCGCGCATCCTTCCTTCATCGGCCCGAAGGAAATTCTCCTCTCCGCAAACGGCATTGGCGCATGGTGGCCGGTTCTTTCTGCGACGACAAACCCTCGTCCGAACCAAGCCGCCGCCGTTCTCTTGGAAGTGACAGCCCCGTCTGCGTTTACCATTGTCTCGAACGGAGAGCTTGATTCAATCCGCACTGTCGGGTCAAAAACAACCCTGCGCTTCGTCTATAAGAATAGAATGCCTCTGCAGTCGTGCTTTCTGTTCTGCGGGTCCACAGAATTTTCAACACGTTCGATTGCCACTGCCGACAGTTCATTCCGATGTTCTCTCTATTACACCCCGGGAAAGTTTTCAAGCGAATCCGCGGTCATCCTTATGCAGCAGTTGCGCGATGCGCATGCTTTTTTCTCTTCGATGGCGATCCCGGACAGCGGAACCGATGATGTTCGTGTCGTTGTCGTCGGCGATGATGACGGGCAGGGGGACTGGTATTCCAACGGCAGCCTGATAGTTGCGCGGAATTCATCTGCCTACTTGTCGGCCGACTCTCTTGCATGGACTTCACCGGAAGAGAATAAATGTGTTCACGAGATCGCGAGCTTCTTCGGCCTCGCATCAGCAGATTCAACGCATCTGTTTGACGAGGGCTGGTCCGAATACTTAACGGCGAAATTTTTTCTTCATCAAGCGGTTAATAATGCAGAAGCTCAGCAGCGGGTTCGTCTTGGACTTCTTTCGAGAACGCTTGATTTTTATCCCTCTCAGACCCTGGCCCAGGAGCATCGGCCGAAAAAAAATGAGCAAGCTGTTCTTTCCCGCAAGGGCGCCTGCGTGTTCCTGATGCTGGAATATGCAATCGGTGAGGGTGCGTTCGATTCTGTCGTCGCAATACTATACCGCAGTTTCAAGTACGTGCCGATATCGCTCCCGACTTTTCAACAACTTTGCGAAGAGTCCTATGGCTCTCCCCTTGATTGGTTTTTCAGGGAATGGATCTACCAAACAGGCTTCCCCGAATTCATTCTGTCCACGGAATGCACGCAGACAAACAGGGGAAGCTATTCGCTGAAAGTTAAAATCTCTCAGCGCGGCGATCTGTTCACCACTCCGGTAGACGTCGTGTTCTCCAACAGCGTTCGTTCAACAACGAAAAGGGTTTTTGTAGAACGGCAGGACCAGAAATTTGAATTTATCCTTCCGTTTCTTCCCACAAAGAGCGAGCTGGACCCGAACTATTTTGTCCTCCGGTGGGTCCCGCGGCTTCGCCTTCTCGCACACGGGCGAACGTCGGTGAGCTTTAGAGTATTTGATAAAGATATTGGTAACTCGGAGCGTGAGGCAAACATATTGTTGCAGCTGGATCCCAACAATATTACCGGCTGGAACAGTATCGCCCTCTTCTCCCTTGGGAAGGCCGCGGTGATCAAAGGAGATCTGGCGAAAGCGGAGGAATATTTTCGGCGCGCATCAGGGCTTGAAGCGAGCGAGCCGACGCAACTCTATTCTGTATTGAGCCTTGTTCGGCTCGGCAACGTTTTAGAGATGGAGGGAAAACGCGATGAGGCGGTAGAACTGTACAGGCTCGGTGCTGCCCTCGCCGGGCGAAACACATTGTACTACGATGTCGCGTTGATTGAAGCTCAAAAATATTTGAGGCAAAGATTTATTTCAACGGATGATTTTTGGTACGGGGAATACTGATGCCGTAGCCGGACAAGAATGCTGAACGGCATCGGTAACGCGTTATTCCCTTCTCCCGCCGCCTGCGTTCCTTTGGTCGTTAATCTACGATTTGACTCTAGAAGACTTTCGCCGTGACGTTGCGTCGATGGAAAAGACGTTCCCGGCTTTAGACGCCAGCAGGAAGAGAAGACACGAAAGAACGACAAGTGCGTACGGGTTTGAAAAAAAAGCGGTGCTAAAGAGGCTGGCGTTGGTGAGATGATAATTAAGGACGAGCGCCAGCGCGCCGATAAGGGCGGCCCGCGTGAGGAGGCCAAGCACCAGGGCGATTCCAATCAGCATTTCACCCGTCGGGATCAGCCGCGACCATGCTTCGATGCCGGGATACGCAACATGTTTTTGGTACCAGGCGGTAACGGGAGGTGCATTCTGCGAATAACGGTCGAGACTTGTACGGAGGAATTCCGAAGTAGTGTACCAATCAAGCTTGTTTAGTCCCTGAGCGACAAAGAAAATGCCGATGGCAATACGAAGAAAAGCGATCCATTTTTGATTCATACGTCTCCTTTTTCCTTTCTGAAAAATGCGAAATAAAAAATTGAAATCAAAACTCCCCGCCTCTCCGATGCACATGACGCTTCCGCAAGATTTCAATTTTTGGGCTACGGTATACAGTCATGGATGGAGCGCCCTCCCGCCATTTTATGTGGATTCAGCGCAACGCCGCGTTCGAATCGTTCTTCCAGGGGGCCCGGGAGGTTTTTGCGAAGTGATTTTGAGCGAAAACGGGGGAACGCTCTCGGTGTCGTTGGAAAACGAGCCCTTGAACGGACAACGGGAGGATTTGCTCATCATGAAACACGTCTCCTCCATGTTTCGAATGGAAGAATCGTTGGACGATTTTTACGCAGAAGCAAAGAGGCACCCGCGCTACCGTTGGATTTCAAAAAAAGGAGCTGGCAGACTCCTGCGGTGTCCAACCGTCTTCGAGGATGTTGTGAAGATGATATGCACGACAAACTGCAGTTGGGCGCTGACGGAGATCATTCTGAAAGAACTGGTAACAAAACTCGGAACCCGTCTCCATGACAATGTCTATTCCTTTCCCTCCCCCGAAGCTATCGCCGCTCGTACCGAATCGTTTCTCAGAAAAGAAATCCGCTGCGGCTACCGGGCGCCGTACCTGCTCGAACTATCCCGAAAAATTTCAGATGGAAAACTCGCGATCGAAGAATGGAGAACATCCAGTGCTCCGTCCGAGGAACTGTTCGCACAGGTACGGTCTGTCAAAGGCATCGGTCCGTACGCGGCGGGGAATATTCTTAAACTCCTCGGACGGTATGATTATCTCGGCCTGGACTCATGGTGCCGTGCAAAATTCTATGAGCTGTTCAAAAAAGGAAGAAAAGTGAAAGATTCAACCATTGAAAAATATTACGCGCCGTTCGGCAAATGGCGCGGATTATTTTTATGGATGGACGTGACGAAAGATTGGCATACTAGAGAGTTTCCCTTCTAGGAACAACAGTCGCTCGGCGCATTCTCATTTTTGGCAACAGCCGTTATTCGTTTCCCATTTCTGACCACCCCTCTATTCAATATCATCATTATTCCCCCTCTGAATGTATGGCACATTAGTTGGAATGATGTAGAGCATCTCCAAGGCATACATTCACTAACGGTGAGCACGTGTTTCCTATCATAGAAAAGAACGACCTCGCTGCAAAAGTTTTTCGCTATGTCATTAAAGCCCCTCAAATCGTGAAGAAGGCAAAAGCCGGACAATTTGTAATTCTCCGGCTGCACGATGAGGGTGAAAGAATTCCGATAACGCTTGCCGATTGGGATGTCGCCGCGGGGACCATCACGCTGTACGTGCAGGCAGTTGGGAAGACGACGATCATGATGAGCATGATGAAAGCGGGAGATTCTTTGATGGATGTCGTCGGACCGTTCGGAATTCCGAGCAATGTCGAGCCGGGAAAAACGCTTGTCGCGGTCGGCGGCGGATTCGGCATCGCTGCCATTCATCCCATCGTACGGGCACACAAACTGATCGGCAACAGAACGATCTCGATCATCGGCGCCCGTTCGAAAGAGCTTCTTCTCATGGAAAACGAAATGCGGGCGATCTCGGACGAAGTGCGCATTGCAACCGATGACGGCAGTTTTGGTACAAAAGGTTTTGTAACGACGGTATTGAAGTCGATGCTCGAAAAGAACGAACCGATCGACGTCGTTCTCGCCATCGGTCCGGTTGTGATGATGAAAGCCGTCTCCGACCTTACGAGGGCGCATGGCATCCAGACGCTGGTCAGCCTCAATCCTATCATGATGGATGGAACTGGAATGTGCGGCGCATGCCGCGTTGTTATTGGAAATAAGATGCAGTTCGCATGTGTCGACGGCCCGGAGTTTGACGCCCATGCCGTCGATTTTGATTTGCTGGTGGCGAGACAGAAAATGTATTCGCCCCAGGAAAAAATCTCGCTCGATATCTTTGAGAAGATATGCGAGACTCAGGAACACCGCGAAACAGCGGCATGGTAAGCATCAACAATTATGAATTAATAATTAAGAATTAGGAATGAGCAACGAAGCTGCTGAACATACCGGAAGGAAGTTGACTAACAAGGAGAGGATGAAGATTCCGCGCCATGGGATGCCGGAGCAGGATCCGCTGGAGCGCGCGAAGAATTTTCTTGAAGTCCCGCTTGGCTACACACCGGAAATGGCGATAGAAGAAGCCGAGCGTTGCATACAATGCAAGAACCCGAAATGCATCGAGGGATGTCCGGTGAACGTGAAGATCCCGCAGTTTATATTTCACGTCGCGATGGGAAATTTTGAGCTTGCGGCGCACGCGCTGAAAGAGACGAACGCCCTTCCAGCGGTCTGCGGAAGAGTCTGTCCGCAGGAAGAACAATGCGAAGCAGTATGCACAATTGGTGCGAAGGTTGAGCCGGTTGCGATCGGAAGGATCGAACGGTTTGTGGCGGATTGGGAGCGGGCTTCCGGAAAAATTTCTTTTCCGCCGATTGCGGCACCAACGGGAAAGAAAATTGCGATCATCGGCGCGGGTCCTGCGGGACTTACGTGCGCCGGTGACCTGGCGAAACTCGGCCACGCGGTAACGATCTTTGAAGCGCTCCACAAACCTGGAGGGGTGCTGGTATACGGCATTCCGGAATTCCGCCTGCCGAAACAAATTGTTGATGCTGAAGTTCAATTTCTCAAAAAACTTGGCGTCGAGATTCAGTGCGACTTTGTCGTCGGGATGACGCGCACGGTCGACGAGTTGATGAATGAAGATGGTTTTGATGCGGTCTTCATCGGAACGGGGGCGGGGCTTCCGTACTTCATGGGCATCCCCGGCGAAAACCTGAACGGTGTCTACTCCGCAAACGAATTCCTCACGCGCGTCAACCTGATGAAGGGATTTGAATTCCCGAATCATGCCGATACCCCGGTCCCGATGGCAAAACATGTCGCAGTGATTGGCGGCGGCAATACGGCAATGGACTCCGCACGCACGGCGCGCCGTCTGCCATGGACTGAAAAGGTGTACATTGTCTACCGGCGGTCGAGCGTTGAAATGCCCGCGCGAAAAGAAGAGATTCATCACGGCGAACAGGAAGGGATAGAATTCCTCCTCCTCACGAATCCGACCCGATTCATCGGCAGCAACGGGTGGCTTGTCGGAATGGAATGCCAGAAGATGGAGCTCGGCGAGCCGGATGCATCGGGAAGGCGAAAGCCGGTTCCGATCGCCGGAAGCGAGTTTGTTCTGGACGTGGAAGCGGCAATCGTCGCAACGGGCAACGGCTCCAACCCGCTTATCAACAAGACAACACCCGGACTAACAATAAATAAATATGGAAACATCATTGCTGACGAAACGGGGAAAACATCCCGTGAAGGTGTGTGGGCCGGAGGAGATATTGTGATTGGTGCAGCAACCGTTATCAAAGCAATGGGGGCCGGAAAAAAGGCCGCGGCCGCGATTCATGAGTATGTTCAGACAAAGAAGTAAAAGCGTTTGTTGTTGAGTGATAGAAAGACCCGGCCCGATGTCGCCGGGTTTTTTATTTATGAAACAATGAAATGTTCTCGTTATATTATGACTAGAAGTATCTCAAAAATGGTTTCTATGCAGAAAGCAGTCGTAAATGTCATGCTGAGCCCCGCTTTTCAGCGGGGTAGACTCCGCGAAGCATCCATGACACGAAAGCCTTGGAGAGTCAAGGTGTGTCATTGTCATGGATTCTTCTCCCGCGAAAGAACGGCGGTCGACGACTCCCTCCGGGTCTATGACCCGTAGGGTCGTTCAACGAATCTACGATTCGTAGAATCGTAGATAGACGACTCGTCGAGGATCAGAATGACAATGATCTGTCAGTGTTCCATCAGAAGGACATGAATAAGCGTTCTTGAGATGGCTTCCAATAAAGTTTTTACTCCAACGAATTGTATATTGATACAGGGTACTCGTTTTACTTCACGCCCTTTGCGGTTCATGCCTATATGGTTCTGAGCGAAATAAACATCTATCCCATTAAGTCGGCAAAAGGGATTTCACTGCAAACTGCATTTGTTGAGCGGCGTGGAATTCGATTCGACCGCCGATGGATGGTCGTTAATGAGACCGGCATGTTCTTGTCGCAGCGAGATTATCCGAGGCTGGCCTTGGTTTCCACGGCGATTGAATCCGGCACTCTGAGGGTAACTGCCCCCGGGCTGCCGGCGCTCGAGCTCCTCGTAGAGCCGAAACCGGCCGACATCATGCGTGTCCAGGTCCACGACACAATAACATCGGGAATGTCTGCCGGCGAAGAAGCGGGAAAATGGTTCAGTAATTTTCTCGGGGTCCGCTGCCGCGTTGTGTTCATGACGGAAGAGATAGTGCGCCCAGTTGACCCCGATTACGCCCGCGACGGCGACATCGTCAGCTTCGCGGACGCCTATCCCTTGCTGCTCCTGACGCAGGCGTCGGTCGATGACTTGAACACGCGGCTTGCCGTGCCGGTGCCGATGAATCGATTCCGACCGAATATCGTTGTTGCCGGCAGCCGCGCGTACGACGAAGACCGGTGGAAGAGCATCCGGATCGGCGAGTCAGTTTTTCATCTGATGAAGGGATGTGCACGGTGTATAACGACAACGGTCGACCAGGCGACTGGTGTTCAAGGCAAAGAACCGCTGGCAACGCTTTCTCAGTACAGAAGGATTGGGGGAAATGTTTTCTTCGGACAAAATGTGATTCCCGATAAAGAAGGGATGCTCCGCCGTGGAGACGCCGTCGAAGTGCTTTCATAGCTGCGAGAAGACGTCAGAGCTTCGATAACCGATGAAACATTACCTTCTGCAATTCGTTACAATGTAAACCGGATGCGATTTAGTATATTTTTCACCCTCATGAATTCTTTCCGAAAAGCTTGTCTCATCGCAATTGCTTCAGCCTTTGTCTTATCGACCCTCCATACCCAGGAAAATGCCGGCGAGTCCGTCACAGCTCATTATGAAGATGGCGTATTTAGGAACACGGATCCAAATTTTGAGACACCAGCGTTCACGAAGATGGCGGCATGGTCCATTGGCAGGCTTCTCAGTCTCTCATCAAAACCGGTTGCTGACATTTCGCGCATCTACAATGACGGGTCAGCGCTGCAGCAAAACAAACCATACACGATTACATGGGTTGGACATTCAACATGTTTGATTCAATTTGAAGGCCTCAACATCCTCACCGATCCGGTGTGGAGCGATAAGATAGGGCCGGTCTCCTGGGCGGGCGAGCCGCGTGTTTCCGATCCCGGCATTGCCATGGACAAGCTCCCGCGAATAGATATTGTGTTGATCTCTCATAATCATTACGACCATCTTGACGAACAAACGATCCTGAAGCTCGCCAAAAACCCCAATACGAGATTTTTCGTACCGCTTCGTATCCGGGACTGGTTTGAAGATCGGGGTATTTCGAATGTCGAAGAATTGGATTGGTGGGAAGGAGTGACATATAAGGGGATGAAAATTATCTGCACTCCTGCACAGCATTTTTCAGGTAGATGGATAACCGATGGGAACAAGACCCTCTGGTGTTCCTGGGTCATGCTTGGCAAAGGAAGGCGGCTTTTCTTTGGGGGTGATTCGGGGTATTTCAGCGGCTTCGGGGAGATCGGAAAAAGATTTGGTCCCTTTGATTTGGCGTTGCTGCCGATTGGAGGCTATCAGCCGAGAGAAATATTGAAGCCGCTTCATATGAATCCCGCCGATGCGGTCCAGGCGTTCGTTGACCTGCGGGCGAAAAAGACGCTTGTCATTCACTGGGGAACGTTCAAGCAGTCCGATGAGCCGTTGGAAGAGCCCCCCAAAAAGCTTCGCGAGGAAATCGACAACCGCCACTTAAAACAGGAAAACTTTCTCGTCTTCATGATCGGTGAAACGAGCGAGTGGTGATTTCGGATTCGGCGCGCTCAGTTCAATTGTTATTACAACCCGACATATTTTCGCAATCTTTCCCCTTCATCTGCGGTCAACTGAACCGCTTCACCGGGCTTTAGATTCCCGATCGACAACTCTCCGATCTTTGTTCGTATCAAACGTAAAGTTGGGAAACCAACTGCCGCAGTCATTTTCCTGACCTGCCGGTTTCGTCCTTCACGCAAGGTGACTTCAAGCCATGCCGTGGGGATGTTTTTTCTGTATCGAATTCCCGGAGTTCGCGGGCCGATGGAAGGCTCAAATTCCAGGAGGATAGCCCGCACCGGCTTCGTCCTCTCTCCCTGAATGACCATGCCCCCTTCTAATTGCGCGAGAGCATCGGGAGAAGGATATCCTTCTACATGGACAAGATATGTGCGCGGATGCTCGAATTGCGGTTCTGTTAACCGATGGTTTACCTCGTTGTCGTTTGTCAGGAGAAGGAGCCCCTCGCTGTCAATGTCGAGCCGTCCGACGGAATAGACATCTCTTGGAAACGGGCCGAAATCTTTCAGGGTTTTTCTTCCAAGGTTGTCGGTGAATTGACACAGTACGTCGTACGGTTTGTGAAGCAGATAGTATCGCATGGTATGCTTTTGGGGATCAGACACGGTGAAGATCGACTGGAAAGAACTAATGGTTTATTTCATCGCTTCGTTCAGGAATTGAACCAACGGAGCCGCCTCCTCGAATACCGCAGCCGCATCTTTGGCGAACCGGGGTTTCAGACATTTCTCTTCTTTCCAATCGACGCCAACAAAAAATTGTTTGAGTTTCAGCCATTCAGCCATTGGGTGTGTCGGTTCGAAGCCTTGAGGAACCCGCTGGAGTTTATCCCCGTCGATCCTTTTGAACCTCTTCACAAAGGCTTTGTTGTTAACAATACTTAAGAATATTTTCGGCTGACCTGCGATCGCCCTGCGTATCTTTTTCAGTTGATCACCATCGGGCATATAGATTCCACCTCCAAGGAAAACACTTCCCGGCTCGATGTGCATGTAATAGCCCGACCCTTCGATCCCCTTCGGTTTTCCCCGCAGGACAAAGTGAGCGGCGACGTGGGTTTTGTACGGCGTCTTGTCTTTGCTGAAACGGATGTCGCGGTATATCCGGAAGAGCGACCTCTTCGGGTTGATGTCAAATTCCGGCGCGAAGGATTCGAAATAGGGTTGAAGAGAAGCGATCAGCGATTGCATCGGCAACTTGACGTCGGACTCGTACTCGGGTTTGTGGTTCTCAAACCATTCGCGGTTGTTGTTTTTCTTGAGCCGTCTGAGGAAGTTGATTCCCTCTATTGGATAGCCAATGAATGGGAGATAAATGTCGGAATCGATTGGGGGAATATTCACCGGGTTGCTCCTGAACTATTATGGTATGAGACTGATATTTTCTATCGCAGAACGGACGAATCCGCCGGATCGTTGAAGCCGGTCCAGGGCCTCGTCTTTTGTGATGTTGGCCTTTATCATAACGATAGCCGTTTTGACCTGACCGTCTGCTTTTTGGAGGAATTCCGCAGCGGCTTCGTATTTTATGCCCGTTATTGCCATAACTACGCGCTTGGCCCGCTCTGTGAGTTTTTGGTTTGTAAGCTGAAGGTCGATCATCATGTTTTCATAGACCTTGCCGAGACGAATCATCGCTGCGGTGGTGATCATATTGAGGACGAGCTTTTGCGCAGTTCCGGATTTCATTCTGGTCGATCCCATAATCACTTCCGGACCAACCTCAGGACATATCGCAACATCAATGGCCTTTGCCAATTCGCTGAATTCAGGCAGCGAGAGGTTCTTGCGGGGGTTTGTCGTAAGATAAAGAGTTTTTGCGCCCCTCTTTTTTGCGTGAATCACCGCGCCAACCACATAGGGTGTCTGCAAGCTCGCTGCAATGCCGCACACAATGTCTTTTTCATTTACCGCTTGGTCATCGATATCCCTTGCCCCTGCCTCCTCACGGTCTTCTGCACCTTCTTGAGCACGAAACATAGCTTTCTGTCCGCCTGCTATCAGGCCGCGCACCATTTGCGGGTTAACGCCGAATGTGGGGGGACATTCTACGGCATCGAGAACTCCAAGCCTTCCGCTAGTCCCGGCGCCGACATAGATCAATCTCCCACCCTTCTTAAATGAATCGAGAACGAGTTCAACGGCCTTGACAATGAAGTCGAGCTCAGCCTCCACGGCGACGGCAACCTGCTTGTCCTCGGCGTTTATGATCTTGAGGATCTCTGGAATAGACCGCGCATCGATATCCATCGTCAAGGGATTTCGCTGCTCTGTAGTTAAAGTCAAAAGCCGCTCAAACAATGCTTGTTGATTACTCACATTATCACCGGATCTCGTTTTGTACGACGACAAGCTTTTTGTCGCTGTTCTGGAGCAATTCACTTCCGTTAAAAATCAGATCCATGGACTGAATTTTCACCCCCGGAAAACGTCTCAAAGTTCTTTCGATTTCCGATTCCATGTTTCCCCCCTTCATTGTGATGAGCGCTGGCGTCTGCGAAGGATCAATCTTACCCGTGATGGGAGGAGCCGGCTTTGGAGCTATGACCTTTTTTAGAAAGGGCATCCCCCATGCGACCAAATCTTCCAGGCCAGATACCCCTCTTGCAATAACGGCATCAAAGGAAGATCTGTATGCAGCCGCGGTATTGAGATCTTCCGCCCTGGAACAGACGACCGATACGTTCTGCAATTCGAGCGCGACAGTCATGTCTTCTACTGCTTTTGTTTTCTTTCTGATCGAATCCAGGAGGACAAATGTGACATCGTTTCGAACGATGCTGAGAGGAATGCCCGGCAACCCGCCTCCGGTCCCAAGATCAAGTACTCTTGAGCCAGGTGTAAATTCAATTTTGCAGAAGAAGGAAAGCGAAAGGAAAATGTGATTTAACCATACGCTTTCCACATCCTTGCGAGAAATCAGGTTAATGTTCTTGTTCCATTCCTTGAGAAGCACAACATAGCGGCTGATCTTTTGAAGCTGTATATCCGTTATTGCCATCCTATTTTTTTGAGCCAACGAGCGAAGCAATAGTTCATCATTTGTCAACGGAAACTTCTTTCCATGAATGGTTCCACGTGGAACATTTAGCAGGCTGTTATTTCTTCAAGTACACTGATAGAACCGATATGTCCGACACGGTTACCCCGGAAATCCTTGACGCCTGTCCGATAGATACCGGTTTTACCTTCCGCAGCCTTTCTTTCCCCTCAGTGCTGAGGGACTTAATGCTCGCGAAATCGAAGTCTTGAGGTATTTCAAAGCTCTCAAACTTTGCTGATTTATTAATTTGCTCTAGCTCCCTTTTAATGTAGCCGTCGTATTTGATATCAATCTCGACCTGTTCTCCCACGCCTTTGACTGACAGGGCTTGCCTGGCTTCGTCGCCATCAATCAGCGGCATCAGTTCGTCGATTGTGATTGAAGGCCGCTTTAGAATTTGCGAGAGTCTCTCATGTTCTTGTGTTGGACTTAGATTGAATTTTACAAGCAATTTGTTTGCTTCGAGAGGCGAGGCAAATTTCTTTTGAAGATAGTCGGACACAAGATCAATCGCTTTCTCTTTTGAATTCAACACCGACAACATTCCGTCAGAAACCAATCCCAGTTTGTGTCCTTTTCTCATCAAACGGCGGTCGGCGTTATCCTGCCGCAGGAGAAGGCGATGCTCGGCCCGGGAGGTGAACATCCTGTATGGCTCATCGGTAGATTTGTTGATCAGGTCATCAATCATCACACCGATGTAGGCGTCGCTTCTGCCTATGACAAATGGTTCACCGTTCCCTGCCTTTAGCGCGGCATTGATCCCCGCGATCAGACCCTGGCCTGCGGCCTCTTCATAGCCAGATGTTCCATTAATCTGCCCCGCGAAGAAAAGCCCCGAGACCAGTTTAGTTTCTAAGGTGTGTTTGAGCTGGTTTGGTGGAAAGAAATCGTACTCCACCGCATATCCAGGCCTGAGCATTTCTACTTTTTGCAATCCGGCGATAGTTTTGAGTCCCTCAAATTGTATTTCTTCCGGCAGGCTTGTTGAGAATCCATTCACATAAACTACGTTCGTGTTGTAGCCTTCAGGTTCGAGAAAAACTTGGTGACGCTCCCTCTCTGCAAATCGAAAGACTTTATCTTCGATCGACGGGCAATATCGCGGTCCGGTTCCCTTTATCCTTCCGGTAAACAACGGAGAACGATCAAATCCCTGCCTTAGAACATTGTGCGTTTCTTTGTTTGTATAGGTCAAATACATCGGGATCAATTTATTCGAAATTTTCTCCGTCGAGAAAGAGAACGGGATTGGGGGATTGTCACTTTCCTGAAGTTCGACAGAAGAAAGATCGATACTTCTCAGGTCTATTCGTGGAGGCGTTCCCGTCTTCAGCCTTCCCGACACGAAGCCGAGGCGGTTAAGACATTCCGTTATGTGCACAGCCGGCGGCTCGCCGAATCTTCCCCCCTTCCGATTTCTTAGCCCTGTATGCATGAGTCCATTGAGAAAGGTCCCAGAGCAAAGAACTAAAGCTCCGCACTTTATCTTTCCGAATATGGCGGTCTGAATTCCGCGCAGCGAATTTCTCTCTGCGACAATGTCATCTAAAGAGTCCTCGAGGACATCCAGGTGTTTCTGACTCAATATCCTTTTCTGAGCATCAACGGCATATTCCTCCCTGTCATTCTGAGAACGCGGGGACCAAACAGCGGGCCCTTTCGACTTGTTAAGCATCTTAAAATTGATTCCAGTCGAGTCCGCGATTTTCCCCATTTCTCCTCCTAGAGCATCGATCTCGCGGACGATGTGCCCCTTGGCTGTTCCCCCAATAGCCGGGTTGCAGGAGAGTCTCCCGATTGACGTGAGCTTCAGGCTAACCAGCAACGTGCTGCACCCCATTCTGGCAGAAGCCAAAGAAGCTTCAATCCCTGCGTGGCCGCCGCCAACAACAATCACATCGTAGATTTTTCTTGGTTCTTTGGTGACCATAATCGCGTTTCACGTGAAACAACTATTTCCCAATACAAAAACGGGAAAAGATGTTATTAAGGATGTCTTCCGGCGTAGTTAGGCCGATGATCTCTCCCAAATAGTTTAGAGCCCCCCTCAGATCGATGGCGACTAGCTCATTTCCCAATCCATCAACGAAGACATTTTTGGCTGAAACAAGGCTGTTCTGCGTCATTTTAAGAAGCTGGCGGTGTCGATCACTTTGAATCTTTATGCTGGAAGAATGCGAGTCAAAACCTCCAACTACTCGTCCAACCATTTTCTTCGCAAGAGCAGGAACACCCTGCCTAGAAACACAAGAAATTGC